>Ga0065714_10064426_pt1 | contig 186606 bp, 155 predicted proteins | sample MisRhiReplicate2_FD_59101 | JGI IMG/M metagenome (GOLD analysis project Ga0065714, IMG submission 59101) | Miscanthus rhizosphere microbial communities from Kellogg Biological Station, MSU, sample Rhizosphere Soil Replicate 2: eDNA_1 v2... | ecosystem: Host-associated > Plants > Roots >...
TACAGGGAGCGGTAGCGACCTGGTCCAACCATGGAGTCAAGAATCGCTAGGAAATATCGCATGCTGATCACTGACCAGGTCGCTACCGCTCCCTGTACTGACCCGATCCAAGTGCGATTCTTACTTTTGAGGCAAAGCCTATGCGAGACAATAGAGCCGCTTTTCAAAAGAGCGCGGACGTCCACCGTGACGGTGATGTTGTATTGCGCGATGGTTCAACCGTGCGCATTCGGGTAATGCAGCCTTCAGATGAAGCCGGCCTTGGAGCGCTGCTGACATCGCTTTCCGAAGATTCACGTTGGCTGCGGTTTTACTCCCTTCAGAATAGCTCTGCCCTGGCAGCCGAAGCTCACCGAGAAGCGAACCTGGACCAATCTTTTGGATTAGTTGCGTGCAGTGGCGACCGGCACCGTGTTGTAGGCCACGCATTCTATGTTGTCATCGCCGAGGAGCGGGCCGAGGTCGCCTTTACGATCGCAAACGACTTTCAGGGACGCGGACTCGGCACCATCTTGCTCTGCCAACTGGCGGACGTAGCCGCAGCAAATGGGATCAGAATTTTTGAGGCTGAGGTCGTTGCTGCGAATCACGCGATGTTGCACGTGTTTCGCGAATCGGGATTTCCAATTGAGGTCAACGCCAGCGCTGGACAGCTTCACGTAATTCTACCTACATCTTTTACTGAAGAAGCTCGTAAGCAGTTCGAACGCCGAGAGTCGATCGCTGCCGTAAACGCGTTAAAGCTCTTCTTTGAACCGCGTGCAGTTGCCGTAATCGGAGCTTCGCGTCAGCGTGGAACCATCGGCGGTGAAATCTTTCATAATCTGCTGCACTATGGATTTAAAGGTCCGGTTTACCCGGTTAATCCCTCCGCCGGCGTAATTGAAAGTGTTAAGTCTTACCCATCGATCGAAGCGATTTCGGATCTTGTCGATCTCGCCGTGATCGTTGTTCCAGCCTCAAGCGTAGTTGAAGTTGCAACTGCGTGTGCTCGAAAAGGCCTAAAGGCGCTGGTCGTCATCTCCGCCGGCTTTTCGGAGACTGGCAAAGAAGGAAAAGCTCGACAAGCTGAACTTCTGAGGGTGTGTCGTGGAGCCGGGATGAGATTGATTGGTCCAAACTGCATGGGTATTGCCAACACCAATCCAGCCGTGCTACTCGATGCTACCTTTGCTCCCGCAACTCCACCGCGCGGACGAGTTGGGTTCTCCTCGCAGAGTGGCGCGTTGGGCCTGGCAATTATGGAGTTTGCAAACTCGCTCGGGCTCGGTATCTCGACCTTTGTTTCCGTTGGCAATAAAGCTGACATTTCCGGAAACGATCTGCTGCGATACTGGGAAGCAGATGACGATACTGACGTAATTCTTCTCTACCTCGAGTCGTTCGGAAACCCGAAGAAGTTTTCAGAGATTGCGCGCCGCGTAGGACGCAAGAAACCGATCGCGGTAGTGAAGAGTGGACGCTCAGCCGCAGGCGCGCGTGCTACTTCATCTCACACGGGTGCGCTTATCGCCGCCTCCGATGTCACCGTTGATGCACTGTTTCGGCAAGCTGGAGTCGTGCGCACAGACACATTGGCGGAGCTGTTTGATGTTGCCTCGCTGCTGGCTAATCAACCGCTTCCTAATGGCCGGCGTGTTGGAATCATTACCAACGCCGGCGGCCCGGCAATTCTGTGCGCTGATGCGTGCGAGGCTCGCGATCTCGAAGTTCCGGTGCTATCGGATAGTAGCCAGGCTAAACTACGCGCATTTCTTCCTGCCGGGGCCAGCGTCGGAAATCCTGTTGACATGATCGCGTCTGCACCTGCCGAACATTACAGGCAAGCAATCGAAATTGTCGGCACAGATGAGAACATCGATTCTCTGATAGTGATTTTCACACCACCGTTGGTAACGCGAGCTGACGATGTCGCCGAATCGATCGTCGAAGCAGTGCAACACATCGACAAAAGCAAACCGCTTCTGAGTGTCTTTCTCTCGGCGCACGAAGCACCAAAGGAATTGCGAACAACGACAGTTTGTATACCTTCGTATTCATTTCCAGAAACGGCAGCAATCGCTCTTGCCCGCGCGACTCGCTATCGACAATGGCGCGACCGCCGAGAAACTTATCCGACCCGATTTGAGGACATTCGGACTGACGAGGCCGCGGCGGTTGTTGCGGCAGCACTCGCTCGCGAAGAAGACTGGTTGACGCCTGACGAGGTGGCGAAGATTTGTTCCTGCTATGGCTTGCCCTTAATTGAACAGAGAGTTGTTGAGACTGTTGAAGATGCTGCTGCAGCCGCAGATGAAATTGGCGGAGAGATTGCTTTGAAGGCCATCGCTCCCGGAGTCATTCATAAAACTGAAGCGGGTGCGGTCAGACTTCATCTTAACGGTGCGGAAGCGGTGCGTGCCGCCGCGCGCGAGATGAGTGAAAAGCTGAGTTCGCTCGGACATTCTGCGTCGGGTTTTGTAGTCCAACGGATGGCCAAACGCGGAGTTGAGATGTTGGTGGGTGTCGTACACGACCCGCAGTTTGGTCCCGTGGTGGCCTGTGGCGCTGGTGGCGTTCAGGTCGAGTTACTGAGAGATGTCTCCGTACGTCTCACTCCTCTTTCAAACGAAGATGCTTCAGAGATGATTCGTGAGTTAAAGACTTATCCGATACTCACAGGCTTTCGCGGCAGCGTTCCTGTTGATGTCACTGCTCTGGAAGAAGGACTGTTGCGCGTGAGTGCGATGGTTGAAGATCTTCCACAGATCGCGGAACTCGATTGCAATCCCTTTGTGGTGCACGAGACCGGCGCAGCGATACTAGACGCTCGCATTCGCGTCATGGCTGTCGAGCCGCGACCACTGGTTGGCGTCCGGCTATGATTCACCCTTCATAGGCGAGGTCGTCGTACTCCTCGCTGCAGACTTCGCAGCGGAAAGGATTGTCCAGGCCGGAGATTAACGCCTCGCTGTAAAAACGATAGGCGTCTTCGTCAACGAAGAGCTCTCGAGCGCACATTCCACAGCGCACCTCATGCTGCTTGTCATCAGTCATAATTGACGTCGCTGGGATGGGCGTGGGTTGGTTTTGATCGATAGCAGAGCGAAGTGTTGTCATAGGACCTCCTTCAAGACCACTTGTCCTCATAATGAGCAAGGTTTGTGCCTTTGGGAATTGACCGTCTGACCGGGGGTTTTCGCCAGAATTTGGGAAAAACGACTCTCGCTCGTGCGAAGATTTCCTCAGTCGGGCGCAGCGTCTTATGCTGTTGGAACGTTTGGAGCAGTCCAAGCGTGATGGCGAGCACGAAACACTAACTTTGCCACTTCCACGATGCCTACCGTTAGTAATCCGCAGCCGCAAACAACTACCCAATCGATTGCCGACGGTTTGACCGTGCCGAGCACTTTTGACAGTGGTACAAAGTACGCGGCCAGAAGTTGTAACAACACGACGATGAGCGTCGCGATCCAAATGAAAGGGTTTCTAAAAAGACCATCGAACGCTGATCGGCTGCGAGAGCGACAATTGAACGTGTGGCCCAGTTGGACTGAAACAAGCGCGAATAACGCAATCGTCCGCGAATGAGTCCCTGGTCCATACATTTGCAGCGCCCAGAGGTAAGCGCTTAGACTGAGCGCCGCCAGCATCGCAGCCTGCCAGGCAATTAGAACGAGAAAAGGCCTCGACAAGAGAGTTGTTCGAGAACTTCTTGGCGGCTGGTTCATTATTTCCATTGAAGCCGGTTCGACAGCCAGCGCGAGCGCGGGAAATACATCGGTGACCAGATTCATCCACAGGATTTGCAGTGGCAACAGCGGTAAGGGCCAGCCCGCAGCAATGGCTGTGAAGATCATAATGACCTCGCCAAGATTATGTGAAAACATCATGTGTACAAACTTAGTGATGTTTGCATAGATAGTTCGGCCACCTTCCACAGCCTTCAAAATGGTTTCAAAGTTATCGTCCGCCAGGACCACGTCCGCCGCTTCCTTGGCGACTTCAGTACCGCGTTGGCCCATGGCGATACCAATATTCGCTCGCTTCAATGCCGGAGCATCGTTTACACCATCACCCGTAACCGCGACCACTTCCCCCGCTTGTTGTAAGGCTTCGACAATCCTCAACTTTTCTTCAGGTGAGACACGAGCAAACACATCCGTATTATGAGCAAGCTCGGCAAGGCGATCTGGTTCAGCATCAATCAAGTCGCGCGCATGAAGGGCCGTCGGCTCTTTCTTGCCAAGACCTAATTCGCGCGCGATTGCCAGGCCCGTATTCAACTGATCGCCAGTAAGCATCACAGTTCGGATGCCGGCAGTTTTTGCGCGGCGGATCGCATTCGCGACGCCTGGACGAGGTGGATCGATCATTCCCACGAGGCCCACGAATGTATATCCACTCTCAAGCGCTTCGTCAGAGGAGTGTTGCTCATCATCTTCGAAATGTTTCACCGCGAGGGCCAGCACTCGTAGTGCTCGGTTAGCCATCTGTTCGTTAGCGGCCGTGAATCTAGCAGTGGCCTCCGGATCCAGGACGACATTGTTTCCGGCAGCATCGCGATAACGTGAACAAGCATCGAGCACCACAGCGGGCGCTCCTTTCAACGCTGCAAAATGTCCGCCATCAGTTCTGCGATGGAGGGTTGTCATTCGCTTTGTTGAGGTTTGGAAAGGCTGCTCTGCCACCTTTGGATGTTTCGCTCGTTCGGTGGAAACATCGAGAACAAGAGAGTCAGCAACAACGAGTAACGCCGTTTCTGTCGGATCGCCGATAGCGCGATTTTCGTCGTTCGCCTCTGCGCGAAACGCCGCTTCATTACAGAGCACTCCGATGCGAACTGCCTGCTCGAGAAGTTCGTCGCCTTCGAGGCTATTTCGAGATCCTTCAATGTCAATTCGGCGACCATCCGATAGGTAATACTCCCTTACCGTCATGCGGTTCTCGGTCAAGGTTCCTGTTTTGTCTGCGCAGATGACGGTAGTGCTTCCAAGCGTTTCGACGGCAGAAAGACGGCGCATGATCGCGCGCTGGCGGGCCATGCGCAGCACGCCCAGAGCAAGAATGAGTGTCGTGACGGCAGGAAGGCCTTCCGGTACGGCGGCGACCGCGAGACTGATGCCAACCTCGACCATGATCCAAAGACCATCACCACGCAACCATCCAGTAACCATCACCACTGCGGCAATGATCAGAACCAGGTAGACCAGACGGCGTCCTAAATTAGTGAGTTGTATTTCAAGCGGCGAGCGTTCCTTGGTTGAGATGGCGACAAGCCGGCCGATGCTTCCGAGTTGAGTAGCAGTGCCGGTACTCACCACGGCCGCGACGGCTCGGCCGGAGGCTATGGCGGTTCCGAGGTAGAGCATCGATCGGCGCTCAGCCAGAGTGGTTTGCTTCGGAACAACCCCGATGCTTTTTTCGACGGTCGTGCTTTCACCCGTCAGTGCTGATTCTTCAGTCTCGAGACGAACTGCTTCAAGTAATCGAGCATCGGCGGGTACACGATCGCCGGCGTTAAGAATGACGATATCACCAGGAACCAACTCCTCTGCGTCAACGGATGTTTCAAACCCATTGCGCCGCACCCGTGAATTCGTATGCGACTGCCGTCGCAGTGCGTCGAGGGCGCGATCTGCCTGCCATTCGGTTGCGAAGCCCACCGTTGCGTTCAGCACGAGAACAATCAAGATTGCAATTGCTTCAGCCGCGTCGCCCGTGGCCCAGGAGATCGCTGCGGCGACTGCAAGGAGCGCAATCACAATGCTCGCGAATTGATCTATGAGAATACGCCACACGGCGCGCGGTTTAATTTTCTGAATTGCATTGCGACCGTAGAGAAGTTGACGTTCGCTCACCTCTGACGTTGTTAATCCTGATGTCGGATCTACATCGAGTGAGTTGGCCACTGCACTCGCATCCAGCGCGTGCCAGTCTGTTTGCACCGCAACATGTGACATTGAGTCCATTAGCGTCAAAGTTGGGTGCCTAAGTCAATCTGCAAACATTTTGAGGATGATCCCAGCCGCATAGGCCAGGCCGGCTGCGATTGCTCCAACAAATAACGTTACCAATCCTGATCGTAGCCATGACGCTGTGGACCATCGACTCCTGGCTGACCCGATCGCAAAGAAAACGGAGAATGTTCATGTTCCATTGCTTTGCCTCAAAAGTCCGAAACTATTCTGGGATCGGGTCAGTACAGGGAGCGGTAGCGACCTGGTCCAACCATGGAGTCAAGAATCGCTAGGAAATATCGCATGCTGATCACTGACCAGGTCGCTACCGCTCCCTGACTGACCCGATCCAAGTGCGATTCTTACTTTTGAGGCAAAGCCATGTTCCATATCAATTACTCTGAGGTGGCGCGCACCGGCCAACGTTCGACTGATAAGAGGCAAGGCTCTCATTAGTCAAGTTTAGTACTACACCCGTTGGTGACTCTGATTTCACTGGCTCTGCGCCGTATAGAAGACTCTCTTCATCAGCAATTACCAGGTGCGTTTTGATCGCCACGTCCGGATTGAGCGAGATGGACGTGATGCCCCGTTCAACCAGCCAGCGCGCAAACTCCGGAAAGTCAGAAGGCGCCTGGCCACAGATGCCAATCGGTTTTCCGGCTCTGTGTGCTTCGTCAATTACCTGTGCGATCATCCCGAGAACAGCACGATCGTTTTCGTCAAACAGATGTGAAATGATGCCGGAATCTCGGTCGATTCCCAATACCAACTGAGTTAAGTCATTGGACCCAATCGAGTATCCGTCGAAGACTTGCAGAAACTCTTCAGCTCTAACGACATTCGAAGGAAGCTCACACATTGCATAAATTTCGAGCCCATCTTCACGTTGCTTCAATCCGTGTTGGGCCATCACCGCGATTACGTGCTTTGCTTCCTCAACGGTGCGGCAAAACGGAATCATGATCTTGACGTTTGTGAGACCCATCTCTTTGCGCACACGTAGCAACGCCGCACATTCAAGCGCGAAGCCGTCGGCATAACGTGAATCGTAATAGCGTGATGCCCCTCGGAAGCCCAGCATCGGATTTTCTTCTTTTGGCTCAAACTCGTCGCCTCCTAAAAGGCGCGCGTATTCGTTGGACTTGAAATCGCTGGTCCGAACGATCACGGTTTTGGGATAGAACGCCGCGGCGGTGCGCGCGACACCTTCGCTGAAGCGCCGGACAAAAAACTCGCGCGGCTCCTCGTTGCCGATGCGCAATGCTATTTCTTTCAGCGCCGCTCGATCCTTTAGGTTTGGGTAGTGAGCCAAAGCCATCGGATGAATTCCAATGTGATTGGTAACAATAAACTCCGTGCGAGCCAGTCCGACACCATCGTTCGGAATCATTGACGTTTGAAAGGCGGTGGACGGGTCGCCAAGGGTAAGCATCACTTGCGTCCGTGTTTGCGGCACTGCTTCTGCGCCGATCTCTTCAATGGCGAAAGCAACTCGCCCGGCATAGACGTGACCCTCGGTCCCTTCGCAACATGCTACCGTGACCTCATCACCATCATGAAGAACCTCAGTTGCATTTCCACTGCCGACAATGCACGGGATACCAAACTCGCGAGATACGATCGCAGCGTGTGCGGTTCGTCCTCCTTGATCGGTAATTATGGCCGAGACCCGTCGCATTACAGGTTCCCAATCCGGATCGGTGAGCCCGGCAACCAGGACGTCACCGGCCTTGACGTTTTGCAGCTCTTCAATGCCATGGACGACTTTTACGCGACCAGCCCCAACCTTTTCACCGACAGCCTGGCCAGTCACCAGCGGTGCTCCAGGCTCCCCAGTAAGCCGAAAGATCTGCGCTACCGCATCCCTTGCCTTTGCAGAATGGACTGTTTCCGGTCTGGCCTGAACGACGAAGAGTTTGCCGCTCACTCCATCTTTGGCCCATTCGATATCCATCGGCTGCGGATGTCCGGCCTGTTTGGAATAGTGCTCTTCAATTAAGCAGGCCCAATGCGCGAGCTTGAGTACTTCATCATCAGTGAGGGAGAACCTTCCGCGTTCCGCTAACGGAGTGGCCTCGCTGCGTGTGGTGCGGCTGCCATCACCATAAACCAGGCGCACCTCCTTTGTACCAAGCCTTCGCCCAACGATAGGACGATAGCCAAGCTTGAGTGTTGGTTTGAAAACAACCCACTCATCCGGGGTAACGACCCCTTGTACAACATACTCACCCAGGCCATACGCGCTACTAATCAATACGACATCGCGAAATCCTGATTCAGTGTCGAGAGTAAAGATCACTCCTGAGCTGGCTTTATCGGATCGCACCATTGGCTGTACGCCAACAGAAATCGCCACTTTCAACTGATCGTAACCAAGACGTGCCCGATAGCTAATTGCCCGATCAGTAAAGAGCGACGCGAAGCACTGATGCACGGCACGCAAAAGCGCCTCGGGACCCCGAATGTTAAGAAACGTTTCAGCAGCGCCGGCAAACGAGGCCTCGGGCAAATCTTCAGCGGTAGCCGAAGATCTCACAGCAAGTTCCGGGTCGTGCCCGAGCCGGTTGCAAAGCTGTTCATAGGCGCTGATGATCGCGTTTCGTAATTCCTTCGGCAGCGGCATATCAAGAACGGCCACGCGTGCAGCATGTCCTCGCCTTGTCAATTCCTCTACATCTTCCGGATCGAAATCTGAGAGCAACGAACGGAGCTCGTATTCAAGTTGACCTTGGGCCAATAGCGCGCGATACGCATCGGCTGTGGTAGCAAAGCCATCGATCACGCCAACGCCCTGGGACTTAAGTGCATTAAAAAGTTCGCCTAAAGAGGCATTCTTACCGCCGACCCGCGAAATATCCTTTAGGCCGATCTCGGAGAAATCGAGTGTGTAGATAAGTTGTTTGTTTCTCTTCATGACGTGCTTCATCTCCCATTATTCGCGGCTCCATTGCTGCGCAGATCTGCCCGACTCGAAACTACAAAGGAGCAAGGTCCGTGCCGCCTTTGCAATGGACGGGAGTCTCCCTGGACCAGTCAACTGTTGGCGCTTGTCCCCTTTTCTGAGCGTCAGACTGGAGCGAGTTTCCTCGCAGCGGCATGCGAAACTTTCCCCACGAAGAGCTGCCTAAAACTAAGCTAAACAGTTGATTTGTCGCCTAATTTTCTTAATCCAATACGGCACAACCGTTGCTCTGACCAAAGTGCTAGTGAGATCGGAAGGGCGCGGTGGCAGGCGTTCAAGGGAACAGCCTGGTTAGGCTATGGGAGGATCATCATGTTGGAAAAACGAAGTGACAGAGATCTTAAACAACGGGTGCTACGCGAATTGAAATGGGATTCGCGCATCGACTGGGCGAGCATCAACGTTGAAGTCAACGACGCAGTAGCAACTTTGACCGGTGTAGTACCGAGTTATGCCCAGAAAATTGCTGCACAAGACGCTGCGCATCGTGTTGCTGGCGTGCTTGATGTAGCGAATGACATCGAGGTTACGCCATTGGATCGCTTTATACGCACTGACTCGGAGATTGCAGGTGCTGTTCGCAATGCGCTCGAATGGGACGCATTAGTCCCGAATGAACTAATTCAATCAACTGTGTCGGATGGGTGGGTCACGCTTGAGGGCGAAGTGGACTACTGGCGCGAACGCAACGATGCGGAACGAGCGGTTAGGCAGCTTGCAGGCGTGGTTGGCGTAATCAACAAGATCACGATTCGCAAACAGGAAGTCAACGCAAAGCAGTTGCGTGAAGAGATCGAGTTTGCACTGGAGCGTCGAGCCGATCGGGAGGCGGAACGCTTGCGAATCGAGGTTAATGATGGGGCCGTAGATCTATGGGGGCGAGTACACTCCTGGCAAGAAAAACGGGCAGTACTCGGCTCGATCAGCCATGCGCCAGGTGTGACCCAGTTGAGGGACCACGTTCGAATTGATCCCTATTTCTAATTTGAAATAGCGACTCAAATGTTGGAAAGGAAAGAGGCAATGAAAAACGAGAAAAAAGAAAAAATGGAGTTGGCGCCAAAAACTCCGGAGACGGGTAATCCATTCGGGATGATGCGTCGCTTCACGAAGGACATGGAACGGTTGTTCAACGACTTTGAGGAATTTCGCTTCTCGAACTTCTTTAGGGATTTTGCTCCATTTCGCATGGAGTTCGATACGGCGAAATGGGTACCCCAGATCGAGCTGCTTCATAACAATGGGCAACTTCTGGTGCGTGCAGACCTTCCGGGCCTGACGAAAGAGGACGTGAAGGTCGAGTTGACGGATGACATGCTGACTATCTCAGGTGAGCGGAAGGAAGAGAAAGAAGAGAAGCGTGAGGGTTTCTATCGCAGCGAGCGAAACTATGGAAGCTTTTACCGGGAGATTCCTCTTCCGGAAGGCGCCAAGACTGAAGATGCGGCCGCGACATTTCGCAATGGCGTACTCGAAATAACAATGCCGGTGCCAAAGGTCGAAACGTCAACCCGCAAACTCGAAATCAAAGAACCAACGGAAGAGAAAGTAATGAAGGCCGGAGCATAGGTCTTACTCTCCTGGTCCGGTTGTTCGACTTCTCATGACGAAGCCGGACAACCGGTCCAGGTTGGGCCGGCACATTTCAGAAGGAATCCTTACCCGTGTTTGGCAGCGAATCAACTTGTCAAAATCACACCAAATGTGGCGACTGCCCTCTCGTGCGTTGCTGTCCGGTGAAGTTGGACTTGTGGCTCCGAGCAATCGGAACGGACCGTCAAAGCAAACATCATGGCTGGTTAAACGTGGACATTCTTGGCTTCGATCATCGCACGAATGCAAGGACTCGCGAGGTTGCGTTTAGATGATGAACCTCATCAGTTGGCGGAAGAATTTTCATTTGAACCGCTCGCGGCAAATTGCTGGTGCGCTGCTAACTCATGGATGGGGCTTTTTAAGAAACAATGATGAAACTGTTGCCGGTGCGAGCTCCCGGCCGGCAGCCGCGAGACCTGCACATTTGCGATTGGCCCTGGAAGAACTGGGGACTACTTTCATTAAGTTGGGCCAAATCCTTTCCACTCGCGCAGATCTCCTCCCTCCCGAATATCTCGCCGAACTAACTAAGCTGCAGGATTCAGCTCCACCGGTTCCCTTTGAAGCAATTAGGGAAACACTGGTGTCTGAGTTGGGCCAGCCCATAGAGAATGTCTTTGCAGAATTCGATACTCAACCACTAGCCGCAGCGTCGATTGGACAAGCTCACGCTGCCACGCTACCGGATGGAACCGAGGTTGTCGTAAAGATTCGAAGGCCCGGCGTCGTGGAAAGCGTGAATGAAGATCTCGAGATTCTCAAAGAGCTGGCGGCAACTGCCAACCGGCATCTCGGATTCGCCGATCGGTATGATCTGGTTGGTCTGGTTGAAGAGTTCACACAAACCCTGCGCGCTGAACTTGATTACATTCGCGAGGGGCACAGTGCTGAACGGTTTGCGGAGAATTTCGCCGGCGATCCCGGCATTCATGTTCCGCGCGTGGTTTGGGATGCCACCACCTCTCGAGTGCTCACACTGGAGCGAATTCGCGGTATCAAGATCAATGATCTGGAAAGCCTCGATAAACAAGGGACGGATCGCCGCTGGCTCGCACACTACGCTACGAACGTCGTGCTGAAAATGGTGTGCGAAGACGGCTTCTTTCATGCGGATCCTCACCCGGGAAACTTCTTCATTGAGCAGAACGGTACGATCGGTTTGATTGATTTTGGGATGGTTGGCGTTCTTGATGAACGGACGCAGGAACTCCTCGCCGACTTATTGATTGCCATCAACCATCAGGATGCAGATCGGCTCGTGGATGTATTTCTCGATCTTGGTGTTACTCGAAAGCGAGTCGATCGTGCGTTGGTCCGTCGTGACATTGAACGATTACTATCGACCTACTGGGACCTCCCACTAGGTGACTTGAAGGTCACGGCTCTGCTCAATGATGTCTTTTCGATCATGCGCCAGCACCAAATGCATCTGCCATCAAACCTCGCCTTATTACTTAAGACCGTGATCATGATTGAGGGCCTGGGAGTGAATCTCGATCCCGACTTTCAGTTAACTACGTCACTAACGCCTTACACCGAGCGACTTGTGCTCCGTCAGTACTCTCCGTTCAGATGGGTTCGCAGCCTTGGACGTGCCAGTTTGGAGTTTGCGAAACTCGGAGTGGAGCTTCCGCAGCAACTCCGAAGGATCGTCGGCGCCGCTGAAGATGGAAATCTTCAAATTGGCATGCGTCCGGAAGGCTTTGATCCGGTAATTGATCGCCTCGAGAGAATCGCGAACAGGATTGTACTGGGAGTGATTGCCGCTGCATTCATTAACGGCCTGGCCGTTCTCGCCTCAGTGTACAGGCCTCCCGGATGGGAGCGTTGGGCCTGGGTTATATTCGCCTTTGGGTTTCTAAGCGCGCTGGCATTAGGAATCTACTTAGCGTGGTCGATTTTGCGTCCAAAGCACACTTGAGGCGGCTACCACTTCATCGTTTACAATAGCCCTTCGGGTTAGTGAGCACGGTTAAATAACAATGAAGAACGAAGAATTGCGCTCGCAACTGGAAAAGTTGCACAACGAACTTCACCAGAGTCCTGCTCTCGACTTGCAACAACGCGAGTTGCTACTGACGCTGGCGGATGAAATTCAAGCGTTGCTCAAAAGAGACGAGATTCAACGGCATCACTACACGAGTCTGAGTGAGCGACTCAATGACGCTGTGGCTGAACTCGAAGCTTCTCACCCGCAGGTAACTCTCTTGATGCGCCAAGCGATCGACTCGCTGGCGTATTTGGGCGTCTGAAGCCTTTGGGTCCCAAGGCCATATTGGCTTTGACCTGATCACGACTCGCAGATTAAGGGATGAAAGGGCCACGTTGACGCAGTGGCCCTCCATGCGTCCGCACAGAATCGCAGCGACGAATGCTTTTCTAGACGGTGCGTCGGCCAGTGACCAGGTTGTATATCAATACGATCACAGCCAAGACCAACACGAGATGAATCAGGCTGGTGCCACCACCTACACCGGATACAAAACCCAATAGCCAAAGGACCAATAGGATTACAAATATTGTCCACAACATGGTTCTCACTCTCCTTCTAAGTTGCGCCATTTAACGCGCAGAAATGAACGACCCTCGCTCTACACTGTAGTTACTCTTCCGGATGAGCGAGAGCATCCGCCTTGGTGGCGTGCACCACGCCGTCCGGATGTTCGGGCGGCGAGTAAACAGTGAACAATTTCATATCTTCAGTGCCAGTGTTAGTGAAGTCGTGTTCCGTTCCGGCCGGCACCGCAAACATATCGCCAGGGCTAATGTCGTGCGTTTCACCGCCCAGATCCGCTCGTCCCTTGCCTTTGACGAAAACCAGAACTTGGTCGACAGACTCGTGAACTTCGCGACCAATGTCTTCACCCGGAGGGATACTCATCAGGACCACCTGAGAGTGTTTGTTCGTGAACAAGACCTTCCGGAACGCATTGTTCGCGAGCGCCGATTGCTGGACATTTTGGAATTGCATAAATACGCGCACTCCCTCTGACTCAATGACTCTGTCTAAGTCTTGAATAGGCAAAAGACATGCCTTCAACAATCTCTTGACCTGCGCTCGGAGGATAGTCAGATGCTTCCAAACGAAAGCTCAGCATCAGAAGCGTGGTGTATCTCAAACCGTGACATCAGTCTTCTTCGTGGAATTTTGCTGATCTTACTGCGCAAATTTTCGCAACGATCCTCAACCAACAACTCTTCTTCGAGATAGCAGGACAAAACAAGGCCAGTTTGATAACACAATAAAAGCTGCTATGTGCGATGGCACATATAAGTTGGCCCAAGGCTCGAAACTTGCAGTGCTATCCCATAGGTGTAATTGCGTCCAATGGGACGCTTGGTTTGTCTCGCAGAAAATGACAAAGACGCGCGAGATCAAGTGACGGAGGAAGATATGAGAGCAACAAAAATAATGGCAGCGGTGATGATTGCTTTGGTGGTCAGTTTTGGGCCATGGGTGAACAAGTCAACCGCTCGTACGAACAGTGACGATGACACTGCGAAGCGGCTTAACGCGGCAGCCGACGTACTAAAGGAAATCATGTCGGCGCCTGACAAAGGTATCCCGCAAGATCTTCTGGACAAGTCGGCCTGCGCCGTGATCGTGCCGAACGTGAAGAAAGGCGCTTTCATTGTAGGCGCGAAATACGGACGTGGCTTCATCATTTGCAGACACCAAAAAGGTGGCGGCTGGTCGGCGCCAGGCGGCGTGAAAGTTGAAGGCGGCAGTTTTGGATTTCAAATTGGCGGATCCGAAACTGACGTCGTGATGCTGCTGATGAACCAGGCTGCTATCGAAAAGCTCCTGTCCAGCAAATTCACTATCGGGGGCGATGCTTCAGTAGCGGCTGGGCCTGTCGGCCGTACGTCTTCGGCTGCGACGGACGCTCAGCTTCACGCCGAGATTCTCAGCTATTCGCGTGCACGAGGATTATTCGCCGGTGTCGCGCTCGATGGTGCAACCCTGCGGCCCGACGATGACGCAAATAAAGACATGTACGGCAAGGAAATGTCGAACAAAGATGTCGTGCTCGGAAATGTGAAGGCGCCGAGGACCGCGGCCAGGCTGATCGCTGAGTTGAATAAGCACTCCAGCCAAAGAGCTAGTGATTAGCCAACCTGAACAGGCGGGTGCGAATTGAATCAGGCTCATTCGTCTTTCACGTTCCTTGTCGCGTCAATCGCTTGGATGTCAACTGGATATCCAAGCAAGAAAGGAATTTAATATGAAGATAAAACACACAGAGGACAGAATTGCGGCAATCATCCTGGGGTTCACGTTACTGTTTGGAGTTGGCCTCGCTTCCAGCGCAACAGGCCATGTGCGTGATAACAATGGTGACTATAACCAGAATCCCCAGGATCGTAACTGGAATAATTACCCGAACTGGGGTGGCTCTTTCGAGCTGCGCCAAACTGCTCTGAACGCGGGCTACAACGAAGGCGCCAAGGAAGGCCGCAATGACTACGCAAGGGGAAGGCGGTCTAACTTCCAAAACTTTAGCGCTTACCAGGAAGCCACAAAAGATTACAACTCACGTCTCGGCGACCGCGAACTGTATCGCCGTTACTTCCGTCGTGCGTTCGAGAATGGATACAACTCTGAACTGCAAACTACATACGACTCAACTAGTCGCTTAAACGGGACCTTCAGGTTGGATTCGTCGCGCAGCGACAATCCGCGCGATGTTGCTAATCGCGCAACTCGAAGCCTTCGCAGCAACGAGCGCCAGGGTGTCTCAGAGCGCATGCTGGCGCGACTCGAATCACCTGAGATGTTGGCAATCGAGCGCCGCTACTCAACCATAACGATGGCCTCCTCGCTCGCTCCGCAGTCGACCTTTGAAGCGGACGGAGTCGAACGTCAGGAACAACTCGATGGTCGAACGAGTCGGGTAACTGCGACGTTACGCGGGGATCAGTTGGTCGTAAGATCTACTGGTTACCGAAACAATGATTTCACCGTCACTTTCGAGCCAATCGAAAGCGGCCGTCGGTTGCGCGTGAGGCGCGAGGTCTACTCGGACCGGCTGACGCAACCCATTGTCGTGAATAGCGTCTATAACCGGACCGCGGAAGTTGCGCAGTGGAATATCTATGACGGTTCGCGGCCGGTTGCGGGTAACACAGGTATAACCAGCGGTGAATTCATCGTTCGCGATGGCGAAACTGTAGTTGCGGTCCTAAATAATGACCTGACTTCGAAGCAGGCAAAACAGGGCGACCGGTTCACGCTGACCGTACGCGAGCCTGGCCAATACCAAGGCGCAGTTATCGAAGGCACGGTGGGTACCGTTGACCCTGGTGGACGGCTGAGTGGCCGGTCCGGGATGACGCTCAACTTCGACACGATCCGGTTGCGCAACGGTCGAACTTACACGTTCGCCGGAGTTCTCGGAAGCGTGCGAACGCCAAATGGCGACATCGTAAAGGTAGACAACGAAGGCACCGCACAAGGCGAGAACCAGACCACGCAAACCGTCCAGCGCACTGCTATTGGCACAGCAGTTGGCGCGATCATTGGCGCAATTGCCGGTGGCGGGAAGGGAGCGGCGATCGGCGCAATCATTGGTGCGGCTGGGGGAGCCGGCTCAGTTTATGTTCAGGGGAAAGATAACCTCGAGCTTCCCAGCGGTACGGAAATAACGATTCGGTCGAGTGCGCCAAGCCAGTAGCTGGTCAGGGATCATCTGTCGCGATCGCGGCAGCGGTCTCCAAATTCTGTAGGGCGGCACTCTGGAGTGCCGCCCTTTACAGTCTCGTCAACACAGGACACATCACCGGATTACTGCACATCTCGTGAGGATCTCTCTTGTGCACCCCTTTGACCGGAATAACATCGAGCGGCGGAGCGAGCATGGTAATAATGACTTAGTCGAAGGACTTGAAGTCGCTATAACGACTTCGCGCTTTCAACGGGAAAGTTTTCCCGTTCCGCTTTTGCCTTAAGCTCCTCACTGCGAGCTGCGGTCTGCTCGACGATGGCGTTAACCTCGCCGCCAACAAGAATCGCCACGCCAGTCAAATAAAACCACAGCATCAGAATGATGACCGCTCCGAGTGAGCCATAGACCACACTGTAGTTGTTATAGAAGTTGAGATACGAGCCAAACAAGAAGGAGACGAGCAGCCACAGAGATACTCCGATTACAGCTCCCGGAGCGAGCCACCGTAGCTGTTTTTTATGCAGATTGGGTGCACAGTAGTAGATCAACTCAAACGCTAAAAAGACGAAGATGAGCACGAGCGGCCATTGCAACAATTTCCACACGGCGGTGAACGTCGGGCCTAAACCGTAGTAGTTCGCGATGCCTTGCGCTATGTGGCCGCCGTAAAACATCAACGCCAGCGCGATGATAATGAACGCAGCGAGCGCAATCGTCAGCAAGATCGCCAGAAGATTTCTTCTCCACCACGCGCGTGTCTCCTTCACGTCATAAGCGACATTCAATCCGTCGATGAGTGCGCCCATGCCAGAGGAAGCGAAATACAATGATGTCACTAGACCGAACCATACTTTGCCGCCGCTGCTGTTTTTACTGATCTCATCGACCGTCGTGTTGATGAGGTCGGAAGCAGAAACGGGCACAATCGCTGCCAGATAAGTGAGCAGATTGCGGCGCAACTCCGTTCGGGACCCGGCGAAAGAACCCAGGAGGGCTATAAGAAAAAGCAGTAGCGGAAAGAGGGCAAGCAGAAAGTAGAAGGAAAGAATCGCGGCACGATTGATCAGGTCATCCGCGTGGATCTTGGCCCACAACTGCTTAGCGAACGTACGCCACATCCATCCTTTGATTCTCCAACCTCGTGTCGTCAACATCATGGTGCCGTCACTCTCAGAATCAATGCGCGTTTAGGTTCTAAGGCACGGGCGTGGCTCCTCTGGAGTCTCCACGCAAAAGCTTATTCTAAATGTTCGGCCCATTGTCGTAATATCCAACAAAGGAGGGCTGGCCAGCACTGTGCGAATCCTGGAGATAATAATAGGAATAATTCTGTTAGGTGGTGCGGCCTGGACCCTGGTTAAGAGTTATAGAGGCCGTGGCACTTCGTCATTTCTCGTTCTGGGGTTTGCCGTTTTTCTTGTGGCCCTCGGCATGTTGTTCGTCTTTGGCGCCTTCACCGCGTGGTTTCGCGCCTTCAAGTTCGGGAGCTAGTGGGTCAAGTGAAACAGGCGATTCGAAACTGAAGACTCCGAGCAAGTGACTAACGTCGGGCTTGATAACATAAGCATTAGCTCCAGCCTGATGGCCCATCTTCTTAGCAGAGGCTTTAAGCGATTCCACATTCATATCAACCAACCGTCGCTCCCATGAAAATGGCAGCAGCGCCGAGACAGTCAACAATCCCAGTGGTGGAAAAGCCGATCGCTTGCCTTCAAACGGCAGTGCGTGGCTAAAGCTCCAGTAAGTGTCCGGAAATTTTGGATTGATCAGTAGGACTTTCATCACAGTTCCATTGCAGCCAGAAGTTAGTTTCTGCTCAACGCCACAGGGTTTGGTGCACCCAGGCGTCGTAACCAGCGACGATCTGATCGACGTCGGGTTCGGCGTCACACAGTGGTACCAAACAACGCTCCTACGCCAGCCGTGATTGCCATTGCAATAGCCCCCCAGAACGTGACACGAAATATTCCTTTTAGGATGGGGGCGCCGCCGGTATAAGCGGCCAGCGCGCCTAGAAGTGCAAGAAAGAATAGGGACGTTCCTGCAACCATTAGCCCGAGGCGGGTGGCAGGGGCAATGACGACGACGAGCAAAGGGAGAGCGGCCCCAACTGCAAATGTTATAGCCGAAGTAATCGCCGCCTGAACTGGGCGCGCACTAATGGTTTCTGAGATGCCCAGTTCATCGCGGGCATGTGCTCCTAGTGCATCCTTAGCCATCAGTTGGTCGGCGACTTGATTTGCCAGACTCAATTCGAGCCCACGTTTGACGTATATGGCTGCAAGTTCCTTTCTCTCGTAGTTTTCATTGCCGGCGAGTTCTGTTCGTTCACGTTCGATGTCTGCGCGCTCAGTATCTAATTGAGAGCTAACAGAAACATATTCACCCGCAGCCATGGACATGGCACCCGCCACTAAGCCTGCGACACCTGCCACCAGGACCGCAGTATGAGTTGCATGTGAAGCGGCTACACCAACAACCAGGCTAGCGGTCGAGACTATGCCGTCATTCGCGCCAAGGACGGCAGCGCGGAGCCAGCCTATATGCTGTGTACGGTGCCGCTCAGGATGGAATAAGGGCATCTTATTTTCCTTACCAGACAACCTGGCAATTCATCATTTGGATCGGTCACTTCTTACCCAAGGTCTTTTTTTGGCCGCTTTCCTTCCACCATTCATCGTTGACATCATGCGTAGATTTGGCTTCTGTGGTCTAACACACAGAGCAACGCTCATGCCCTAAACTAAACACTTGGGGACAAGTGAAATTCCACCGATAAGACGAGCGAAATTACCCACTGTTTATGGAAAAATCGCCGGTCATTGAGGAAAAGCCAGCGCACCGGCCCCGATTTTAAGGGCATACCTATTGCTATATATGCGGTAGCGCACATTTGGATCGAAGTTCGAGTTATGGTCCAAGGCAGAGACGGCATTGATGATGAGGATGAACGAACATGAACTTGGCAATCGTCGGTTAACCTTTGGCAGGGATAACAGTTTTCAGTCTGAACTGAGAAAAAGGGTCGATGACTACTTTCGCCGCACCGGGCGGCGTCAACGTGATTGCCCACAGATGTACTTGAAGACCGGGATCATACTGGCGATCTTTGCCGGGTTATATTTCCTGCTGGTCTTTGTGGCCGCGACGTGGTGGCAGGCTTTTCCGCTCGCCATCATGCTGGGGTTATCAATGGCGGCGATCGGTTTCAACATCGAACATGACGGTGGGCATCAGGCTTATTCAAACCACGCCTGGGTCAACCGGATCATGGCGATGACGATGGATCTGATTGGCGCCAGTTCGTACGTGTGGCACTGGAAACATGTGGTGGTCCATCATACCTACACTAACCTCACGGGTCACGACGCTGATATCGAGCTTGGATTTGTCGGCCGGCTGACGCCGCATCAGAAGCGATTCAGGTTTCATCGATGGCAACATTTTTACTTGTGGCCGCTATACGGAGCGAACATCATCAAGTGGCACCTGTACGATGACTTTCGCGACGTTATCCTCGGACGAATCGGCTCACAGCGAATGCCGCGGCCAAAGCGGTGGGAGTTGGTGAGTTTCATTTCGGCTAAGGCGTTGTTTTTTATCATGGCCTTCGCCATACCATTGCTGGTCCATCGGCTTTGGGTTGTGTTTCTGTTCTATGGCGTGACGGTGTTCGTAACCGGAGTAGTAGTCAGCGTTGTATTTCAACTGGCCCATTGCGTCGAGGAAGCGGAATTCCCGCTACCTCGGGAAGGTTCTGCTTCGGTTGAAAACGCCTGGGCGATACATCAAGTGGAAACCACAGTGGACTTTGCACGCGGAAGCAGGATCGAGAGCTGGCTTCTGGGTGGCTTGAACTTTCAGATTGAACACCACCTTTTCCCGCGCGTTTGCCACGTCAATTACCCGGCCATCTCACAACTCGTTGAACAAACGTGTCGAGAGTTTGGCGTGAGGTACAGAGAGCACCGCTCCTTCCGTGCCGGGCTCGCCTCTCATTTTCGCTGGTTAAAGCGTATGGGTGCTCCCGCCGCCCCGGCTTGAGAGAAAAGGATCCTCTAAGTAAAGGAGGCGCCTATGCACAGACCTCGAGTCCTTTATGTGGATGATGATGAAAACTCGCGCGAAATGTTACGCATGCTACTAGAGTTGCGTAGCATTGAAACCAAAGCGGTCGGAACCGCAGGAGAGGCCTTGTCATCTATTCAAGCAGAACACTTCGACTTGTATTTGCTGGACGGCTGGCTCCCTGATCTCGACGGTTTCGAATTGTGTCGCCAGATGCGCTGCTACGATTCGCACACGCCGATTCTTTTCTTTTCCGGCGCGGGTAGTGAAGCTGATAAGAAGATGGGCCATCAGGCTGGAGCTAATGCTTACGTTATCAAGCCCGACGTTAGTCACTTGCTCGGAAGTATTGCCCAGTTCATTCCTAGTGCCAAAGCGCAGGAGGCTAGCTAACGGGAAAACTTTAAGCGACGGCTTCCCGCAGAACAGCGCCTCAAGGATGAACAAGATAACGTGTTGGGTTATTCAGTCGAGGAATGGCTTGCCACTCCCCGGTTTTGGGAATTGAGGATTACCAGCGAGGACCTCGAAAGAATTCGTCGAGAAACGAGCGTTTTATTCTGATCGCGTCGAGTATTACAGTCTGGTTCTTCGGCAAGAGGCTGGTTTGAGGAACCGAAAACTGAGGGAATAACGGTATTAGAGAATCGCTTCGGTGGGGCGTCGATGTTTCTCCCATGGATCTGAGAAGTAAGGATCTTTTGAGTGGTCGTGGCCATTAAGTGCCGCTAATTCCTGGATTGCCGGAAGTTCGCTTTCCTCAAACACCTTCGCGGATCCATTGAATGCAATTCTTCCATCCCTAAGAACGATCACTCTTGTTTCGGGCAATGCCGTTGGCGAAGCTTCCATCATTCTCACCTCGCCATTAGTCCCAGCTACTGCACGAAAATTTGCAAGATAATTGATCTCATGGATTTTCTTGGTGACGTACAGCGACGAGATATGGTTAATATCGCGAGCGCGAATCACCAGGTCCAGTACTTTAATGGCTGCCAAGGGATCAAGACTCATGGTTGGCTCGTCAAACAGCATAATTCGTGGCCAGCCGATAAGTGCGCGAGCAATTTCCAGCCGCCGCTTCATTCCACCCGAAAGCTCTTCGGGAAACTTCGCTTCTTCGCCATCCAGGCCGACGAACCGCAACACTTTGCGTACGGCTCTGTCAATTTCTTCCTCTGTCCATCCGTACTCCTCCAGCCGGTAGGCGGCATTCTCATAAACCGGGAGGCCGGTGAAGAGTGAATCTTCCTGGAATACCATTCCCATCAAACCGCCCCGTATCGCGATCAGTTCTGATTCGTCGAGCGCTTGAATTTCTTTACCTTCGATCAAGATCTGGCCTGCGTCTGGTTTCATGAGACCCATTGCCAGGTGCAACAACACAGATTTGCCAGATCCTGATACACCGGTCAACAAGATCATCTCGCCATGATTGAGTGAGAAGCTGATGTCGCTTAGCGCCGGATGATTATCGAAACTCAGAAAAACGTTACGAAACTCCATTGCGGGCGCGTGAGCGTTCGTGTTCACATTCATAGGGTTACTCTTTAGTCAGCAGTACGACAGCATCTGAAATATCTTGGCAAACACGACCTAAACGAGTTGCAATGGCCATGCCGTCTCTGAACCGTTAACTAAGGAACCCGGTTACTTGTTCTGATACGATTTGAGCTGTCGAAAAAGGGATCGATGTTGCGCGAAATTTCAGCGTGCTGCGGAATACCCCGCAACCACAAAGTTGACTCACATTTACTTCACCAGAAAGGTGAGTAACCCCTGCAGATCCAAGTGGTACGGGTCGTGCACATAGTAGAGGTCGGTCGCAACGCTGTCTTACCGAGTTTCACGACTCGAGGGGAGTAGCTTATGAAAATTCTATTAGCTGTTGATGGTTCGCCTTGTAGTGACGCAGCAGTGGAAGAGATTGGCCGCCGGCCGTGGCCGGAAGGCTCATCGGTAAAGGTCTTGTCGGCATTCGAGCTTCCCACGCCTCTCGCCCCTATGACCCCCGAAGCCTGGTCGCTACCACTCAATTACTTCGAGGAGATGGACGTCGCGCTTCGCAAGCAAGCACAAATTATCGTTAATCAAGCACTGGAAAAACTCAAATCGACGCTGAATAAGACTATTGCCATTGATGGACAATGCATACCTGGCCCACCACGCACCGTGATTCTGGACGAAGCAGAAACCTGGGGAGCCGATCTGATTGTAGTGGGTTCGCACGGTTACCGGGCGTGGGAGCGTTTTCTTCTAGGTTCGGTCTCCCAGTCAGTCGTTTCGCATGCGAAATGTTCCGTCGAAGTCGTTCGTTGTCCCGAGACTGTTCGAATGTCAAAAGAACAAGCCCCGGCGAAAGAGAAGGAGCGGTAGTCATGGCCAACGTTTTGATCCTCGGCGGTGGGTTTGGCGGAGTGGTAGCTGCCGAGCGTCTCGCTCAACAACTGAGCGCCGAGCATAACATTACGCTGGTTTCACGCAGCCGTGATTTTATTTTCTATCCGGCGTTGGTGAGATTGGCTTTTGCCAAGTGCGAGCGAGCACACGTCTCATTCGACCTCCGCGATACGATGCTAAGTCGAAGAGTGAACTTTATCGAAGCTGAAGTCGCTCATATCGATCCGTTCGAAAGAAAAGTGAACATCGCCCATGGTGAAGTTGAGGGAAAGCTTCCCTACGACTACCTCGTATTCGCACTTGGACGCCGGCTGGCAACCGAACGAATCACGGGTTTCTATGAACATGCTCACCATTTACTGAATGTTGATAAGGCGATCAAGTTTGGTAAAGCGATTGAACAGTTTCGCGAAGGAAGGGCTGTCCTCGGCCAATGTTTGGGTGCACGGCTGCCGGTTCCTGTTTACGAAACGGCATTTGCCCTATCACGTCTGTTTGAAGAGCGAGGCGAACGTGACCGCATCCGAATAACAATCGTCAGTCCGGACACAGTTGAATCAGAACTCGGGGATGTTAGGGCAGCCCTCACGCTCAAAAAAGCACTCGATGCCCATCAGATAGAGATACTTTCTAACTTCAGTATCGGATCATTGGCGCAAAATTCAGCAACGGCGACTAATGGAGACGTGGTTAATTTCGATCTGCTTATGTTGATTCCACCATTTCGAGGATCCTCGGCAGCGCATTACATGGGAGTCACAGACGATGATGGATACATCAACGTCGATTGGACAATGCACGTGATCGGCCACGAACGGATATACGCAGTTGGCGACTGCGTAAGCTTCGCAGGGCCGAAGATGGGCCATATGGCTGTCCGTCAGGCTGAGGTTGCGGCGACAAATCTTGCCGCAGAAATCGAGGGACACGAACCCCTCTCACATTATGATCATGAGATGAGGTTGGTGATTGATGAAAGTGGGAGCGACAGCATCTATCTGCACAAAGACATTTGGACGGATGAACCGGCAACGGTCAGACAAGGTCGCTTTTGGAGCTGGGCCAAACGCGCGCAGCAAAGGTATTGGGAAATATCGCATTCATGAATTTATGGTGAGCGACTTGACGGCATAATGAAAGTGGCGACTAAGCGGTAGGTAACTGCTTTCGTAATGCTTGATAATCTGGAGAACCAGTAGAGGCTCATGAGAGAAAAAGATGAAAATACTTGTTGCTTATGATGGCTCCAATTGTGCCGATGCCGCACTCGAAGATTTAAAAAAAGCAGGCTTGGATGCGACGGCTGAGGTGTTGGTAATGACTTTAGCCGACGTTTTTGTGCCGCCGCCAATCGATGACGAGGTTGACAACACGTTTCCGTTATATGTGCCGGAGGGGATAAAACGAGCTCACGAAAGTGCACAGCACAAATTGGAGCAAGCAGAGGCTCTGGCGAAACGGGCGAGTGAGCAAATCAAATCAGCTTTTCCAAACTGGCATCTTCGTCACGAGGCACAAGCTGACTCACCAGCCTGGGCGCTCATACGGACTGCGGATAATTGGAAGCCCGACCTCATCGTTATGGGAGCTCATGGTCATTCCGTTTTTGGCGGACGGTTGATACTAGGCAGCATCTCGCAAAGAGTCCTGTACGAGGCTCGTTGTTCTGTTCGCATCGCACGTAGCTCACAAAAGGAGACCGATAAACCCGTTCGGCTACTTATTGCGGTGGATAATTCTTCAGATTCAAGCGCGGCTGTGGATGCCGTTTGCAGCCGTCATTGGCCCAACGGATCCGAGGTTGGCCTGCTGGCGGTCGTCGATACTGTGTTGGCAATCACGCCCGATCCGTCCGAACCTTTAGCCATGAAATGGATCGAGGTTGCAGATGAAAAGAACTGGGATCAAGTGCGTCAGATTTTTGAGCCGTCCGCAGAGAAACTTCGCCAAGCGGGATTGCATACAGAGGTATTGATTAGACGTGGGAATCCCGCGGACCAGATCCTCGAGGAAGCAAACACCTGGGGCGCGGATTGTATTTTCGTCGGTGCAAGAGGGACGAGAGGCATCGATCGGTTGCTACTTGGTAGTGTTTCCTCCGCGGTTTCAGCGCGTGCGCACTGCTCAGTTGAGGTCGTGAGGCCGTCTAATCGAACAGCATGATCCTTCCGATTGGGTAGTGCCCTAATTTGGATTTGGGCACAGGTCGCGGTCTGCCTGCTAGTCGGAACTGTTGTGAAAGGGCGAGACCTCCATGCGTCGGGTACCTCGGTTGTATTGATGGCAATAGGCCAACCGATGAATGTCGGGCGTAAAGCCGTCTTTGTAAAACTCCACTCCGTAAACATAGAGAAACAGTCTGCCGTCATCAAGCCGCTCGACGTCAAAGTCTGTAAGTTGACGCGATGTCGTGCGGTAACGGGTAAGGTGACGACCGGCACCAAAAGAAGCCTTGCTGGGCACGTGCGGGAAAGCTGGGTAATCAAGTTCAGTTTCTTCGAAAATCTCGGATTCACGAATAGTCAAATAGATTCCGCCCCATACGTCATACGCGGGGGTCCGTCCCGTATTCTGAATCTTCACCGTATAGGTGACCGGCTTTTGAGATTCAAAAGGAATAGGCGATACCTTGAAGCGCGCAATGTCCAAGTATGGACGTTCAGCAATATGCAAAGCTTGTCTAGCCACGTTGGCCGAGTCTTTAGCAGCGTCCGCAGTCGTTTGGGCCGTGATCGCCTGATCCTTCATCGTGTCCCACTGACCCTTCATCATGTCGCGCTGCTCTCCAACAAGAGCGACGGTTTCACGCATCTTCTCCAACTGCCGATAGTAAATGTAGTTAGTTATTCCTACTCCTGTAACGAGAAGCGCCGTAAGAAGCGTGATCGGTTCAAGCCATTTACCGAGCCATTCACGAAAGGGGCTTTGCTTATTTTGGGCGGCTTGATTGTATGGTTCGGGACTGGCTTGCTGTATAGCGGAAATCTGATCGCTGCGCTGTGTGGGTTCGTTTTGGTCATGCCGATCGGTGTTTATGTAATCATCCGTGGGGTAAGCCGCTTTATAGACGACACAGAAGATGATAGAGATCAGTGTCACCGTGAGAGTAAAATAGACCAGCGATTTAACAGTGAGTGCTTTCCATCTCATCTCGGTAGAAATCGTAACACAAAAACCCTTATCAAAAAGTGTTGGATCTTCGCTTTTCTGGTCTTCACGTTTCCGTTAGTTGGCGTCGTTGAAGGTCGGACAGTAGGTCCAATGTGGCGTGCCGGGCACATTGTAAACACAGAACTTCGTCCAGTGCGTCTTGTAAAAGATATCCGTGTATTCGATATACCCGAAGACGTAATACTCCCACCTATCCGGTGCGGCAATTTGCATATCGGCAGGAATGGCCGGAGCAGCAGGGGGAGCCGGGGGAGGACTGGTTTTAGGTTTAGGCTGTGCGGTGCTCGGCGAGGGGATGGAGTTTGGCTGCTCTACAGGGATGAGGGAGACGCGAGTACTAACGTCAACGAGCGGAGCGAATATAATGCGGCTCTGCTCTTCATTGATTTCTACGGGGAAATCTTCAGGCGGCGAGTCCTTCAGTGGCCGAAAGATAGCCTTAATCTTGCCTACGCCGGGCGTCCTGCCACTGTTGAATGTTGTGATAGTTATCGCCCCAAGCGGCAAGTTTTGTTGAGGAACGATTCCTGCCGATTTAACCACGACATAAGCGCGATATTCTATCTCCCGATTACGCCTCGTTTCATCAATCGACGCCTGCATAGAGTTCCATTGCTTTTCGTAGATGTAAGCTTGGAGCAGTATCGCCGCGAGCACCAAGAAACTAAACACACTCGGAACTACAACCAGCAAAACGTTGCTCCATTTGTTGGCCCACTCCAAGAATCGTTCGCGTCGGCTCTTTTTCTCGGTCCGTCGTGGCGGTTCGGTTTCTATCTTAGTTTGGGTCTGTTCTGTTGTGCGGGTTGTATCTTCAGCCTTACGTTCGGACTCGTCCTTCTCTTCGATCAGTTCTGGTTTGGCGTGAGTCTGATGTCGAGCTGCCTTCTTTTCTTGCTTGCCGCTATGTACGCCTTTAGTCATGTGGTTAATATCCTAATGCCGTAATTGTAACACAGAAACTCTTGACGACAATCAGAAAGTGTAATACATTATCTCCAGCGTTCAGGAGATAACGCAAATGGCAAACAGGCTTCCCAAAGACAAGCAGATCGCAGTTATAAGCGCGTTGGCTGAAGGTTGCAGTATCCGCGCGATCTCACGCATCACTGGCATTCACCAAGACACGATTTGCCGTTTAGGTGTTCGAGTGGGCCACGGCTGTGCTCGGTTGTTGGATCAGAAGATGCGCGATCTGACTTGTCGCTTTTTGCAGTTTGATGAGATTTGGGGATTCATCGGCAAGAAGGAAAAGCACCTAAGCAGCACCGACGATCCGACGCTCGGTGATGTTTGGACATTCTGCGCGATTGATTCGGAAACTAAACTCGTTCCCTCGTTCATGTGCGGCAAGCGTACTCACCTTACTGCCAATGCTTTCGTTAGTGATGTAGCTTCACGCTTGAAGAATCGCCCGCAAATCTCCAGCGATGGTCTACGCGCCTACGTTGAAGCGGTTGAGAATGCTTTCGGCATGGACGTAGACTTTGGCATGATCATCAAAAGCTACGGCGTGGACAGAGGCGAGCATCATCACGAGCGCCGCTACAGTGCGCCCGAAGTAACATCAATGCAGAAGATGGTCATCGCGGGTTATCCCGACCCTGATTTGATTTCGACTAGCCACATTGAGCGACTGAACGGCACCACGCGCTTGCACATGCGCCGCTTGACGCGACTCACTTATGCGTTCAGCAAAAAGCTGGAAAACTTCGAGGCAGCGGTGGCGCTACACTTCGCGTATTACAATTTTGTGCGCTCGCATAAGACGATCAGAATGACGCCAGCAATGGCAGCAGGAACTGAGCGCAATTTCTGAAGGGTCGAAGATTTGATTGAGGCAGCATCGTGAGTTACATCGAAGAACTAAGGGACGTGATCCGCAAGTTACACGGCACAGAGGCAACACACGTTGCGACTGCCGATCAAAGAAGAATTCCAGGGGCAGACAATCTGGGAAGGCGAGGTTGAGGTCTTCGATCTACATGATTATCCTCAGACACATCGAGTCTATGCGTGGGCGCCTGAGACAGAGGATGCAGACCATCCACGACGGCATGGCATGTGACCGTGTTGCATATTCCGCCAGCCACAAGCCCACGGAAGGCCGTTCAGGCGTCGATTGTGAGCGATTACAAGGAGCAAAAGGGCCATGCCGAAAGCTAAGAAGATGGGAAGGCCGAAACTGCCGAAAGGGCACGCGAAAGGCAAGATTGTTCCGATTCGGTTGAACGATGAAGAACTAAAGCTGTTCACGAAAGCCGCGAACGCCAGCGAGCACAAAACGCTGTCTGGTTGGATACGTCACAGTTTGCGAGAAGCGGCGACAAGGTGAGGTTGTCGCCTAAATGCGGGGATCAGAACTTGACGCCGAGCGCTCTTACCATCTGTTCTTCTTCAAAGCTTAGATTGCCTTCCGTGTACTTGATGAACAAGTCAAAAGAGGCATCGTGAAAACTTGTAAACGGGAACAAACTTCGAGCGCGAGGTCAAGCGCCTTAATAGCTTGTCGGCACTGGATCGTTTGTGCGTCGAGATATGCTCGCAGCATCGCCAGCTTAGATGCGAGGCTAAGCGCATCGCTGGGATTCCCCTCGTATGGCTCAAAGGCGATTTGCCAGTCCTCTTCATCCATCAAAGATGCGGTGTTTGATCGTCGGTGTTAGGATTATTCTGCATGGTCGATTCCTTTCGCTTAACAGGCTAGGATTCGGCTGTGTAGAGTCGGCGAGTGCGCAAACACTTGTCGGCCCGCGCCGTTTAGGTGGCGCATCCTACCACTCAATCCGCAGTTTGTTTCTGGATCTAATCGGGAATTTCAAATTAGGGCACTACCCTCGATTGTGTTGGCTTGCGCTGGAAAGAGAAATTGCCGAGGCCCCGAGGTTTTCGACACATTTAAGTGTGTGGAACGCGAAAAGCTCACCAATAGGAATGGGAATCTGAAGGATCGTAGTCGCAGGACACAGGTGGGACGTGACAAACTGGCCATCCTACCCAAGCGTGGATTTCGCGCTGGCCGAGTACGAATGGAGATGACGCATTTGCGCGTAGTAACAATCCCTGATCAAGCGAGTTCATTCCAGTTGTCAAAATATTATTGACTCTATACTGCCGACAAGAATATCCTTTCGGCGCATTACAGAACGGCTGGCTGACTTCTCACGAGCCTGCTAAATGCTGATGAGCCAACCTGCGGTTCTCTTTCTTTTAGATTGGCGGCCGACGTCCTGGAGTACGCGTGAGGAATTCTTTCTCCAGTTGAGCTGCCGGCTCGCCGGTCAGGGAATCACCCCGCTGTTGACGGTCTCGGGTGAAATTCCAAGCGAGATCCGAAAGCGCTTCGAAGACGCAGGCGCGCAAGTGACTGCGTGTCCGTACCATGACCAACCGATGCGGTACTGGACTTACATACGGCGTCAAACCCGTAGGTACGATGTGCTGCTAGTTCAAGTACGCTTCTTCGATTACTTCACTTTGCTATTGTGGATGTCCCGACTGAGCGGAATCGAGCGAATTATTTTCACCGAGGCTAATCCCGGTGAATGGTCAGACCGCGGAGATTGGAGGTCAACTCTCGTTCGATTGCGAGCGGCTCTGGCGTGCCGCCCGGTTAGTAAGTTTATCGCCATATCAGAATTCATAAAACGGCGCCTGGTTGCCGTAGGTCTTGCAGAAGATCGAATTAGCGTGGTCTACAACGGCATCGACATCGACCGCTATCAGCCCGATCCTGAGAAGCGGGATGTTGTGGAAAGAGAGTTCTCGGGCGATTCCGGGACACTATTCATTCTGTTTGCGTCCGCGCTCCTCGAAGTGAAACGCCCCGAAGTAGCGCTGTCGGTTTGCGCTGAACTCGTCCGGCGAGGAGTTGCAGTCAAATTGTTGATGGCTGGCTCCGGCCCGATGCGGGCCTCGCTTGAAGCTATGGCAGCGAAACTCGGAATTGAAGATCATGTGTGTTGGCTGGGCCATCGAAAAGAACTGCAGCGAGTTTTCCAAGGCGTGGATGTCTTCCTGCACACAACCACGGGAGAGGCGTTTGGAAACGTGCTGGTGGAGGCCATGGCGTGCGGAATTCCCGTCGTCGCGACGCGTAGCGGCGGAGTGGCGGAAGTCGTTGAAGAAGGTGCTACGGGACTGCTGGTCGATCCGGGTGTCGGTGAGGCGGAACGTGCAGCTGATGCCGTTCAATCGTTATGGGAAAATCCTGAACGGCGTGCGGAAATGGGCCAAGCTGCTGTTCGCCAGGCGACCAGATTCACTATCGAAGCTTGCGTAACAAACACACTGGCGGTTTACAGTGAAGTAACCGGCGGCAGGATTCAAACGGTCTGATGGTGCTCTTCTACTGAGCGACGAATGGCGCTCTTGGGGTCGTCTATCACGCTCTGGCACCACAGTTCCAAGATCATCAGTGACCATGCATGAGGCCATGATGACCAATAGCGGTTGCTAGTGGTCAGTGAACTCACAAGTTTGGGATCCAATAGTCCCCGTGCCGTCACGGTCTCGCGTGAACACGTCTCCCTGAGTAGTGAGTCCAAACCATTCTTTGCCCAATGCTCAAACGGCAATCCAAAACCTCGCTTGGGTCTATCTCCGATGTCGGGAGGCAGGATGTCGCGGAGTGCATGAATCAGAACTCGCTTCGATCCGCTCTTGCCGTATTCGTTCCCGTCTAGCTTCACGTCTCCCAGTTTGAATTCCTCGGCGCACGATTGGGCGAACTCCGCAACCTTGACATCCACCAGCGGCACGCGCAGTTCGAGCGAGCTAGCCATGCTTGTGGCGTCGGAGTCGCGAAGCAACTGACAACCCATGTACACATTCACGTCCAGGAGAGACGACAAGCCAACCGGCGATGCCTTTGTCCACGTTGGATCCATTAGCTGCAGAACGCGCTTTAGACCATCCTGATCGCCGTTTTCCTGAGTGCTGCCGGTCAGTTGGCGGCCGATGAGATATCCAAACACTCGGTGGCAGTCGATCCATGTTGTAACCGAATGAGCTTTAGTGGCTAACCCGTCTAACCGCCGAGCTAGTTGGGTATTAGGGACAAGGCCGCGGATAGCACGCGCTACTTTTGCGGGAAGAACATAGGCCTTTCGCGAGCCCGACGAGAAATCCCGGACAACGCGCGCTGATGCATATCCCGCAAACCACTCGTCTCCACCAAGTCCTGAAATGACACCCTTAACGTCACGGGCCGCTGCGCGTGATATCAGCCACGTGTTAAGGCCATCGACCGAGGGCTGATCGATCTCAGCCGCGAAGCGTGGAACAAGATCGCGCACTTCCGTGCTGGTCACATCCGCTACGGTGTGGATACATCCAAGTGATGCGGCGAACGCAGTTGCTTTATCAGCTTCGTCGGCACCGGGAAGATCAGGGAAACGCAAAGTATAGGTCTGCAGCCGCGGGTTCTTCCTGATCATTAAACCCACCATTCCTGTTGAATCGACTCCGCCGCTGAGAAAAGCTCCCACGGGCACGTCGGCCATCGCATGCAGAGCAACACTCTCTTCGAGTACCGAGCGAAGGCGCTCAGCCGCCTGGTCCAAGGTCTCCTGCATGGGATTAAACGACGGCATGGTCCAGAATGTCTTCTGCGTCACTTTGCCATCTGGGGAGAACTCGAGCAGCGACCCTCGCTCCAACATCCTCACACCGGCAAGAATCGTTCGGGGTTGCAGCACGAACCCGATGGCCAAATAATCAATCAGCGCTTCCCTATCGATTTCCGGCTTAACCAGGCCCGACGCGAGCAACGTGCGCAGTTCCGAAGCGAATACTAAGGGTCCCCTCGGACCTTCGGGCCTGCTGAAGTAAAGAGGCTTTATGCCAAACGGATCTCTTGCGAGGATGAGCTTGGGCTGGCCACCCGGAATACTCTCGCGCCAGTCGAGGATTGCCAGTGCGTACATACCTCGCAGGTGGTGGACGAACTCTAGTCCATGTTCGAGGTAAAGGGCCAGCACCACCTCAGTATCGGAGGAAGATCGGAATGGATATCTCTTGGCAACCAAACCTTCACGTTCGGCAACGTGGTTGTACATTTCTCCGTTGAATATGATTGCAACACGTTTGTCTGGGGACCAGATCGGCTGTTGACCGCGATCGCTTAGATCCACGAACGCGAGCCTCACAGCCCCCACCGCCCCGCCATCGAACGTCAGGATACCCTGACCATCCGGACCGCGATGAGCCATCGCTCGCATCATGTCAGCCAAGTGTGGCGAGTAGTCAGTAGAACCGCCAATCACTCCTGCTATTCCACACATAATTGGTCCCCACGCTCAAAGGAAAAGTACGACAGGATGATAAGTTAGGATCTGTCTGACACACCACCCCCGCTCTGGTCTTACGAAACGATACAAGCCAGTAATTTACGCGCCAGCGAGCCGGTAATGTCTTATTCAGCCTCGATTCAACAAATCGGGCGCGCCCACCGTCAATTATCAACACTGCCCCTAGACAGTCTGGGTAGTCCGTGGTAGGCTAGCCCTAGATTATCTAGGAGGTTTATCCATTGCCCAAATCTAAAGCCAGCCTACTTCAGGGGACGCTGGACATGTTGATCCTCAAAGCTCTTTCGCTTGGCGCTCTCCATGGTTACGGAGTCGGTCAACGCATCGCACAAATTTCGGGGGACGCTCTTAAGATTGAGGAAGGATCGCTATATCCCGGACTGTACCGACTGGAGCAGCGCGGGTGGATCGAGTCGGAGTGGGACGTTTCGGACAACAACCAGCGCGCGAAGTTCTACAAGCTGACGCGCGCGGGTCGGAAACAGTTAATCATCGAAGAGCAGAATTGGGAGCGGCTTGCGAGCGCAACAATCAAGGCGCTGCGCGCGGTCTAAAAGAGGATTCTGATTATGTTCTGGATCAAAGTGACGAAAAGGTTCATTTGTGCCTGGCGGCGTCCCGACGAGATGGTGCGCGAGATTGAAACTGAATTACGCTTCCATATTGAAATGCGAACACGAGCCAACGTTGAGCAGGGAATGAGGCCAGACGACGCGCAACGTGCGGCGCTGCAAAGCTTCGGTGACTTCGAGCAGGTCAGAAATAACTGTTGTGAAATCCGACGGAGCCTTCCCTTCGATTCGACGCCTTTGAGAATGGGGTTGCACATTACCATCGCGGTTCTGGCGGGTCTGGCCGCGCTGTGGGCGGTGAACGTCCCACATCACAACTTCATAGGTGTCATGCGCCAGTTAATCGCCATCGCTGTTTTGACTTATCTATTCATCGTCGTTCGGCGCGCCCGCTCAAAACGGCGTTCCGACAGCGAACATGTGAACGGCGTGCTTGTAGCCCCGAGCGAGACGTTCCGCGCCAATAAGAGTTTGACGAGTGATATATCGGACGCGCCCTCCGCAAAAATCACGGCTTATGATGAACAGGGACGCACACCGATTGAGCGAGTGTTCAAGTCTTGATTGATCCGACTGACCGGAACAAGCCGATACCCGAAAGAAAAGACCGCTCCATCCCTAACTAACTACTGAAAGGGGCCGACTATGCGAGTTCGCTATGCATCTCGGATCGTTACACGTGTGTTTACGCTGGTGGTTATGACTGCGAGTCTGACAACAAATGCACGTGTATCTGCAACATTGAGTGGCGTATTTCAGGAGAGCACGGGAACACTTAACGATCAGCCATCGAGCCCGCGTTTGCTGGCCCTGCGGGATCGGCTTACGGCAGGTGATCGGACTGCGCTTGATAAGTTCTGGAAGAAAATCAGCGAACAAGGCACGCCGATAATTGAGTCCGCGACTGACAACGACCGCGAAGTGCTGGTAACAATGCTCTGGCGAGCGAGGGAAGAGACGAGAAACGTTTTCGTCTTTCGTCTGGGGGACGTCAGTAAGCCGATGGCGCGACTGCTCGACACTGACTTGTGGTACAAAACATTTCGGCTTCAGAAGGGTGCGCGCTTCACCTATCAATTCGCAACAAACCTGCCCGACCCAAAAGAGTGGGGCGGCGTTGCCCGCTTCGCGCGGGTCGTACGGAATGATCCGTTGAATCCGCTCCAGTACGCCGAGCGCTTTAACGAATTCAACCCGTATGAAGTGACTTTCACTTCGGCGGTTGAGCTGCCTTCCGCCGCGCCACAAAGTTGGATCGTCGTCCGTCCGAACGTTCCTACCGGACGAGTGCAGCGCGACAAATTCACCAGCAAACTCCTCGGCAACGAACGTCCAATTTGGATTTACACGCCGCACGGCTACGCTGCCGGTAAGAAGTCTTACGGATTGTTGGTACTTACTGACGGCGGTCTTTATGTCAACACGGCGCGGGTAGCAACTACTCTCGATAACTTGATCGCAGCAGGTTTGATCCCTCCGCTCGTCGCGGTGATGGTAGAGAATCCTGATCGCTGGCGCGAGTTGTCATGCAATTCAGCATACGCCGACTTCCTGGCCCAGGAGATTGTGCCCTGGGCGCGCGCTAACTACCACGCGACGGACAGTCCCGAGCAGACAATTATCGGCGGCACGAGCCTGGGCGGATTGCAGGCGGCTTTCGTAGGGCTCAAGCATTCAGAGGTCTTCGGGAATGTGCTTTCCCAATCGGGTGCTTTCGGGTGGAAGCCCGACGGCGAAAAGGAGCCGGAATGGCTGAACCGCCAGTTCGGCGCCAGCCCGCATCTGCCTTTGCGCTTCTCATTCGAAGCCGGGCTGATGGAAGGGACCTGGTGGTGGCGTGATCTGATGGCAAAGCTACCTAACGCCCCGCCGGCTAATTTGATAGACCCCACACTGCTCGCGGCCAACCGTAATTTGAGAGACACGCTGCAGAGCAAAGGATACTCAGTCCACTACACGGAATTTAATGGCAACCACACTTTATTCAATTGGCGTGGGACGCTGGCGAGTCACCTGATAGCCCTCGTCGGTATCAAGCCTGAGCCGAAGATTTCTTCGTCAAGCAGTGAGCCTGTCGCATCATCCTTGGTCCGTCGCAAAGCGGTCCCAACCGCTGAAGTCAAAGTGCCCTCCACTCTGTTGAAAAGTTACGTTGGCAGATATCAACTCGACCCGCAGTTCAATCACGATTTCGTCATCTATGTAAGCGTTGAGAATGATTCTCTTTGGGTCAAGCCCTCAGACCTGAGGGCACGACGCATGATTGCGGAATCCGAGTCGAGGTTCTCCGACAGCGAGATTCCAGATCTTCACCTCGTCTTCATCAAAGACGAAAAAGGGAACGTCACTGGTCTAACTCTAAATAGCGGCACGGGAGATATTCGAGTTAACAAGATGCCGCCTCCAGTACCAAGTGTTACCGGCAATACAATCTTTAAGCTGCCGGGGCACACCGACGCGGAGGCCGTGGCCATCTACGGATCCTTCAACAATTGGATCCAGACTAAGAATTACTGCGCCAAAGAAAGTGGAGGGTGGGTCTGTCGCATAGATTTAGCGCCCGGCAAATACACCTATAGGTTCCTCATCGATGGTGTAGGTCTAAACGATCCAGCCAACCCCGCCACTGAAGATGACGGGAACGGTCACATGGATTCGGTCATCATCATCAAACCGCGATGAGAATTTGCGATCGTGGTGCAAATTGTAAAAAGTGCTTGACAGGAACGCTGGTCCTGTCTTATACAAGGCGACTTGCGCCCACGAAGCGCAGCGTGAAGGAAACATTTCAATGTTGACGACCAGAACATACAAGCAGCATCCGACGAAATGGCAGCCATGCGCCGCCATGTATCCTGTCGTCTGCTCGTTAGGCCTGACGTTGTCAGCGATCGATACGTTTGGCGGCAGACTCGGACAAGAACGGTCCATAGATAGCCGTAATTTAAGGCATTAATTCAGCGGGAGCGGACTCCCGCTCCCAAATCTCAAAGCGAAATTCAGAGAATTGAAGGAGCGGGCAGCTTCCCTGGGAGGCTTAAAGCCCGCTCCTTTAGTTTTTTGATAATCGAAGTACCTTGCGAGAGATGAAGGCAGGAGCCTTCAACCAGATGACGTTCTCGGTGCTTTGCGAGAGTCCGCGAGATCGCCATCTTCAGGAGAAGTGTGCCCGAAGTGTGTTCGTGGCAGTGATCTCTCTGCCTTCATCTATTTTTTAGCATAGTGAATCTTAGATTTGAAATCTCACACTGCCGAGATTTGAAATTTAGAATTTATCTGCATGTGTGGCTGAGCAGCAAAGGCACCTGACTGTAAATCAGGCGGACGTAATCGTCCTTCGTGGGTGCGAGTCCTACCACATGCACCAGCAATCCTGGGGCGTAGGCTAACTGGCAAACCACCGGATTCCAAACCCGAGATCTTCGGTTCAAATCCGAGCACAAAAGCCAAATCAATTAACAATCTTTGGAAGGGTAGTCTAACTGGTAAGGCAGTAGTCTTGAAAACTACCGCGCTTGTCGCTTGCAGGTTCGAGTCCTGTCCCTTCCGCCAATCTGCGGAGGCGTCGCCTAATAGTATGTGTAACTTGAACCATTAATTTGCCGCTCCGGCAACTTAATGCTTCCAATAGCGCCCGGCAATTAATTGGTTCCAATTTTCGGAAAAGTACAGTTGGCCTAAATTCCTTCGTAAATTTTTACTGCTTTCTTTAATAAGGAGCTCTCGGCAACTTAATGGTTCCAAAAACGCCCGGCAATTTATTAATTCCATTTTTTGGAAAGTGCAAGTATCTGGAATTCTTGCCAGACCGAGAAGGTTTGAGAGTATATGTTTAGCCTCGGACGAACTGGTGGCGTCGACTTGGACGTCGGCGTATTCGGACAATCCCGGGCTATGGACCTAACACCCGCGAAGACTCATTCAAGACCATTGATAAGAGATTCATAACGCGACTCAAGGCAGTCAATCAACGACATCGTGCTCAGCACCAAAACCGCCGATGGCAAAGCGACAGATTCGATCGACTACGGCGACGTGGTGAAGACCTATCAAGCAATCTGCCAGCATCCCGGAGCAGCGGCCGCGACATCGAGTGTTTCCACGTAACGACGAAGTAATAGAGATCTGAAGCAACGAATACTGCGCGATTGAAATTGGATTCGCGGATTTCCTGGGCAAGCATCAATGTTGATTGTCAACGATGCAGTGGCGATCTTAACGGCTTCCGTAGTGAGTTACGCGCAGAAAGTTGCGGCGCAGAAAGCAGCCCATCTCGGCTCTGTCCATTAAATCTGCCGATGGCACGACAGCACTGCTGAGCTTTCGTGCCGCGGGTTTTATCGAAACAGTCGACGCCGTGATTCGATAAATGCGGTGCTAGTTGAGTTGAGCACTAAGACCGCTTGCGGGATTTAAACTTCCACCGAGCACCGATTGCTACAAACCCGCTAGTCAGAAGCAGTATCGATGTAGGTTCGGGAACAGCTGTATTCTCGAAAACATAAGTGACGCTTTTAAAGTCAAAGACTGGATGTGGAACGTTGTTGTTAAAGATGAGATCAATCATCGCCTGTCCGCTGCCGACTAATTGAGTGCTGAAACTTATGGGGCCACTGCACGGATTGGTGCCGCAAACGACTAAGGATCCCGAAAACGTAAACGCCCCAGTCACAGTTATGTTAGACGTTGGTACCGGCAACAAAATCGGGTCGCCAGTAATTTGAAAGACACCACCAAAAGGGCCTGAGAAACTCGAACCGTTGAATGTGACGGTCCCTCCGCCAAGGCTCGAACCGGCAAAGATGCTGCCGATAAAGATAGAGCCGCTGCAAGGATGGCAATGCTGCGGCCCATCGTTGCCTATTTCTCCGCCACCCGAGATCGTAAAGTTTTCTCCGGTAAGGAAGAAACGCGGCCCGCTACCCGATCCTGTGACGGTCAGAGAGCCGCCGGTTATGACGAGCGGATCAGCGTGAGTTGTTAATGGTGTAAACACGAGGACCAACAGTAGAGCGCAGAGTCCAGTAAGAATCTTTGGCATAATCGTTCCTTTCGTGCTGAGCAACAAATATCGTCTCGATTTGAACATTTGAGGAGTTGTAGAGTTGAGTTGATGCAAAGTGCACTTCCTGGAATGACGAAAAGCGGTTCAGCGAATGCAACTACGTCTTTTTCCGCAATCGCAGACGAGTGCAAACAATTGGACGGGTCTTGATGTTGAGGACATCGGTGAGAACATATCTATTACCTCCTTACTGGCAGGTTAGCGGTTTATTCGAGAAGGAGTGGAAACGCGCACCATATTATGACTAATGAGCGTAGTGGTCAACAGGCAAATTCACGACTAAAAACACCTGACCAACCACTAACCTGTCTCATGTACTCGCGAAATCATGTCAACGACACTTGGATGTTCAACTCCTGTCGCCTCCGCCAACTTCACGGGACCTGTAGCTCAGCGGAATCAGAGCGCGACTCTGCGAAGGTCGAGGTCGCACGTTCAAATCGTGCCAGGTCCACCAATTAAGGAAATCTTGCGGAGTGGCCGAGCTGGAAAGGCGCGAGTCTCTGACACTCGTTTACGTAGGTTCGAATCCTACCTCCGCAGCTCATTTCGCTAACCCGGAGTGCAGTCGTTTCCTAAACGACAAGTCGCAGGTTCGAGTCCTGGCGGGTTCATGCCGGCGTAGCCCAATTGGAATGAGGCGCTAGTCTTAGGAACTAGACAGTGTGGGTTCGAATCCCTCCGCCGGTACCAATCCTTTGCGCGTGTAGCCCAATTGGAAGAGGCGGCTGACTTAAGATCAGTTTTTTCTGAGAGTTCGAATCTCTCCACGCGCACAAATTATTCACCCGTTATGTGTGGGTCGTAGCTCAATGGATAGAGCACCGCACTGTGACTGCGGCCCATGAGGGTTCAACTCCCTTCGACCCACCCAAAACAACAAGGCCACATCGCAGGAAACACAACATTCAGAAGGAGCATTCAAGTGAACAAAGCAAATGACTGCAAAGGAGGAACAGCAATATGAAGTGACAAAAAATTCGCTGCACTCGCAGCTTAGAAAGGAAAAAGTGAAATGAGCGAAGCAGGAAATAAGCGGTATCACGTTAGACGCCGCGAGTTTCTAAACGAGGACCCTGAGATGCCAGCTTATGTGATCGGCATCGTTCAAGACACCACCGACACTCCTGACGAGGATGAACAGGGATGGAAGTGGGCAACGGTGATGTTGGATTTTGGGGACTGCACACGTCGCGTCTCCTTTGATTTTGACATGTCAGATGAAATCGAAAGAGCGGCTAGCCTGCGAAAGATCGATCTCATTGCCGAAGTCGTGAACGCCGTTCGCGACGGAATCGCCAAAGAAGTGGCGTCCCGTAACGTTCGACCGCACGTACAAGATCATTCACAAGGGGCTGTAGCTTAGTTGGATCAAGTTCAGTAGCAATTCTCACCCCACAACCAAGGCGCGGGCCGCCCGGCCTGCGCCACCTGCGGAAGTGATGTAGCTGGAAACATGCGAGTCTTCCAAATTCGATTCTCAAGGCGCGAACCTCTCCTTCCGTACCAATTTCCGCGCGTCGCCAAGCGGCTAAGGCGCCGGATTGCAAATCCGGTATCGTGAGTTCGAGTCTCACCGCGCGGTCCAACTCTTAACTGATCAAAGAAAGGAGGTGCCGAGTAATGGCACTCAACGACAGAGTTCTGCTGCTTAATCAAACCTACGAGCCGCTCGGCACCGTCAGTGTCGCGCGTGCCATCGTCATGACCTTCAGGAACACGGTCTTCGTCGAAGAATGGGACGGCAATCGCGTGCTGCATTCAGCACAGGATGAGTTTCGCGTGCCGTCGGTAATTCGTCGCTGCACTTATATCAATGTTCGCCGGCGTCGCGAGCAGTCGGGCATGAAACGTTTACGGATTTACATGCGCGACAAGTTCCGTTGCCAGTACTGCGGTGAGAAGAAGGGCGTAAATGAGTTAACACTCGATCACATCCTGCCGCGCTCACGCGGTGGTGGCAACTCGCCGCTGAATATCGTCACGGCTTGTCTCAAGTGCAACAACCGGAAGAGCAATCGCACTCCAGAAGAAGCACGAATGCCTTTGCTAACGTCGCAGACAGCGCTACGCGTAAAACTCGAACGGGTTGTGCTCTGTCACTATGCAGAGGCGAGAGCTGAATGGCGCAAGTACCTGTTTATGGACATGCACGATGATCGTGACGTCATGGAGAAGGTACACCGTGAACAACGGAGGGCTTGAGAGAAAGTCCTCCTCTATTGGTCGGATAGCTGAGACGGATTAGCGCGGGCCTGAAAAGCCCGAAAGGTTGGTTCGATTCCAACTCCGACCACCAATTTCTCGCCCGAGATAGGCAAATCGATGAAGCGCTGTCTATCTAATCAAGGGCAAACCAGAGGTTGAAGGTTTAAGTCCTTCCCTGGGCACAACTACTGATTATCGGGGCGTGACTCATCCCAGCAGAACGGTGACTGTTCGGGAGCGTGGAGTTCGCAGAGGCGCATCTGCCTCACGCCCCGACCACATGTGGCCCGCGTACCCGGCATCGGTCTTCTAAACCGAACCTTCGAGAGCTGGGCGGACAGGCATGAGGTTCAACTCCTCCGCGGGCTTCCAGGATCACTGCACGGCTGTGTAGCTCAAGTGGAAAAGAGCAAGCGTCTCATAAGCGCGAGGTTGGTGGTTCAACTCCACCCACAGCCACCAAAGTCTTTGGCGTCAGAATTATCTCGTCAGTTTTTGTTCGCATGTAACAGATGGCGCTTGAAGAATTCGACGGTCATCGTCGTCACTTCCGGACCTATACCGTGCGGACGGTCGGGAAACAACTTGATCTCGAATTCTTTTTTAAGTTCTGTTAGTCGATCCCGTAAGAGATACGCCTGAGTCACCGGTACATTCTCATCCTTCTCACCGTGCAAGATCAGGACAGGGCACTTCAGTTTTTCCATCTTGAATAACGAAGATCTTTCTCGTATCGCTGCCTCCGTCCATCCGCTTTCAACCTCCATATTGTGACGGATACCTTCGATCTTGGCTTCGTCGTGAGCTTTCTTGAAGTCATAGATACCCGCGCCGAGAACTGCCGCGTCAACGTCGTCGAGTTGCACAACGAGCAACGATGCCGCCATGCCGCCTCGCGAAAAACCATAAATGCCGAGCCTGTTACGATCGACGTAAGGCTCGCGTTTGAATTTATCGAATCCTTCTTTCAGGACCTTCAGTGTGTTTGGTCCAACGTAATCAGGCTTACCTTGCGAACGTCCAAAGCCTGGCTGCGAAATACCGACACCAGCAATGCCTTCACGTGCGAGTGCCACTCCGAGCGAAATCAGATCCAGCGCGGTGCGTTGGAAGCCAGGAATCATCAAGACGCCAGGGAAGCGTCCTTCACCCGCCGGACGAAATGTGATGGCCTCGATTGTCAAACCATTTGAGAGGTAGTCGTATTTGCAAACTTTGATCTCCGTGCCTTCAACGTTCGCGCAATCCGATACTGCAAGCGCCTCACGAATCTTGCCGGCGGCCGGTTGTTGGCCGTTGAGAATCGAGTTCAGTGACAGCAGCAGTAACAGTAGGAACAAGAGACGGTGTGGCATGGCAGTAATCGTCCGCATTGAAGTGCTCCAATTCAGATCGCAAAACTAAGTTCGCAAGCTCTTCGATTCGAATTTGAAAATGAGAGTAGTTCACCTCTCCAGCTCCGCACAACTCTCCGCTAAGGTTAGAAGTACCGACTGATTTGTTACTATTAGCACGGCTTTGCCCCAAAGTAGGTAATCGCACTTGGATCGGGTCAGTACAGGGAGCGGTAGCGACCTGGTCAGTGATCGGCATGCGATCTTCCTAGCGATTCTTGACTCCATGGTTTCACCAGGTCGCTACCGCTCCCTGTACTGACTGGATCCAAGAATAGTTTTAGACTTTTGAGGCAAAGCCTATTGGCACGTTGATGCGCCCTTTTCTAAGCTTGAAATAGTCAGTAATCGACCAACCTGGCGTGACGCTGGTTGGATGTGTTTGCCTTATGCCCCGAACGATAATCATTTCATTGCCGCGAGCAGTAGCTCGAATCTACATTGCCACTGCGCTGATGGCGCTTATGTTAATGACAAACATCAATCCCCTGGCCCAGGAGAAAGGCCAACCCTTCCTTGTTAAGCCGGGTCGATCAGTTGTGCGGAGCCAACATGCAATGGTTGCCAGTAGCCAGCCACTCGCGTCGCAAGTGGGTCTTGAGGTTCTCAAACGTGGTGGCAATGCAGTCGATGCGGCAATCGCGATGGCAGCCATGCTTAATGTGACGGAACCGATGATGACCGGCATAGGCGGCGACGCTTTCATGCTCGTTTACTGGTCCAAAACAAAGGAACTGAAGGGACTGAATGCCAGTGGGCGAGCGCCAGGCGCTTTGAGTCTTGATTACTTTGCTAAGAGGAAGATTGCGAAGATGCCGGAGTTCGGCATGGAAAGCATCACTGTCCCTGGGGCATTTGATGGTTGGGTAACGTTATTGGACAAGTACGGCACAATGAAGCTTGCGGATCTGCTGGGCCCGGCTATTGATTGTGCGGAGAACGGGTTTCCGGTCATGGAGAAGACTGCTGAAGACTGGAACGCGGAAGTGACAAAGTTGAAAAAGACTCCGGCGGCTGCAGCTAACTACCTGATTGACGGGAGAGCGCCACGGCAGGGCGAGATTTTCCGGCAACCTAACCTGGCTCGCACCCTTCGCGCGCTCGCGCTCGGTGGTCGCGACGCTTTCTACAAAGGTGAAATAGCAAGGGCAATCGCTGACTACTGCGAGAAGAACGGTGGGTTCATTTCACTGGCAGACCTCGAAGCGCAGAAATCAGATTGGGTAGAACCAATCTCGACCACTTATCGCGGTTACACGATCTATGAAATTCCACCGAATGGACAGGGGTTGACTGCCTTACTCACGCTTAACATTCTCGAGGGTTTCGATGTTGCAGCGTTGAGCAGACAACCGGTTCGTTATTATCACACGCTGATCGAAGCTACCAAACTTGCCTTCGCCGATCGCGATCGCTACATCGCCGATCCGGCTTTCTCCAAAGTGCCGGTAGTCGAGTTGCTGTCGAAAGACTACGCGGCCAAGCGACGCGCCCTCATCAATCCGAACAAAGCACTTGATTCACCTCTCCCTGGCGACATCAACATGGGCAGCGACACTACCTACTTTACAGTCGTCGATAAGGATGGCAACGCCGTGTCGTTCATTAATAGTCTTTTCGACTCGTTCGGATCAGGGATTGTCGCTGGCGATACGGGGATCGTACTTCAGAATCGCGGCAGTTCGTTTTCACTGGATCGCGCCCATCCTAACCATCTCGAACCGGGCAAGCGCCCTTTTCACACGATCATTCCGGCGATGGTCTTCAAAGACAACAAGCTGTTCATGTCATTCGGCGTTATGGGTGGCAGCATTCAGCCTCAAGGACATGTTCAGGTGTTAGTTAACATCATCGATCTTGGCATGGGTTTGCAGCAGGCGATTGATGCGCCGCGTTACCGTTACATGAGCGGAAGGGACATCCTGCTCGAGGACGAAATTCCGGCCACAGTGATTAGCCAGCTAATAGCTCTGGGCCACCGGCGAGCTTCGCCTCCCGGCGTACTGAGATCATCTATGGGTGGCGGTCAGGCAATTATGATTGACCCAGTGAACAAGACACTGATGGGCGCGTCCGATCCACGCAAAGATGGACTGGCTATCGGTTATTGATGATTAGTTCTTCGGCTTGTCCTCACATTTACACTCTCATGGCAATTTGCTACTCTGTGCGTCCCACGCTCTCAGACAAGATCTACAATCTCCCGATGTATTTACTCAGCCCGTGCAAGTCTCACAACCTCGGCATTGAATAGGTGAACAGAAAGGCCTATGTCCTGATCTCACCGGCTCATTCGTCTCAACTGTTCTCGATATGGGTTTCTTGATCGGAAGTTCACAGTATTAGTTAAAAAAGACCAGCTAGGCACTTCTCACCTGATCAAAACCATGAGGTTGGGCGAAGTCCCACCTTGTACAACATAACGGGCGAGTGCTGCCTTACCTCAAGCAAAGCCAAAGGAGGCGCAAATGATTCGTAAGATTTTGATCTTCACAGTTCTCACTGTGGCTGCTGCGGCTGCCATAGTCCTACCGTTATGGAAGTCAGACGCTGCACAACCCCGAACGTCAATAGTAGTCCCCCAAGGATCTGCTAGCCGCGCCCTGCCAAACTTTGACATTCGCCTGACTGGCCGTGGCGAGTTTAATGACATGGACCTTAGTTCACCTTCCGGCAAGCAAGCTGCGATGCAGAACGCTCGCACTCACTCTCGAGCTTCCGCAGTTGAGCAATTCCGTTCGTCTCACACACCTGAGAAGGCCGCAAATCTTCGCGCCGTAGTTAACGAAGCAGGCGCAATGAAGAACTTCTTCATCGATGGCGGCACTCTTTCAGAACCACGATCAGATACCGCCGATAACGTCGCCCGTAATTTTCTTGCGCGACATAACTCACTCTTCGCACTTTCCGGCGCCAGTATCGAAGAGTTAAAACTAGAAAACGAAGATAACGACCAGGGAACTACTTTCCTCAGCTACACGCAGACCGTCGGTGGTCTAGAGGTATTTGAAGGACAGGTTCAAGTCGTCGTTAATAAGAACGGCGAAGTACTCAATGTACGTGAAGGATTTCTGGCCGATGGCCCACCACTCCGACGCGGAGGAGCAATGAGCGAAGCAAAAGCCATCGCCAAAGCGTTTGAACACGCGGGCAGAACTGTCTTCCCGTCTTTTGTGGAGACTTATTCTCGAGCGTCAACGACGGAAATGTCGCACTTCGCCAATCCGCTGGATCTGAATCTCGAGGAAGTACTCTCAGAACAAACTGTAGTGAGAGTCGCCGGTGAGAGTCGTTTGGCCTGGCATGTCTTTGCGGAAGTCGGCCCGGAAGAGTGGTATGAAATTCTACTCGACGCTTACACGGGCGAGCTTCTGCTTCGTCACAACCTTTATCTGTTTGAAGCGCAAGGCACGGTTTACACCGAAGCGCCTGACAAAGGCGCACGCCAACTCGTTTCATTCGTCGGAGACACCACCATCAATACGGCGGCCGGCTGGATGGGAACTTCGACCGTAACCACTGGCAACAACGTCGAGGCCTACCTTGATACAAATGCCGACAACGTACCCGACACTAACAACGGCGCAGGGCTCTCGAATGGTCACGCATCAGCAGCGAACCAGGATTTTACATTTCCTTTCTCCACTACAGTCGATCCAAGGACACAGCAGGCGGCTGTTGTGACGAATCTTTTTTACTACAACAACATCATGCACGATTTCTCGTACAACCTTGGCTTTACCGAGACAGCGCGCAACTTCCAGGTAAACAACTTCGGCCGTGGCGGTACCGGAAACGACTCAGTTCGAGCGGAAGCCCAGGATGGCTCGGGAACAAACAATGCAAACTTCGCGACACCACCCGACGGCCAGCGGCCGCGCATGCAACAGTTCCTGTTCACCGCGCCCACTCCTGACCGCGATAGTTCGGTTGACGGCGACGTTGTGTTCCATGAATACGGACACGGCATCTCAAATCGGCTGATTGGCAACGGCAGTGGCGCCTTGAGTGGTACACAGTCAGGCGCAATGGGTGAAGGTTGGTCTGACTACTGGGCCATCACAATCAACAACGATGGTGCTGTTGGCGAGTACGTCACCAATAACCCGGCCGGCATTCGGCGTGCCGCTTATACCGTTCCTGCCGCAGCCGTGCATGACTCTTACGCCGATGTCGGCGCCGGAGGCTTCGAAGTTCACAGAGACGGCGAAGTCTGGGCCGCAACTCTTTGGGATCTGCGAACGCAGCTCGGCGCCGCAACAACAGACCGCATTGTGCTCAACGGGATGAAGTTCACACCCACTCGCCCATCATTCCTGAACGCACGCGACGGCATCCTTCAGGCCGATCAGAACTTGAATGGCGGAGCAAATCGCTGCGCCATTTGGACCGTGTTTGCACGTCACGGCATGGGCGTATCGGCGGTGGGTAATGATGGCACAACTCATGTCGCCGCGACTGACGTACCCGCAGACTGCGGAGGCACTTGTTCTTTCTCAATCAATCCAGCCAGCGCAAGCTTTGCGGCGGCGGGTGGATCAGGAAGCGTGACGGTGACTACGACCGCTGGTTGCAATTGGACCGCTGTGAGCAACAACTCGTTCATCACTATCACGTCCGGCGCTAGTGGTTCTGGTAACGGCACAGTGAACTACTCGGTTGCCGCAAACACTTCCTCGCTTTCACGAAGCGGTTCAATGACGATTGCGGGCCTGACGTTCAGCGTGTCACAGGACGGCGCCGGGGGTGGGTGTACAAACACGATCGTTAACCCTGGATTCGAAACCGGTACGACTCCGTGGACAATCAGTGGCCAGGTAACCCGCAGCACGGGAAGCTTCCCACACAGCGGAACTGCCTACATGATTCTTAACGGAGTGAATAATTCCACCGGGACTCTGTTCCAGACAGTAACTGTTCCGACTAATGGCTGTACGAATCTACAGTTCTGGCTAAACATCACAACCGACGAAGCCGCTGGAGCAGCAGTTTTCGATCGTCTCTTCATTGAAGTGCGAAGTACAACGGGGACGTTGCTCGCAACGCTCGCGACGTTCAGTAATCAGAATAGCGGCACGGCGGGAGTGTACGTCCTAAGAGGACCGTTCAATCTCAGCTCATTCGCCGGACAGACAGTGCGGATTCAATTCCGCGGCACCAACGACAGCACGTTGCCAACGATATTCAGAGTTGATGACGTGTCACTGCAGTAAGGCTTTAGATCAAACGCAAACCAGGAGCGGAGACGTTCAACGTCTCCGCTCCGGTTTTTTATGTCGGAAATCATTGTTGGATCGGGTCAGTACAGGGAGCAGTAGCGACCTGGTCAATGCTCGGCATGCAATACTCGCGGAGGATTTTGGACTCTGATGGTTGAACCAGGTCGCTACCGCTCCCTGTACTGACCCGATCCAAGTGCGATCTTTACTTTTGAGGTAAAGCTGTCGCGAAGCACGATTCGTCAATACCCTTCTGATCGTATTTAGCATTTACTATTCGTCGCGTCGGTCTTACTATTCACCCGCTCTCGCTGCTCTCCTCAAAGCTTATCAAATCGAAACGAACACTCTCTCCGAAATTGAAGGTTTAGAAACCTGTTTCAGGCATTGGTGGGTATGACCGAGGGAACTCACTTTTTCAACACAAGCGAAGATATTTATGTTATGGTGCGGTCACGCCTCCAAAAAGAAGCGGGCCGACATGTGATGACACACAACGTCGACCCTAAACCGTCAACCCTTTTAGCAGAAAGGTTGAAGATTATGTCTACGCATGTTAGCGCAACAGCGCTTGAAGAAACACCTCACGAAACCGAAACAACCCAAATCACAATCAGCGATGCGCTCAGACGTCGCGCTCAATCAGTCATAAACGACAGAAGAACCGATCCACAGTGGCGAAGCATTATTCGTTACGCTTTGGAGACCAATGATCCATGGGTTGCTGATATTGTGCGGCGCGCCGGTTCGGGCGAAAAGATCATCGACTCGACCGACTTCACGCTTGAGCCACAATTCAACGAAGATGATTCAAACGAAGAAAGGCGGGAGTGTACGTCTTAAGAGGACCGTTCAATCTCAGTTCGTTCGCCGGACAGTGCGGATTCAATTCCGCGGCACCAACGACGTCACGTTGCCAACGATATTCAGAGTTGACGACGTGTCACTCCAGTAACGCTTTAGATCAAACGCAAACCAGGAGTGGAGACGTTCAACGTCTCCGCTCCGTTCGCAGGCACCTGCCCTCAACGTTGCCGTCAATATTGAAACTCACATTCGTAAGTAACTGAAAAGGCTCACGTTTGTGAGCGTGATCTCTTTTACTGAGCCAAGCGGGCGTCGTTTATCGTAAACGCATCCTACATCGCGACTTACTTATTTTTGCAATGGCTTAACACCTCAGCTTTCGACGCTCTCAACGCCACCCTGAGCCGTCAAGTTCGTAAACGATCCAGAAAGCCTTTACTCTTTCACTGAGAACAGTCGTGTCGCCGGATTCTTACGAATCTGCTGCGCTGGAGATGTTGCCGTCGGATCTGTTGTCGCCGCCGATGAGCTGGTTGCTGAAGCGCTTGCCGATGCAGTTGAAGCTGATGAAGCAGCCGTCTTCTTTGATGTGTCCTTTTTCTCTTTCTTTGGTGGTTCGTGTGGCGCGACCAGAGCCAATCCTTTTGCAGTCATCTCCTTCAACGGTACCTTCGTCCGATCATCAGCAAAATACAGGTAACCGCTATCTTTTGGACCGTACTTGGTATCAAGCAGAGAACAATCAACTATTCCGACACAACTCAATGGTAATTTCCGCTTTCCGATTTGGACGAATTCGAAAACCAGGTTCTGTCCAACAAATCGGGTTTGTTCTTCGTTGACGAGGGAGAGAATCGGCGAGACATAGATATGTAGGTTGCGAATTTGGGTTGGATGTCCCACCTCACCAGTCTTGTCTATCACTTTCAACTGCATTGAATCTGTGATCGAATCGAATAGCTGTTTGGTCAGTAGAATATCAACGCTACAGATTGGCTCGGCATTCGTACATTTGATCTCATCGTGGAATGCTGTTTCCAACCAGGCTTCCTGCTTAGCTTCCACATTGATCATTGAGAGATGGAATACCCAACCCTTCTTCTCGCCGTCCCATTTTGGTGCGTTCATTTCCCATATCAGCGGTTCTCTGCAGTCGCCTATACATCTCTCGAGTTTGCCTGAACCTTGAATTGCGGTTCCGCTAAAGTCGGGATCGGAGATATCAAATGTCGATTGGTCCTCAAGGTTCAACTCTGCCGCGTCGCAAATCAAACGCTCCCCCTTCGGCTGACAGTCCATGAGGTGATTTACAGATCCCTGCACCGCGAAGACTCTCGCATTCACACTCCAAGGTTGATTCGTGGAATCAGAAATAACTTGTAAAGGCGGCAGCACAGATGAGTCTCCATTGCTTGCACCTGGTGGAATAACTAACTCAGGTACCGTAATGATGATCTTGTTCTGCTTAGTGGTAGGTCCAAACCAACGAGCCACACTGAATCGCTTCGTTGCAGAGCTTGGTTTCCCAAGTGGGGGTAAGAACTCAGCACAGGGAGTCGCAACTTGTAGGCACTCGTATTTTCTGCCGTCTACCCCAATTTGGATGGGATATTTGATTTGACTTGTAACATCTATCGACCCTTCAGGTGAAGTGATAAGTATTGACGGAAATCTGCGGCCGAACGACACCGGATTAAGATTAAGGATCAACTGCGTTGATGAGATTGGTAGCCATGAGTTTGCGTCCAGGGCATTTGCCTGCAACAAACCACCGCCTCCTCCTGATGAAGCACGTCCGAATGAATCTCGGGCTCTTTTGAGTGCGAGTCCGTTGACTGTCACTGTTTGTTCCCGAGACATTGATTTATCAAGCTTTATGTCCACCATCACCGCACTGGTGTTTGGCGGATTTCCGCTCACCTCCGCAGTGCTGTATGAAAGGCTTTCAAGCTTGGGAAGCTTGTCCGAAGGCGTTGATGAATTCAAATCCCAACTCTTTAATGCGGTGGTGGCGTGGTTGTTATTTTGATAAGCGCCTCGTATCACTGGTGAGTTGTCCCACATAGCAGCACTTCTTTCCACACTCAACTGCCGGCATCCGTTTGGGGCCTCAATTAAGGCGTAAGTAGTGCGAGTGCCCGGTGAGATAATCTCTTCGCCGATACTCGGACTAAAAATCCATCCAAAAGAACTAGTACCGATCCCAAATCCAGTGATGTAAGAGGATTGACCAAGTGCCTGAGAGATGCGTAACTGCTCTTTTGTATAAGAGACGCCTCCACCGATTCCAAAAAAGCTAAGCAATGCACTAATTCCGAAGCGGTTATCCCTGTACTTCATATCCGCAACGTTGACGGCGGCTAAGCGGGGAAACAGATCTAACACCTTTGGTGTAAGGTTAGGAGCATTGGTGCATTTGAGGGAGTATGGGGTCGTCAACAATAATCTCGCACGCATCTCCTTGTCAGCAACGATTCCAGTGTTGAACTTTACTAATGAGATGCCATCAGGATTATCAGATTGCGCGAGTGTGTTCATGAGTTGCGCCAATCGTTCCCAAAGTAGACTCACTTGGTTCTCAATTTGCTTTGAGGGAGAAAACGTGGGGCTAAAGGAATCGCTATCCTGGATTGTCAGGTTCGTTGGAGTCGGAAATGAAGGTGGTGTAGGCGCCGGGGCGGTGAAGCTCGGTGCTGTGAAGCTCGTTGCCATCGCACTCTTCACGTTCGTGAGTTGTGCCCCGATCAGATCCAAGTTGGCCTTCGCTGAATCCAATGCCTGTTGCGCAGACGTCTTCTGTTCAGTCGTTGCATCGGAGGGCAGAGTGCTGAGCGCAGTTTGAGCCTGGGTGACTTGTTGTTGAGCATTCAGTTGCAGCGTAATCAACTGGGCTTGTTGATTGATCAATTGAGCTTGAAGCGTACCGTAGGCGGAATATGCGGCACTCTGTTGAGCGGCAGCCGCATTCTGGAGACCCAGAGTTTGGCTGTATTGGAGAGCTGCCTGAAACTGCTGAATGTCAGCTTTAGTACTTCTCGCGTTTATCCCGTTTGCCGACACTGAGAGTTGGGCGAGTTGAATTGCCGAAACGTCCTGAAACAGCCCATCGAGGAGCGGAAATGCACGTTCGTAAGGTATCCTTTCGGGCTCGCCATAGATAACCTCATCTTGTGTCGCCGCCGATGACGTCGAACCTGGTTCAACCCTGGCGCTTGATACTGTCCCGATATAACTGCGATTTGGCAATGCCTGAGTAGTTAGTGTGTGGAAGGGCAGAAGAGAAAAAACTAGAGAATAAGACAGCAATAATGACTTTAACATTTTAGCCTCCAAAGGAAGTGGTTATTTGGTCGCAGATGCAGAAATCCTTCTTGCCGAAGTGCCGCAACGTTCAAACAAGAATGGTTTTTGCCGCAAAAACGTTTCAGCGGCTGACGAACAAAAATCTTCATGCCAGAGATTCTGTCGCACTGACCGCTGGTGAATTCCGTATTAGGGTGGTTCAATCGATTAGAGAGAAGCCTCGAAACCTGGTGACTTGTTTGTGGACGCGTTTGATTTGCAAAGGACTGGAGTGAAGGTGGCGGAGCTGATATTTCCTAACCGATGCGGTTAGGAGTTACATAGGAAGCTTGTTCGTGGAAAGAGTGCCGGCCGGTATCGTCATCTTAAATGAGCTCTGCTCGTTTGCGCCACGGATAGAGCAAACGTCTTCCGGAACGAGACACTTCGCCACGACCTAATCACATTCTGCTACACGAATACCACGCAGTATTTATCGACGTTTCACCCGGCCAAGCAATCAACATCTACGTAGCATGTTGAGGTTCTCGCATCGATAATCATCAAACCGATTCCACCGCGACGTCTGTGCGTACGGCGACACGCGCGCCTCGTTGTCGCAACATCAAATCGAGTGCGAAGTAAACAAATGCAATCGCGCCTACTGCGAACACTGTGTCGCCGATCATTCGCATCCAGCGGAGGGTTTGCATCAGGTCAGTCTGCAGAAATTCCGGACTGCGCGCCGACCAATAGCCCACCGAGACGGATTGATAAGTCTGGAGCAGGCCCACCGGCAACAAACTCAAAACAATTTCCAACATCAATCCAATGTTGATGGCCCAGAAGGCGAGCCAGATCGGGCGTTGCTTCCAAATGATATCCGGCCTCATCGCTCGCAAGCAGAACAACATTAAGCCGAGACCAAGCGTGCCGTACACGCCATAGAGCGCGCCGTGCGCGTGCACCGCGGTCGTGTTCAGGCCCTGCATGTAATAGAGCGCGATGGGTGGATTGATCATGAACCCGAAGATTCCAGCACCGACCAGATTCCAAAACGCAACCGCGACGAAGAAGTAAACCACCCACTTGTACTGCGCCAGCCAGGGCCTCGCCTTCGCACGACGAATGTTCGCAACTGCTTCGTAGCCGACCAGCAGGAGGGGAACAATCTCGAGGGCGCTGAAAACAGAGCCGAGCGCCAAGGCGACTGTCGGCGTCCCCGCGAAGTAAAGATGGTGCAGCGTGCCGATGATGCCACCGGTCAGATAGATTGCGCCGGAAAGAAGCGAGGCCCTGGCCGCACTCTCCGCGTGAATGACGTCAAGCTTCGCAAACAAGAACGCGATCACAACAGTGGCAAAAACTTCGAAGTAGCCTTCCACCCAAAGATGGACCACCCACCAGCGCCAGTACTCGACCACCGAAATGTGCGAACGCATGCCCCAGAAAAGTCCCGGACTATAGAAAAGCGCGATGCCCGTGGTTGAAAGTAAATAAAGAACGATCAGCGACTTCGCGGTGCCTTTTTGCTTCAACGCGGGAATCGCCGTGCGCCCAATCAGAAACAGCCACAGGAGCAAGCCAATAAACAGCGCTGCTTGCCACAGTCGTCCTAAGTCAACGTATTCATAGCCTTGATGTCCAAACCAGAACCAGAGGCTGCCGGGGAGTTTGTGCATGACTGACATCCATTGGCCGGCCATCGAGCCAAGCACGACGACGAGCAGTGCGCCGAAAAGAACATCGACACCCAGCTTCTGACCTTTCGGTTCGTAGCCGCAAATGAAGGGCGCGATAAAGAGACCGGCGGCCAACCATGCAGTCGCGATCCAGAAGATGCCGAGCTGCAAGTGCCATGTGCGCGAAACAACATACGGAAGGTACTGCGCGAGGGGAATGCCGTAGAAGCCCTGGCCCTCGACCCCATAGTGCGCAGTCACCATACCCATCAGGATTTGCAGCAAAAACAAGAGCGTGACCACAATGAAATACTTGACCGTGGCTTTCTGCGATGGTGACAGCTTCGCGCCGATCAGAGGATCTCGATTCGGGACTTCCTGCGAAATAACCTCGCCCTCTCCCTTCTGCGCGTAGAACCAAACCATCCAGCCGATGCCGGCGAGTAACATGATCACGCTGACCCCAGTCCAGATAACTGCGCTACTCGTCGGAACGTTTCCTACCAAAGGCTCAGACGGAAAGTTGCTGGTGTAAGAGATGGTATTGCCGGGTCGATTTGCCGCCGACGCCCACGCGGTCCAGAAAAAGAAAGAGCTCAGTTGCCGAAGCTTCACCGGATCGGATTGCGCATTCTTCTGAATCGCATAATCGCTGCTGCCTTCGGTGAACAGCGTCGAATAGTGTTTGAGATTCGCTTCAAAGGCCTGAGCGCGAATCGGCTCGATCGTCAAACGACCATTGGATGCGTCGTAATTGTTCTTGCGCATCACATCTTGAAGGCGTTGACGCAGCATTGCCTGCTGCTCGGAGGTAGCCTCGCTGTATGGTCTTACAAAAACTTTTTGGGACCATTCGTCGAGGATGAAAAGCGATTCGCGGTGCAGATAGTCCGCGGTCCAGTCGGGCGCTACGTAGGAACCGTGGCCCCAAATCGAGCCCATTTCCATGCCGCCCATGGCCTGCCAGACGTTCTGTCCGTTTTGAATGTCGTCACCGGAGAGCAAGACTTGCCCGTCTGTAGTTACGACCTCGCGCGGAATTGGCGGCGCCTGGCGAAATATTTCTGTGCCCACCCAGCCAAGCACGCCAAAGGAGCATACAAAGATGGCAACGAAGACTATCCAGAGTTTCTTCATGAGCGTGGTCCTCCGAAGCACGCTGCTCGGCAAAGCGCGTGCCCACACAGAATTCACGTTTTAATTAAGGTTTCGAAGTGGATCGTGCGGAGAATGACTGAGCGGGTGAGGAGAATTTCGCAGCGCCACCAAAAGGCACAAAAAGCACAAAAGGATGTCCGTTGGTTATTAACCGCCTTTTCTCATTCCCGAATGCAAGAATATAATCAAGTCGTCTGACTTAAGCTGCATCCGTCACTTCAGGCTGAAATTAATGTCATCCAAAAATGCAAACGAACACATACTGGTTGTCGATGACGACGAGGCTATTCGCTGGACGCTTCGCGAAGCTCTGCAGAGCTGGGGCTTCGTTCCCATCGAAGCACGCTCTGTAGCCGAAGCTGTAAAGCACTTCAAAGCAGATCCGCCCGCCGCAGTTTTACTCGATATCGATCTTCCTGACGGTTCCGGTCTCGATGTATTGCGCGAAATCAAACGCGAACATCCGGAAGCGATCGTGATTATGATTACGGGTAATGTTCAGGTTGATAACACGATCTCGGCTCTGCGTGGCGGCGCCTACGATTTCATCGCTAAGCCCATTAACCTCGAAGAACTCCGCATCACAATCCGCAATGCGATCGAAGCCAGGCAATTACGTAGTGAAGTAGCGGAAGTAAGAAAGCAACGCGCGCGCGAGTTTAATTTCAGCCAAATCGTCGGCGAGTCGCCAGCGATGAAGAAGATGCTGGGGCTCGCAGCCAAGGTCGCCGAAAGCGAAGTCGCGTCCGTTTTACTGCAAGGTGAATCAGGAACAGGAAAAGATCTCGTCGCAAAGGCGATCCATTATGGCTCGCAACGATCCGAGGGCCCTTTTGTAGCAGTCAACTGCGCGGCTCTTCCTGCCACGCTTATCGAATCGGAGCTTTTTGGCTATGAAAAAGGCGCATTCACCGATGCGAAAGCCCGCAAGGAAGGATTGTTCGAACAGGCCGAGGGCGGAACGCTGTTACTTGATGAGATTGGCGAACTCGAGCTCTCGCTCCAGGCAAAGCTGCTACGCGTGTTGGAGGAAGGAGCTTTTCGGCGCGTTGGAGGCTTAAAAGATATTCCGCTTGATGTTCGCGTGCTGGCGGCGTCCAATCGCGATCTAAAAACAGAGAGCGAAGCCGGACGATTCCGGCTGGATCTTTATTATCGTTTATCGATCATTCAGATCGACATTCCTCCACTTCGCGAAAGAGGCGACGATGTTCTGCTGTTGTCGCAACATTACATCGATACGATCGGGGCAAAGCTCCGGCGACAAAAAGTCACCGGCCTGGCGCCGGAAGCCATAGCAGTCTTCAGGAAGTACAATTGGCCGGGAAATGTTCGCGAGCTGCGCAATGTGATCGAACGTGCTCTGATTCTTGAAGATGCCGATCAAATTACAACCGAGTATCTTCCCGGTAGCTTGTTGCTGTCTCCACGACCTGAACAAGCTTCATCAGGAGCCAGCGACGGCTCGCCGCTCTTTGTCCTGCCGAACGAAGGCATCTCGCTCGACGACGCCGAGCTTTCTTTTGTTCGACAAGCAATTCAACGAAGTGGTGGAAATCAAACGCGCGCCGCCGAGCTGCTTGGCATTTCCCGCGATCAGCTCAGATATCGCCTCAAAAAGTTAGAAGATGCTCAAATCAGTTGATACCACACTGAATCCCGCAGAAGCACTGCAACGTTCTGAGAAGGAACTCGCCGACATCAAATTTGCTCTTGATGAATCGGCGATCGTCGCGATTACCGATCAGCGCGGCATCATCAACTACGTCAACGACAAGTTCTGTCAAATCTCAAAGTATTCTCGCGAGGAATTGCTCGGCCAGGACCACCGCATCATCAACTCGGCGTACCATCCGAAAGAGTTCATCAGAAATCTATGGACCACGATAGCAAGCGGCAGGGTCTGGCGCGGCGAGATAAAAAATCGCGCCAAGGACGGCAGCTTCTATTGGGTGGACACGACGATCGTTCCTTTTCTCAACGCCGAAGGGAAGCCTTATCAGTACGTGGCGATTCGTAGTGATATCACCGAGCGCAAGCGGGCTGAAGAGCAGATTCGCGAGCAGGCGGCGCTGTTGGACCAGGCGCAGGATGCGATTCTGGTGCGCGATCTCGATCAGAATATTATGTTCTGGAACAAAGGCGCGGAAAAAATCTACGGCTGGTCGGCCGAAGAAGTAATTGGCAGAAACGTAGAAGAGCTCATTTTCAAAGAACGTTCCGCACAATTTGAAGCTGCTCGTCAGGCAATTGTCCAAAACGGCGAGTGGGACGGTGAAATGCGCCAAACCCGGCGAGACGGCGCTGACATAATCGTTCAGAGCCGCTGGACGTTGGTGCGGGACGAACAGGGCCAACCCAAGTCGATTCTGGTCATCAACACTGACGTCACCGAAAAGAAACGGATGGAGTCGCAGTTCCTGCGCGCTCAAAGAATGGAATCGATTGGCACCCTTGCCGGCGGCATTGCTCACGATCTGAACAACGTTCTTTCGCCCATCCTGATGGCCATTGACATGCTGCAGTTGAAGGCTACTGACGAAAACAGCAAAAAGTGGTTCGAGGTTTTGCGAGCGAACGCTGAGCGTGGCGGAAACATGGTGCGGCAGGTGTTGTCGTTCGCCAGGGGTGTCGAAGGCGAGCGAGTTGCGTTGCAGCCGAAACATCTCATAAAAGAGATCGTCAAGATCTTGCGCGAGACACTGCCGAAATCAATCGAGATCAACTTCCACCTTCCCGACGACCTCTGGATCATTTCCGCAGACGCGACTCAAATACACCAGGTGCTGATGAATTTGTGTGTAAATGCCCGCGATGCAATGCCGGAAGGTGGCTCAATCTCGATTAAGGCCCAGAACATTTCCGTAGATGAAAACTATGCGCGCATGCATATCGAGGCCAAGGCAGGACGATTTGTCGTGATCAGCGTCTCCGACACGGGACCGGGAATGACACCGGAAATTCAAAGCCGGATCTTCGAACCATTTTTCACGACCAAAGAGATGACGAAGGGAACAGGCCTGGGCCTCTCAACAGCCTTAACCATCGTGAAGAGCCACGGAGGGTTTATTAACGTTTACAGCGAGTTGCACAAAGGAAGTCAGTTTACTGTTTACCTTCCCGCGCTCGATACGCCTGAGACCGTCAATTCAGCCGCTGCGCAGACAGATCTTCCGCTTGGGCAGGGAGAGTTAATCCTCGTGGTTGACGACGAAGAGTCGATTCGCGAAATAACGCGCGGCACGCTGGAGACCTTTGGATATAACGTGCTGACTGCCAGCGACGGCACTGAAGCACTCGCGCTTTACGCAGACAAGAAGAACGAGATCGCAGTCGTGCTCACAGATATGGTAATGCCTTTCATGGACGGCCCCGCGACGATCCGAGCGCTTCAGCGAATGAATCCCAAAGTCCGAATAATCGCAGCCAGTGGTTTAGGAACGGGCCACCGCAGCGGCGAGGGCGCGCTGGAAGGTGTTTCTGTTTTCCTTAACAAGCCCTACACCGCGGAAAGACTACTCAAGACGCTGGCACAAGTCCTACAGAGTTAATCCCTTTGCCTCAAAAATAGAAATCGCACTAGGATCGAGTTAGTACAGGGAGCGGTAGCGACCTGGTCAGTGATCAGCATGCGATATTTCTTAACGATTCGAGTTCCACGGTTGACCAGGTCGCTACCGCTCCCTGTACTGACCCCCATCAAGCCAATCCACATAGAGCTGCATAGTGGGCCGTGCGGGAAATTTCTGTTGACCTGCGAAATACCCCGCAGTCTCAAATTCTGTCCTGAAAAAATCCTCTAAAATCGCGATAACGACAGGTGGTACAGGTCATGCAGAGACCACTCAGGAGATTTGACGAGGACTAATGGTGATGGCGAAAGTTTTAATCCTGGGTGGTGGATTTGGAGGCGTCGTGGCCGCCGAGCGTCTCGCTGAACAATTCGGCGATGACCATCAGATCACGCTCGTGTCGCGCAGCCGCCAGTTTGTTTTTTATCCTGCTTTGGTCAGGCTCGCTTTTGGCAAGTGCCAGCCGGCTGACGTTTCATTCGACTTGCGACAGACGCTGCTCAACCGGCGAATCAATTTCATTGAAGCCGAAGTTGCTCACATCCATCCGGTTGAAAGAAACATAACCATTGCGCACGGTGAAGTCGAGGGAAAGCTTGGCTACGATTACCTGGTATTCGCTCTCGGCCGCCGGTTGGCAACGGAGCGCATCACCGGGTTCTACGAACATGCTCATCACCTGCTAAACGCCGATAAGGCGATCAAATTTGGTAAAGCAATCAAAAAATTTCAGGAAGGAAGAGCTGTCTTCGGCCAGTGTCCGGGCGCTCGTTTGCCGGTCCCGGTTTACGAAAGTGCTTTTGCCTTGGCTCGCTTGCTGGAAGAAAAGCGGAAACGCGATGGCGTCACCATAACTGTTGTCAGCCCGATGACGCTGGAATCAGAGCTTGGCGACCTTAATGCGGCGGCCGCACTTAAGAGAGCTTTCGACGCCGAGAGAATCGAGTTCGTGCCCAACGTCAGTATTGATTCGCTGACAGAAAACTCAGCCATCACAATTGGCGGAGACAAGCTTGACTTCAACCTGTTGATGCTGGTGCCGCCGTTTCGCGGGTCTTCCGCTGCCTCATACGTCGGAATCACGAACGATGAGGGTTACATAAACGTCGATTCGACGATGCGTGTCATCGGCCACGAACGAATATACGCAGTGGGCGATTGCGTCAACTTTGAAGGCCCTAAGATGGGCCATATGGCTGTGCGGCAGGCTGACGTTGCAACGACGAACCTGGCGGCAGAAATCGATGGACGCGAACCTGCTTCGCATTATCAGCACGAAATGAGATTTGTGATTGAGGGCATGGGAAGCGACAGCTTGTATCTGCACAAGGATCTTTGGGCAGACGAACCGGGCACCGTCAGACAGGGTCCGTTTTGGAGTTGGGCCAAACGTGTTCAGCAGAGATATTGGGAAGTTTCGCATTCGTAGCTCGAGTGTTATGGAGGGCAACAATCATGATAGAGAATCGCACAATTCAGTTGGCCGAAATCCCGATTGGAGGAAAGGGCGGAGCCGTTTGGAATTGCTTGCACGGAGAACGTGAGGATATTTGCGAGGCGCTGCTCAAGCCTTCGACACGAGAATCTCAGGCACGTCAAGAATTGCTTCAGGCGCGGCTGCGAAGTATCGACGACGCCCTCGATCGCTTGATGTCGGGGTCAGTCATGTTCGAAAACTCGTTACATTGATTCGATCGCAGTGGTGCAGTAAGGAAGTGTTGAAATGAAAGCAAATGTTTTCCGCGGCAAGAACAAAATCGGGATCGAGGAGGTAGACAAGCCGCGTGCTGGGGCGGGTGAGGCTGTCATTCGCGTAACGCTGACGACGATTTGTGGAACAGACCTGCACATCGTCAGGGGTGAATATCCAGTTGCGCCTGGTCTAATTATTGGTCATGAACCGGTTGGTGTGATTGAAGAACTTGGTGAAGGTGTTTCCGGATACAACCTCGGCGATCGCGTGCTCGTCGGCGCCATCACGCCCTGCGGACAATGCCGCGCATGTATGTCCGGTCACTCATCACAATGTGGTCACGGTGAAGGATACGAGGCGCTTGGTGGTTGGCGCTTCGGAAACACGATTAACGGTGCTCAGGCTGAGTATCTAAGAGTGCCTTATGCCCAGGCGAACCTGGCAAAGATTCCGGATGAGCTAACCGACGAACAAGTCGTCCTATTGGCAGACATCGCATCTACCGGTTTTAGCGGCGCTGAATCTGCTGGAATAAAGATTGGTGATTCGGTTGTCGTGTTTGCCCAGGGCCCGATTGGTTTGTGCGCCACGGCTGGCGCAAAGCTGATGGGAGCATCGCTCATCATCGGCATTGATGGCGACAGGCATCGACTGGCAATGTCAAGGCGCATGGGCGCGGACGTCACTCTCGACTATCGCGATGTTGATGTGGTGGCAGAAGTAAAACGTCTCACCGGCGGCGGCGCCGATGTGGCTATCGAAGCGCTGGGCACGCAACAGACGTTTGAGAGCGCATTGCGCAGTTTGCGCCCGGCGGGAACGCTCTCGAGTCTCGGTGTTTACTCAGGCAAGCTTCAAATTCCGTATGAGGCATTTGCGGCCGGTATCGGAGATCATCGCATCGTGACGACGCTTTGCCCCGGCGGTAAAGAACGCATGCGGAGATTGATCGAGCTGGTCCGTCACGGTCGTGTCGATCTCACGCCGTTGCTGACGCACAGTTTCTCTTTGGACCGCATCGCGGAGGCTTATGATCTGTTTGGTGAGCGGCTCGACGGTGTGATGAAGGTGGTAATCAAACCCTGAGAGAAATAAGACGCAAGACGGAGGGGTGTCAAACCGAAACGCTTATGATCAATATCAAACGAATTCTTTGTCCGACGGACTTGTCGCCACACTCCACGTCTGCTGTGCGTTACGCCCTGGCGCTGTCACGCGCCTACGACGCCGAACTCATTTTGCTCTACTGTAAAGATCCTTTTAACGCCGAGCAAGACCCTCGTGGACCTTTACTGGAACACATTGATCCTTCTGATCAGCGTTGGCGCTTTGTTGTTGCAACCGCTGCTGACGTGGACCAGGAAATAATGGCGCGGGCGCAAGTGGAAAATGTTGATTTAATAGTGATGCGGTCGCGGCGCCGGCCGCATCGCGCAGCCCTGCTGGGTTCCACGGCGGAGGCAGTTTGCCGGAATGCTCCTTGTCCGGTACTGGTTATGCATAATGACGAGCGAGAGTTTGTAAACGATGAATTGAGAGTGGCCTTAAAACGCGTGCTCGTCGCTTACGACTTTTCCGACTATGCCGAGCTGGCGCTGAAGTACGGCGTAACAATGGCGCAGGAACACCAGGCCGAATTGCACCTGCTTCATGTGTTGCCTTCAAATTCAGTGAGTGAGCCGGAGATCGCCTGGTATCCCAGCAAAGGTGAATCTGCATATCACAATGCCGCGCGGCGGCTGCAAAGAGTTATGCCGGATGAGGTCCATCTTTGGTGCGACGTCAAGACTGCGGTGAGTGAAGGACATCCTTATCGCGAAATCTTGAATTACGCTGAGCGGAATGAGGTTGACTTAATCAGTGTGGGCGCGCACGGCGCCGGCTTCGGAATGCGCGCGCTGTTTGGATCCAACGTCGATCGCGTGCTGCGCCAGGCGCCGTGTCCGGTGCTTGTTGCACGCCCCTTGCGACCCAGCATGGTGTTGGCGAACCAGGACGCGGTTAGTTCAGCGCTGCTGCGTGCGTCTTAAGTGGATTGCCTGAGAAGTTCGCGGTGTAAAGTACTCATAAATCTCAGAAGTCCGGCTCTTAAATGACGGTGAGTCGTAAGGTCTCCAACTTGCTTCAATCAGGTTTCAATGGGCGAGCATAACATCGAACAACACGTGGATGAGAGAAAAGCGCAGGCCTCTATGAAGGCCCTGCTCGAGGATCTGCGCGCGCTTGCGTTCATGCTCGAGGACGCTCGTATCGAGAACGGCATAACGCGCACCGGCGCTGAGCAGGAGATGTTCCTGATCGATCGCTTCTTCAGACCTGCTCCTGTTTCTCTGGAAGTTCTCAAGAATGCCAACGACGCGCGACTAACAACCGAGATCGCCCGGTTCAATCTTGAAGCCAATCTCACTCCGCTCGAACTCAAGCAGAACTGTTTCACCCGAATGGAACAAGAACTCACCGAATTGATCGAGCTGGCGCGCAATAGCGCCGCAACTGCGGGAGCCGACATTCTGCTGGCCGGCATTCTACCGACACTAAAGAAGTCAGATTTAACTCTCGATAATCTCACGCCGGTCGCGCGCTACCACGAGTTGGATCGAGGCGTGATCCGGTTGCGTGGCGGACCGCTCTCAATTCATATTAAAGGGTTGGACGAACTGCATTTGACGCACGACAACATCATGATGGAATCGTGCAATACGAGTTTCCAGGTCCACTTTCAAAGTAATGCCAGAGAATTCGCCAATCACTACAACGTCGCGCAAGCAATAACGGCGCCGGTGCTCGCGGTTGCTGTCAATTCGCCGTTGTTGTTTGGTCAACGGCTTTGGCAGGAAACACGCGTCGCACTATTTCAACATTCGACGGATGAACGCTCGCGTCCGCAACTGGCGCGCAATCAACCCACACGCGTCAGTTTCGGCGATCAATGGTTGCAACACTCAGTCATCGAACTCTTTCACGATCAGGTCACTCGTTTTCGTCCCATCATGATCGCGCAACCCGATGAGAACCCGTTTGCTGTCCTGGCACGCGGTGAGACGCCTCTACTTTCAGCCTTGCGAATGCACAACGGCACTGTTTGGCGCTGGAATCGCGCGTGCTACGGAGTGACTGAAGGTGTTCCACATCTGCGAATTGAGAATCGCGCCCTGCCTTCCGGCCCAACAATTATGGACGAGATCGCCAATGCGGCATTCTTTACAGGTTTAATGGTTGCGCTGCCACAGGAGTACGGCGAGATTGCCAGGCGCATGTTGTTTGACGATGCCAAGTTGAACTTTTTCCGTGCTGCGAGGCACGGCCTGGACGCTCAGTTCCAATGGATTGACGGAAAGAGCTATAGCGCGCCCTCTTTAATCCTGGACCAGTTACTTCCACTTGCTCGACAGGGATTAAAGAGTTCGCAAGTAGCGAGTGAAGACATTGATAAGTATCTCGGCGTTATAGAAGAACGGGCGCGAGGCAGACAAACCGGGGCGCGTTGGATAATGAAGTCGCTGTCCGCGATCGGCACCTCAGCCTCGAACGATGCCAGCCAGCGAAGATTGACCTCTGAAATATTGGCGAACCAGAAGCAAGGACAACCGGTCCATCGTTGGCCAATCATTGAAAAGGCCGATTCGGATCAATGGGAGCAGGGTTATCGAACAGTCGGTCAGTTCATGTCAACTGACGTATTCACTGTAAGTCCCGACGACTTGATTGATCTCGCCGCCAGCGTAATGCACTGGCGACACATCAGGCACGTACCCGTTGAAGATAGTGCAGGGCGCTTAGTCGGTTTGATCACTCACCGGGGATTACTTCGCCTGATAACTAACGACCATCGCTCTACTGAAGCTAATCCGATCATTGTGCGAGACGTCATGGTGCCAAACCCGGTTACGGTTTCACCCTCGACCTCATCGTTAGAGGCGATCGAACTCATGCGCAGCAATCGTATCGGCTGTCTTCCTGTTGTTGAAAGCGATCATTTGGTGGGCATTGTCACTTCGTACGACTTTCTCGAAGCTTCGGCGAAACTCTTCAGGCAACACCTCTTAGCCAGTGCGGAGGAACCAAACAGCGGGTCTTGCGCCCAGGGCGCTTAACCCGGGTGGGGAATCTCCCGCAGAATCTAAGTCAACTGCGCGATATTCCACTCAGTTCTCGCAGAAAAAGCAAAGAATAGCCAACTGTGACGCGTTCCCAGGTTGGCATGAGCATTGCCCTTGCAAGCGCGGGTCGTCACATCAGAACGATCAAGAATACTGCCGCATTTTAACTCAGGGTCGGTCTTACTCAACGGAATTCAGGGAGGCCCTAGATTGTATCAACTCATCAAAGCACTCCTGATCTGTACCTTCATAGTGTCGGCCATCGGTTGGCTGAGTTCCAACAGTTCATCGCACTCTGCTCAACCCGGCCAGGCCAAACCCGCGACCTATAAGTCGGAAGATTATGTCGGTAGTGAGGCTTGCAAAGACTGTCACGAAGATCAGTTCAAAAACTTCTCACACACTTCCCACGCTCAGCTCACAAAGCTTGCGAGCTGGAAAGAGAAAGTGACGGGCTGCGAATCGTGTCATGGTCCGGGAAAGGCACACGCCGAGGAAGGCGATCCGAAGAAGATCATCTCCTTTAAGAACAAGTCTTCGAAAGAGATCTCGGAGACGTGTTTAGGCTGTCATGCGGGCAGGGAGGAACACAACAACTTTCGTCGCGGCGAGCACTGGCGCAACGATATCGGTTGCACTGATTGCCACTCCACGCATTCTCAACCGAGTGGGCGACAACTGGCAGCCTCGAATGTGTTCGTCTCACGAGCAAACGTGCAGAAGCCCGGCTTCTCCGATCTGAAATTGCTCAGAAACAGCGAACCGCAGCTTTGTCTCAGTTGTCATGGTGAGACCAAGCACCAGTTTAATTTGCCGTTCCATCACAAAGTGCTGGAAGGAGCAATGAAGTGCAGCGATTGCCACAATCCGCACGGTGGTTTCGAACTCAAACAAACAAGATTGGCGACGGGCGCCGATGCTGCTTGCATCAAGTGTCACGCAGACAAACAGGGACCCTTTGTTTACGAGCATGCGCCGGTTAAGACCGACGGCTGCATCTCGTGTCATACGCCACACGGTTCGTCTAATCCACGTTTGCTGATCACGAGTCGCGTAGCCCAGCTCTGCTTAACCTGCCACAGCACGGCTCATGGAGTCGGTGCGGATGAGCCGGCGGGTCCGCAACACAACCTGAACGCGCAGTACGCGAACTGCACGAACTGTCATATCAAGATCCACGGCTCGCGCACGAGTCCGGTCTTTTTCCGTTAGCGACGATAGAGTCATGAGCACGAAACAAAAGATCTCGACGCACATAATCACACTAGTCGTTCTGTTCATGGCGGTGGTCCCGATTGCTGCGCAACAATCCTCACCGTCGCCTTCGCCTAAAAAGTCAGAGTTCACCGATACGCCGCCTGAGACCGGTGAAAAGGCAGGTGACTTCAACGTCATTTCCAGTCTCGAGCTCGGCTACCGCGGGCTTAGCGTCGATGGCGATCTGAACAAGTACCGAAGCGATCTGAACTACAAGGCTGGTCCGCGAGTTTTTGACAGTTCGTTTTTGCTCAAATCGACAAATGGGAAAGGTGATCTCTTCGAAACCTTTCTGGCGACTTCAACCGGCTGGGGAGCCGATCCGCAGGGCAATCTTCGCGTCAGCGTCGAACAGCCTGAGTGGTATCGCTTCGATGCCACCTATCGTCGCTTCAAGTACTTCCGTTTTCTCAATACGTTTGCGAATCCAAACTGGGTGTTCAGTCCGGCAAGCTTCAGTGTTCCGCCGAAGCAGGTGACCGGTGAACACGGATATGACACACGAGTAAAGTTGGGAGATTTTGATCTCACCCTCCTCCCCAAGAACCGGCGTATCCGCTTCAACATCGGATACTCGCCTGAACGCTACAGTGGACCGGCGTTCACCAACTATCACGCCGGCGGAAATGAATTCATTCTCTTGTCGCAACTCAGATCTCGCGCCAATGATTTCCGCGCCGGAGCGGACGGCAAACTCGGTCCGCTGAACTTTTCATTCCTGCAAGGGTTCCGGCGCTTTCGTGACGATAGTTCGATCGATCTCGGCGCGACGCCGGGAACAAATCTCAACCCAACCGCACCGAGTTTGACCAGTTTCGATCGCAACGAACCGGCGCGTGGCAGCGTGAATTACACTCGTTTGAGTTTGCAAACGCTGGTCGCCAGGAAACTCGACATCACCGGACGCATCATCTACAGCAAGGCCGAGCAGAACTATGCTTCTCTCGAGAGCTTTACCGGTCGAAACTGGAACCCGCGAATCACCGGCTTTCCGCCCAGTCCGCCTGGTGCAACACCAAACATTCTCAACCTTGGCCGGTACAACCTGACCGGCAACACGGAACGGCCAAATTGGCTTGGCGATCTCGGCCTGACATTTTTGGCGACCGATAAGTTTCGCATCTCAAATACGTTCAGAGTAGAGACTTTTGAAATTAACGGCGCGGCGCTTTTTAGTGATTTCTTTTCCCTCACACGCGGTACGAGGACCGATACCATCGCATTCGATAATCGCGACGTCAACACACGAACCGAGTACCGCAAAATCCAGAACACGATCGAAGCCGACTATCAGTTCAACCGGGACTATTCGATCCATCTCGGTTATCGCTATGGAAGGCGACGCATCGAAGAGGCTATTAGCGGATTCGCGCTCAACTCAAACGCTCCCACGCTGTTAGCGCCCGATTCGGAAACAGAGCACAACAATACCCACGCCGTGCTTGGCGGCTTCAAGGCGAGGCCGCTCAAGGAATGGACCATTTACTTCGATGCCGAGCACGGCACGGCTGACAATGTCTTTACGCGTATCGGCAATTACAACTACACAAACATTCGCGCCAAGAGCCGGTTTAAGCCGACCTCCCGGCTCGCCTTGAATCTCGCCGTGATCACTAAGGACAACTCCAATCCTTCGGAGATCGCTGGAGTTTCGTTGGAAGACTTCGGCGTGAGTGTGAAGTCGAGAATCTTCTCATCCTCACTGGATTGGACCACTACCCCGCGTTTCTCGATCAGCACGGGCTACAACTACCATTGGATAAACAGCAAAGCGATACTCGACTATTTCTTCAACAGTGTTCAGCATCAGCTTGGCAATAGTCTTTACTTCGTCCGAAACAACTTCTTTTATGTTGAGTCGGTGGCCCGGATCACATCGCGAGTGACGCTGTTCACCGGTTACCACATTAACAAGGACAATGGCCAGGGAAATCGAATCGCTAATCCTACGGGAACCCCGGGGACGCTGATCGCTTCGTATCCAATGAGTTTTCAATCGCCGGAGGCCCGGCTGGCGATAAAATTAAACCACCGGCTTGATTGGAATGTGGGGTATCAGTATTACAATTACAACGAGAGCACGATCGTAGGCCCACGGCCGCAGAACTATCACGCGCACCTGCCATATACATCGTTGCGGTTCTATTTCGGCCGGCGGGAATAGCTCGCGCACAGGCGCAAAGGAAGATTTAGTTAAATTCTCTCTTCCGTCTTTGCGCTTTGTAGGGTAAAACCAATCGTTGTATTAGCGTGCTGCGAATAGCTACCCTTCTACTAATCGTTTTTGCTTTGTCCGTCACTGCGGCCGAGGCTCAACGGCGCGCGCAATCCCGACAGCGTCCAGCGGTTGATTACTCAAACTTTTCTCATCCCACTCACGTCGATAAAGAAAAACTTGCGTGTGGATCGTGCCACAAGTTTCCGACGAAAAACTGGAAGGAAGTTCGCAAACGCGATGCCGCTTTTCCTGACGTAGCCGAGTTTCCCGAACACTCATCCTGCTTGAATTGCCACCGGCAACAGTTCTTCGCGCGCGAACGGCCGGTTCCAAAGATCTGCTCTAATTGTCACGTGAGAGCAACGCCGGTCGAGACTTCGCGATACCCATTTCCGAGTCTGGGCGAAACATTTCTTTCGACCGCGCGGGCGGTCAACTTTGTTTCCGCGTTCCGCGTCTTTTTCCCACATGGCAAGCACGCTGACGCGGATTGCGTTGATTGCCATCAAACCTATCAACCGCAGGGCAAATCGGACGATGAATTCGTGACCAGGCCGCCCAAAAATATTGGTGATGCGTTCTGGTTAAAGAAGGGAACTTTCAAAACGCGTCCACTGACTCACGGGACGTGCTTTACTTGTCACAACCAGGAGAGTGAGTTGGCGCCTCTGCCTCAAACCTGCGATGGGTGTCACAAGCCGCCAGCTTCTGAAAAACGCACCGCCGATTTTGCTGAAAACGTAGCCCGCACCATCGGTGTTGAGGATTGGAGAATGCTGACTGCCTGGCGCAATCGCCTCTCAGCCGGAGCGTTTCGACATGAAGCTCATCCGGATTTGAAATGCGCACAATGTCACAACGTAACGGCGATGGACACGACGAGAGACGAGACGAAGAAAGTGCCGGTGAAATCGTGTGGCGGCGCCGAAGGGTGTCACGTTACTGCGACCCTGGATGATGGTGGAATTCTCAACTACGAAATCGATCAACGAAACAAAAGCGCGACGTTTGTTTGCACGAAGTGCCACATTGCGTTCGGCAACAAGCCGGTGCCTGCAAGTCATCTCGGCGCGATTCCCAAGCCCGCTGTTGCGAGTTATCGAACAGTCTTTGCTCATGCGTCGTCGCCGGCATCGCCGGCGACGGACTACTCACAATTCAAGCACGACGATCGCAATCACGCTCGACTCCCATGCTTGCTTTGCCATCGTCGTGAAAACAATTCACCGCAACCGACCTTGCCCGGCAAAGCTGCCCATGCGCCTTGCACCGGCTGTCACGCACAACAGTTCTCAAATCCAGCAAGTGAGATCTGCAGCATCTGTCACACGGATGCTCAGAGCGGTAAGCTCAAACCTTTCCCACCGTTGCGCAGTTTCGACGCCAGGTTTGATCACGCGAAACACCTTGCCGCCGCGTGTGCCACCTGTCACCGTTCAAATCGTAGCGCTGTTGGGTTCTCTATTCCTTCGCGACTGAATGCTCACGTCACTTGTTTTAGCTGCCATACTCCCAGCGCGCAGGCAAACGGACGAAACATCTCGTCGTGCAGCACTTGTCATCAGCTCGGACGCTTAGTTCGCACTTCCGAGCAAGCGTCTGCTTATCGAATTGGCTTCAGCCATGCGAGTCATGATGCGTCTGAAAAGTTAGCGTGTGCTGCATGTCACCAGGTCAGGGCCGGTTTGCCACAGGGGCGTCAAGTGTCAGCGCCATTACCTTTGAATCACCACGCACCGGCTGGTGCTTCCAGTTGCGCCACTTGCCACAACAGCCGGCGGGCATTTGGCGGTGACGACTTTTCCGTGTGCAAGCGCTGTCACAAGGGCTCGGCCTGGCACTTCTGACTTCAGTAGTGGAAACTTTCGCAGCCAGGATTTTCCATGATTTACAGGATCGTGTTCATCATGGAAAATCTTGTGAATCCTGTCTGACTATTGCGGAGGAAAAATGCGCTTGAGAACTGTGCTCTTAGCTGTGATTCTAATCAGTATTGCCACGCCGGCGTTTGCTGCGGATGATGCTGTCCTCCTCGTCCGTTCGCCCACTGTTAATCGCACTCACATTGTCTTTGTTTATGGTGGTTACTTATGGACCGTGCCGCGCAACGGTGGTGATGCAAGACAACTGACGACAGGCGGTCACGAGGGACTTCCGATTTTCTCTCCTGATGGAAACTGGATCGCTTTCACCGGTGAGTACGACGGCAACGTCGATGTTTTCGTCATGCCCGCTGAGGGTGGAGAACCGCGCCGTTTGACATTTCATCCGGGCGCTGATGTGGCGGTGAGTTGGATGCCCAACAGCAAGCGTGTGCTGTTCCGATCTTCTCGCGAGGCGTACGCGGATTTTGCGCGTCTATACACGGTGGGAGTCGAAGGTGGATGGCCGGAAGTATTACCGATGTGGCGCGGCGAGGAAGGAACGTATTCGCCTGACGCTTCTCGCCTTGCGTATGTGCCGAATCTTAAATGGCAAACTTCCTGGAAGCGTTACAGAGGGGGACAAACCACACCCGTCTATATTGTCCAGCTAAGCGATCTGAAAGTGGAGAAAGTCCCGCGCGAGAATTCGAATGATTCAGATCCGGTATGGTTCGGCGACAAGGTCTATTTCCTGTCCGATCGCAAGGGACCAGTAACGATGTTTTCCTACGACACCAAGACAAAGACCGTCTCGCAGCTTCTCGAGAATAACGGGTTGGATCTGAAGTCACTCTCGGCCGGTCCAGACACATTGGTCTACGAACAGTTCGGCGGGATCTATCTCTGGGATCCGGCAACCGCCAAGTCGTCAAAAGTAAACATTCACATCTCCGGCGATCTGCCCGCCACTCGACCGCATTACGAAAAGGCCGTAGATAAAATACAAACGGCGTCGATTTCGCCCACCGGCGCGCGCGCCCTCTTCGAAGCGCGCGGAGAAATCCTGACAGTGCCTGCTGAGAAAGGCGACGCGCGCAACCTGACGCGCACTACCACAGCCATGGAACGAGATGCCGCGTGGTCTCGCGACGGAAAATCGGTCGCTTTCTTTTCAGACGAATCGGGTGAATACGCTTTGCACGTGGTCGATCAATCAGGACTCGGGACAGTGAAGAAAATCAGTCTCGGTAACCCGCCTTCGTTTTTCTATGGTCCAAAATGGTCGCCCGACAACAAGAAGATTGCCTTCACTGACAAGCGACTGAACATTTGGTACGCCGACGTCGAAAAGGGCACCACGGTAAAGGTAGACACGGATCGATTTGATGATCCCAGCGTGACGTTGAGTGCTTCGTGGTCGCCTGACAGCAAGTGGCTGACATATTCAAAGTTCCTTGATAGCCACTTGCGCGCGATTTTTGTTTACTCAGTTGACACCGGAAAGGCATCGCAGATCACTGAGGGTCTGGGCGATGCCCGATATCCGGTCTTCGATGCGAATGGGAAACTGCTGTTCTTTACTGCCAGCACGGACGTGGGCCTCTCGTCAGGTTGGTTGGATCTTTCGAGTTTTCAGCATCCGGTTTTGCGTAGCGTCTACGCTGCGGTGTTGAAGAAAGACGACAAGTCACCGGTCGAACCGGAGAGTGACGAAGAAAAGACTGAAGAAGAAAAGAAAGCCGATCAACAGAAGTCGGAAGAAAAAAAGAATGATGCCACGGCCAAACCCAGCCCGGGACAGGAAGCAGCTAAGAAGGAAGAGGACAAAAAACCCGAACCAGTAAAGGTAACAATCGATTTGGACGGCATCAGTCAGCGGATTGTGGCGTTGCCGATCAAGCCGGCAAATTACGTCGCACTCGATACTGGGAAAACTGGCGTGTTGTTTCTGAGTGAGTTTCCCGATGTGCCTCGCTTTGAGCCAATCACACCCGCAACAGTTTCCAAATTCGATCTGAGCACCAGAAAGACAGAGCCGTTCCTGTCCGGCATCATCGGCTTTACGGTATCGGCAAATGGAGAAAAGGTGCTTTATCGTCAGGGTCCGACGTCATGGTTTATCGTGCCTACGACTGCAGCGCCGAAGCCGGGTGACGGTGCTCTCAAGTTGGACGGTCTTGAAGTTTACGTCGATCCGCGCGCGGAGTGGGCGCAAATGTACCACGAGGTGTGGCGCATCGAACGCGACTTCTTGTATGACCCTAACCATCATGGATTAGATCTGGTGGCGGCTGAGAAGAAGTACGCTCCATATCTCAAGGGAGCCGGCGGTCGTGACGACCTCAACTACTTGTTTGACGAGATGCTCAGCGAGATCACGATCGGTCACATGTTCATTGGCGGCGGTGACATTCCTGAGGCTCCGAAAGTTAAGGGCGGTCTTTTGGGAGCCGATTATCGAATCGAAAATGGACGCTACAGGTTTGCGCGGATTTTCAGCGGTGAGAATTGGAACCCGGATTTGCGTGCGCCGTTGACGCAACCCGGAGTCAATGTAAAGACAGGTGATTACCTGCTCGAAGTCAATGGAGTAGATGTCAGGCCGCCGGTCGAAGTCTACAAGTTTTTTGAGAACACCGCCGATCGGCAGATACGTATCAAAGTTGGACCATCACCGGACGGCCGGAATGCTCGGGAGGTTACCGTTGTGCCGGTGGCGAGCGAGTTCACCTTACGCACACGCGCCTGGGAAGAAGACAACCGTCGCAAAGTTGACCAATTGAGTGGCGGTAAAATCGCGTACGTGCACGTGCCCGATACAAATATCAACGGCTACTTAAATTTCAATCGCTTCTATTTCGGACAAGTCGGCAAGCAGGCCGCCATAATCGACGAGCGATATAACCACGGCGGGCAAGTGGCTGATTACATCATCGATGAGTTAGGCAGGCCCCTCCGGAATTGCGCGATCACGCGTGAAGGTGAAAAGTTTTGTTCACCCCTCGCGCAAATCTATGGTCCAAAGACAATGATCATCAACGAGATGTCAGGATCAGGCGGCGATGCGTTGCCGTGGATGTTCAGGCAAGACAAACTCGGGCCGATCGTGGGGATGCGCACCTGGGGTGGGTTGGTTGGAATTTGGAACTATCCGGTCTTGATGGATGGCGGGTTTGTGACGGCACCGCGCGGAGCGATCTATGGCTTGAAAGGCGATTGGGAAGTCGAAAACCGCGGTGTTCCGCCGGACATCGAGATAGAAAACGATCCGGCATCAGTCGCTGCGGGTCGGGATCCACAATTGGAAAAGGCGGTTGAGGTTACGCTCGAGGCGTTAAGAAAGAACCCGGTCGTAATACCCGATCATCCGCCGTACCCGAACTACCAGAAGCCTTAAGTTTGACGGCACGTCAGTCGGAAACCACAAAGACACAAAGGCACAAAACCTTATTCATAAATTTGTGTCTTTGTGGTTTGAACGATGAACCAGGGGAGGGTCCATGTCACAACAACCACGCTCAAAGCTGAATCCATTTAACAGGTTCATGTTCGCGACCGGTGTCGAGAACAGTTATCCGACCATCGGGGTCGGTGGTAAGACGCTGCGTGTTGATGAGATGGAGAAGTGTGGCCACTACAAGTGCTGGCAGGAAGATTTTCATCTCGTCAAAGAGCTGGGGATTGAATTCCTGCGCTATGGCCCGCCGTACTATTCCACCCACAAAGGTCCGGGCCGGTATGATTGGAGTTTCGCGGACGATACGTTCACCGCGCTTCAAGAGTTGGAGATCACGCCGATAGTGGATCTCTGTCACTTCGGCGTGCCCGATTGGGTCGGCGATTTTCAGAACCCTGATTGGCCCAAACTCTTCGCCGAGTACGCGCGCGATTTTGCCACGCGATTTCCGTGGGTACGACTCTACACGCCCGTTAATGAAATCTTCATCGCCGCCAAGTTCTCGGCACTATACGGCTGGTGGAACGAGCGGCTGACAAGCGACAAGGCTTTCGTCAATGCGCTGAAGCATCTCTGTCAGGCAAACATGCTGGCGATGCATGCGATCCTCGAAGTGCAGCCCGATGCAACGTTCATACAGAGTGAATCAACTGAATATTTCCATGCCGCAGACCCCGACTGCGAACGCGACGCGCAGTTCTATAACCTGAAGCGTTTCCTCTCCCTCGACTTGACGTACGGCTATCCTGTCAACGCAATGATGTACGAGTACCTTTTGGACAACGGGATGACGCGCGAGGAATACCACTGGTTCAGCGAGCACCACGTGAAGGCGCGTTGCATCATGGGTAATGATTATTACGTGACGAACGAGCACCTCGTGCACCAGGACGGCAGCGCCACAGCTTCGGGAGAAATCTTTGGTTATTACGTCATCACGCACCAATACTACAACCGCTATGGACTGCCGGTGATGCACACAGAGACGAATTTGCAGGATGCCGAGCGTGCGCCACAGTGGCTGCGTAAGGAATGGATCAACCTGCACCGGCTGAAGCTGGACGGCGTACCCATACTCGGCTTCACCTGGTATAGCCTGACTGATCAAGTTGACTGGGACACGGCGTTGAGAGAGAACGCGGGCCGCGTAAATCCGCTTGGTCTTTACGATCTGGACCGGAAGATTCGACCCGTCGGAGAAGATTACAAACGCCTCATTGAACAGTGGCGGGAGATTCTGCCGACCGAGAGCTTCAGTCTTAGTTTCAACTACTGAAGCATTTTTTGGCACGATAAGGAGGGGAGCATGCGTTTCAAGGACAAGGTTTGTATTGTGAGTGGAGGTGGATCGGGCATCGGGCGCGCGACATGCGAACGCTTTGCGGCGGAAGGCGGAAGGGTCGTCGTGGTTGATCTGAAAGAAGCGCACGGCAATGAGACTGTCAAAACAATCACGGACGCAGGCGGAGAAAGTATCTTTGCGAAAGCTGATGTCTCGAACTCTGCGGAAGTGCGGGCGGCGATCAAGGCCGCTGTAGATAAATGGGGCAAGATCAACGTCATCGTCAACGATGCCGCGATGATGACGTTTAAGCCGATACTGGACCTGCCGGATCAGGATTGGGACGAGGTGATGGCCGTTAACCTCCGCTCGGTCTTCCTCTTCTGTAAGTACGGCGTGCCGCACATGCCGGCCGGTGGCGCCATCGTCAACATCAGTTCCGTGCACGCACATGAGACGACAAAGAATGTTGTCCCTTACGCCTCTTCCAAAGGCGGCATGGAGGCTTTCACGAGAGGATTCAGCGAGGAGTTAGCGCAGAGGAAGATTCGCATCAACTGCGTCGCACCGGGAGCGGTGGACACACCGATGCTGTGGTCCAATCCGAACGTGAAGAGCGGCGCGGAAAAGATTCAAGGCGCCATCGGCAAGCCGGAAGACATAGCGGCGGCCATCTGCTTCCTCGCCTCCGCGGAAGCCCGCTTCATCACCGGAACTACGCTGGTCGTCGATGGCGGGCGTTTGGACATACTTTAGAAACCGCTCTTACCTCGGTGCCCTGAGCATTCGTTCTAATCTATCAGGGTTATTAAGAGATAGATCCAACGTCATAACTGCACGCCGTTGGATTGGAATTTTGGGTACGCTTGATAGATATCAATGTAGTGATGAGGACTCAAACTACATGTTCATTCGGCGGTAGAACGTTCTTGAGTTCAACGAATTGTTGCTTGGTGTTATCCAGAAGCTTGTTAGGAACACCACCAACTTTTATTTCCGGTGATGCGACAAACGCGCGGCTTTTTAGGCAAATTGTAGAAGTCGCCAAGATGGCAGCATTCCACGTGACAATCAATGCACACATCGAGATAATCCGAGTCGTCTGCGCGGCCCCGCGTGTGGTGCCGTTGAGTCACGTACCTGTATGAGCCGCAACATTCACACCGCATACTCTTAGGACCGGCAAATTTAAGATTCGTACGCGGTCCGTGGTACACGCAAGTTACGCGTGTGTGTCCCTCGATTCCGCAGACACCACAAGCCATGTTAAGTCTCCATTTGCTTTCGGTTTTATGTCGTAAGCCTTCTAAGTCTTGAGTCTGACATAATAATCTTTGGCCAACGTTGGTTTATTGTTTCTCCAAGGACGTGCGTCTACGCTCACCACTTTCTTTCCAGCTTTGTCCAAGACTTCAATCTTGCCGTCACTTTCGAGGTCCAACAGGGCTTGACGATAAGCTGCTTCACACCGCATATCTGTTGGCCTCATGGTCCATTCCTTAGTAAAGAGTGATACTCTAAGCGGTCCAGTTCTTAAGGCCTCCAATACCTCCTGCTTCATCTCTGCGTCCTTATCAAACATTGGTACAAAGTTCGTTCTTCCTTTTTGTCTGAACTCAAGAGCACCCGGTTCGTCTTCTCCATGACCACGCCGCCACATTACATCTTTCATGATACTGAAGCCCAGAGGATGTTTAGTTGCATGGATCAAATAATGGCTGGTTCTCCTTTGGTTTTCGTGTTCCACACGGAACGGGATTATGTATTTAGCTCCCATATCGTCCGTTAAGGCTTTGCAGTATTCCGAGAGAATAATCTTTTCACGTTTCTGAACGTCCCCGGTTGTTCTCAGCTTCTCGTGTAATGTCTTTGCGCGTTCTTCTGAACCCATTAAATCAACCAGCACAGGACTGAGCGCTGAAAGACCTACTATGCGCCGCACTCCATCAATGTTAAAAAAAAATAAAGACTTCACACTTTTCATTCGCCATGACTGAACTGATTGCCGCAAAGCTAGTGCCACTAACACCACAAGGATCCACGAATAAAAATGTTGGTGCTAATGAGCGCATCACCCGACCAAGAATTTCGTTCAATGCTTCAGAGAAGGTGCCGCATCGGTAAATGGGCTTTCGAATGTTGGGATTTTCCTGATAGAACTTATCAACCCTCTCTTTAAGCTGACTAAACAATTCATCATCGGCTTCGATGAAGATTGTACTTACCTGTTTGGAAAAGTCGTCGCTGCTGGCGATGAGCTGTAAAGCAAGAATCGGTGAACCATCGAACGTTTGGCCAGTCGTACTTTGAACATAGCAACCCGGACCAGCGAAACCGTCAATATAGACAAGATTCTTGCTCGATTGTTTCAAGATGTTGTAATAGGCAGGGAGGTAAGCTGCGAGGATACTGTGTTTTACTTGAGTCTGCTCGCGGTAATCCTCAAAATGTTCTCTATCGCTGCCCTTGACCATTGCGCTTTTGCTTATCCTGGGAGTTTGTGAGGTTGTGCTTTCCGAATAAATGCCGGTGGGCTGGGGAAACTATCCCACGTCGTCCCCTCAAGCGTTCGGCCAGCAAGTTTCTTGCCAACTGCCACCATTCTTACTGGACGTTCATCATGTACGGTCAGCATCTTTTGAGAACCAGAAACTCTCGTGCTATTAATAGGAACCCAATGACCCCACTGTTTGAAGTGAAAAGGTACCTTTGCGCTCTGACATTGATGCATTAACCCAACCACCCAATTTGGGTGCATAGGGCGTGACTGAGGACCACTCTCTCCTCCAGCGATTACCCAATCGATAGGATGGTACCCACGCCGATTAAACCAGAGTCGTAAGTCCAAGGGACCTAATAAAGGCTCGCAAGATAAAAACCGAATGGCCGCTGGTATCGCCAACAGAAACGGAAGACGAAGTTCAGCTAGCCTTTGGTTCTCTACGCTTGTACCAATCCAAACATTAGGCGGCCAATCGTCGCCCCAAGGCACCATCGACAAAATGTGTTGAGGTCGCTTGGTTAGAAGCAGCCAATCCAAATTTGGGGTTTGATCGATAAGATTCCAAAGACGCGCGCGTTGGTCCTTAAGGGCCGCTCGACGCTCAAACACGTCTGCCATACTCGCGCAAAATACACGTGCCCTCGCTCCTTCAGCGGAAGCGTCCTGGTTCCATTTGAGTGGCTCTTGCCAGTGTGTGTCTCCGAAAAAGCGGCGCCGTGCTCGTTGGCCCCAAAGTGTCTGGCCAACCCGCTTCGCCCATGTTTCCGCGTAACAGTTATCGCATGCAGGAGAGACCTTGTGACATCCCCACCAGGGATTAAAGGTGTGGTTTGTCCATTCAATGTGCGAATTTTTTGCCATGTGAGATAGCCGAGTTGCCAATATAACATTAGCGCGGCGTTTCATCAATGAAACGCTTCCGGGATTGGAAAGTTTGGCAATACACTTAAAAGATTTGCAGGATCCGGGGGCTCTTCAGAGCCGGCTGGTGTCTAATATGCGAATTGTAGTCAATATACGGCAGAGCTTGTTACTCTTGACGACGCCTAGCTAACCATTAGGCGGCTATTTATTATGAGACTTATACCCGCCATCATTGTTGTTTCAATTCTCGCCGTTTCAGGCCACGGTCAAAATTCACCTACGCCTCCACTGGCGGAAATAGACGATCTGGCGACCACACTCGTTACGCTCAAAACTTCGCAGGAGCGGGAACAACTGCTTGACAAAAACAGTTCTTTGGTGACGCCCGCTTTGCGTAAGGCATTAATTAGACAGGGCAATTCACAACTGTTGGCCGGCAGATACTCCACTGCTTTTGAAATCTACGGCATCGCGCAAAACGTAGCCGCGCAGATCGGCGATAAAGAAGGTGTCGCGACCGCGTGGTTGGACATCGGTACCGTTTACTATTTCCAAGCCAATTATCCGGCAGCGCTGGAACACTACAAGAAAGCACGCGACCTGTTCACAGAAGTCACAAACCAGTACGAGTCAGCCAAAGCACTCTCGGGACTCGCACTCATCTACAAAGAACAGCGTCGTGAAACAGAAGCATTGGCGGCTCTTCAGCAGGTCCTGAAAGAATTCACCTCACTCGGCGACAAGGAGGAGATGGCAAACGCGCTGAACTCGATCGGCGCGATTTACTACGGACAGGGAAACTACTCAGCCGCCGCTGAAGCTTTCAGAAAAAGCAGCGAAACAAACAGCAACGTCGATTCCATTGTCCGCCTGGCAGATGCTTTGTATATGCAAGGCGACTACATGCAAGCATCTGCTTTTTACAGGCAGTCACTCGAGCGTGTCGCCAGTACGGAAACAGGCACGATCGTGGCCGCGCTGAATGGAGCGGCAAACTCGGCCTACTATCTCGGCAATTACGAAGATGCTCTTCGCCTTTACCAGCGAAGCGTCAGCGTGCAAAAAACACTCGCTGACAAAGTGGGCCTCGCCACAGCGCTGAAAGGCATTGGTAACGTGTACCGCGCTCGCGGTGATTATGGCGCGGCGCTCGAAAGTTATTTGAGTAGTCTTAGCATTTCGGAACAGATTAAAGCTCCGCTCGGAAGCACGCTGGGAAGCATCGGCCTGGTGCGAGCCCTGCAGGGAAATTACCAGGGTGCTCTCGAATACTACGATAAGGCGCTAAAGGAGTTTGAGAGTTATTCCAACAATATTGAGATGGCCCGGGTGCTGACTCTCATCGGCAATGTTCATTTCAGACAGAGTCAATACGATGCATCGCTCAGTTCGTTTCGGCGGGCGTTGGTGTTGCGCGAACAGATGGATGACAAGTTGGGCCAGGGCGATGTTCTCGCGGGTATTGGATCGACATTTCTTCGTCAAAGAAAATACCCGAAAGCGGTAGACAGTTTTCAGAAAGCGCTCGGGTTATTCAAGTCTGTGGGCAACAAGGGAAGAATGGCCGAAGTGTTGGCGCGAGCCTCGGAAGCGTTTCTGCTTCAGAACGAGCAGGCACAGGCGCTGAGTGCGGCTGAAAGTGCCGTTACTTTGGCTACAGAACAGGAAGATCCCGAGCTGCTTTGGTACGCGCGAATGATGGCGGGCAAGGCACAGGCAAAGTTGGACCATGCGACGCAAGCTTACCAGGCGTTTACTTCCGCAATCGCTACTGTTGAATCTTTGCGAGCCGAACCGTCAATTATCGCGCTTGGCGATTACAGCAGAGCTATGCCGTATCTCGCGGCGATCGATTTCCTGATCAGTCAGCATCGACCCAGCGAAGCATTTCATTACGCCGAATCTGCAAAGACACAGCGACTGATAGACCTGCTGAAGAACAGCAACGCTATCACCTACAAAGGTATTTCCGACGGCGAACGGCTTGAGGAGCAACGACTGTCTGGTGAGCTGGCCTCAATTGCCATACAACTGGAACGAGCCGGAGAACAAGGCGCTGCGCGTCAATCAGATCTGCGCGACCGTTTACGCAGAGCGCGCGCAGACTATCTTGCTTTCCGAAGTAAATTAATGGCCGCGCATCCGGATCTGAAAATCGGAAGAGGCGAGTTGGCCTCGCTGACAATTGAAGACACGCGCTCGTTGATAGGTGATACGTCTACCGCGCTACTCGAGTACACGATCACTGAGAGTAATACGTACCTGTTTGTTCTGACCGCCAATAGATCTTCAACAACACAACGATCGGCGGAGATCAACCTCAAAGTTTATCCGTTGGAAATCAAACCCGACGAGCTCGCAGCAAAAGTTTCACACCTGCGGCAATTAATCACCTCACGCGCAGAGGGCTTTCATGAAGTCGCGCAGGAATTGTATGACGTGCTGATAAAGCCGGCGGAAGATCAGATCACACTCAAGACGAAACTCGTGATTGTCCCGGACGGGTTACTCTGGGGCCTGCCATTCGAAGCATTACAACCAGCAGAGGAGCACTATCTTCTCGATCAAATGCAGGTATCCTACGCACCCTCTCTCGCGGCACTCCGCGAAATGCGTAGACACCCGGTCAAACGTTCGAACTCATTATTGATCGCGTACGGAAATCCTAACTTGTCGAAGGAGTTCTCAACTCGTTTCCAACTTGCCTACAACGGCGCCAAAGTTGAATCTACTCCCGACCAGGAAGAAGAAATTAAAGATCTGGCAACGAACTACGGTACAACGGCGAGCCGGTTGATGGTGGGAACACAAGCAAGCGAAGAACGAGTCAAGCCGGATCTTTTGCGAGCGAAGATCATGCATTTCGCCACTCCTGCAATTTTGGATGACACGAGCCCGATGTCTTCATTTATCGGACTGGCGTCCGGGACTGCCGAAGCAGACGGGTTTCTTCAAGCTCGCGAGCTCATGAACCTGCGCAGCACTGCCGAACTGGTGGTGACCTCGAGGGCCCAGCATAACGCTGACCTCAACGGCGCTGCTCCGGTTGGTTTCTCATGGTCATGGTTTGTGGCGGGAACTCCAGCGACAATGGCTACTCGTTGGAGTATCGACTCGCGCGCGCTATCGACCATTCTCAACGGATTCTACTCCTCAGTTAAACCAACGCGGCGAGCCCCAATTTCCAAAGCACGAGCGCTGCATCAGAGTTTGCTGTCTCTGCGAAAGTCAATCGATTACCAGCACCCCTACTACTGGGCTGGTTTTGCGATGATAGGAGATGCGCGCTGAGATCCAAAAAAATATCGCGACTGTACAACCAATCTCCCTACACTGATCTCTAAGCCCCGCTTGTTATCCGATAGCGGCAGCGGATACGGGCAACTTTCCCCAAACAATCTGACTAAAGCGCACTCTTTTGAGTGGTGACGTGTGCGAATCGACTTACTCGGTAGGCCGCACGCTTCGAGTAAGTGTTCGTGTGCGTCCCTGTGGGTGGGAGCGGAGTTCTTCGAGGGCAATAAGATCGCTCTGCTCCTGCCCGTTTCTCTGTTTCGACTCGTTCAGATCCGGAGTGACTAATGGTGCGAATCCTACACGTCGAAGACGATGGCGACACGCGAACGCTCGTCGCCTTTATATTGCAGGCTGAAGGATGGGAAGTTGTTTCCGTAGACAATGCCGGCGCAGCGTTCAGCCTCGCGGCTGCCGGCAGGTTTGACCTCTATTTACTCGACAACTGGATGGAGGGCAACACTGACAATTCATTATGCCGTGATCTGCGTTCTCTGGATCCACACACTCCGATACTCTTCTATTCCGGCGCCGTCTTTCCCGCCGAGATTCAGACGGCGCTCGCCTGTGGAGCACAGGGCTACCTTAAAAAGCCGTGTACTCCTGAAGCACTCGTTCAAGAGATATTGAAGCTGACTGAACGCTGATCTGGATTGAGAGTTGGCATGGAGTCTTTATCCCCACAGCCAATTATTTCTGTCGCCGGTGACGTGGCGGCGTGCGTAGGTTGAGCAAATCTTTGTGCCTCGTGCGGAGTGCGTATGCCAATGCCTGCCATGACATGCCTGCGAGCTGCGCGGCACGGCTGATTCTGCCGTTGGCGTGCTCCAAAGCGAGCTTTATAACGTGATGCTCCAAGGCCAGTTTATCTTCACCCAGTGCGCGACCGGAAAGAAGTTCTCCACGCTCCGGCGCGGCTAGCTGTTCTCCGATTTCCTGTACCATTGCGAGCGCGACTTCTGCCGCCCGAGTCATATTGTCTGTGTGTTCGTATAGCGCGATAGCGCGTCTGAACGCGGATAGTGATGCGCCATATCTTTCGAGTCGGGCCAACGCTCTGCCGTGAGTTGTAAGCGCTTCTGCTAGTTGTCCGAGTCTGTTAGTTTTCTCCTGATTACGAACCGCCGAACGCGCTACGTGCTCAGCTTCAACGAAGTGGCCTTGTCGAAGAAGAACACAAGCGCGAGTTTCATCGACCTGGGCTACGCAGCCAGCGTCTTTCAGACTCCGGAAAATGCCACGTGCTCGATCCAGATGCTCATGCGCTTCGTCGCATTGATTGATCCTGAAATAAAGCATTCCAAGATTGTTCTCGACGTAAGCCAGATAACCTCTGTGTCCCGCCTGTTCAAAGTGAAAACTAGCGGCCGCATACTCAATCAAAGCGCGGTCAAGGTAATCCCTTCGCTTCTTTAGTACTGACAGGTCTTCAAGTGTATTTCCGAGAGTGTCATGGTAGGAGCCTTTGAGTGTGTGGTTGTGAATCCTGTCAAATAGTGGAGCGTGCTTTCTGAGGATACGCAACGCTTTCTCGTGTCGCGCCGCGCGAAACTCAACAACAGCAAGCCGGATCACCGCCTTTGCTTTTAGATCACTATCTATGTTCAGCAGCGCGAGAGCGTCTTTAAGACAATCACGCGCTTCATTGTTCTCGCCCGTGCGCCAGTAGATTAATGCCAATTCGGTTTGCGCTTCGGCAATATGCTTCCTGTTCTGCCGTGCTTCAAAGATTGCGTGGCTCTGAGTGATTAGGTCTTTAGCTCTTTCCTGCGCGTCCGCGATCTGATTTTTGCCACCGACATATCCGGTCAGTACTCCCGCGCGTAAAAGCAATTCGGCGGCGGCGCTTGGCTCTAATCCGCTCAGCTTCGGTTCCTCGCCAATGCGCCGCCAGTAATCACTAAGCGCCTTTCGCGCTTCCTCATACTCGCCTCTGTCCTCGAAGTCTCTGGCAAGCGCGCAACACAACTCCACGCGGCGACTCACACTGAGATTTGAATTTTCCAATTCGCGCAGAAGTGAGGGCCGTAAGGTCATGAGAGAACTGCTTTTCACGTTGAATGCAAGGAATGAACTGCGCCGTCAAATCTAACGCAGTCCGTCCGGCCCTTGCAAGTTTCTTGCGTGACCGATCATGCTGCTCTAGTGTGATTGCAAATTTTTTGCAAACTCTCTAGGAGGCATCCAAAAGTGAAACCCTTACGCCAATTCTGCGTGGCGACAATTCTCAGTCTCACGCTTGCTGTTTCCGTGCTGGCAGGACATATGGACACTACCGGAGTTGTGGCACCACCGCCACCGCCGACAGGCTCAACGGCGCAAACTACTAGCACCACTACAGCGATTCTTATAACGGTGCTTGATTTGATTTATCGTTAAGCGTTGGTGAGTGCGGATGATCAGATTATAACGTCGCCTCACCGGCGACATAGTAGACGTGTGTTTATTTCTATTTGGAAAGTTTTTGCAAGAATCCCGGCCACTCACTCTAAGTCGAAACCATTGTTACTCCCTTTCGGCGGCAGATATAAACGCCTCGAAACTTGATTGCCTCACACAACGCCCAGAGTGTGGGGCCGGGGCGTCGCCGTTCTGTGAGGGGGCAGGTGACGCCCACTACGCTCTGTATTGCGTCAAAGTCTTCCAACCACAAAAAGGCACAAAAAGCACAAAAGGATTCCATGATTTTTGTGCCTTTTGTGCTTCTTTGTGCGGATCCTCCTGCAACACATTGAGTCAGCGCGGCGGCGCGGGGATAATGTTGAACCAGGCTGATGAAAGTTGCATTTGGATTGAAGGCCCATTCCGGTTGGGCAGTGCTCGTGGTGCTGGGTAAACAGCGCGACGAGTTAATCGTCGTAGATCGACGGCGTATTGAGCTTGTCGAGGAACTGTGGGCTAAACAACCTTACCATGCTGCCGAGGGATTGGAGCGCGAGGCGGCACGCGACCTCGTTAAGCGCGGCATTGATGCAGCCCGCCATCTCGCGTTAGCCGAATTGAAAGCCGCAGTGAAACGTGAACGCGATCGGAAAAACGAGGTGGCAGGTTGCGCAGTTCTTGTCGGAGCTCCGATGCCCGATTGGAACACGGAAGAGATTCTTGCCGTCCACTTTCGCATGCATAAGGCTGAGGGCGCGCTCTTCCAAAACGCTCTGGTCGAGGCGGCCGAGAAATGTAAATTGAAAACATTTTCAGTTCTGGAGAAAGAGCTCGTCGCGCACGCCTCCAATCACTTAGGAACCATTGCCGCGCTGGGAAAAACAGTTGGAGCTCCCTGGGGAAAAGACCAAAAGGACGCCGCTCTTGCTGCCCTCATAATCCTTTCGGTGAGCCAATGATGATGCGTATATTGCGTTTAGATTCTGATGTCCAATTTTGATTGACACGTGAATGGCAGAGATGTATTTTGTCGCGTGTTAATTGTTATTTGTTTTATGTTTTATCTCTCACTGGCAAGACTCCCTACCCATTGAAGATAATCATTGTTGCACCTCGCATAAACGCAACACTTCTAGTTAACTAAGATTCCCAGGCGTTAACTAAAAAAACCTTGACCCGTGTCGCCATCGGAGTTTTTCGGCGAAGCGTTGATCTTTCTCATCTGAATACAGACTGGCCCGACCCAAACAACACTCAACCAAGTGGAGCGGAGTTTTTTAACTCTTCAACGAATTACAGGAGAGCATCCATGAAGCCGTACAAAATTCTCTTCGTTACGCCACCTTATCATGATTACAATCTAGCTGACCAAAAAACCTACGTCGTCGAGCCAATTCAATTCGAAGTGCTGGCCTCGCTGCTTGATCGCCGGCGTTTCGAGATTCGCATACTAGACCTCCGCCTGGAACGATCGCAGCCAGTCTTTTTGAAGACTGTTAAGGAATATCGTCCGGACATGGTGGGGTTCACTTCGTGGACCATGCACGTCGCGTCCGTCAGGCGTCTTCTCGCTCAAACCAAAGCACTTGATCCGCGCATCGTGACCATAGTCGGCGGACACCACGCCGGTATTACACCGTCCGATTTTGCGGATCCCAATATCGATTACGTGCTGATGGGAGAGGCTTATAATTCTTTCAGCGACTTGATGGATTGCATTGCTTCCGGCTCGGATTGTTCGCATCTGAGCGGTATCGCTTACCAGCGTGACGGCCGTTTTTACTCGAACGGCACTGCCGTCGTAAGCAAACAGTTTGCTTTGGACACGCTGCCGTTTCCGGATCGCACCGTGCTCGGCAAGTACAAGGGCAGGTATTACCACCTCTGGTGGAAACCAATTGCCAGTTTAAGGACCGGTATGGGTTGCCCCTCACGCTGCAGCTTTTGCAACCTGTGGCGTCCCAATCTCGGCAAGTATCTTACCTGGAGTCCTGATTATGTGATCGAGTATCTCAAAACTCTGGATGAACATTACGTACTGTTCGTAGACGATCACTTCTTCGGTGATATCAGAAGAGCTTACGCCATCGGCGAACGAATCCTTAAAGCCGGGATTCGTAAGGAGTACTGTCTCTACAGTCGCTCGGATGCCATAGCGGCTCATCCGGAACTGGTGGAACTCTGGTCCAGGATAGGTCTCAAGCGAGTGAGAATGGGGCTGGAGAGCTATTCCGACGTGCAACTCGACAGTCTCACCAAATGCAACTCCGTGGAGAATAATGACAGCGCCATCTCCGTCTTGAAGAAGTACGGCGTATACACGGAAGGTCTGTTCATGATTGGGCTCGACTATACGGAGAAAGAGTTTGGTGAACTCCAGCAGTACATCACCAGCCGTAAGATCGAAGTGCCTAACATCACGGTTTACACCCCGATGCCGGGAACCACTGAATTCGAGGAAGTCAAAGAACAGTTACGCTTTACTGATTCCGAATACTTCGATTTCCAGCACGCCACGCTGGAAACAAAACTCGACCTCGAAAGATTTTGCAAGCTCTACGGCAAGCTGTTGCTCAAGGTGCAACGTCCTCCGCACGAGCAAGTCAAGCTGATCGGACTCAAGCAGTGGCTGAAGAGAATGCCGTCTTTCTGGAGCTACTTTCTGGCTGTTCGAAACTCCTATAAACACTATCGCCAGCCGCCTCACCTAACGCAGGCTGCCTCATCGCTGGAGTGGTTACAGCAAAAACCAGAACAGTCTTCTCATTCCAACCTGGTGCAGTTGGCAGTGGGGAGAAATTAGCAAACCAGAAGCATTCTGGCTTCAAAAGCGAAGGGGTTTCATCCATGATTACGCTGTCTCTGGCCTCACCATCAGAATTGGATGAGTTGCGTCTGTTCCGGAGTCGGGTTTATGGGGCCGAACTCGGAATTCAGGAAAACACCTATCAGGATGTTTTCAACGACCATCTCTCGAAGAATATAGTGCTGCGTGATTCTGGCCGGCTCATCGGCACTGTGCGACTGGCCTTCAGCCGTGAGACGCAGGATTTTTACATCAGCTATCTCACGGTTGAGTCGGACAAACGGAAACAGAGTCATTTGGGACTTCTCCTGGGGGCCTTCTTTCTCTTGATGAAGGCCAACCAACTCCAGACCGTTCGGGGAGACAGCGCCGACAACAACCTCGACATGTATCTCAGCGTCGGTTGTCGTGTGGTTGGTCCAAGATTTCGTAAATATGGTTTCAAATGTGAGTGGACGCCGCTCTGCTACACGCTCGGGACCAATCCAATGGCCGAGAAGCGCCTGATGGATCATGCTCTGAAATATTTGGATTGGGAGGGAACCAAATGGCATTTCCAGCCCAAGCTAATCTTGTGCGAAGACCTGGATTCTTATCGCAGGGAACTCGATAAGCTCATCGCCACCCGACAAATTTTCAGTCTGATACCGCACCTGGCAAGGAGTCGTGAAGCTCTACCTGATCTCAGTTGCGGCTGGTTGGACGAGCCCACTGTGTTAGAGCCCGGGCATTTGCCTGCTGTCCCATCCGATCAAGACGGCCTGAAGTTCGAACACTTCAATCGCAGCTTCAACACGCGTAACCTGATTCTGGTCCGGCGTGATTCAGAATTGAGTGCGCCGGCAAAAATGTATGCGATGCTTTCCGGTAAGACTCTGGTCCTGGTTGATGATTGGTCAGCTTTAGACCTAGAGCACTCGGAACAGATTGGCAGTGTGCTCCTGGTTGCCGAGCCATCCGAGGCACAGCAAGCCGTTAGATCTCTTCGGGCTGTGCTGCCTAACGTCGCGTGGGGGCTGGCCACCGGCAAAGACGTCGAGGCTGTCTCCTGGTTTCTGCTGAAGAGCTACTTCCGCTTTACTGGTCCGGTTCAGCCGGGCGAAGCACTCCTCAGCCCCCTTCTCAGAAATGACCCGCAGTCGAGCGCAAAGCTGATTGCGGTTCCCCTTCGCGATTTTGTAGCTGCGAAAGCAGCAGAGATATCGCCGTGCATGGACTTGCTCGCCGGGCACTCGACTCATTTGGCGGCCATCGCGCCGGACTGTTTTGACGAAGCCTTCCTCCTGCTCTCCTATCTGTGTGAAGCTGGTTATCCGATCGGTGAAGCTGTCAGGCATGTGAATGCCGCGGTCCGCGATGATGGAGCAACGGCAGATGGTTCGGAGGATGAGCGGCTTTGGCTCCTGGGCGATCCAACCCTGCGTTTGTTTCCATCTCGTCCAAGCCTCGTGGAAACGGAGTTGGAAGCCGTGATCATGGAAAGTGAGGAGCTTGCACAAAAAGTCAGTGTGCAAAGCCATTGATGGGAGAGCAAGGGGTATTGCCGCAATCTCGAGCCGGGGTCGCAATTGTCACGGGAGCTTCAGCGGGTATCGGCGCTGCCGTGGCTCGTAGACTGGCGCAGGATGGATTTCAGGTTGTATTGGCAGCGCGCCGGCGCGAGCGCCTCCAGGAACTCGAGCAGGAGATCACCGCTCGAGGAGAAACGGCGCTGGCTATCCCGACAGACATCACGCGCCTGGAGGACTGCCGGCAGTTGGTGCAGAAAACCGTGATGGCGTATGGACGCATTGACGTGCTCGTCAATAACGCGGGGTTTGGTTATCGTTCACCGCTCGAATACATTCCGCTCGAAGCCATACGTCACAACTTTGAGACGAACCTCTTTGGGCCAATTGCTTTGACGCAACTGGTGATTCCGATCATGCGAGCCCAGCAGAAAGGTTATATCGTCAACGTCAGCTCCGTCGCCGGCCGTATCGCTCGCCCCCTTTCTTCCGTTTACGACGCCACCAAGCATGCGATTGAAGCGATCTCCGACAGCCTGCGCGCGGAGCTTGCTCAATTCGGCATCCGGGTGATTGTGATTGAGCCTGGTTTTATCAATACGGAATTTGTGGAGGTTGCCCGCACTGAGTCGTCGCCGTTCTTGAACAATGATGGGTTCTATTCCGAGTTAATGAAAACGGCATCGAGCAAGGACGAGCGCTTTCGCCGTCTCGCGATGCAGCCCGAATTGATTGCGGCCCTGGTGAGCTCGGTAGTGCGAAATCCAAATCCCCGCTCTAGGTATGCTGCGCCGGGCTTTGCGCGACTGGCGTTGTGGCTCAAGAGAATGCTCCCCGAACGGCTTTTTCAAAGATTATTCACCTAGAAGATCTTTCCCGCAAAGGCGCAAAGGCGCAAAGCGCTGCCGCGTTTCCAAAGGATTTTCTTTGCGCCTTTGCGCCTTTGCGGGAGAAATATTTTCTTTCCCCAACGGCGATGAGTTAACGGGGAGCACGCGTATGGATCTCACGAAAATAATGGAGCGGCTGAATTTGTTCCCCAAACAAGGCCTCACTTTCTATAACGGGGAAGGGCAGCTTGAATTCAAGACGTATCCGTCCGTTCACGCAGATATAGAAAAGGCTATCAAGCAGTTGCGGGATTGGGGCGTCGAAGCCGGTATGCATATCGGTATCCTCGCGACCAACTCGTATGAGTTTGTCCTCTATGACATCGCGCTGATGGAGTTGCGCTGCACGTCGCTCGTCTTTCCGGAAGAATTCGGGAATCAAAGCAACCGGCAACTTATCGAAGACTACGATCTCAATCTCCTTCTCCTCGCGAAGAAAGACATCTGGCCAACGACTGCTGCCGGTCAGTGGACCGCTTACATGGACGCCGAAAATCCACCGGAAACGCGCGTCAGATCGGTCTCACGACCTGATACGGACGAAGATTACACGCCGAGCATCGCATTCTCCTCAGGCTCAACCGGCAAAATCAAAGGCATGACCTACAATCCGCGCGGTGCCGAGGGTTGGGTGGCAAAGTTTTACGAACTCTTCGAGATCGACAATCGAGATAGTCTATTGACCTTTCTGCCTTTGTCGGCCCTGCAACAACGGATCTTGATCTATGCCACGATGTGCTACGGCATCGATTGCTGTCTGATTAAGCCGGCCCAACTGTTCACCGCGTTGAAAGACTACAAGCCTACACTGTTCATCGCTCCGCCGCTGCTGTACGAGAACGTTCACAACCAGTTCATGAAAACCGTGAATGGCATGCCCGCGTTCAAGCGTACGCTGGTCCACCTGCTGAGAACGGCTGCGAGGATTGCGCCGGCTGAGTCCCTCAGGAAGCGGTTGCGGCAGATCTGTTATGGAAAGATCTACTCCAGCTTCGGCGGCCGCATACGAGTGATGTGGACAGGCCAAGCCCCCATCAAGCGTTCGGCGCTCGATTTTTTTGCCGAGACAGGCCTTCCGCTGTTCGAAGCCTACGGTCAGACGGAGTGCGGCCTCATCGCAACTAACTCGCCGGGAAATATCCGGCTCGGCTCCGTCGGAAAGCCGCTCGACGCGGGCATACGTCTCACAGACGACGGCGAGGTCATCATTCACCGGCAACACCTGCAGACCAGGGGTTACGTATTTCACGACTCGAATGGCGAGCCATCGCCGTACCTCGATTCCCACACTCTCGCCACTGGCGATATTGGTCGCTTCGACGAGGATGGTTATCTTTATCTACTCGGTCGAAAAAAAGAACACATCGTCACGGCGCAAAGCTACAAGGTCCATCCGGAATTGGTTGAAGCACAGATCAACCGCTGTCCTGACGTTGCGCAGTCGGTCGTCTTCGGTAACGGGTTGCCGTATCTCGTTGCGCTGATCTCGATCGATAAGGACAAAGACCCGCACGCGCAACAGCGAATCGAACGGCACATCGCACAACTCAATCAGGAGTTGCCGCTGGTTGGGCGGATTCATAAAGTCCACTTCACCAGGGAACAGTTCACGATAGATAACGGTCTTTTGACCCGCAACTTAAAGTTGCATCGCAAGCCCATTTTCAAACGCTTCGCAGCGGATCTGCTGAGCGAAGCACGACCGGCGGAGACTGTTGACGCAGTCCAAGAAGAACCGCAGACCGAAACCGAACGCCGGCTCGCAGATATCTGGCGCGACGTGCTGAACGTTAAGAAGATCGGGCGCCAGGACGAGTTTCTCGCCCTCGGCGGCGACTCACTGCTCGCAACGCAAGTGCTCTCGCGCGTGCGCGACGGTTTCCAGCTCGATCTTCCGCTCGCCACGTTCTTCGACACCGGAAAACTATCTTTGCTCGCGCAGCGAATCGATGACTTCATCCGCACGCAAGCTGCGCCGGCCGAGATGCGCATCCCGCGTGCGCCAAGGGATGGAGAGCTTCCTCTTTCCTACGCGCAACAGCGTCTCTGGTTTTTGCGCCAGTTGGAACCGAATAACACCTCTTATAACGAAGCTTTAGCGGTTCGCCTTTCCGGTGCGCTGGATCTAGAGGCACTCAAACATGCTTTTGCACAGATCATCGCGCGTCACGAAATTCTGCGTACGACGTTCCACTCAGTGGATGGGAGCCCATTCCAGGTCGTAAATCCAACCACATCTTTTTCGATCCGCATGATCGAAGTGCCCAGTATCAATGGTGTGCGAAATGCGGAGGTGCAACGAATTATCTCGGAGATGGCGCGCGTGCCGTTCGATCTCGAACGCGGGCCACTCATGCACGTCAGTTTGCTGCGTTCGAGTTCCACTCTTTCCGAGCACGTGTTGGTGTTCGTGATGCACCACATCATCGCGGATGGCTGGTCACAGGGCGTGCTCGTGCGCGAGGTGGCGTTGCTCTACCAGTCGTTTATCGAAGGCCGGCCGGCAAACTTGCCGGAGCTGGAAATCCAGTACATCGATTTCGCTATTTGGCAGCGGCACTGGTTGCAGGGTGAAACCCTAGATCGACTGCTGCATTATTGGAAACAGCAGCTTGCCGGCGCGCCGCCAGTGCTGGAGCTGCCGACCGACCGTCCACACGCGCTCGATCAAACTCACGCGGGCGCCATCATCCACTTCACAGTCGATCCAGCGGTTGCCGATCGCCTGCGAACGATGTGTCGCGACGAGAACGTGACTCTCTTCATGTTGCTCCTGGCGGCGTTCCAGTTGCAGTTGACCCGTTACACCGCGCAGGACGATATCTGCGTCGGTACACCTATCGCGAATCGCAATCGCGCGGAGATCGAATCGCTGATCGGCTTTTTCGTGAACACTCTGGTGCTGCGCACGGAACTGTCGGGCGATCCCACCTTCTCCGAATTACTCGACCGCGTGCGCCAGGTCACGCTGGGCGCCTACGAACATCAGGATATTCCGTTCGAAAGAATCGTCGAGGAGTTACAGCCTGATCGGCGCTTGAGTAGAACGCCGCTTTTCCAGGTGATGTTCATCCTCCAGAACGCCCCTCTCGGCGCATTGGAACTGCCGGGGCTGAAACTCTCGCAGCTCGAGCTGGAGTCTGTAACCGCGAAGTTCGATCTCACGCTCTCCTACCGCGAAGTGGAGGGACAGCTAAACGGTATGTTCGTTTACGACGGCGACTTGTTCGACACGCCCACCGTCGAGCGCATGATCGAACACTGCAACACGCTGCTGTCAGCCATCGCATCGGATCCTTCGCGTCGCATCTCCGAGTTTCCGCTGCTTGGCGAAGCTGAGCGTCGCCGGCTCGTTCACGGTTTGAATGAAACGCGAGCGCCACTTGGCCCTTCGCGTTGTGTTCACGATTTGTTTGCAGAGCAGGTTGGCCGCACGCCCGAGCAGACTGCGGTGGTGGATGAACGTAACCGGCTCAGCTATCGCGAGCTCGACGTCCGCGCGAATCAACTGGCCCATTACCTGCGAAAGCTCGGTGTCGGACCTGAGGTTCGAGTGGGGATTTTGCTGGAGCGTTCGGTCGAAGCGATGATCGCAGTTTTTGGCGTGCTGAAAGCCGGCGGCGCTTATGTGCCGCTTGAACCGATGCATCCGGTCGATCGCTGGCAAAGAATCATTGCCGATGCCGGAGTCGCCGTGGTCGTCAGCGAACAGCGGTTCGCCGCTCACCTGCCCGCGGATGCTGCGCGATTCGTTCCCGTCGATGCCGATGCGAAAGCGCTGGCGGGCGAGAGTCGCGAACCAGTGGCACCCTTGGCCAGCCCGCAGAACCTTGCTTACGTTATTTACACCTCCGGCTCTACCGGGCAGCCGAAAGGCGTCGCCGTCGAGCATCGACAGTTATACAACTACTTGCGAGCTATCGAATCGCGCCTCGCGCTCGAACCCGGATCAAGTTATGCTGCGGTTTCAACTCTGGCCGCCGACCTGGGCCATACAATCATCTTCGGCGCTCTCTGCAGCGGCAGTGGGGCCACGCTGCACCTGATCTCTCAAGAGCGCGCCGGCGATGCGGAAGCGCTCGGCGACTACTTCTCACGCCACCAGATCGACTACGTGAAGATCGTCCCGTCGCACTTGCGAGCGCTACTCGAAGCCGGAGGGCAGGTGATTCCGCGCCGCGGGATCGTTCTTGGTGGAGAAGCGTTCACGCTCGAGTTGGCCCACGCAATCGCCGGCAAGTCTCCCGGAATCGCCATCTTCAATCACTATGGACCAACCGAAACTACTGTCGGCGTCCTGACGCATCGCGTCTCAGCGGATGGACCGTTAACTAAAAGCGGCACGATTCCTCTCGGGCGTCCGCTGCCGAACACGCGACTCTATGTTCTCGATTGCAAACTCGAACCGGTGCCAGCGGGAGTCGCCGGAGAGTTGTTTGTCGGCGGCGCGGGCGTGACTCGCGGTTACTTGAACGCGCCCGCGGCAACAGCCGAAAAGTTCATTCCCGATCCTTTCGGCGATGAAGCCGGCGCGCGGATGTATCGCACAGGAGATCTCGTTCGCTACATCGCGGATGGTCAGGTCGAGTTTTTGGGCCGCGCTGACGATCAGGTGAAGATTCGCGGTTATCGCCTCGAACCTGTCGAGGTCGAGGAAGCATTGCGCCGGCACAAGAGCGTTCGTGCTGCCGTCGTCACAGCCTACGGCGAGAACGGCGCTGACAAGCGACTGGCGGCGTACGTCACGGCGTCGCCGGGTACTGAATTGAACGCGAGTGAGCTGCGTGACTTTGCTCGCGATCGCCTGCCCGATTTCATGATCCCGTCGGTCTGGTTATTGCTCGACGAGTTGCCGCTCACGCCCAACGGCAAGATCGATCGACGCGCGCTGCCGCCACCTGAAGACCTCAGACCGCAAACAGAGATTGCTTACGTCGCGCCGCGCACTGTCGATGAAGAGATCCTGGCGCAGTTATGGAGCGAAATCCTGCGTGTCGAACGGGTTGGCATAAACGACAACTTCTTCGATGCCGGCGGCCATTCGCTGCTGGCCACTCAACTTGTCTCACGCGTTCGCAAGCGACTCGATGTCGAAATGCCGCTGCGCACGATCTTCGAAGAGCCGACGATCGCCGGACAGGCCGCGAGAATCGAGGCTCTTCGTTGGAGTAAGCAGGAACTACAGGCAGTCGCTGCCGGCGCCGAAGGTGAACGCGAAGTCGGCGAATTATGACAACCGTCTAACTGCTCTCCAACCTGCCACAAAAAAGCACAAAAAGCACAAAAGGGTTCCGCTAATTTTGTGCCTTTTGTGCTTCTTTGTGGCTCAGCTATTATCTCCGTGTGTCAACGCAAATATCACCGGTCGCGCCTGCAATTGTGCCTACAGCCGCGCAAGTAGCGTTGCGCTGCTCGGGTTTAGTGAAGAGATTCGCAGATGTAACCGCCGTTAACGGTCTCGATCTGGAAGTGTTCGTCGGGGAGTGTTTTGGCCTGCTTGGTCCAAATGGCGCAGGCAAGACAACCACCGTTGAAATGCTGGAAGGGCTAACGACCCCGGATGCAGGGACCGTCGAGTTGCTGGGCCAACGCTGGAATGCCGGCGACGATAGAGCGCTGCGCGAACGTATTGGCGTCCAGTTACAGGAAACGCAACTGGCGGAAAAAGTGACGGTGCTGGAGACCTTGAAGCTCTTTCGCAGTTTCTACGCGCGCGGTCATAGCGTCGATGAAGTTATTCAAACGGTTGGGCTCGAAGAAAAACGAAATGCGCGAGTGGGTAAACTCTCCGGCGGGCAGAAACAAAGGCTCGCAGTTGCATGCGCGCTCGTAAGCGATCCGGAGCTACTGTTTCTGGACGAGCCGACGACTGGGCTGGATCCACAAGCGCGTCTCTCGCTGTGGGACATTGTCGAAAAATTTCGTGAGGGCGGCGGTTCCATCCTTCTGACAACTCACTACATGGAAGAGGCGGCGCGTCTCTGCGATCGCGTCGCGATTATGGATCATGGAAAAGTAATCGCGCTTGGTACACCCGGCGCACTCATCGAATCGCTGGGGGCGGATCAGGTCATAGAATTCAGTGTCACGAACGCACTTGCAGACGATGATTTAACAAGCCTTCCGGCGGTCAGTAACTTGCACAAGCGAGGCGAAGTATATGCACTCACCGTTTCAGAGATCGGCGTTGCCTTGCCTGCATTGCTTGCCGAGATCAAACGACAGCAGTCAGAGCTCGTCACGCTTACTACGCACCAGGCCACGCTCGAGGATGTATTTGTCAGTTTGACGGGGAGAATGCTGCGCGATGGCTGAAGCAAAGGAAACTCTCGTCGGGGAAAACAAAGCAAGCGCTAAAGCTGGTGACGTAACGGGCCAATCGCTTCATCCGCTGGTTGAGCTGACCGCGATGCGTGTACGCGAGTTCCTGCGCGAGAAAGAGGCTGTCTTCTGGGTCTTCATCTTTCCTGTGTTGATGACGTTTGCGCTTGGAATAGCATTTCGCAATACCGGAGCAGATAAAACGCCCGTTGCGATCGAAGCCGGTGCCGCAGGGTCGAGCGAGATTGCAGGCGTGTTGTCTCGATCGCCGGAAATTACCGCAACCGTGTTAAGTCCGGACGAAGCCGCGCAAGCATTGAGAAGCGGGAAGGTATCTATTGTTGTCAAACCAAAGAATGACTCTTTCGAATACCGTTTCGATCCAACCAGGCCGGAGAGCCGTGCTGCGCGGCTCATAGTTGACGATGTCTTGCAACGGGGTAATGGGCGAGCTGATGTGGTGAAGGTCGGGGAAGAGAGGATTACAGAACCCGGTGCTCGTTACGTAGATTTTCTGGTTCCAGGTTTGATTGGAATGAACATGATGGGAAGCGGATTGTGGGGCTTGGGATTTACGGTCGTGATGGCACGCTCGCGGAAACTTCTCAAGCGTTTTGCCGCGACACCCATGCGGCGTTCGCACTATCTGCTTTCGTTCATGCTCTCACGTCTTGTATTTCTGGTGCTTGAAGTAGCAGCAGTGATTGTCTTCGCGTGGCTTGCTTTTGGCTTCACGGTGCGGGGCTCATGGCTGAGTCTGTCTTTAATTACGATACTCGGAGGCTTCACTTTTTCCGGAATCGGATTGCTCGTGGCTGCTCGACCGACGACGATTGAAGGAGTTTCAGGCTTGATGAACTTCATCATGCTCCCGATGTGGTTGCTGTCCGGAACGTTCTTCTCGTCAGAACGGTTTCCACAAGTCTTTCAACCGTTCATTAAAGCTCTGCCACTGACCGCGCTCAACAACGTGCTTCGAGCGTTGATGAACGAAGGCGCCACGCTTTCGTCCAATTGGATTCCGATCACTGTGCTGCTTGCGTGGTGCCTGGTCAGTTTTGTTGTCGCACTCAAGATCTTTCGGTGGCAATAAGGACAAACAGTGAATAATAAAGTTTCGAGACGCACATTTGTAAAAGTAGCGGGCACGACCGCGCTCGCCTCTACGACCGAGCTGCCTTCGTTCAGCTCCAACACTGCTCCTCAAACCACCGGGCGCGACTTCCCGCGAGATTTTGTTTGGGGCACGGCGACTGCCTCGTACCAGGTGGAAGGCGCCGTCAAAGAAGACGGTCGTGGACCATCGATCTGGGACACCTTTTCGCACACGCCAGGCAGAGTGGCGAATAACGCTACGGGCGATGTCGCGAACGATCACTACCATCTTTACAAGAGTGACATTCAGTTGATGAAGGCGCTCGGTGTCAAAGCATATCGCTTCTCAATCGCCTGGCCGCGCGTCTTTCCCGACGGCGATGGTCCACCGAACCCGAAAGGCCTCGACTTCTACAACCGGCTGGTGGACGAATTGCTCGCTAACGACATACAGCCCTTCGCCACCTTCTATCACTGGGACTTGCCACAGTCGTTACAAGATCGCTTTGGCGGTTGGGAAGGGCGCGACACTGCAAAAGCTTTCGCGGATTACGCGGTATATGTTGCCGCGCGGCTGACGGACCGTGTCAAGCACATCTTCACGATGAATGAGCTCAGCACGTTTATCGAGATAGGCTACGGCTTGGGTATACACGCGCCTGGCCTAAAGCTCAATAGGCTTCGCCTGCATCAAGCTCGTCATCATGCTGTGCTAGGCCATGGCCTCGCCGTGCAGGCCATTCGCGCGGCCGCGAAGAGCGGCACTAAGATCGGTCTCGCCGAAGACATTACCGTTGCGGTTCCTGTGATTGAGACTGCGGCACACATCGCAGCAGCCGAGCGGGCCATGCGCGAGATGAACGCGCAGTACCTCACGGTGATCATGGAAGGGAAGTACACTGACTGGTATCTGAAGTCCGCCGGCGCCGATGCGCCGAAGTTCACGTCTGACGATTTAAAGATTATCTCGAGCCCGCTCGACTTCGTCGGTACCAACATTTACACGGCGGAGTTTGTGCGTGCCGACGAATCTTCTCCGACCGGTTACATTCATATTTCAAAGCCGAAGTCGTTTCCGCATGCGTCTTCGTTTTGGCTTTTCATCGCGCCGGATGCGCTTTACTGGGGACCACGTCACGTTTCGAAGCTCTGGGGTGTGAAAGACATTTACATCACGGAGAATGGTTGCTCGGCTGCGGATGATCCGGCGCCGGACGGACGAATTTACGATACAGACCGCGTTACGTACCTGCGCAGTTATCTAACGCAGTTGCATCGCGCAACCGCGGAGAACGTGCCGGTACGCGGTTACTTTTTATGGAGTCTGATGGATAATTTTGAGTGGGCCGATGGCTACACGAACCGCTTCGGCATTCACTATGTGGACTACGCCACCCAGAAGCGAACACCAAAGCTGAGTGCGGATTTCTATCGAGAGGTCATCGCACGAAACGCGTTGGTGTGACGTTTTACAGGAGTAACATTGAGATGAAAAAACGAAACTTAGGAAATTCCGGTTTGGAAGTTGCTCCCCTGGCTTTCGGAGGGAACGTCTTTGGCTGGACGGTTAGCGAGGCGGATTCGTTTCCATTGCTGGATGCGTTTGTCTCATCGGGATTCAACCTGATCGATACGGCCGACATCTATTCGATATGGGTACCGGGCCATCAGGGTGGAGAGTCTGAGACGATTATAGGAAATTGGTTGAAGCGGAGCGGAAAACGGCAAGAGGTCCTTATTGCGACCAAAGTCGGAATTGAAATGGGTCCAAACAAAAAGGGACTCTCGAAAAACTACATCATGCGCTCGGCCGATGACTCGCTCCGCCGGTTGCAAACTGATTACATAGATCTTTACCAGTCGCACCAGGATGATCCGGAGACGCCGCTGGCAGAAACGCTCGAGGCTTACAATGAACTGATCAAACAAGGAAAGGTCAGGGCCATCGGCGCTTCCAATTACAGTGCCGAACGACTCGCGGAAGCTTTGAACGTTAGCAAGAGTCACGGTCTTCCTCGATATGAAAGTCTCCAGCCGCTGTATAACCTGTACGATCGCGCAGTTTACGAAGACGAGTTGGAGCCACTCTGTCTGAGAGAGGGTATCGGCGTGATCAATTATTACTCATTGGCTGCCGGGTTTCTGACGGGCAAGTACCGTTCGGCGGATGATTTGTCAAAGAGCGCTCGCGGCGACACGGTCAAGAAGTATTTAGATGAACGGGGTAATCGAATACTCGACGCGCTGGAGCAAGTGGCAGCACAGTACCACTCAACTCCCGCGCGTGTTTCGCTTGCCTGGCTGATAGCACGGCCCGGCATTACCGCCCCCATTGCCAGTGCTACAAATTTGGACCAGCTAAACGATTTAATCGAAGCAACGAAACTCGAGTTGGACCCTGCGTCCATCGAGTTGTTGAATCGAGTGAGTGCGGAAACATCGCACGCACGAACGCAGAGCAGCTAGGTGACTCCAATGCGCAGAGAAATTAGCGCAATAAGGTCTGTGATTATCCTTGCTCAGTCAACTACATTATCACCGTAATTACACAGGTGATGGAACACATGTGACGCCGCCCTTTCTTAATAAAGCATTTAAGCCATTAGCGAATTAGCGAAATAAATTCACGTGTTTTCGCATATATTTGTGGTGAAGCGCGCGTTCACCCTTCCTGCATTAACGAGCAGAACTGCCGTGGCGCTCAGTCCTTTACCATCAACGGAGAAGACCGTATGAGCTTGGAGACCCCTATTAATTCCGGTCACGACATTAAAGACATCACCGCACGATTTCCCGATCTCGCTGTGTCGCCGGAAATGAGTGAAGCCGCTCTGAAGCAGCTCGAGATTAAGTACGGCATTATTTTGCAGATTGCTGACCAGTCGCTCAAAGGCCGCGAACTCGATTTGAAAGAGAAGAGTAGCCGGACTGATCGGTGGGCGAATCCTCTGACCGTAGCGGTTTTGGTCGGTGCGCTGGGCTTATTGGGAAACTTCATCAACGGCATTTGGAGCAACCGAAATCAGCGGGCGCAACTCGAAAACCAGAATACCGCGGAAAGAATCAAGTTAGAGAACGACTTAATCAAAGAAGCGATCAAGCCCGCGGAACAGACAGAGCGCGCAAAGAGTCTCGTATTCTTTGCTAAAAACGATTTGATTCACTTGGATCCCAAGACACTTGCATCTTTGGAACAGATTATCAGTGGCGAGGGGCCGGTAATTCCGGGTTCCTCAGCATCCGCAGCACCGGTTAGCATCGGTGCCAGGCCGATCTCATTTGTTCAAGCCATCGTTGATCGGATACGTGCTACGCCCGGTGTACCATATCCAACGGATGCGAATCCAACGTCACACATCGGAGACGATAGCCGGAAAGCGATAATTCTGCATGACGCCATGGGTACCGATGGCTCCGTTACTATCATGCGCTCAGGTCGCACAGGCGGACTTGGGGTGCCTGGACTGCCCGGTCCACTTGCTAACTGGGTGGTCCAGTCGGACGGCACGATGGTGTTTATTGCTGACGAAACCGAGACGGCGAATCACCTCGGTCTTGCTGACCAGGGTCTTAAGAACTCAAACACAATCGGCATCTCCGTAACGGGCGTTGCCGCTTTGTCGGACGATCGACAAACTGAGAACCTTGTGCGATTGGTGGCGGACGTTGCCGATCGGTGGGGTATTCCGACGAATATGATTTTCAGCCATGCGGAGGTCGCAGTGCCGAAAGGCCGCAAGATTGATATGCAGCAGCAGGCACCGGTAATCCGGCAGATGGTTGATTTAGTCAGGAAGAAGTAGCGGCTCCCGGTGAATGCGGCCTAACCTAGCGGCAAGCAGAATGCTCGCAGCCGCATCTTATCTCGGAAACTCCCGTGTCTTCTGCATTCCTGCAATACTCACTGCAGTACTTGCTATCTTTCTCAGCCCTGCAGTCGCAGGCGCCATGCGCGCATTTTTCGTTCTCTGCCATGTGAATACCCCCTGCTTCTCGATCTTGGGATTGTCTCAATGCTAGGACTTGAGAAGCGGATGGTCAAATAGTCAGTGCTCGATCAGCGACGAAAAGTATGCCAACACTTCGTCAGCGAGGCGTTATATGTGCGCCTCGTCCACCCATCTGTGTAATCTGCGTCATCTGTGGATAACTACTTTCGCATATCTCTTATTCGTTTCACGTGTTTGACAGGGCTTGCACTAAAGCTTATAACTTGGGCCATACGACGTTTAGTCACTTGCAGTGGGGAAGTGAACAAACCTTATCGACAAACTTCCAGACTTCGTACACCGCTAGCGCGCGCGCTGGCCTGTTTGCTGCTCGCCGGTATTACTTACGCAGCAACCCTCGGCTCGGTACACAGCCACGGAAATGTTTCGAACTATTCCGCAAGCGCCACCCAGAAGACTAATTTTTCATCCGAGCCCACGCTTCGTGTCCGGTCTCCCGGTCATGAGTGCCTGATCTGTCTGCTTCAGCTCCAACTGTTCAGTACGGCTTTGCGCAAAGTGTCTGCCGCGCCTGTGCCACAAGTCGAGCGACTTGGCGTGGCTCAGCCGAGCCCTGCACCTTATTTTTCGGTTGTTAACAGTTCCCACCGTGGTCGCGCGCCGCCCCTCACCTCTCTGATCTAACTTCGCCCTTCGTCAAACTATCCGAATCACGCTTATTGCTTCATTCGTTCTGGTGAGCGTTTGTGAAGGGCGCCTGACTTCTTCATTCGCGGCAGTTTTCCAGAGAGGCAAGCAGGATGGTTCAGAGAACGGTATTCATACTAGCATCTTCCCTTATTTTGTCCGCAATAACCTTTGCGCAAACAAGCACGATTCAGCAGCAAGCATCACCGGCGCCGGCGAAGCGGATTACGATTTCGGACGCCGTGTCGATTTTCCTGCGGCAGAATCTTCAACTCGTCGCGGCCCGCTACGACATCGACACGGCGGAGGCGGAAAAGTTGACGGCGCGGCTCCGGCCGAACCCTGAGGTGAGCGTTGGCTTTGCCGATATCCCGCTCAACGGCTCAAACTTCGTCAACCCGCAGACCTTTGACTACAACATCTCGCAGACATTTGAGTTAGGCGGAAAGCGAAAAAAGCGAATCGATGCCGCCAATGCAGATGCTGATGTCGCCCGTGCCCAGTTCCAAATCGTCGTATGGCAACTAACCAACGACGTGAAGAAGAAGTTCTATGCAGTGCTTCTGGCCGAGTCGTTGCTCAATCTCGCAAAAGAGAACCAAAAAACGTTTGCGGAAATCATCACCCACACGACCGAGGTCTTCAAGCTTGGCGAGATTTCCGGCCTCGATCTCCAGCGGCTCGAAATTGAAAAGTTCAAGTTCGATACGGACGTCGCCAACTCGGAGAGAGACTACGAACTTGCCCTGCGTGACTTGCGGGTCACGCTGGGAGGAGATTACCGGGCCATGGATGTGGAGGTCGCGGGGGCAATCGACTATTCCCAGCCGCCCGATTTCTCGCTTGCCGATCTGCGCGACAAAGCATTGGCTGCACGACCTGACCTGAAGGCCGCGCAACTCAGCGAGCGCGCTGCTGACGCAGCCATCCGATTGCAAGACGCGCAGCGAATTCCCGATGTCAACATCGGAGGCGGTATAGAACAGGTTCCGGCTGGTGGTAGCACCTACAACTTCGGCGTCGGAATTCCATTACCCGTATCCAATCGCAATCAGGGTGAGCGGGCGAAGGCCCTCATCCAGCGAATGAAGGCGAAAAACGATCAGCAACTCCTTACTAATCAGGTGCTCAGCGATGTGGACAAAGCCCTCGTCGCGTTTGAGAGTCAGAAGCGGCGAGTTGAGCTGTATCGCACTGGCATTCTTACAAAGGTAGAAGACATTCAAAGACTGACGGAGTTTTCGTTGAAGGCTGGTGAAAGTTCGATACTTGAATTGCTGGATGCGATCCGCACTCGGCGCGACACGCTGGCAGGCTTCTACCAAACCCTTTTCGATTACCAAACGTCATTGCTTGATCTCGAGCTGGCGACTGCAACTCCCCTAACAAAGTAAGTGGCCCCCGGCAAGAGGATGCCGAAAGGATCTCAATCATGTTCGATCGAAAAGTAATTCATTACCTCTTGATTGCAACGCTTGTCGCGATGCTCCTGTTGCCAGGCTGCAAACGCGCGGCCGCTCCCACCACTCAACTTGCCGCGACGCCAACTCCGTCAGCGCAAAGTAGTGCAATAGAGATGGAGATAGTAACCCCGCAGTCTATTGCCGGAACCATCGTTGCCACCGGCAAGATCCTCGTTCCTGAAGACCGCATGGCAAACATAGGTCCCGTCCATGAAGGAAGGCTCGTGCGTCTCTACGCGGGCCAGGGCACCTACGTGACGAAAGGGCAGAAGTTGGCTGATCTTGAATCAGCGGACATCGATCAAGCAGAGGCCGACTATCTCAAAGCGCTTGCCGATTATGAAAATGCGCGCCGCACATCGCAGGCGGAGGTCAAGTTTGCACAGGCCACCTACGATCGTACGAAGATGCTTTTTGAGAAGAGCATTACGGCGGGAAAGAATGTCGAAGCTGCGGAACATGATCTCGAGGTGGCGAAGGCGTCCGCGGCAAGCACTCTCGCACAGACTAAAGCAGCGCTCACTTCGGCCCGCCGCCATCTGCTCATCCTCGGTTTGAAAGACTCCGATATTGATGCGCTCGCAAACAAATCGAACTTGAGTGCGGTCTTTTCTCTAACCTCTCCAATCTCAGGCATTGTTATCGAGCGCAACGGCACGATCGGCGCCACCGTCGGCGCAGACGCAAACGTGTTCAAGATAATCGATATCTCGCGTGTCTGGATCGATGCGAACGTTTTTGAAAAAGACTTGTCGCGGGTAAGGCGAGGTCAGGAGGTCAAGGTGTCAGTACCGGCGTTTCCCGGAGTGACTTTCTCAGGCCGGGTCATTTTGGTTTCGAGCGTGGTAGACCCGGACACTCGAAGTGTAAAGGTTCGCACCGAGGTTCCAAACTCAGACGCCCGGCTCAAACCGGACATGTTTGCCAACGTCCAGATAATCACCGACCTGCATAGCACCGCCATTTCGATTCCACAATCGGCGGTGCTCGACGACGACGGAAAAACAGTCGTCTTTGTAAGCGAAGGCAGCGGCTACAAGAAGCAAGCGGTGATTGAAGGGATCAAGGGTAACGATCGAGTTGAAATCATCGACGGACTAAAAGCAGGTGACAAGGTGGTAGTCAAGGGTAACTACCTGTTACTTCAGCAAAGTAAACCGCAGGAATAGATTGGAAAGTGAGGAAGCGCCGTTGGACACAGTCAGTACCACCTGCGGTAGCGGGTGGGTCAAACCTCTAGATTCAAGATGTCGCATGCTGAACATCGACCCACCCGCTACCGCGGGGTGGTACTGACCGGATCCAAGGCAAGGCGCTTATGACCGACAATTTCATAGCATTCTTTTATCGCGAGCGACTGCTGGTTGCCGTCGTCTCCATGCTCATTATGGCGGGCGGAATTCTTGCGCTGTTGCGATTGAACGTTGACGCTTTTCCGGACGTCACGCCGGTGCAAGTAGAAATCGACACCGAAGCTGAGGGACTGGCGCCGCAGGAAGTGGAACAACTCATCACCTTTCCCATCGAAAACGTGATGAATGGAATTCCGGGCGTGGTGCGGGTGCAGTCGATTTCAAAATTCGGCCTGTCGGTGGTCACCGTCTATTTTCGCGACGACATCGACATCTACTTCGCGCGACAGCAGGTATTCGAGCGGCTCTCACTCGCAAAAGATCGGATCCCGGCGGGCTTCGAACCGGGGATGGGCCCTATCACGACGGGAACCGGCCAGGTCTATCTTTATCAGATCGTCGGCAATGGCAAGAGCACTCAGGAACTCCGCACCATCCAGGACTGGATCGTTAAATTGCAACTGCGCACAGTGCCCGGCGTCGCCGACGTGCTCAGCTTTGGCGGAGACGTGAAGCAATACCAGGTGATCGTCGATCAGCAGGCATTGGTGAATTACAACATCCCAATCAAATCGCTTTTTGAGGCGATTCAAAACAACAATCAAAACACCGGAGCGAACTTCATCGAACACGGCGACGAACAATACGTCGTCCGTGGTCTGGGACTGGTCAAAGACATTGAAGACATCCGGAACATCGTGCTCGACTCGCGCGGCGGCACGCCTATCCGCGTGAGCGACGTAGCGCAGGTTGAAGTCGGCAACGAGCTTCGCCAGGGGGCAGTCACCAAAGACGGTCAGGGCGAAGTCGTGACCGGCATAGTGCTGAAACGAATCAACGAAAATACCAAGGAGGTGATCGAGCGAATAAAAGACAAAGTAGTTGAGATCAACAAGGCACTCCCGGAAGGAGTGAGCATCGTCGATTATTACGATCAATCTGAGCTCGTCGATAACAGCATTCACACGGTGGTCAAGTCGCTGATTGAAGGTGAGATCTTGGTGCTGTTGATTCTTCTGGTCCTGCTTGGAGACTTTCGCGGTTCGATCATTACCGCCGCTGCCATACCGTTTTGTATGCTCGTCGCTTTCATCCTCATGTGGTATTGGGGGCTTTCAGCCAATCTCACTTCGCTGGGCGGGCTCGCCATCAGCATCGGCATGATGGTTGACGCCACGGTAGTGATGGTCGAAAACATTTATCGCCATCTTGAAGAACACCGGGAACATTCCATGCGCGAAGCCATCCTGGTTGCCGCTCAGGAAATCGGGCGGCCAATGTTTTTCGCGATCCTCATAGTCATCGCCGTCTTCCTCCCTGTCTTCACCCTGCAGGGTGTCGAAGGCAAGCTGTTCAAGCCGCTCGCCTACGCCGTCACTTTTTCGATGATTGGTTCCATGCTGATGGCGTTGTGCATAGCCCCGATGCTCTGTGCCTTGTGGTTGCGACTGAAGCAAGGCGAGGTTCGACCAAATCCCATCATCAGGTTCATCAAAGGGATCTACGTTCCCGTGCTCAGGTGGACGATGGCCCACCGCTATCTCACTCTGATCATTGCTGCTGTGTTGCTCCTGTGGAGCGTTGCCGACGTCTTCATACTCGGCAGTGAGTTTCTGCCCACGATCGATGAGGGCAACATGCTGGTGCGAGCAACTATGCCTGCCAGTATTTCTCTGCCGCGGGCAATCGAAGTTTCAACTCAGATCGAAAAGACACTGCGCCAGTTTCCGGAAGTCGAAACAGTCGTCGCTAAAATAGGCCGCGCTGAGCTGGGCGGTGATCCTGAGAGTGTCAGTAATGATGAAATCTATGTGCGATTGAAACCGAAGGAGCAGTGGACCACGGCGAGGACTAAAGATGATTTAGTTGATGCGATGCGCCGGCGCGTCGAGGGCTTTCCGGGTGTTGAGTTCAACTTTTCACAGGTTATTCAAACCCGCAACGACGAGCTCCTTTCGGGCATCAATGCGCAGATTGCCGTCAAGGTTTTTGGCGAAGACCAGGAGACTCTGGAGAAGCTGGCGGAAGAGATCCGCAACGCGATGTCGCACGTTCGCGGAGCAAAAGACCTGGCGGTTGAGCAGGTCGCAGGTGAGGAGCATCTCGAAATCTCGCTGGATCGCGACAAACTTGCTCGCTATGGACTCAACATCGCAGACGTGTTGGAGGTCGCGAAGATCGCCATCGGCGGAGACGAGGCGACGGACGTGCTCGAAGGCCAGCGCCACTTTGCCATATTCGTACGCCTGAAGGATGACTACCGAAACCGCATTGAAAAGCTGAGCGATATTTTGGTTACCGCTCCCGTCGGCGGAAAAATACCACTCGGACAGCTAGCGACCTTTCGACTTTCGAGTGGTGATTCGGTGATAAGCCGCGAGGACGCTCTGCGGCGTGTGGTGGTCAAGTGCAACGTTGAAGGGCGAGACATCGTTGGCTTTGTTCACGAGGCTCAGTCGGCTGTGGCAGCTCAGGTCAAGACTCCGCCCGGATATTTCGTTACGTGGGGCGGGCAATTCGAAAGCGCGCAACAGGCTACACGGCGGCTGCTGATAGCCATACCCATTTCGCTGCTGTTGGTGTTTATCCTGATCTATACCTGCTTCAATTCGCTGCGCAACACGCTCACGATAATCTTCAACATCCCAATCGCCCTCGTGGGCAGCACAACGTTTTTGCTGATCTCGGGATTCCCGCTTAGCGTGCCGGCGATAGTTGGATTCATTGCTGTCTTTGGCATCGCGGTGCAAAACGGAATGGTGATGGTGTCTTACATCAACAAGCTCCGCGACAAGGGCATGGAATTGCGGGACGCTGTGATCGCCGGGGCCAGCGTCCGCTTGCGCGCGGAGTTGTTGAGTGCGCTGATCGGAAGCATCAGCCTTATACCCTTTATCATTTCGTCCGGAACGGGAGCTGAGATAGAGAAGCCTCTGGCGATTGTGGTTGTTGGCGGCCTGGTGACGCGCCCGATCAAGATCGTGATGTTGCCGATGGTATATGAGTGGGTAGAGAGCCGCGCGGCGCGTCGTGCTGCACGAAGAGCCGAGGCTGCTGTTGAGCAAACCCCCTGACGCAGAGCTAAATTAAGAGGTCGATCACGTGTGCGTGACCATCACGACGTACCCGTCCGGGTCCACCAGTTCGAACTCACCACGCGGCGCGTAGAACGGTGTCGTGATCTCACCGGGGTTAAGGCCTGCCTCGACGAGCGTGGCCGGACCGGAGCCACGCCCACGACGGCTTAGTCGCATCTGGGGGCGCGAACGTATTGCCCAGCTCGAAGCCAGGTGGCGATAGAAAGCAATCGAACGCTCCACGTCCGCGACGGATAGCATCGGAACAAGCTGTCGAGTCTTCATCCTACACCACCCCGACCAGGCAGGTTTTAGCCACAGATGAACGCGGATGAACGCGGATGAGGCAGCTCATCTCTTCATCCGCGTTCATCTGTGGCTAAAACCTTACTCATAAGCGAGCGCCTCATCGTTATTGTTGTTTTCGCGTCGATTCACCCGTTCTATTTGCTTACGAAGTTTATCCGACACGCTGAAGTTCGCCTTCTTCGATCAGGTAGCGAGTAAAAGGTGTGACTTCGTCCAAATCGATCAAGTGGACCGGCCGGTCGAGTAAGCTGCTGGCAACGCTCAATGCCTTGAAGAAATTCTCGGGAGGTAATCCCGAGACGGCGAGATCGACGTCGGAATCACTCCGCATGGTGCTCTTCGCAGCCGAGCCGAATAAATAAACCGTCTTCGCGCCCGAATTCTTCAGGACTGCAACTAATTGATCAATTGAGGTGGTCACCGTGTCGTTCACTTTAGGATCCATGTCGATCAGTATTCCCTTCAGTGGCATTCTAAGAGATCATGTCCGCGGTTGCCAGATCGAACTGTTGAATGGACCAAAGTAGCTTTCTGTGTAATCTGCGTCATCTGTGGATAACTGCCTTCGCTTGTCTCTTTACTCACCAATGATCTTCACGAGCACACGTTTCTTACGTCCACCGTCAAATTCGCCGTAAAAAATCTGCTCCCATGGCCCGAAATCCAACTGACCTCGTGTGATTGCAACGACAACCTCGCGGCCCATCACTTGTCGCTTGATGTGAGCATCAGCGTTATCTTCTCCAGTCTGGTTGTGGTAATAACGGTTGATGGGTTCGTGTGGCGCGAGTTGTTCGAGCCAGGTTTCGTAATCCTGATGCAGCCCACTTTCGTCATCATTAATGAAGACAGAGGCGGTTATATGCATGGCATTCACCAATGCCAACCCCTCTACGATTCCACTATCTCGCACGCACTCGTTCACCTGTGGCGTGATGTTGATGAACGCACGGCGACTCGGCACGTTGAACCATAGTTCCTTACGATAGCTCTTCATCACTAACTGCTCCGTTGTCGAGCGCCGGGAGTCCTAGGATCAACAATAATGCCGTCTGGACCATCCCTTCAGAGTATCAGCCACCTTTGGGTCAGGCGGTTGAGTTGATCGCGGGCTTTTGAAAAATAAGGATGAACTCATGCGCTTTGTTGACGCGGAAAACGCAAGGATATCCGAGCGGACGAAAATTGTTATATTCTTGTCTCCTGTCCCAAATAATAATGTCGTCGTATATAAAACCAATTTCCTGCATGAAGTTCGCGATATCACTGTGGAAGGGATAGAACCTCTCCTTCTTCCTTAAATCCATCACTATGACACAGCAATATGCCCCATTGCGCATTAAGTCGTAAGTATTATTGAATACAACCTTGAGGTGATCGAGGAATGCTCTGTAATCCCTGATTCTTCCCAAATCTGCTTCTTCATTTCCGTAGTTCCTAATATCTTTACCATCGGCAGAGCGCTTCTCGGTAAGGATGTCCCAGTAAGGAGGGGAAGTCACCACCAAATCGACTGAACCTTCGTCAAGGTGTTTCTTAATATTCAGTGCATTATCATGGATGATCGTTCCGGTTCCCTGGCCGGCATCCAGTGACATACTCTCGTTGCATCTGCTGCGCGCTTGCTCCGCAAATCTTGGAGATAACTCGATTCCTATGCCATTCTTACCTAAGCGTTTCGCTGCCAACACTGTGCTTCCTGCGCCTACGAACGGATCAAGCACGGTGCGATCATGCCGGTTGGTAAAGATCCTGATCAATCGTGCGACTAACGCTACTGGAAAGATGGCCGGGTGGCCCAGCGCGATTTCATCTTGTGTCTTTCGGATGTCGCTCCAGACGGAAATTGAAAACTGCGTCCATTCTTTTCCGTCGAGCTCATTGGCCCGTCTCTTTTCATTCAGGTTTTCGGAAGGCATTCGAGGTCTCCGAATGCAAAGTATCACACTTATCTCACATGATAATAGAATGTGAACCGCGGATTACGCGGATGAGAACGGATTACATCAGTAGACCTAAATTGCAAAAAACTGTCCTGCTTCTTGTGTTTGTCGTCCTAGTCTGCGCGAGCAATTCGTGTAGTTCACGTTCTCTGCCCAGTGCTCAAAACCCACAGACGAAAGCTGAGATCAAGAGTCTGCTCCCGCGCCCGACTGGCTTCGTCAACGATTACGCCAACGTCTTTGATTCGAATTCAAAACAACGGCTTGAATCATTGTTGGTTAAGTTGAGAGAGAAGGCGAACATCGAGTTTGCGGTTGTTACGGTGGACACAACGAATGGTCAGCCGATATTTGATTATTCTCTTGCGCTCGCGAGGGAGTGGGGAGTCGGTCCCAAGGATAGGTCGCAAGGTGGAGGACTGCTGCTACTACTGGCGATTAAGGATCGTCAATGGCGCTTACAGGTGAGCCGAAGCCTGGAGAAGGATTTGCCGGATGACGTATGCAAAGAGTTAGGGGATAAATCAGTAGAGATGTATAAGCAAGGTCGCTATGTTGAAGGTATAGAGAAATACGTTAAGGCCCTAATCAGCAGGTTGGAAAACGTCAAGGGGTTTTCACTGAAGTGAGGAGAACCACGAGGATTGGCGGAACGAATGTGGCCCAATGATGATGCTTTAGGTAAACGAATCAACTGCGATGAAAACAATCATGATGCCTGCGCTGAAATCGTCGGCATCGTAGGTGATGTAAAGCACAACAGCTTGACTGATGAAGTGGGTTACGACCTCTACTTTTCGTGCTATCAGAGTTACAGCAAGCAGACTCACTTCGTGGCCCGCACGCAGGGCGATCCGATGGCGGTTGCGCCGCAAATCCAGCGCGCAATCTGGCAGGTCGCTCCCGACACGGGCGTCTTCAACGTTATGCCTGTGACGAGGTTGTCTGCGAATACGATCTGGCAGTCAAGAGTTTGGGGGCTGTTGTTCGGCATCTTCTCGGGCATTGCCCTTGTGCTGGCAGCGGCCGGTATCTACGGAGTGATGGCTTATTTCGTGACGAACCGCACGCGCGAGATTGGTATTCGCATGGCCCTCGGCGCGCAGTGGCGCGACGTGCTGCGGATGGTCTTGAGGAGTGGGCTGTCGCTGGTCGCCATCGGTCTGACAATCGGGCTTGCAGTCGCGTTAGCGTTGACACGCTTGATGAGCACGTTGCTCTTCGAAGTCTCTCCGATTGATCCGGCGACATTCGCCGCAGTGGCGCTTTGCGTGATCCTCGCCGCGTTGCTGGCCTGCTACATTCCGGCGAGGCGCGCCACTAAAGTAGATCCACTGGTCGCGTTGCGGTACGAGTGAAGCCACAAAGAAGCACAAAAAGCACAAATGGTTTTCGCTGAGTTTTCTGCCCTCTGTGATGTACATTCGAGTCAATGTAGAAGAGGAATGTGAGCAATGGAGATTAAGCCAATCAAGAGCGAACGCGATTATCGGAAAGCGCTCAAGGAAATTGATCGTCTGATGGATGCTCGTCCAAACACCGTGGAAGGCGATCGTCTCGACGTGCTCGTCACTTTAGTTGAGGCGTGGGAGGAGAAGCACTGGCCTATCGACTTGCCCGATCCCATCGAGGCTATTCTATTTGCGATGGAGCAGCGTGGTCTTTCCCGAAAAGATCTTGAGCCATTGATCGGCAGCCGTGCGCGCGTGGCTGAAGTGCTTAATCATAAGCGACCTCTCACCCTGCCAATGATTCGCCGTCTGCACGAAGGGCTGGGAATTCCTGCTGAGGTGCTGATCGGCGAAAGCGTCGCCGCTTAGGTTTCTTCATCCAAATCGCGCCAGGCCTTGACTTCGGTTTTACAGGACTGCCTTCTTAAACGAAGCGTTCACTACGTGTTCGCGGCGCGGAAACTGAAGCAACAGACCGCCCGCTGCAATAAGGAAGAGGAGGTAGTAGTAGCGATTACCACTCAGAAAAAAATCAAGCAGACCGAGCAGCGCCGTGACCTCGGTTAGCGCCCAGGCGACGACATACCCTTGTTGGACCAGTTGTACCTGCTGCTGTTCCACCGCCCGGCTTAACAATCTGTTTTTGACTGCAAAGGAAATCAGCGTCATTGATAATGCAACGCCGGTCAATATGAGTGACAAGGTGCGGTTAGGTGTGATGTCGTCCGATCGTCCCGCAAACAACGTGAACACATAGTAAGAGCCAACACTCAAGAGCATGGCAATCCAAAGTGTGCGCATTGTACGGATTCTCAGCTCAATCTGATTTGCTGATTGCGTGTTCATACTGTTAATGCGGTAGACGGATCACGATACTACTGCGTCGTGAGGAGATCAACGCCTAAGTATTAAGCACCACCAATAGTTTGATATCATCAACAGCATGGCAAAGGATGAGAAGGACTGCGAGCCACGAGAAGGCGGCGAGCAGATGAGCGAGGCCGAAATCGACTACAACCTCATGGGTACTTTCCCGGCCAGTGATCCACCGTCATGGACACTGGGTGTCAGACCCACGAAAACTTCGCGCGAGGAATTTGAGGAAGAGAAGCCCTCACCCCACGACCCGTCTCACCAAAACGAACCGGCGGACTGAGGTTTTCATGCCGCCTCACTAGTTGGTCCCATGTTCACAGGAGCCTCTACTGGTTTTGCCGGCACCTTCACAGCCGCAGGCAGGGTCATAAACGGTCGCTCAAAGACACGGAAGAACACCCACGCAAATGCGACCGTCAGTGGTGTCATTATTACTAGTGAAATAGAGAGAATGTGCCATCTTGTGAACCCGAACCAGTACCAGTGCATTAGGACAAAAGAGTGAGTCAAATAAAGTGAGTATGAGATCAGCCCAAGTCCTGCCAGCGTCGGGATCAGGCGCGGCGCGCGTGACGATTTCAGTCGCCAACGCTGCTCTGCCGCCACCGCATAGTTTACAAAGATGAAAAATCCCACGCCCCACGCAGGGTGCATCAGTAACCAACCAATGTCATGAATCCAGGTCTTGTCATCCAACATCGGTAAGAACTGAGCCAGGCCGACAGCGCATAGCAGAGCGAGGCCGGCGAATGACATCTTGTAACACCACGCCGGTAGTTTTGTTATTCCTACCGCTGCCTCCACACTTAAAGCACCCAAGGCCCAGATAAACCAATTCGTAGCGGCCGCTTCGGTAACCGGAATATCGATGCCGATCGAATGGCCCAGGTAGCGGGCGAGAATCAGCCAGATAACCCGCAGCGAAGCGCACAACACCAACGTTCTGGCCCACCCGTAACGAATGCGCAGGAAAAGCAGCAAAAAATAAGCAAGGTATAACTGTTCTTCGATCGCGAGTGTCCAGAAAGCTCCGTTGATGGTGTAGGTAGTCCGCAGGTCCAGGTTGTGTAACATGAACAGGTGAAGCCCAACATCCCACAAGTAAAAACCATTGATTACAACGGGAGCTTTGTAGGCGAGATAACCGAGATACAACGCGAGCGCGGCAAAATACGGAGGATATAACCGGCGAACTCGTCGTTTCCAGAAGACGAAGAAGTTGATGACTGGCTTATCAACACCTGCTGCACGAGTCTTGGCCCAATAAAGGTGGATACAAAACCCGGAGATTACAAAGAAGAGGTATATCCCGGCATACGCGAAGTGAACTACGTAACCGGTAACCTGAGGCAAAAACCATTGCCAACCGGTCCACGCGGTCTGCTTAGCCACTCCGAGCGCGTGATAGGTGACAACGACCATCGCCGCCACTCCGCGCATGGCATCAAGAGTAAGCATCCGACCCACTCTTGTCTGTTCCCGCTTGCCGTCCATTTGTGTGACTACATTATTACAACTAGACAGCCAAGGCCATAACGCAGAGTTGGGATCTAAATCCTTATTCTCATGGTTCCGGTGTTGCTCGTTTGTCCATGGGCTTTGATCGAAACGACACACGTACCGGCGGCAAGATTATTCGGCAGTCTGAAAATTACCTGCACAAAGTCGGAGTTAGACACAGGTCGCACGTTTTCTGCCGTTACATCGTAGTTTTGATTATTACCGTCAAGTAAATGCACCACGACCGCAGAAGCATCTTCACCTTGCGCGAGCTGAAGGTTTCTTACAAAAACAATTACCCTCGTGTTTCGATCACTTCCCGGATTGAGCAGGTTCGCTCCATTCAGGACGGGAAATGGATCTCTAAGAAACAGTAATGAGTCCAGACTCGCAACCTGATCAACTGCAGGCCCTGACGAATCGAGGAGCAGTTGCATCGGCGACGCGGACGGTGTCGGCGTCGGTGTCGGTGTGGGCGTCGGCACGCTCCCTGATGTGGTGAATCGCCATACCGCGCCAGTCGCAGTTTGATTGGCCATCGTCTTACTCACTATGCGCCAGTAGTAGGTGACTCCATTTTGTAATCCCGAAACCAGATAGGTTTCCGAACCATCTGTTCCGAGAGTGCCGGTAACTACGTCTGCCGCAAGAAGAGATAAATTACTTTCATTGGTGGCAAGGTAAATATCGTACTTGTGCGCCCAACGTCCTCCTTCCCACGTAAGCATCACTGACTGTCCGACAGTGCTGGCATTCCCCGGCGCGAGATTGGTCGGAACAGTCGGCGGCTGCGGCACAAAGGGCTCGTACTCTGTCGCCGAGTTCCACTTCCGATTGAATTGATCCACAAACCACTGAAAGAACCACGTCTTGTTCGTGAAGTAGTTGTGCTCCTCCTGATAGTTGAATGATTCCCAACTCCAATTAGATGAACCGAAGATCGTCAGGCCGCGGCCGTAGAGCGTTACCGACTTCTGGTGATTGAGACCGAGATGCTTTCGCATCTTGATCTGCACGCCTGCGGCATACAGTCGATCGACGTTGTAAGGTCCGGTCAGTGCTGCTCCCAGCCTGCTCGCATCGAAACGGTATTCGTTAGGTTCCGCGAGCAAGCGCACCGGCACCCCACGCGCTACGGCCCTGAGCAGCGCGTCACAAATGCCGACGTCTGTGAGCCGGTACATCGTTAAGTCGATCTTTTGATTCTCCTGATCGATCTGGGCAATAGTCCGCGCGCCGTAATCCTCTGCAGGGTTTGAGTTGGGTAGAAGGTTTACTGCTGGATCGATGGGAAAGGTCGGATACTTGCGCGTTAACGGACTGCTGATGTTGGCATAATCGCCATAAAGAGTCGTGTTGGTCCAAACGTCGTCATACCTGGTCTTGAAACTGTTGACTACTGCCGGATCGTTGCTGAAGTACCACGCGCCATCCACATAATTGTTGTACGGATCATACGGCCTGACATCGGCATCGCCGAAATTGGAACTACTGAAAACGACCTTATTCTGGCCGGCGAGTAGCAACATTTTCGCGTGTAAGATGCCGTCACCCAGTTTGTAGCGCATCGGGATGCCCGCCGCCTTGAATTTATCAAGTATCGTCTGGTTTCCCGAAAACTTTAGATTTCCTCGTGGTTCAACGGTAATTCGGACCGGCACGCCTGCCTGGTACCTGCTGATGATGGCGTCCGCAAGTCCTGTCAACTCGATTCCGTAAAAGGCGAAGTCTATCCCGGCAGTCTCAGCCTGCACGGCTCGCAGCAATGGGGTATAGCAGTCTTCGAACGACGGATCGCAAAGCCGTTCCTGGGCGGATGAGGGATAGCAGGTGAGAAGAATAAAGGCAATAATCAACCAGAAAGTGCGCATTCGATCAGTGCTGAGCTGCGGGGACGATTGAAAAAATTTGCGCGCAGTATACGAAATTTTGGACGAGAGTGGCCACAAAAGGCACAAAAAGCACAAAAGGATTTCATTGATTTTTGTGCTTCTTTGTGGCGGATCTTTCAGCAACAAAGCGGACTTGATGCACCACCGCCAACAAACCTGTTTGCAATCTGGCATATCTGTGCTATAGTCCCGCCCACAACTCTCCTAAAAGTGCGGCTAAGGAAGTTAGCCTTTCCTTCAAGGTCAAGGTAAAAATTTACTCTGTTTGCAAGGGGTGAACGTATGACCAAAACAAGAGCTTTAACCGGCATGCTCAGTGTTGTCTTTTTCTTGACGCTGGTGTCGTCGGTCCGTGCCGATGTCGTTCACTCAAACATGTACCTGGAAAAACTGATCTTTGCTGAGGGACACAATTCAACCGTTTTTGATATTCAAGGTGCGGAAACCGGTTATCTCTACACAGGACATTTTGAGAACAACAATGGCAAGCATCTCGGATTTAGCATGACGGCGGTTCATCGAGGTCCCAGCCTTGGGATCGTGAGGCCGCAAACTCCGAACGTCACGCAAAATCCCGAACCTGCGACAATGGTTTTACTCGGTACTGGCCTGGTAGCCGCAGGGGCATTACGACGAAAGAAGAGTCGAAAACGCAGCTTGTAAACGTGTTCGACAGTTAAATACCGACTCAACCCCAAGCGCCACCGAAAGGTGGCGCTGGTTACTTTAAACGAGCCAATCTAGGGGTTTCACTCCCGGGGCGCCTTTCGGCGTTCGACTACATGCTGGTAGCGTTCAATCTCCTGCGGCCCGTAGATACTGACGTGCCCACACTGCACACAGCGCCACGTATAACTCCGCAAAAGAGCCGCTTTGCCTTGAGATGGATCGCGGTGAATCGGCTGTCGCACGCCGCAATGTTTACACGTGGCGACAAGATACCACCCGAAAGGCTCGCAGAGCGATAAAGGCATAGGGGGAAAGAACTGGCTTGAAGTTTGTCAGGGAAACGACGGGCCAGTATCGCTCCTTATAGATCAGGTTTGGGATTTTGTCTATGGGAAAACCAGCAAAAAACAGGGTAAGAGCGGAATCACCCTATTGCCCTTGAAAGGCCCGCTCTCACCCTGAGAGCAACGGCAGATCGGTCCCCTGCCGCACAGTGCGGTGATACGGCAAGGAGCCCTGACGGGCCGTCACCCATCTCTACAAATTGCTAATGGCCTAATCTTTTTGGGGAAAGAGCCGGGCGGGGAAAGGATTGACCGGAGCGCATTATGCGGGCACATTTCGTGGGAGTCAAACGCTCAGCGATTTGTTGCTGGGCGGAGTTCTTGGTTCAATATGACTCATGAAACCAATTCGAATCGTTTGCCTTGCGTTGCTCCTATGTTGTGTCCGTGTTTCCGCCCAAACAGCAATCACGCTTAACGTCGATGCCACCGAGGCTGCACGGAACATCATCCACACCAGACTCGCAATTCCCGTTCGCCCCGGGCCATTTACACTCTTCTACCCGAAGTGGATTCCGGGAGAACACACTCCTACCGGCCCGATTGACGATCTCGTTGGCCTGAAGCTAAATGCGGGTGGGAAACCGATCGCGTGGCGCCGCGACGATCTGGAGATGTTTGCCTTTCATTGTGACATCCCGCAGGGAGTAACTGTTCTCGACGTTTCATTCGACGACGTTTCGCAACCGGAAACAACTGCGAGTGCGAAGTTCGCGCGCATCAAGTGGAACCGTGTGCTGGTTTACCCGGAAGGGATGAGTAGCGACGCTGTCAGCGTCAAAGCGTCGTTGAAATTGCCGGCGGGCTGGCAATTCGCGAGTGCCTTGCCTGTCGTCAGTGAGAACAAAGGTGAGCTTCAGTTTAAAGAGGTCTCGCTTACAGAGTTGGTGGATTCCCCGGCGATTATTGGCGCGAACTTCCGGAAGGTTCCGCTCACCTCCACCGGCATCACCCAGGAGATCGACATCATGGCCGATACCACTTCATCTCTCGAGATGAAGCCCGAGACGTTGGCAGGTTTAAAGAACCTCGTCCGCGAAGCTTACGCGTTGTTCGGTGCACGCCATTACAGAAGTTACAGATTTCTTTTGACACTCAGCGATCATGGTGGGAGCGAAGGACTGGAGCACCACGAATCCAGCGAAGATGGAGTTGGCGAGAAAGCGTTCAGTGAAGAGCTCGAGCTGCTCGATTTCGCCGATTTGATGGGTCACGAATATGCTCATTCCTGGAACGGCAAGTATCGCCGTCCGGCTGGTCTGGCGACTCCTGATTTTGAACAACCGATGAAAGGCGAGTTGTTGTGGGTTTACGAAGGGCTGACCGAGTACCTTGGCAGAGTGTTACCGGCGCGCAGCAATCTTTGGAGTCCGGAAGATTTTCGCGAGACGATGGCCGCCGTTGCGGCGGAATTCGAAAACCAGTCGGGCCGTCAATGGCGTCCCCTCGTTGATACGGCCGTAGCTGTTCAACTCACGTATCCCTCTCCGCGAGCGTGGATGAACTATCGTCGTCGTGTCGATTATTACGACGAGGGATCGCTGATCTGGCTGGAAGCCGATGTGCTCATCAGAACGCGGAGCAACGGGAAACTTTCCCTCGATGATTTCTGTCGCCGGTTCTATGGTGGGCAAGATACTGCGCCCATGGTCAAACCTTATACGTTCGACGACATAGTAAACACGCTCAACGAAGTCACACCTTATGACTGGCGCAGTTTCCTGAATGCGCGAATCAACGCCATCAATCCACACGCGCCGCTCGCCGGTATCACGAATGGCGGCTGGAAGCTTGTCTTTACAGACAAACCCAACACGCAAATTCGAATAGCCGATCACTCGCGCAAGAGCATAGACCTGTCGTACTCGTTAGGAGTGTTACTGAAAGAAGACGGGACTGTGATGGACGTCAATCCGAATCTTGAAGCGTTCAAAGCAGGACTGGCGCCCGGAATGAAAATATTCTCGGTGAACGGCCGAACGTGGTCCGCTGACGTGCTTCACGAAGCTATTGCATCAGCAAAAAATAACACCACTCCGATTGCACTGGTGGTTGAAAACGGCAGTTTCAACGAGACGTACAAAGTGAACTACCACGGTGGAGAACGCTACCCGCATCTCGAACGCGACAATACGAAACCTGATGTAATTGGAGACGTGATCAAGAGCCGCAGATAAACGCGGATGACACAGATCAGTTTTGCTGATCCGCGTCATCCGCGTTCATCTGCGGCTAATTATTTTAGAAGCTATTTACACCCCTGAAGCCGTTACCAGCCGTTTTCAGGATCCAACCGATAACGCGAGCGGTGTCGTAACAGTAACCGAGTATGTAATTACACGTCGAAAGACAATGCGTCGTACACTCACGTTTCATTTCGTCAAGCTGGGCGACGTCGAATTTGTGATCGCCGACAACACCCCAATCGTGCGTGGCTGAATACATTGGAAAACACGGAGCGAGTGAGCCATCCGTGCGGATAATCAGCGAATTCTGACCCGCCCGGCATTGCCATTGTGGGACCTGGCCGCGCATCAGCAGCTTCATATCCTCCATGTGTTGGATTGGATTCACCATCTTGTAGCCTTCTTTAACTCGTTTCTCGTTGAGATAATCGAGCAACGCGTCTACCTTGGGCCAATCGTCAGGCGTCAGGTAAGTTTCATTCTCCGAAAGATGCTTGAAGTGATTCTGCTCAGTCATTGGGGTCTCATTGATGTGATAGTCAGTGGCGATCCCATTGTCGTGAGCAATCTCAGTTAATTCGACCACGTCGTCCATGTTGTTATGACAGATGTTGATATTGAACATGACGGTGTAGCCGTATTGCTTCTGCTTCTTTATGAGGTAATCGAAGTAAGGCCGAATTGGCTCGAGCGCTTTCGGTAAAGACTTGCGATCTTTCACCGAATCGACGGCGAGGTTCACCGTTGCCAGACCCGCATCGCCAAGACGATCGATCACGTCTGGTTTCATCAATCGTCCATTAGTCGGCAAGTAAACGAATATGCCTTTCTGCGCACTGTAATAGACGATCTTGTGAATGAAGTTGGGTCGCAACAAAGGCTCGCCACCCATTAACGCCAACACGCGCGAGCCGATCGAGTGCAGCCAGTCGATCGAACGTTTCGCGACGTCCTCAGTCATGCCCTTTACCTTATTGTCGTACGACCAGCAGTAGTGGCAATCGAGATTGCACTTCCAGTCGGTGAACAGGTAAGGAATGATCGGCCGCAATTCGTTTCTATGCTGCGGGAACCGGGATCTGAAATAAGGCGCGCCCCAGGTCTTCCAGAGGCGAACGCCATTCACTTTCAGGTATTGGTTGTGCGTCATTTCTTTAGCATCCGGGCGCTGCGGATACGGCGGCTCGGGTAGAACTTCTTCCGGCTTGGGCTCAAGCTGGTCCCTACCGGGTCTTTTGTAAAGTATCTGGTGCAACTGCGGCGCAATCCGAAAAGCAGGTGCACTGGTGCCTGAATTAACGTCTCGAGGAGAAGTGCTCATATTAGTTGGTCCTGTATGGTTGGGAACACAAACGCATCTTGCTTTCTAAAGGTATGCGAAAAACGGCGAACTATTCTACAGCTAAAACTCAAAATATCCTACGGTTCTCGCAAAAACATGGTGTCTTATTTTCTCTGCGTATCTCTGCGTATCTCTGTGCCCTCTGCGGTAACAGGCTGTCCGCACACATTTACCGCAGAGGGCACAGAGATACGCAGAGATACGCAGAGAAGAAATTTCAAAATAAGACACGATCCGCAAAAACGTCTACTGATCGTCAGCCATCCCTCTCAACATCGCTTTTCCCGCGGCGTTGGACAGTGACGTGATAGGTGACGGCGTCCCAGGCGTTATGAATGCCAACAAAGAGAAACAATAGCGTCACCGCGCCCACAAGGAAGAGGGTTCGGCGCGTATAAGAGTAAGCGAAGAATGCCGAAATCGCCAAGATAGCATACGCCGTGAGGGGAAGCAGCACATGAAACAACCAGTCCTCGAATACCGGCCGGTAGGCCTTTTGCGTTTGCATACGTCGAGCAACGATGACGGCGTACACTACTCCAATAATGCCTACTAAGCCGCAAAACACCGCCACGGTGCCTATCCCATGCCATGGAGCGCTCATCACCGCTGACAACAAGAGCACGACTGCGAAATGAACCACGCTCGGTGTTGCGAAGGCGGCGGTCGCTTCCGGCATGCGTACCGTTGGTCTTTCCGCGATAAGCGTCAAAACAACGAACTGCAAGCCGATCAGCGCGCCGCCCGACGAGCCAACGATCACGTAAAAGGACTCCCATTCTTTGAGCTCTGGCATCGTGCTTCGTCTGCTTCTTACGCTTTGTCCTTCTTGTGCCTTTTGTGCCTCTTTGTGGCCCGGCTCAGAGACCGGTCCTCCGTTCCATCTCTTCGGGGTAACGAGCGCCGTGCACCGTGATCTTTGAGGCTGCACTCTCGATATCACGCAGGTCATCCGGCGTGAGTTCAATGTTAACAGCTCCGATGTTCTCCTCGAGGCGATGCAATTTCGTCGTGCCGGGGATCGGAACAATCCACGGCTTCTGGGCCAACAGCCACGCGAGCGCTACCTGCGCCGGTGTCGCATTCTTCTGTTCTCCAATTCTCGCGAGCAGATCGACCAGCGCCTGATTCGCTTTCCGAGCCTCCGGCGTAAAGCGCGGAACCTTGTTGCGAAAGTCGGAACTGTCGAACGTAGTGTTTTCGTCGATCTTCCCCGTGAGGAAGCCTCTGCCAAGTGGACTGAATGGAACGAACCCGATTCCGAGTTCTTCGCATGTTGATAACGCTCCCTCTTCAGGCTTTCTCGTCCACAGCGAGTATTCGTTCTGGAGTGCGGTGACCGGCTGGACTGCGTGCGCGCGACGAATGGTTTGCACTCCTGCTTCCGAAAGTCCGAAGTGCTTAACCTTACCTTCCTGAATCAACTCCTTCACCGCTCCCGCCACCTCTTCGATTGGCACGTCCGTGTCAACACGGTGTTGATAGAAGAGATCAATAGTGTCAATCCTAAGTCGCTTGAGCGAGGCCGCGGCCACTTCCTTGATGTGCTCAGGGCGGCTATCAACACCAATCTGCTCGCCGTTCGGGCCAAGTTTGAAACCGAACTTCGTGGCTATCACTACTTGTCCCTTGAAGGGCGCAAGCGCTTCGCCGACGAGCTCTTCGTTTTTGAACGGGCCGTATACTTCAGCGGTGTCGAAGAATGTTACGCCACGTTCGACAGCAGCCCGCAGCAGTGAGATTGCCGTTTGCTTCTCTGTAGCTGGACCATAGCCGTAACTCAGTCCCATACAGCCGAGCCCGAGAGCTGAAACCTCTAAACTTCCAAGTTTGCGCTTCTGCATTCTTTTCCTTTCTTACTCAGATCTGAGAGAAGCCATATCGATAGAGAAGCGGTATTTCACATCCGACTTCAGCATCCTCTCGTAAGCTTCGTTGACCTTCTGAATGGGAATGACTTCGACATCGGCGGTGATGTTATGTTCGCCGCAGAAGTCGAGCATCTCCTGCGTTTCCGCAACGCCGCCGATGTTGGAGCCTGACAGATTTCGGTTGCCCATGATCAACGAGAATGACGCCAGGGACAGGGGCTGCGGCACTCCGCCGACAAGCGTGACAGTGCCCTCCGGCGCAAGCAGATTCAGATAAGCATTGATGTCGTGATCGGCGGAGACAGTGTCGAGTATAAAGTCGAAACTGCCGGTGTGCTTCTCCATTTCATTGGCATTGCGAGAGACTACAACTTCGTCGGCGCCGAGGCGAAGCGCGTCTTCCTTCTTGTCGGGCGAAGTGGTGAAGGCGACAACGTGAGCTCCGAACGCATCAGCAAGCTTCACGCCCATGTGGCCCAGTCCGCCGATACCAACCACGCCAACTTTCTTGCCTTTCGTAACTCCCCATCTGCGCAGGGGCGAATAAGTCGTGATCCCGGCGCAGAGCAGCGGCGCGGTTGCCGCGAGATCGAGTTTGGAAGGAACTTGCAGAACAAAACGTTCATTGACGACGACGCTCTCGGAGTAGCCGCCATAGGTCACGCCGCCGAGATGCTCGTCCGGGGAGCCATAAGTGAGAACCATGTTTGGGCAGAACTGCTCAAACCCGGCTTTGCACTGCGCGCAGGTACCGTCCGAATCGACCATGCAGCCGACCGCCGCGAGCTCGCCGGTTTTGAACTTAGTGACTCCTGAGCCGACCTTGGTGACGCGGCCGACGATTTCATGGCCGGGAACAATCGGATAGGTGGTGCCACTCCATTCGTTACGAGCCGAATGGAGATCCGAGTGGCAAATGCCGCAAAAGAGGATCTCGATCTGGACGTCGTATTCCTTTGGATCGCGCCGCGGGATCGTGGTGGGCGCAATTGGGGAGGTTTCACTGACAGCAGAATAAGCTTTCACGTTGTACATGTATTTTATTGCTCCTTATGCCCCTCATCATCTCGCCTGCGCGTGTTGCGCTGCTGACAATTTTGTCGCTTTATCGTTCTGTCGAGGCGATTTTCCCGCAAAGGCGCAAAGGGGCAAAGCGCTACCGCGTTTCTAAAGGTTTTCTTTGCGCCTTTGCTTCCTTTGCGCCTTTGCGGGAGAAATACCCTTGACACTCTTGCGAATGTAAATAAAATACGGACGTTCGTTTTTATAGGCGGATGCCGAAACTCAGTCCCAGCGCGATCGAAAAGAACAAAAGTCGTATCGAAGAGGCGGCCAAGAAACTCTTCATCAAGCAGGGCTTTCACGCTACCTCGATGCGCAATATCGCCGCCCGGGCAGGAACGTCGCTCGGTAATGTTTACAATTATTACCGAACCAAAGAGGAGATCCTCGGTTCCATAATCGCTAAATACCAGACGACGATCGACGGTCGCCTGCGTTCAATCTTTGACGAGATCGACGAGCCGCTCAAGCCGGAGTCGCTCATTCGTTTCGGCCAGCAGATCAAGAAGATGGTGAACGATCATCATGACTTCTGGCTGCTGATGTATATAGACGTACTGGAATTTGAGAATCGTCACTTCCGCAAGATGTTTGAAGGCCTGGTTCACAACCTGCGGCGACGCTTCGCCTCGCAATTCGCGGAGCTGAAGAGCAGTGGCGCGGTTCATAGCGATGTCGATCCGGCAGTTGGTTTCACTGCCGTCTACATGCAGTTCTTCAACTATTTCCTGGTCGAGAAGTTGTTTGGCGGCAATCGCCACTTCGGGTTGAGTGACGAGCAGGTAATCACACAGTTAACTGGAATGTACTGTCGCGGGTTATTGCAGAACCACAGTGGTGGTTCACGCAAGTCTTCGCAGGACAGAAAACATTTTCCCCGCAAAGGCGCAAAGAGCGCAAAGAAAGCCCTTTGAACGCGGCAGCGCTTTGCGCCTTTGCGGGGAAATCATCGGCATAAAGAAAACGAACGTTCGTGTTTTTGTTTAGACTTGCAGGAGGCAGATTATGTACAGGTCGATTCGAGTAGCTCTCAGTTTTCTCTTCATTATGTTGTGCTGCGTTTCAGGTGCCTTTGCGCAGGGCGGCACCGGACAGTTGAGCGGCAATGTTGTTGACGCCAATGGCGCCGTCGTGGCTGGTGCAACCGTAAAGCTGACCAGCGGCGTTACCGCACAGGAGCGCGAAGCCACCACGAACGACTCCGGAGATTTCGCTTTTACACTCCTGCCTGCCGGAATCTACAAGCTGGAAATAACTGCGAGCGGGTTTCGCACCGTGACAATCGATGAGGTCCGCATCAATGTCACGCAGACCACGACTCTTCCTATCCGGCTGGACGCGGCAACAGTTTCGGGAATGGTAACGATCCGAGCTGAATCTCCCCTCGTGCAGCAGGAGACTTCGCAGGTTGGCCGCACGATCGAAGAGCAAACGATTCGACAACTGCCCCTCCCGACGAGAAACTTTCAACAGTTGTTGACTCTTTCACCCGGCACATCCTCTTCGGTCGCTAACAACACGGAGCTCGGACGCGGCGACGCGATCATCTCCGTCAACGGCCAGCGCACGACGAGCAACAATGTGCGCATCAACGGCATCGACGCCAACTCGATCGGCACGAATTCAACACCCAACATCGCTGTTCCTGCGACCGACTCGATCCAGGAATTCATCGTGCAAACAAGCCTGTACGACGCGTCGCAGGGACGTAACGCGGGAGGGAACGTCGAAGCGATTACGAAATCCGGCGCGAACGACTTTCACGGCAATGCTTACTACTTCCTGCGGAACAAGGCGCTGAACGCGAATGATTTCTTTCTCAACGCCGCAGGCCGGCCCAAGCCGACCCTCTCGCGCAATCAGTTTGGCGGAACGCTCGGTGGTCCAATCGTTAAGGATCGGCTGTTCTTCTTTGGCTCTTATCAGGGCACGCGTGAACGCAACGGAGCCTCGCTGAACAACAGTCTGATGTTTCCAACCATTCCGACGCAGTTGCGCGACGACAACCGGACCGCTGCTGGTCTAGCTGCTGCCTTTGGTCTTCCGGTGGCGTCAATCAATCCGGTGATGGTCTCTATTCTCAACGCGAAGCTGCCCGGCGGCCAGTTTGCAATTCCGTCCGCCGCAACCGCTACCGGTTTGACTCCCATCTCCGGTCTCTCGCGTTTTCGTGAAAATCAGTTCAACGCGAATTTCGATTGGCGCTTGAGTGACCGGCATACGATCAGCGCAAAGAACTTCTTTGCCAGCAATCCGACTTTTCAGGCCAACTACAACTTCGCAGGCCTCGGCAACGGCGTTACACAGTTGCCCGGAACTGGTGGCTCACTCGACATCATTCAGGATCTGAACTCGATCACCGACACGTATGTCATCAGCCCGAATGTAGTTAACCAGGCGCGTTTTGGGTTTAGCCGCCTGCGCGTGACTTCAGTAGCAGAAGAGCCTTTTACGGCGCAGCAATTTGGCATCAACACGCCATTGAAAAACCTGTTTCCGGGAATGCCGACGTTCACGGTGACTGGATTGTTCACGCTTGGCTCGTCGCCATTTGCCGATCAATCCTCGCGCATCAATGCTTTCACTTACGGTGACACGCTGTCGATTGTCTCCGGCAATCATCGTCTGCGCTTCGGCGGTGAATACCGTCGCTCGCAGGTGAATTTCTATTTCAATGCGTTCTCGCGCGGGCAGGTGATCTTTTCGTCCTTTAATAACTTCCTGATTGGCAACGGCGTTTCGATTATCGGCTCAGGCGTGTTTGACCGCGCGCTGCGCGTCAATGACTGGAGCGGGTTTGCTCAGGATGATTGGAAGGTCAACTCTCGTCTGACATTGAACCTCGGCGTGCGCTACGACTTCTATGGTTACCCAGTCGATACTCGTGGACGCCTCGTAAACTTCCTGCCGGATCAGTTTCGTCAGGGCACTACCGCTGCGCCTGCTGGTCCACCGAATGGCTTTGTGCAAGCGGGTAACGGAACACTTGCGGGCGTGCCGACCGTTGCAGACACCCTCGTTCCGACCGACAAGAACAATTTCGCTCCGCGTGTCGGCTTTGCTTACCGGTTGAACGACTCCGGTTCACTCGTCGCGCGTGGTGGCTATGGCATTTATTACGACCGGTTCTCGACGCGCTACGCGAACACTCAGTTGCTCAACTATCCGTATCTCGCGCTGGCGGTGGGATTGCCCGGCATTCTGCGGACGATGTCGAATCCGTTTATTCCAGTGCCGCAGCCTGGACAGTTTCCGGTAAATCCGACGATTCCTTCACCGCTGTCGCCGTTAGCGCCAATCGTCGGCGTGCCGATCAGCGGCATCTTCATCGATCCGGAACTGCGCACGCCGTACATTCATCAATACAACGCAAACGTGCAGTGGGAGTTTGCGAAAGACTATCTGCTTGAAGTCGGTTATGTTGGATCGAAAGGGACGAAACTGCTGCAAGTGATCACGTTGAATCAGCCGGTTTACAACCGCGCCGCCAACGTGTTCACGGCGCCGTTCGGCTCCGCGTTATCGATTCAAAAGAACGTGGCCGGTGGTATTCAACAGGTCCAGTCGAGCTCGAATTCGAATTACAACTCGCTCCAGCTTAGTGTGACGAAGCGCTTTAGTCGCGGCTTGCAGTTTTTGAGTGCTTACACTTATGGCAAGTCGAAAGACTACTATTCCGGCGGCACTATTAACGAGTTGTTCGCCGTTGCGGGTGATCAGTTTAACTGGAGAACAAACTATGGCCCGTCGGATTTCGATCGGCGACACCGGTTTGTCACCAGCTTTATTTACGACTTACCAAAACTCGTTTCTGAATCAAGCTCAGCGAGAGCCGTACTCAACAACTGGCAACTGAACGGCATCCTGACCTGGCAAACGGGAACTCCGTTTTCGGTTGTCGATATCGTCGGCAACAACATTATCCAGCGCGCAAACTTTGCGTCCGGTTTCAGTGGGAACTTTTTGACGAGCGGCAGCACGCAGTCGCGACTGAATCAGTATTTCAACACGACGGCATTCGTGCTCTCGAGACCGATTCTTGCGGGAACCGCGGTCGGAGTGCCGAACAATCCGACATTCGATCCGAACAACCCGTTTGGAAACACGCCGCGCAACTTCCTCTATGGTCCGGGGCAGAAGAACATGGACTTTTCAGTGGTCAAGTTCATCCCGATCACGGAGACGGTGAGAGGAGAGTTTCGCACGGAATTTTTCAATCTTTTCAACTGGGCCAACTTCGCAAATCCGAACAACAACATCGCCGTGCCTTCGACGTTTGGGCGAATTACGGCGACCAGCGCCGGACCGCGGGTGATCCAGTTTGCGTTTAAGTTGAACTTCTAACGTGCCCAAAGTATCCGTAAATGGTCTGAAGCTTTACTACGAGATCGAAGGTGATGGCGAGCCGGTTGTTTTGATCCCGGGGTTTGCAGCGGGTCGTTGGATCTGGTCCAGACAAGTTGGCCCATTGTCCAGTAACTTTCGCATCATCACTTACGATCCGCGCGGGATATGCCAGTCGGATAAGCCCGAAGGTCAACAATCGATCGGTTTGCTGGCTGACGACTTAGCTCAGTTGTTGCAGGCGCTTGATATCGCCAACGCGCATATCGTTGGCCTTTCGTTTGGTGGCTTTGTCGCTCAGGAGTTTGCCCTTAAGTATCCATCGATGACGAGCAAGCTGGTGCTCTGTTGTACCACCTTCGGCGGACCGAATCATGTTATGCCTGAATCGGAGACGTTGCGGACGTTCGCTTCAACCGACGGCCTTAATAGCCAAGACGTGCCCGAGCACATTTACAAGAGCCAATTCAACGCGGCGATCAAGTTCAATGCGGAGTTGCGGCTGGGAGACATCAAAAGTCCGACGCTGGTGTTGAGCGGCGACGCGGATGTGATTGTGCCGGTGCAGAACTCTCGGAACCTTGCGGCTAAGATTCCGGGTGCGAAGCTTCATATCATCGAAGGCGGCAGTCACATGTTCTTCATCGAGCGAGCGCACGAATTTAATAGCATCGTGACGGAGTTTCTTTCATGAACCACAGATCTGTGGTTAACCAAAGCAAAGACCCTATGTCGTTCGCCAACATCATCAGCACCGGCATCTACGTTCCGGAAAAGATCGTCACTAACGACGATTTGAGCCGGATCCTTGGCGAGGACATCAACGAGTTTGTCACACAGGTGCTTGGCATTCACGAGCGACATGTCTGTGCTGATAACGAAAGCACTGCTGATCTAGCGACAAACGCAAGTCGTCACGCTCTCGAAGCAGCTCAACTCGACGCCAGCGAATTGGACCTGATCGTTCTCGCGACCGACACGCCTGAGCAATTATCACCAGCCACATCGGTAGTCGTTCAGCATCGTTTAGGGGCCGTGAATGCGGGAACGTTCGACGTCAATAGCGCTTGCGCCGGCTTCGTGACAGCGTTGGATACTGCATCGAAGTTCATCATCGCCGACTCAGCTTATCGAAACGTGCTTGTCGTCGGCGCTTATGCGATGAGCAAGTATCTCGACTGGCACGATAAGAAAACGGCCACGATCTTTGCTGATGGTGCGGGAGCGCTTGTGCTTCAGGCTCGAGACGATCGGCCCGGTTTCCTTGCCGGGAAACTTCACGCCGACGGCAGCTTTCACGACTACATGGGAATTTACGCGGGAGGAACTCACTTGCCAGTGACCAGTGAAGTCCTCGACGAAGGTATATGGACCAAGGTGCGTTTCGCAAAGAAATATCCTGCGGAAGTGAATAACGAAGGATGGCCCGTGATGATCGAGCAGGTGCTTGCTAAATCAAAGCTGAAGCTGAGCGACATACAACTGTTGCTCTTCACGCAGGTCAACCTGAGCACGATAAAGTCAGTGATGGCGAGGCTCGAGCTGCCGATGGAGCGCACTCACACAATCATGCACAAGTGGGGTTATACGGGCTCGGCTTGCATCCCGATGGTGCTGCACGACGCGGTGAGTGCCGGCAAACTGACGCGTGGCGATAACGTGATCATGTGTGCTTCGGGCGGCGGCCTCAATATGGCCTGCGTCGCATTTCGTTGGTGAGCCACAAAGACACAAAAGCACAAAGATCTTAATTTGCGCATTTTGTGCCTTTGTGGTTGTAGATCATTCATGAACTATTCGAGCGTTTATGCACTGTTCTCTGATCGCGTTCAGAAGTACGCGGCCCAGTCAAAAGATGTCTTCTACTTTCGTTCCCGCGACCAGTGGCAGGGAATCTCGTGGCAACAGTTTGAGCAGGAGACTTTCGATTTTGCTACAGCGCTGTTGTCGCTTGGGTTAAAGCGCGGTGGATCCGTTTGCATCCTGATGGGAAATGTTCCCGAGTGGCCCATCAGCGACATTGGCACGATCATGGTGGGCGGAGTTGGCGTCGGTCTTTATCCGACCAATTCCGCGGAACAGATCGCCTACATCATCAACCATTCTGATGCCGAGTTTGTGCTGGTCGATTCGCGTGAGCAGCTCCGGAAGGTCCTCAGCATTCGTGATCGACTGGCGAAAGTTCGGCATATTATCGCGCTTGATGCCGGCGCTTCCGAAGATGTGATCAGTTACCGGAGCTTTATCGAGCATGGCAAAGCGGAACGCTCGCGATTCGCGTCCTTGTTGCAAGAACGCGCGGAAGGCGCAAAGCCGGATGATATTGCGATCATGGTCTACACGTCCGGCACCACCGGGCAACCGAAAGGCGCTTGTCTAAGTCATCGTTACATCATCAACAGCGTGGAATCGTTGCGCCAGACGATCCCTATTTACGACACGGATATCTCCTTTTCGTATCTCCCGTTCTGTCACGTGGCGGAGAGAATTTCCGGTCTTTACAACCGTCTTTACGCCGGCGCGCCGGTATACTTCGTTGACGATCTCGCGCGTCTCGGTGAGTACATGCTGGAAGTTAAGCCGACTGTGTTTGCCAGTCTGCCGCGTTTCTTCGAGAAGATTCATGCACGTGTCATTGCAGATGGATCGACAAGCGTCAAAGATTACTTTGGCGGCCGTATTCGTCTCCTAACTTCAGGAGGAGCGCCATTGCCGCTGGAGGTTGCTGAATTCTTCGCCGCCGCAGGCCTGCCGATCTTGCAGGCGTACGGTTTAACGGAGAACGTTTGCGTCGCATTTAACCGCCCTGACAATTACAAGTACGGCACGGTTGGACCACCAATGCCCGGCTGCGAAGTGCGTATCGCAGCAGACAAAGAGATTCTCGTTCGCAGTGAAATGATGTTTAGTGGTTACTACAAAGCCCCCGAGGAAACTGCGAAAGTATTTGCCGATGGTTGGCTGCTGACGGGCGATCTCGGTGAATTCGATGACGGCTTTCTGAAGATCATCGGGCGGAAAAAAGAATTGATCGTCACCTCCACTGGAAAGAAAGTCGCGCCGGCGCTGCTCGAGAATATGCTGAAGGAGCATCACCTGATCAGTCAGGCAATGGTTTATGGCGAAGGACGAAGTTATCTCGTGGCGCTGATAACGCTCAATGCGGCGGCGCAGCGTGAAAGCGTTCAATCAATAGTTGACAGTGTGAATCGCCGTGTATCGTCTACTGAATCGATCAAGCGGTTTGCGATATTGGACCGCGACTTCGAGATAGAGCGAGATGAGATCACGCCGACAGGAAAACTAAAGCGCGATGTCATTACTGATCGTTTCCGGCATGTGATTGATGAACTTTATTTAGCCACAGATTCACGCGGATCAAGGAGAACACAAATTGAGACGACTGATTTTTAGCACGCTGCTTTTGCTGTGCGCGAGCTTGACTGTTCTTGCCTCGCCGCCGGTCGAAAAGGAAACTCTCGTCTTCGGTCAGAAGATCCATTACCTCGAAGCCGGCTCTGGTCCAACCGTCATCTTGTTGCACGGACTCGGTGGCTCGTCGCAGGCATGGCAGTTCAACACCACCGCCCTCGCGGAAAAGTTTCATGTGTTCGTGCCCGACCAGATCGGCTTTGGCAAGTCTGACAAACCCCTGGTCAATTATCGCATTCGCACTTATGTCGATTTCCTCGATCAGTTTTGTAAACAACTGAAGATCGAACGCGCTTCCCTGGTTGGCAATTCAATGGGAGGCTGGATCGCAGCAGCGTTCACCGCCGCCTTTCCGGATCGTGTCGATAAGCTTGTGCTGGTGGACGCGGCCGGCTATGCACCGCCGAAAGATCTCGATACGCGAACCTTTTATGGCTTAAATCCCACGACCAGAGAAGGAATGAAAACCCTTGCCGCCAAGGTTTTTTATAACAAACTATTCCTGACTGATGCCGCCATCGACCAGGCGATTGCTGCTCGACTTGCTGCCGGCGACGGTTACACCATCAAGAGCATCACCGAATCCATCATTCGTGGCGAAGACTTTCTCGACGACACCGTGAAGACGATCAAGCAGCCCACATTGATTGTGTGGGGACGCCAGGATGGCCTCGTTTCTTTATCAGAGGGCGAGCGTTTCAATAAAGACATTGCCGGTTCGAAGTTAATCGTGATCGATGAGTGTGGGCACGTGCCACCGGTGGAAAAACCGGCGGAGTTCAATGCGGCGGTGATTAAATTTCTCGGTGCAGGCGCTCAATGAAACTCACCATTGGCGACAGCGCCGAAATAACAAAGACAATCAACCAAACCGATATAGAGGCGTTTGCTGACGTTACCGGTGACCACAATCCCGTTCACGTCGATGAGGCGTTTGCGGCGACGACCCGTTTTGGGCGACGCATCGCGCATGGAATGTTGACTGCCTCACTTATTTCCTCGGTGCTCGCCAACAAACTCCCCGGTGAGGGGAGCGTCTATCTCGGGCAAACGCTCCAATTCGTTGCGCCTGTGTTTCCAGGCGACGAGATCACCGCTCGCGTCATTGTTAAGGAGATTCGCGAAGACAAGCCAATCGTGAAACTCGAGACGATTTGTATCAACCAGCGCGGCGAAACTGTCATTCGCGGCGAAGCAACTGTGCTCGCGCAGTAGTTGAGAGTTCAGCCTTCAGGCTGCTTCTCAGAGAGGCAAGCTAAAGCTTGAACTCTAAACTCAGTCACTGAAATCGACAATGCAACAGACAACCACGTTCGTGAAAGACGAGACGCAGGTCCGCAACTATTCCCGGTATGTGCTCGGGTTGCTGACGCTCGTTTACGTCTTCAACTACCTCGACCGCACCATCATCTACATCCTGCTCCCGCTGATCAAAAAGGAGATGGCATTTACCGACTTGCAGTTGGCGCTGCTCGGCAGCATGTCGTTTGTCATCTTCTTCACCGTCCTCGGAATTCCCTTTGGCCGTTTGGCCGATCGCGCCGTGCGGAAGAACATGATTGCCGCGGGCCTTGCCGTGTGGAGTCTCTTTTCAGGTCTCACCGGGCTTGCAAACGGCTTCTGGTCGTTATTGATTTGCCGTGTGATGGTCGGTGTTGGAGAGGCAACACTTGGACCAGCAGCATTATCGTTGTTGAGTGACTATTTCCCGCCTCGAGTGAGGGCGACTGTGCAGGCCATCTATTCTTCCGGTATCGCGGTCGGCGCCGGTCTCGCCTTCTTTCTCGGCGGCTGGCTGGGCCAGTACTACGGTTGGCGCGTCGCATTTTATGCGTTGGGTTTCCCCGGCCTCGTCATCGCACTGCTGGTCTACCTGCTGCGAGAGCAACCGCGCGGCACGACGGAGATTGCGACAACGAGGTACACCGCGAGAGATTGGAAGATTCTTTTCAAGTCCGTTCCACTGCGATATCACTATCTCGGTTATGGTTTTTTCGGTCTCGCCGCAAACAACCTTTCATTTTGGGGAGCCACATTTGTCACGCGCGTCTATAAACTCGACTTGTTGACGATTGGTAAATACGGCGGGCTGCTGACGTTGATAGCAGGTGTGCCCGGAACGATTCTCGGCGGCTATCTTGCAGACAAGTTCCTGAGGTTTGGACGCGGTGGCCGCATGTTGTTCGGCGCCCTTGCGGCGTTGATTGCAGTGCCGTTCTGGCTGTTGTTCATCTTCTCTGGAAATCTTTTGCTGCTGTTGATAGCTAATCTGGTCCTGTTAGCGCTTTCACTCGTGTGGCTTGGTCCAGCCGCGGCAGATGTTCATGACATTGCAGGTCCGGAGTTGCGTGGTCTTGGAATCGGAGTCTATTTCTTCGCGGTAATCATCGCTTACGGTATCGGTTCATTAGTGATTGGCCAGGTTAATGATTGGCTCGGGGCAACCACCACGCCACTGAACATGCGTTTCTCGATGTTGCTCTGTCCGCTTGCGTGTTTGGTCGCCGCCCTCAGCCTCTGGCAAGGCTACCGTTCAATGAAACTTCTATAAAGACTCAAAGAAGTTATCAGGCGCTGCGTCTGAGCTGGCTCTTTTGAGATTTTCTTCTAGCTCCCTTTCGTGCAGTGGCTGACTCAGCAGTATCAGCAAGAAGACGAAGCGCGCGGTTAACTGATTCAGTGTCGGGAAACACGGTCGCCAATTCTGGTTCGATTAGTACCAGGTTGGTGCCGGCGGTGGCTTCGCGGTAGTACTTGCCACGAACCCCGCCTTTCAGTTGCCGGAGATCGTATTCTGGTCTCAAGTCGTCCTTAACTCTTTTCGCCGATGTTTTCTTCATATTGCTTGCGCTCACTTCTGGTGGCTTTCCGTGCACTGATAAGTCGGGTACGGTCTCCCCTTCGCGTGTGGGAAAGAAAAACTATTCTTCGCCCGGCAGAATGGCCAATTGTGATCTCTCGAAACTCATAGGCAGAGTGATCGGGATCGGGAAAGGTGATAGCCAGCGGATCGAGAAATACGCTTGCTGCTTCATCGAATGAAACGCCGTGCTTGCGTAGGTTCGCCCTTGCTTTCTTCGCATCCCATTCATAGATCACGACCTCAGTTTACCCTAATCGACATGAAAACGCGGGTGGAATGTTTCGCCTGCCGTTGCAATGAGCGTACGGATTTATCGAATGACCGTGATCGTCGTAACCGGGTGAAGCTCCCAGGCGGTTGCGCGCCAGTTGTTTGGGTTGTGAGCGGCGGTGTTCTCGGATTCTTCGGTATGACCGGCGTCGAAGTATAGCCAGCCTTCGAATTCGCACCAGTGACTTACTAACTGCGCTTGTAGAGTTTGTTCAGACCAATCCATTCCTCGTTCCGTGGCCCAGTCTCGCAGGTTTGGTGTGACCTCCACCACGACTTGCTCATTTTTCGCGGCATCTTTCCGGTTCGCCACCAGAATGTGGATGTCGCGACGACAGGGACTGAAACAGTTTGTTGCTTCGGGGCGCGCGTACGCGACGTCGATAACCTGTCCCTGAATTCTGGCGGCATGATCGGTGGACCAGCGATTACTATCGTCACCCGGCTGAAGCAACGCATCGAGCGTGATTCGCGAATCGAAGTCAGCCGATTGGGGAAGTGCAGTTCTATTCTTTAGGCGGTGCAGATTACGTGCCTTGGTGGTGAGAGCCAACCCGGCGCTCGGACAGTTTGCTGCGAGGACCAGCCATACCGCGATGAGAACAGCGATGACAATACCAACGAGCAGTATTCGCTTCCTGATCAACATGAACGAATGCTAATGCTCTCATAATTACTGCCCCACTGCTATTAACACCTTGCCCCGCGCATGCCCTGCTTCCGCGTAACGAAAGGCATCACCACCCTCGCTCAGGCTGTAACTTCGATCGATAACCGGCGTTAGTTTTCCCGTGGCAATGAGTTCGCCAATGAAGCTGAGATCCTCTTTACTCGCTTTCGCCATGAGCGGTATCGCTTTTTGGCTCATGAACGGCGACAACAGCAGCGCCTTGATTAAAGGAGTGAGCAGAGCCCTCACCGTCGGGTCGTGTGGCGCGCCGACCATGATATGTTTGCCCTTTGGAGTCAACACTCGCCGGCAGTCTGAGAGCGACTTGTTCCCGACGCACTCGAAAATCACATCGTAACGTTCCGGGAGTTTCGTGAAGTCTTCTTTCGTGTAATCAATGACTGTATCCGCGCCGATTGACTTAACCATCTCCACGTTTCTCGTGCTGCATACGCCAGTCACGTCTGCTCCGAAAAACTTCGCGATCTGCACCGCGAACGTCCCGACGCCGCCTGCGGCGCCATTAATCAACACCTTCTGTCCGGGTTGAATTTTGGCCGTGTCGCGCAAACCTTGCAATGCGGTGAGTCCGGCGACATTCACTGAAGCCGCTTGTTCAAACGTGACGTTGTCTGGTATCGGCGCCACCTTTGTTTCGCGCGCGCACGTGTACTCGGCAAACGCTCCTTTACTACCGCCGAACACTCTGTCTCCGGGCTTGAACGTTTTGACGTTTGGGCCAACAGCTTCAATCTCGCCTGCAACATCAACTCCGGGCTGCCCAATCTTCAGTTTCAACATTCTCGCTATTACACGAACCACACGGGGCTTGCCTCTCATCAATCGCCAATCGAGTGGATTGAGTGACGCCGCGTGTACTTTGATTAGAACTTCATTGTCTTTGGGAGCAGGTTTTGGAATGTCCTCACACCTGAGCACGTCGGGTGATCCATATTCGTGATACACGATCGCTTTCATCACAGTCCTCCTGCGAGATGTTAGGACTTATTGCTCGAGTTTCCGAAAGCTGATTCGAGATACGTTGCTGCGGGAGACAAAGTTTCTATTGTCTGTATTCAAGACCGTCAGGTATGACTCAAAGCTACTCCCGCCGAGTGAGTTAAGGACTAGTGTCAGAGCGCCAGGTCTCGGCGAGAAGTTCGTAAGACCTGATGCGTGCCCCAAGATCGTAGACGGAAGTGACAATCATTAGTTCGTCAACTTTCGTGGTCGCGACGAATTCTTCCAAACCCTTGCGCACTGTTGAGGGTGAACCAACCACAGAATACTTCAGCATACGCAAGGCCTGGAACTTCTCAATCGGGTCCCAATACTGCTCAATGTCATCGATGGGAGGCTGCATTTGTCCACCGCGTCCGCGCACCAGGTTTGCGAACGACTGTTGGACCGTGGTGAACAACCGGCGTGCTTCTTCGTCAGTCTCAGCCACAACGACGTTGATACCGGCCATCGCATAGGAACGCGCGAGTTGCTTCGAAGGTTGAAATTGCGCACGGTAAATTTCAAGCGCTTCCAGTAAGGAGTCAGGCGCAAAATGCGATGCGAACGCGTAAGGCAAACCGAGAGCGGCCGCGAGCTGCGCACCAAATAAACTCGAACCCAAAATCCAAATCGGAACTTCAGTGCCGGCGCCGGGTACAGCCCGCACTGCCTGACCGTGTTTTGCTTCAGCAAGGAACCCCTGCAACTCCTGGACGTCCTCAGGAAAAGTGTCAGAGCTCGTTGGTCCGCGACGCAATGCGCGTAGGGTTCGTTGGTCAGTGCCGGGCGCACGGCCCAAACCAAGATCAATACGACCGGGGTAAAGCGATTCGAGCGTGCCAAACTGTTCTGCTATTACGAGCGGAGAATGGTTGGGCAACATGATGCCGCCTGCGCCGACGCGTATTGTCGTAGTGCCACCCGCGAGATAACCGATCACGACCGAAGTCGCAGCGCTTGCGATACCCGTCATGTTGTGATGTTCGGCAACCCAATAGCGCTTGTAGCCAAACCGTTCGGCATGCTGCGCGAGCTTGAGGCTATTGCGCAGCGCTTCACGTGGCGTTGCGCCGACAGTTACGGGCACAAGGTCGAGAATTGAGAGTGAAACCATTATTGGTGAATAGTAACCCGCAACGCGGCTGTCAGCGTCATACCTTTTGACAGAATTGCGGGATGAGGCATGATTTATCGAAATCACTTTGGTTGTGCGAGGTGCTGGATGTTGACTCAGGCTGAAAAAGGAAAGACTTTTCGTGCGCTCCATGAACGTAGTGGCGCATTTATCATCCCGAACCCTTTTGATATCGGAACGGCTCGACTGCTGGCCCATCTCGGTTTCGAAGCGCTGGCGACCACCAGCGCTGGATATGCCTTTTCGGTCGGGCAACGCGACAACACGATTCACCGCGAGGAGATGATGACGCATGTTGCCGAGATCGCCTCAGCCACCGATTTGCCTGTAAGCGCCGATCTCGGAAATGGCTTTGGGGATGGTCCTAAAACAGTGGCGGAAACTATCTCGCTCGCGGCGGCGGCGGGAGCTGTCGGCGGTTCGATCGAAGACATGATGAAGCACCCTGATGATCCAATCTATGAGCTCGAGCTTGCGGCGGAACGTATCCGGGCGGCGGCTGAAGCAGCGCGCGCGCTCCCGTTTCCGTTCACTTTAACAGCGCGTGCCGAAAACTATCTTGTAGGCCGGCCGGATCTCAAAGATACGATCAAGCGACTTCAGGCTTATGAAGAAGCCGGAGCAGATGTTCTCTATGCGCCGGGTCTGACAAGCAAAGAGGACATCGCTTCGCTGGTCAGTTCTGTTGGTCGCCCGGTGAATGTGATCATGGCACTACAAGGCGTTCGATTGAGTCTGGCGGAATTGTCCGAGATTGGTGTTAAACGCGTCAGCGTTGGCAGCGCGCTCTCACGCGTGGCGCTGGGAGCATTTCTTCGCGCGGCCCATGAGATGCAGACGCACGGCACATTCACGTTCGCTGAGGAGACTGTGAGCTACCGCGAACTCAACGAAATATTCAATGCCTGACTAGAATCTTCCAGCCACTGAATTTTTTCTGAAACAAAAATGCGTCCGATCGACATCAGTAATAGCTGGAGATTCAATCCGGGGCACTTGGCGCGCTCAATATCGAGCGGATAGCGCGCTCGCGCAAAGTCTAAAAAGTTTTGCATCTCCTGCACACTTGCGGTATAAACGCAGCCGCTTACAACACGTACCGCCACTTCCCTGACGTCAGAGAAGTCCTTTAATACTCGCATCTCCGTTTAAGCGTTTGCACTTTTAGTTGAAACCGGAACTCAATCGAGATACCCAGGCACCCAAGCTAACCCAGTTGACAATTGTCGCTGCCAAGCACCAAAGGAGTAAAAACAAATGTCTAAACACGACGACGAAACTAATTTTCCATTCCCCATGCGCGTACAGGTGGCTCCCGGATCTGAAGCGGAATATCGTCACTACCGAACGGTCGCACGGCGCACCGGCGAGGACATCGCGCGAGAAGCCCTGGCACCGGGCGTCAGTGCCTCGCCTAAGGATGATCTGATCTTTCGCGGTGGCAAGACTCTCCCGCAGATGGGATTCCAGAACATCTACCTGGGACGCAACAGCGACTTCGCGCCCGGCGATGTCGAGGCCATCGACGACGCTATCACGCGCGTTGTACGTGACGAGCAACTCAAAAGCATCATCCAGCAATACTTTCAGGGCAAGCAACTGGCGTATGAAGTAGCGCAGTCGGTAATTCTGGATGAAAACAGGGCAAACGAGATGGACGAGCCAGACGTCCAGAACAAAATCATCGACCTGTTCGATCGTAACCTCATTCTGCCAACCGACCAGGATCGTACGATCTTCAACCTGGTGCTTGCGCCGGATACAGTCCTGAAGTTGCAGGGCTCCAGCTCGCGTAACGGCTTGGGCGGCTACCACGGATCAGTACACTTCCAGCGCGGTGGGCAGACCCGGACTCTCTACTACTCGGCTAACGTCTACTCCGCAGTTCGCTCGGGCCAGAGGAATGGCATCCCGTTCTTTAGTGCTCCGTGGAAGAACGTAGTGTGCACGCTTTATCACGAACTGATGGAGTCGCAGACGGATCCGGATGTGAGCGACGCCATCCGCCAGAACGATCGGCGCTTCATCGGATTCAATTCCAAATTTGGACAGGAGATCGGCGATCAACCTATCTCAGCCAACTCTTTGGACCGAGTCTTCAAAGAGGTGCTCACGCAACCCGGCCCGCGCCCGACACCAGTCCAATTCATATTTTCGAACAAGGTGCACGGCGCGGAAGGGCCGGATGAAAAACCGCCAGGTGAATTGCAGATCAATGGGCCTGCGGTGCAGGGAGAGATCAGCACCGGCGGCGAGCGTGACCGCTATTCGTTTAGAGTGACGAACGCAGGGACTTATGCGATTGAGACTACCGGGCCCACGGACACGTTCGTGAGTCTCTTCGGTCCGAACAGCGAAACCCGCCTGATTGCCGAAGATGATGATAGTGGTCCCGGGAACTTGTCGTTGCTCACGCAAAATCTGGCAGTGGGCCAGTACTTTGTTCGCGTCCGGCACTTTAATCCGTCAAGTACCGGACCGTATGGAATCTCAGTACGGAAGAATCCGTAGCTGCGATGCTTCTCTGCGGATCTCTGCGGTCCTCTGCGCCCTCTGCGGTAAATAGCTTCTCGCACATTTACCGCAGAGGGCGCAGAGGACCGCAGAGATCCGCAGAGGTGAAACTAGGTTACTTGAACAGCGGCATCACGCACATTCTGTTTCCGCGGCCTGCTTGCCTTGACGGGTACTGACAGCGCAGCTCGGATCTCTTTCCAATGGATGGCAACGTCGCCCAGGAGAACTGAGAGCGCCAGGCAAGACCATATAACGGCCTGCACAATTTCAACTCCGAGCGCTTCCCATCCAGTGACTCTCAAAAAGAAGCGCGCGCCAATGAATACCAGGGCGACGGCATAACTGCGCGTCGCCCATTGGCGGTGCAGGGCAATCTTGCGTTTATAGGCAAACAGACCGGCCAGAGCAGTGGCGCCAATAAGCATGGCAGCGTCCACTATCGCTAAAACCGTAAACGAACGCGGCGCTCCCATCCGCTCCTGGTAATACTGTATATATGCTCCCAGCGGCGCGAGACCGAACGCGCCGGCGACATAAAGCCGGCCCATGACGCGATGTGCTTTCGTAAATCGCTGTCGCAGGCGATCTGAAAACTGTAGCGGCGCAAACACCAATACAATGGTGCCGAAAATGGCGTGGGGTAGTAACCACCACTTGAACGGCTCATAGTGTTGCCAGACCGGATTCGTCGGTTGGACTACAAAACGCTCGTTGTGATAGAGCACATACAGGCTCGCCATCGCAATTGCGGAAAACACCACATATTTCGCGTTGACTTTCATTGAGGGCTCCTTTTGGTCTACTCTGTCTATTAACGCGAACTTCTGCGGTATTTAGGTCCACGATACGAGCATGAAAATATCTCCGCGCCATTTCCGCACCTGCAATCTCTGTGAAGCAATGTGTGGGATCGAAATCAGCGTGCAGGCAAACGGCACGTTGCGTATCGAGGGCGATGCAGAGGACGTCTTCAGTCATGGATATATCTGCCCGAAAGCCGTTGCGCTACAGGATATCCACTACGACCCGGACCGGCTCAAACACCCGGTGCGGCGGACGGCCAACGGCTGGCAGCAGATCGACTGGGACGAAGCGTTTGATGAAGTGGCTGAGAACCTCAAACGCATTCAGGCAAAACGCGGCCGTCACAGTGTCGCCTTTTATGCCGGCAATCCCACCGTGCACAACTACGGCTCAATGCTCTTTCTTCCAGGATTTATTCGCAGCCTGCACACCCGCAACCGCTTTTCAGCGACGTCTGTAGATCAGTTGGCCCATCACTTCGCGGCGTTCTTCATGTTTGGCCACCAGTTGCTGCTGCCGATCCCGGATCTCGATAGAACAGATTTCTTACTAATCATTGGCGGCAATCCGGCTGTCTCCAACGGCAGCTTAATGACCGCCCCGGACGTTGCCGGCCGGCTGCGTGCGATTCGCAATCGTGGCGGGAGAGTTATTCTTATCGATCCGCGCCGCACTGAGACAGCACGGCTGGCAGACCAGCACATCTTTATCCGCCCGGGCACGGACGTGCTGTTGCTGCTGGCAATGCTTCATGTCATTTGCACCGAGAATTTGGTGAGACTCGATCGGCTCACTGCGATTACCGATGGTCTCGAAATCATTAACACCTTAGTCGCCGATTATTCACCAGAGAAGGTTGCGCCGGTTACCGGCGTCAATGCCGAACAGGTGAGGGAACTGGCGAGAGATTTTGCGAGCGCGAAAACAGCGGTTTGTCATGGTCGTATCGGCGTCAGCACGCAAGAGTTCGGCGGCGTCTGCCAGTGGCTCATCAACGTGCTCAATATTGTTACGGGCAATCTGGATCGGCCCGGCGGCGCGATGTTCACGAGGCCCGCTTTTGATGCGGTAGGTGCGCCGGAAGGGCTGGCGCCACGAGGGAGTTTTGGGCGCTGGACCAGCCGCGTAAGGAAACTGCCTGAGTTCGGTGGCGAGTTGCCGGTCGCCGCGCTCGGAGAAGACATCCTTACGCCGGGGAAAGATCAGATTAGAGCGTTGATAACTTCCGCGGGTAACCCCGTGCTCTCAACACCCAATGGACGTCAGCTCGATCGCGCGTTTGCCGAACTGGAGTTCATGGCTTCGATAGATTTTTACATCAACGAAACCACGCGGCATGCAAATATCATTTTGCCGCCCACTGCATCGCTCGAACACGATAACTACGATCTCGCGTTCCACCTGTTGGCGATTCACAATACCGCTAAATATTCACCGCCGCTGTTTGCACCGCAAGAGAACACGCGTCACGACTGGCAGATCTTTCTTGAGCTGCAAACACGCATGGAGTCGAAAGGATTTGCGAAGAGCCTGCTCGCAAAAACAAAACGGGCAATCATTGGTCGCGCTTTTCCGCCAGCAAGAATGGTCGATGTTGCCCTGCGCTTCGGACCTTACGGCAAACTGTTTTCTTCAGGCCTCACGCTCGCAAAGCTTAAAGAGTCGCCGCACGGCATCGACCTTGGCCCACTCGAGAGCTGTTTCCCGGAACGGCTGCGCACGCCTTCCCAGCGAATCGCGCTCGCGCCGGAATTACTGGTGAAAGACATCGAGCGGGTTAAAGTACGGCTGCTCGAAAACGGCGTGGCCCATGGTCCGGACGACCTGCTGCTCATCGGCCGGCGTCAGTTGCGTAGTAACAATTCCTGGATGCACAACAGCGAAAGGTTGGTCAAAGGCCGCCCTCGATGTACCGTACTAATGAATCCGCGCAATGCCGCAGAACGGAATATCACCATGGGCCGGCAGGTGCGGGTGAGTTCGCGAACCGGCTCTATTGAGCTCCCGGTCGAAATCTCGGACGAGATTATGCCCGGAGTAGTTAGTATCCCGCACGGCTGGGGTCACGATCGTTCTGGTATTCAATTGGGAGTAGCCGAACAACACGCCGGCGCGAGCATCAACGACCTCACCGACGACCAATCAATCGACGCTCTCTGCGGCACCGCCGCCTTCAACGGCACGTGGGTTTCGGTTTGCCCCAAAAATCTGCCCAGCCACAAAGAAGCACAAGAAGCACAAATTAGTTTTGCCTGAGAATTCGTGTCTTCATCCGTAGCAACACTCAAGGTGTTTTTACCTGTTCCCAGAACAGGTTTTTGTGCCTATTGTGCTTCTTTGTGGCGAGTGCTCCTGCACTTGAGTAATTAAAGAAATTCCGGCACAGTGAGCGCATCCACAACTAACAACTGAGCGGAGGAAACGGTATGAGCCAAGACGAAACGCGCGCTGTTGGAGACAATAAGCGTTCCTGGCGGTTGATTATTTATGCAGCCATTCTGGCATTAGTTTTTCTGCTGGGCTTCGTACCCACTTGCATGATGGCGCGGCGTCGCGGCATCGAGCGCGACACGGCGCAGACAGCCCTGCGGATCAGCAATCTACAAAACTCCCTGGGCAACGCCATCGTCGATGCCCGCGCCGGCAACTACGAACTCGCGCGCCAACAGGCAAGCGATTTCTTTACCAAACTCGGAACCGAGATAGAGCAAGATCGCGGTTCGATCTTCAACTCCGCCCAGGAAACAAAGTTGCGATCGTTGTTTGACGAGCGGGACAAAACAATCACACTGCTGGCGCGCAGCGATCCCTACTCCGCCGACCAGTTAACGAAACTCTACAATCAGTACCGCGAAGCAGTTGTAAACACGCCGGCGACTGAATGACTAAGATGAAAGACACACTGCCGCTGTCTGTTGAAGAAGTGAAAAGGATGAACGCCTATTGGCGGGCGGCGAACTACCTTTCCGTTGGTCAGATTTATCTTTACAAGAACCCCCTCCTGCGAGAGCCGCTAACGCTCGATCACGTCAAGCCCCGACTGCTCGGTCATTGGGGCACGACGCCGGGTCTGAACTTCATCTACGTTCATCTGAACCGCATCATCAAGCAACACGATCTGAATGCGATCTTTATCGCCGGTCCCGGACATGGTGGACCAGGCGTCGTCGCGAATGTTTACCTGGAGGGAACTTACAGCGAGTTCTACCCGGACATCTCGCAAGACGAAGCAGGGATGCAGAAACTGTTCAAGCAGTTTTCATTTCCGGGCGGCATACCCAGCCATGTTGCTCCTGAGACGCCAGGTTCAATTCACGAAGGCGGAGAGCTCGGGTATTCGCTTGCTCATGCGTACGGCGCGGTCTTCGACAATCCCGATCTGCTTGCAGTCTGCGTTGTGGGCGATGGCGAGGCCGAAACAGGACCACTCGCAACAAGCTGGCACTCGAACAAATTCTTGAATCCTGCGCGCGACGGCGCCGTGCTGCCGATTCTTCACCTGAACGGATACAAGATTGCCGGTCCAACCGTGCTGGCGCGAATAAGCCACGACGAACTCGAGAAACTTTTAGCCGGCTACGGCTACAAACCATATTTCGTCGAGGGCGATGATCCCGAAGTGATGCACCGGCTCATGGCTGGCACACTCGACCACGTTATCGCTGAGATTCAAGCAATTCAGACAGACGCGCGCGAAAATGGCTTCTCGAGACGGCCGCAATTCCCGATGATTGTCTTGCGCTCGCCGAAAGGCTGGACCGGACCGAAGTTTGTCGATGGGCTCGCGACTGAAAACTCGTTTCGCTCACATCAAGTTCCACTCGCAGAACTCGCCACCAAGCCCGAACACCTGAAGCTGCTGGAAGACTGGATGCGAAGCTACAAGCCCGAAGAACTCTTCGACGACAGCGGGAAATTGATCGATGCGTTGGCCGAGTTGGCGCCGAAGGGTGAGCGCCGGATGGGAGCCAATCCGCACGCGAATGGTGGATTGCTACTCGAAGATTTGAAGCTGCCGGATTTCCTCGACTACGCAGTGGATGTTCCCAGGCCCGGCAGAGTCGAGGCAGAAGCGACGCGCATCGCCGGAAAGTTTTTGCGCGATGTGATGAAGCGCAACCTCGACAATAAAAACTTCCGTGTGATGGGACCGGACGAGACTAACTCAAACCGCCTGAACGCACTCTTTGAAGTGACCGATCGGGTTTCCACCGCCGAGATCCTCCCAACGGACGATCACGTTTCACCGGATGGCCGGGTGATGGAGATTCTAAGCGAGCACATGTGCCAGGGTTGGCTCGAAGGTTATCTGCTGACCGGCCGTCACGGTTTCTTCTCTTGCTACGAAGCGTTCATTCACATCGTCGATTCAATGTTCAATCAACACGCGAAGTGGTTGAAGGTCACACGTAACATTCCCTGGCGACAGCCCATTGCTTCGCTCAACTACCTGCTCACCTCGCACGTTTGGCGACAGGATCATAATGGCTTCAGCCACCAGGATCCCGGTTTTATCGATCACGTCGTCAACAAGAAAGCTGAGATCGTGCGGGTTTACTTGCCGCCCGATGCGAACACATTGCTCTCCGTAGTCGATCATTGTTTGAGAAGCCGCGATTACGTGAACGTCATCGTCGCCGGGAAGCAGCCGGCCTTGCAGTATCTCGACATGGATCAGGCCGTTAAGCACACCACTGCGGGGATTAGTATCTGGGAGTGGGCCAGCAACGATCGCCAGAGTGAGCCTGACGTGGTGATGGCGTGTGCCGGAGACGTGCCGACGCTGGAGACGCTCGCTGCCGTTGACATCCTTCGTCAGTATTTTCCCGAGTTGAAAATTCGCGTCGTTAACATCGTCGATCTGATGACACTTCAGCCTCAAAGCGAACATCCGCACGGGCTATCAGACCGCGACTTCGACTCTCTGTTTACGACCAACAAACCAATCATCTTCGCGTTTCATGGTTACCCGTGGTTGATTCACCGTTTGACTTACCGGAGAACGAACCACGTTAATCTTCATGTACGCGGATACAAAGAGGAAGGCACGACGACTACGCCGTTCGACATGGTTGTCGTGAATGACATGGACCGCTTTCACCTGGTGATGGACGTCATCAACCGTGTGCCGAAACTGCAACCGATTGGCGCGCACGTCAAACAACTGATGCGCGACAAGCGGTTGGAACACAAGCAATACATTCACGAACACGGCGATGACATGCCGGAGATTCGCGACTGGAAGTGGCCGTACTAATTTACAAGATTTACATGATTATCAGGATTAACATGTAAATCCTGTCTAATCTTGTAATCCTGTCTTAAGGTATGAATGTACTCGTACTCAACTGCGGCAGCTCGTCAGTCAAGTTTCAATTGATCGCCACCGATCTCGATCAGATCGCGCACGACTCCGACGCGCGTCTCGCGCATGGCATCATTGAACGCATCGGTGGCGCTGCGATTCTCACGTTCACCAGCGAGGGAAGTGCGCCGCAGCGCTCCGCCGCACCGGTCAGAGATACTCGCGCAGCAGTTGACATCGTCCTGCGCTGGATTATTTCGCATGAGTCGGGCATCACTGACGTGAATAGTTTTGCCGACGTTCACGCGGTGGGCCATCGAGTCGTGCACGGCGGTGAACGATTCAGCAAATCAGTGCTGATTACGGATGAGGTCCTGCGTGGCATCGAGGACGGCATCGAGCTCGCCCCGCTGCACAATCCGGCAAACATCGCGGGCATCACGGCGGCGCGCGCCAGCCTGGGTCTTGGTGTGCCGCAGGTAGCGGTCTTCGACACCGCCTTTCATCAAACCCTTCCCGAACACGCTTATCTCTACGCCGTGCCGTACCAACTGTACCGGCGTCACCGCATTCGCCGGTATGGTTTCCACGGCACCTCGCATCGCTACGTTGCGTATCGCTATCGCACTCTGCGTGGCATTCCGCGTGATGCGACGAACATTATTACGTTGCACCTTGGCAACGGCTGTTCGATCGCCGCGATCCGCGAAGGCGATTGCATTGATACTTCGATGGGGCTTACACCGCTCGAAGGATTGGTGATGGGGACGCGGTCGGGTGACATCGATGCGTCGGTAGTTGATTTCATCGGTTCCAAGGAAGGCTTATCGGCGGCGGAAGTTGAGAGTTTGCTGAACAAGCAGTCAGGCCTGCTCGGTATTTCAGGCCTGACCGACGACATGCGCGAGTTGTTGGCCGAAGCGCACGAGAACAACGATCGACGCGCGCGACTTGCTGTCGAAATCTTTTGCTACCGCGCGCGCAAATACATTGGCTCATACCTCGCGGCGATGAATGGTGCGGATGCAGTCGTTTTTACGGGCGGTATCGGGCAGAACTCTCCGGAAGTGCGGGCAAAGATCTGTGAGGGACTCGCGTGGCTCGGAATTCAAATCGACGCCACACGCAACGCAGCCCACACTTCCGGCCGCGAAGGACAAATCAGTGCGGAGGGATCACGAGTCGGTGTTTACGTGATCCCGACGAACGAAGAGCTGCTGATCGCGCGCGACACTGTGCGCGTCGTTACCGGCGCGCCACAGCGTTTTTAACCACGAAAACACGAAGACACGAACTCTGTTATGACTTCGTGTCTTTGTGCCTTTGTGGTTAACGTCACTACGATTTCGAATAGCGACTCAGAGTGTCGGGCAATGCGCGCACCTCCGCCGCTACAGTTGGCATTTTACCGCCCTCGCCGAGTAGATCCTTCGCCTTCTTCCCGTAATAGGCCTCGTTCAGATCATTGTCCGGAGTGATAGCCACGCCTTTGAGTGCCGCTCCAATAAATGCGCCTTCACTATGCGAATAAGAAAGGATGCCCGCATCGAGCGTAGCATTCGTCGAGGCGCTCACCTTGCGCCCGACTGGACCAGCGGTAACACCGGCCTCTCCTCCCATCTCAAACTTGTCTTCCAGTAATCCGTTGAGACCACCCTTGTTCATCACCAGCATCACAAAGTCGGCTTTCTCTCCGCCAATCTGCGGGCCGATACTGGCGCCGCTCATATTGTAGAAGACGGGCGTGCTCCAGCCGTTACCTATTCGGCGGCTGACGACACACTGTCCCTTGTGTCCACCAACGCCGAATGCTGCCTTTAGAACTTCAGGGCACACGACGACGGCTTCCGCGCGTCGTAACAAGTCTGTGGGAATGCCTTTATCAGGCGCGCCCATGACGTCCTTAATCACCTCCGCTGCCTTGTTCGAATGCCGTATTGCATCATCGGACCTTCCGCCAGGCACAGAAGTTTTCTGCGCGCTGACCTCGATCACTGTTAACCCGGCCGCGATCATAACGATCGCAAGCAATCGGGCGACTATATCTTTCTTCATCTTGTTCCTTCTTCCTTTCAACTTACCCACCAGCGCCAAGTGACGTTGTAAGCCTCCGCCAACTGGCGCAAATCCTGACGAACCGCCGCCCAATCGCGCTCGGCTCGTCCCCTCTGAGAATTGCGTCTCATAAACTCGCCAGAACGCCGCGTCATAAACTGATCGATCTGCGCGGCGCCATCGAGGACGGCCTCCACGTCCGTGCCGACTGATTTGTTATCTTTAAAGCGATCGTATAGACGTTCCGTGGCCTTCTCGTAATCGTGCACGAAGCGATTAATATCGTCTTCGCGGTTCGTACCATTCAGACGGCTTTTATCGAGCGACGAGTCGAGGCTCTTGCGGAACCTTTCGCTGTCCTTTTTGAGCTGCTTCATGACTCGCTGAACTTGCTTATCATTTAGGCGGTACGGAGCGTCCTGGCTCCGAGCCACTACCGATAAGCTCGCCAACATCAGTGCGCATACCATGCTGGAGAAGAATATTTTGCGTTTCATGTACCCTATCTGACTCCTTCGATAAATTTTTGCGATCATTTCCCATGCAAATTAACTGCTTCGATCTTCACGATCTTTTCTCTTTTTACTTTCATTTCTAATCTCGACACTTTGGGTGAGGGGCAGGGGCAAAGATCACGACCGGCTTTGCTCAAAAGTCAGGATCCGCTGTTGGATACAGTCAGTACCACCTGCGATAGCAGGTGGGTGCGCAGTCGTGCGGTGACTGGCCTCCTCCCGCGGGCCTAAAGGCTGCGCACCCACCCGCTACCGCGGGTGGTACTGACAAGTGCGATCCCTACTTTGAGACAAAGCCATCACGGCCAGAGCGCTCGCTGTGTGATAATCAATCACGTGAAGGTCTTTTCCGCTGTTATGACTCTGCTACTCGTCATGGATCCGCTGGGTAATATCCCCATTTTCCTGTCGGTGCTCAAAGACGTGAGGGCGGAGCGACGGCGGAGAGTTTTGATCCGCGAAGTACTGCTTGCCTACCTGGTCCTGCTGTTTTTCTTTTTTCTCGGCACATACTTGCTGCGATTGCTGAGCTTGCAACAGGAGACGATTAGCATTGCCGGCGGGATCGTCCTGTTTTTGATTGCCCTGCGTATGATCTTCCCACCGGAAAGAACCGTTCTCGCAGACACGCCCGAAGGTGAGCCTTTTCTGGTACCGCTCGCCATTCCACTCATCGCCGGTCCCTCCACCCTCGCTGCCCTGCTGCTGTTGCGGTCTGGTCCAGTGAAAACAACGGAGTTGCTGTTGGCGCTCACAATTGCATGGGTCGTGAGTGCAGTTATCCTGCTCTCTTCAAACCTTCTATACAAAGTGCTGAAAGAGAGAGGCCTGATCGCCGTCGAGCGTCTAATGGGGATGCTGCTGGTGATGGTGGCAGTGCAAATGTTTATGACCGGCGTGGCGAAGTTTCTAAAGTTCTAAAATCATGTCAATCCTGTAAACTGACCTCTCTTTTTCCTACGCAGGCGAATGGATTGCAACTGAACTATAGGTCTCATGTCCGGCGAGACCAAAGGGGGAACATGTCGAGCACAGCAGAGCGTCGCATACGGTATCGGCGCACCGATGACATTTACCGTAAGGCAATCGAAGACATCCGAGACTACGCGATTTTCATAACCGATCCCAGCGGGCTGATAACAAACTGGAACGTCGGAGCACAACACATACTCGGCTACTCCGAAGAAGAGATTATCGGGAAGGATGCGAGCAAGTTTTTCACTCCTGAGGATAGGGCGAAAGGCGTTCCTCAAAAGGAGTTAGCGACTGCTGCGGCGGCCGGACGCGCGGAGGACGAGCGCTGGCACGTTCGTCGTGATGGATCGCGTTTCTGGGCTAGCGGTGTTGTCACGCCTGTCCGCGATGACACAGGTAAGCTGATTGGTTTTTCAAAGGTCATGCGAGACATGACCGAACGGAACAGGTTAACGGAAGAGCGCGATCGCTTCTTCGCCTTATCGATGGACATGTTGAGTATTGTGCATTTAGACGGGCGCTTCCAGCGGGTGAATCCGGCCTTTCAGAAAGTGCTGGGCTTCTCCGAAGAGGAACTATTAACCATGTCTCTATTTGAGTTGGTTCATCCGGATGATCGTGTACGAACTCTCACTGGATACGAGAAACTTGCCGCCGGGCAATCGATCAAATCAATGGACAACCGGTTGAGGTCTAAGGATGGAACATATAAATGGGTTGCATGGAGCTATTTCCCGGTGCCGGAAGACGGGCTGGCGTTTGGAGTCGGCCGCGACGTGACAGAACTGCGGAAGATAGAGGAAGTTCTACGCCTGCGCGCTGAGGAATTGGAGAACGCAAATCGCGTCAAGGACGAATTTCTCGCAACCATGTCACACGAGCTGCGGACGCCGTTGACTTCAATACTCGGTTGGTCGCGCCTGTTGGATTCAAATCAACTGAACGAGAAAGAAAAGGAACGTGCGGTCCACGTAATTCAACGGAATGCGGAAGCGCAGTCGAGGTTGATCGAAGATCTACTGGACGTTTCCCGCATCATCACTGGCAAGCTGAGAATTGAATTTCAGCCGGTATCATTTGCGTCTGTCGCAGACAGCGCGATTAACTCGATGCGTCCGGCTGTCGATGCGAAGCAGTTACAGCTCGAGACTACGATCGATCCTGCTGCCGGGCCGATCCTCGGAGACCCTGCACGTCTGCAACAGATCGTGACGAACTTGCTGTCCAACGCAATCAAATTCACACCCAACGGCGGAAAGATTGAGATCCGTCTGGAACGCTTCGACTCACACGTTCGCCTGGCAGTGACCGACACCGGAGTCGGAATTCCGCCGGAACATTTGCCTCACATCTTTGAACGCTTCAGGCAGGTAGATTCCTCAAATGTTCGAGCGCACGGCGGCCTCGGACTGGGGCTGGCAATCGTCGATTACCTGGTGCGCCGGCAGGGCGGGGCCGTTTCGGCTGAAAGTGAAGGCATTAACAAGGGCGCAACGTTCACGGTGGAATTTCCCTTGACGTCCTCTGAAGTTATCAGCAGTGAATTAGGACCAGTGCCTTTGATCTCACGTCCGACTAAGACGTTCCTGGACAGTTCAGACCTGCTCACAGATGAGAAACTAAAGGATCTCCGGATCCTGGTTGTGGAAGACGACTCAGACACTCAGGAGCTGCTCAAAACTGTGCTCGAGCGACACGGCGCCCACGTGACGGCTGTCAGTTCCAGCGCCGGCGCGTTGGCAGAGATTAAGCACGTCAAACCGGACGTAATCATCAGCGACATCGCAATGGCAGGCGAAAACGGATACGACCTGATTAGGAAGATTAGGTCACTGGGCCCGGAAAAAGGAGGGCATGTGCCTGCGATTGCGCTGACTGCCTACGCTGGACCATCTGACCGTCGCCGGGCGTTGCTGGCCGGATTTCAAACACACCTGGCCAAGCCCGTTGAACCGGATGAACTGCTGGCGGTCATTTTGAATCTTACTTTTCAGCAGGAAAGATAAATGGGGTGAAACCGGCAACTCCAATTAACCGTTAGACATCGTAACCGGCCGCTGTTATTAGGTGTCTAGATTGTTGATGGAGGAACGCCGTTTGGTTTTTACTGACATTTTTGCTCGCCTTTCGAAAGCCGCGCTTTTGCTCGGCTTTGTCGTGATTGGGTTAGTTTTAGCCATACCCGCCCAGGCCCAGGAGAGTAATCTCAAGGCCAGTCTTAACGACCTTTCCACCCTGTATCAAAACGAAGTTCAGAGGCTGGAGAAACAGCAGCAGCAGTCGAAACAACTCTACGACGATGGGCTCATCTCGCGGGTGGAGTTTGAGAAGGGCGAGAAGGCGTTGGCTGACGCTCGCGCGAAGGTCGAACAAGTCGCCAATGAGATAGCAGCGGCGAATAAACCGGCGATCGCTCCCATTTCGGATCTCGCCTCGTCCGATCGTCCCTGGTCTACAGGCAGCAGCAAAATTGACAGTCTCATCCGCTACTACGGTTCGCAGCACGGTGTCGATCCTTATCTGATCTATTGCCTGATGTCGCAAGAGTCGAGTTTCAGCTCAGGCGCCACGAGCCCCAAAGGCGCGCAGGGGTTGATGCAGCTCATGCCGGGCACGGCAGCGCGGTATGGCGTGACGAATCCTTACGACGTAGCGCAGAGCATCCAGGGCGGCACGCGTTACCTGAAGGATCTTCTGAAGATGTTCAACGGCCGAGTGGATCTCGCGTTGGCAGGATACAACGCGGGAGAAGGCGCTGTTATGAAATACGGCAACACCGTGCCACCTTACAGCGAAACGCGCAACTACGTGCGCCTCATCCTCCAGCGCTACGGGAAGAAGACCTAAGCCGGGCCACAAAGAGGCACAAAAAGCACAAAAATTATCTGAGTCAGGAGTTCACTCAGAAATGTTTTTGTGCTTTTCTGCTTCAAGAGATCTCCATTAAGTCTTTGCCGACGACAATTCGTCCTTTGAAATGCTTGCGCACACCCTCGGCCCACTGATCGTCTGTGATCGATGGATCGTCGCCGGGAACGAAGTGAGATAGCACAAGCGTTTTGACTCTGGCTTGAGCGGCAACCTTGCCAACATCTTCAGGAAGAGTATGAGCGGCCATGAGGTGTTCGCGCAGTCTCTTTGCGTTGGGCAAACGTCGAATCAGTGCTTCGATACCCGGCAGATACATAATTTCATGTACAAGCACGTCAGCATCTTTCGCAAACTCAGCCAACTCCGGCGCGTATGCCGTATCTCCTGAAATAACTATCGAACGATCCTTTGCGTCGAAGCGGTAAGCGTACGCCTGCGTGATCGGCGGGTGACGCACCATACACGTGCTGACTCTCACGTCATCATTCATCAACACGACACCTGGCTTATCGAATTCGTGAATTCTGATTAGATTGCGAGGGTCCTGCCGGCCTTCGTCTGCAATGCGCGTGTCGATATCAAACTTGAGGTAGTTGAAGAAATCGCCGGCCATCTTTTGCAGTCCGGGTGGGCCATAAGCATCCAGGCGTACGGGCAAACCGGTTATCCAGGCGTTATAAAACAGCGGTCCGAGTTCCAGATTGTGATCGGAATGGTGATGAGTGATAAAAATGTAGCGCAGCCGGTTAAGCGCGACACCGGCGTTTAGAAGCTGCTTCGACGTGCCGTAGCCGCAGTCAACAACATACGGGACGTCATTGATCAAGATTAGTGTCGAAGGGTTACTGCGACCGGCTTCGCCGACCCGTGGTCCACCCTTTGTCCCCAGCAGAACGAGTCGCGTTGGTTTCTTTTGTTGACTGAAGCCGATTCGGGGGAGGATGGTTGAAGAGATGGCAAAGCTTGTGGCAGCGGTAAGAAATTGTCTACGAGTTGGCATCATCCACAGATTACACCGATTGCACAAATTTGAAGAACAAATCTGTGGAATCCGTGTAATCTGTGGATAAGGAGGCGACTATGAAACTAATCTGTGCTTTGTTACTTGTTCTGTTTGCGGCTGGATTTACGCATGAGCAAGACCCGCTCACGGTGAACTCAAAGACCATTGTCTTGAAACTGGAGAACTCTCGTGTCCGCGTCCTCGAGGCCACTCTCAAACCCGGTGACAAGGAGAAGCTTCACTCCCATCCCGCGTATGTCATCTACGTCATCGAAGGCGGAAAGGCTCGCACCCACGGCGTCGATGGGACAGTCACTGAAAACGAGTTCAAAGCAGGCGACGTCATCTACCGCGATCCGGTAACGCACTGGGCCGAGAACATCGGGAATACAACCATCCGGCTCGAGTTAGTCGAACTGAAGAATTGAATCTGCGCAATCGGCCTAATCTGCGGATGGCACGAAAGACAGAACAGTTAACCGTCGGACGCAGGCGCATCACGGTTGCGAACCTCGATAAACTGTTGTATCCGGGTGGAAAGTTCACCAAGGCGAAAGTAATCGATTACTACGTTAGCATTTCCAAATACCTGCTCCCGCATTTAACAAATCACCCCATCACGCTCAAGCGTTTTCCCGAAGGTGTGTTTGGTGAATCGTTCTGGGAGAAGGACGCGCCGGCATTCACTCCTGCCTGGGTAAAGACCGTTTCAGTTCCTCGTCGCGAAACCCGCGGTCCTGACATTCGTTACATCCTAATCAACGATCTTCCAACGCTGGTTTGGGTGGCAAATCTCGCGACTCTTGAACTACATCCATTCCTGCATCGAGCGTCGCAACTAAATCGTCCAACCTCGATTGTCTTCGATTGCGATCCGGGTGAGGGAACCAACATCTTAGGCTGCGCCCGAGTCGCGCTGATGTTGCGCGAAGTGCTTCAGGAACTCGGCCTCGAGTCATACGTCAAGGTTTCCGGATCGAAGGGTCTACAGGTTTATGTCCCACTCAATTCCGCCGTCACGTATGACGAAACGCAACCACTCGCCCGAGGGATCGCCCAACTCCTGGCCCAACGAGAGCCGAAGCTAATCGTCTGGCAAATGCCAAAACATTTGCGAACGAAAAAGGTTTTTATCGATTGGAGTCAAAACGCAGAATTCAAAACTACGGTAAGCGTGTATTCACTCCGCGCCAAGACCCACCGGCCTTACGTCTCCCTGCCGGTCCACTGGGAGGAACTTTCAGACGCGTTACAAAAGAAGGACGCCGGCGCACTGTTCTTTACTCCTGAAGAAACAATTGAACGTGTGAAAGAGCTAGGAGACCTGTTCAAGCCGGTACTGAATCAGGTGCAACGATTACCATTGGAACTGCGGCGTTACTTCGAGCAGCAACGTTTGCAAAGATCGAAGCGCAGTGAAGCTCTTGAGCCGTATGCCGCAAAACGAGATTTCCGCAAAACGTCGGAGCCAAAGCCAAGTGTGCCCAGGCGTAGTCAGCAGGGTAGCCGGCGCCGCTTTGTGATTCAGAAGCACGCTGCGAGTCATTTGCATTATGACTTTCGCCTCGAGATGCATGACGTGCTGAAGTCTTGGTCTGTTCCGAAAGGCCCACCGTTTACGAAAGATGAGCGACGGCTCGCAATGCCGACCGAGGATCATCCCCTTGAGTATCTCGATTTCGAAGGAGTCATTCCGGAAGGGCAATACGGCGGCGGCACGGTCATGGTCTGGGACATCGGCACGTATGAATTAATAGAAGGCAATTACTACCAGGGAATACTGCGGTTTTACCTAAACGGGACGAAACTAAAAGGTGAATGGACCATCAAGCGATTCGCGGATGGGAAAGACGAGCGAGATAACAGAGACAAGTGGCACTTGATTAAGACAGGTCAAAACACACGTGCGGTATCGAAGAAACGTGACGACGAATCGGCCTTAACGAAACGAACGATGGCGCAGATCGCATCGGCTGCCGATGCTGTTTGGCAGAGCAATCGGCAATGAAGGTTGATTTACGACAACTACCGCAGGCTCGATTGGATTTCATAAAGCCTATGCTGGCGAGACCGGTTGACCGTTTGCCTTCCGGCGCTGATTGGGTCTACGAACTGAAGCTCGATGGTTACCGTGTGTTGATATTGAAGAAGCGCGGTGTGGTGACTGTCTTCTCGCGCCGGGGAAATAATTTTAGCGACAAGTATCGGACCATTGCGGACGCGTTCTCGTTTCTCCAGGACGATACGATCGTCGATGGCGAATTAGTCGTCTTGGACGATCATGGCAAACCCTCGTTCAATGCCTTACAGCACTCTCGCTTCACGCCGGACGCCCTGTACTTCTACGCATTCGATTTGCTTGCGTACAAAGGAAAAGATCTGCGCAAGCTGCCGCTCCTGGATCGTCGCAGTTTGTTGGAGAGTTACGCGTTGCAGGGCATGAGAGACCCGGTGCGTTTGTCTGAGGTCTTTAACGCACCGGCAAACTCGATGGTTGCAGCGGCGAAGAAAGCAGGTCTCGAAGGCGTAATCGGCAAACGCGCGGACAGCAGATATGAAAGCGGTGAGCGCAGCGGCGCGTGGGTAAAGTTTAAGACCAACAAGGGTCAGGAACTCGTAATCGGTGGTTATAAGCCAGGCAATCATGGATTCGATTATTTGCTCGTCGGCTACTACGAAGGTAAGGCCCTCATCTTCATCGCCAAAATACGGAATGGGTTTACACCGGCATTACGGCGAGAGGTAGCTAAAAACTTTCGAGCGCTCAGAACGTCACAATGTCCATTTGCAAATCTTCCAGAACCAGCAAGCGCCCGGCGAGGTGAAGCGATAACAGCAGAAGTGATGCCGAAGATTCAGTGGCTCCGTCCGAAACTGGTAGCTCAAATCGAGTTTACGGAATGGACCAAAGGCAATCATCTGCGGCACTCGCGATTTATAGCGTTGCGTGATGATAAGCGGGCGAGTGAGGTAGTTAAGGAGAGCTGATCTGACCGCTTAACTTACCGGATCCGCCGGGCGAAAGAAGCCGGGCAATGAGTTGATGCATCCGATCGAGATCGATTGGTTTGGTTAAATAACCCGAGACTCCTGCATCGTAAGCGGCGCGTTGAAAACCCTCGGTGCCGAACGCCGTAATCGCAACCACAGGCACCTCTCGCAATGCGTCATACTCGCGAATCCTGCGCGTTGCGCCCAGGCCATCCAATGTCGGCAAGTTGATATCCATTAAAATCAAGTTGGGCAGCATTTGTGTCGCAACCGTGATGGCGTCTTCACCATTAGCGGCTGTTACCACTCTGTAACCTTGTTGCTGAAGATCGAGGCTGATCATCGCCACGTTATCGGCCGAATCATCGACGACAAGGATCAAAAACTTCGGCTCGATTCGTTGACCCTCGTTCGGGACGTTCTTGGGATTGAATGCCGGGAGTCCCGAAGTGGCTAACGGGTCTTTGTTTTTCATATGTCTGCGATTATAACGACGATGGTGGTTGTTTAGCCAAAACGGAACGTGAGGTGCTGAGCCATGGACGCAAAATTTCATCCTGCGATGGCGGCTATAAAATCCGGTGACGTGGAGAAGTTGAAGACACTTATCGCCGCAGATCCTTCGCTCGCAACGTCGCGACCGTCGAGAAGCCATCCAACGTTGCTCCAGTGCCTGTTACGATAAGCTTTAGACTGGATTACAGGATTAGCAGGATTGACATCATGTTAATCATGAAAATCCTGTAATCCTGTCTGACGTGAGCATTACAACAGTTAGCGGTTCGTGCGTGACTGCCAATACCCAGGTCGGCGGCTTTGGTGCGCGACTGCGACAAATAGCAATCACATTCTCGTCTATGGTGTAGATGAGGCTGAATGGAAATTGGTGCAGCAGTGTCCGTCTGAAATCTGAAGTAATGGCTTCTCCGGCTTGAGGATAATCACACACTCTGTCGATAGCTCTTTGTACATCGTCGAGGAAATCAGTTCCGAGTTGACTCGAAGCTGCCTCATAAAACAACGCCGCTTCTGTCATTTCTTCTTCGGCTGGTGTGAGGAACCGATAACGGATCATTTAAGTCGATTGCGTGCTCGAGTCATCACTTCATCGCCCGCGTGAGCTTCAATCTCGCCTCTAAGATACGCTTGATAACGGCGTTGTGACTCAGCAATCCACAATTGCTCAACTTCGCTATCTGTTGACGGATCCAATCCTTCTATGAGGATCCGCGCCAGCGTCGCTTTCTCTTGCGGCGTCAGCAGACGCGATTGTTGCTCGAGTTCATCAAGAAGTGCGCTCATGCGTTTGATATTATAGCCCACTAACAGCGAACCGGTCACAATTTGTGATCGGTTGCCAAAAGCATCCGTAGAGGCGAGGACCAGCTACTATGACGAAAAATTTCATAATGTTGACCAAACTATTCGTTTACACCGCGCTCATTCTGGCAGTCGCTCAGGCCACCGCATTATCCCAGGACCATGCGGCGAAGATTCAGGAGGTGCTCGCGCTCGCGCACAAGTACCAGCAGTTTAATGGGACAGCCCTCGTGGCGGAGAATGGGAAGGTTGTTTATAAGGGCGCGTTTGGGATGGCGAACATGGAGTGGGGGATTCCGAACACGCCCGATACGAAGTTTCGCCTCGGATCCATCACGAAGCAGTTCACTTCGATGCTGATACTTCAACTCGTCGAGCAAGGAAAGATCAAGCTTGATGCGAAACTCTCGGATTACTTGCCGGATTACCGAAAAGATACCGGCGAGAAGGTAACGATTCATCACCTGCTCACACACACTTCCGGTATTCCAAGCTACACGGGCTTGCCTAACTTCTTCCAGGATGTGAGTCGCAATCCTTACAAAGTCGCTGACTTCGTGAAGAAGTATGCGAGCGGTGACCTGGAATTCGAGCCCGGTTCCAAGTTCTCCTACAGCAACTCCGGTTACTTTATCCTCGGCGCTATCATCGAGCGCGTTACCGGAAAACCTTACGAGCAGGTGTTGAAGGAGAACATCCTCGATCCAGCCGGCATGAAGAACACCGGCTACGATCATCACGACACGATCATTCCGAAACGCGCCTCCGGTTACGTCAAGACCGGCAATGGTTACATCAACGCTCCTTACCTCGATATGTCCATTCCTTACGCGGCCGGTTCGTTGTATTCGACCGTGGAAGATCTATACCTGTGGGACCAGGTTCTCTATATCGACAAGCTGCTCTCCGCGCAATCGAAACAATTGTTGTTCAAACCGTTTCTCGAGAACTACGCCTACGGTTGGGGCGTTACTAATGCATCGTTCAAGCAGAACGGCCAACCCGTGCAGGTCATTACACACAATGGCGGCATCAACGGCTTTTCCACGAACATCGCGCGCTATCCCGAAGGAAAGAACCTGATTGTACTGCTGGATAACACCTCCCAGAACGTTCAGCCGCTCAACGATATCATCGAAAAGATCCTCTACAACCAACCGTACGAGCTGCCGAAGATGCCGATCGTGTCGATGCTCGAAAAAACAATCACAGAGAAGGGAGTCGAAGCGGGTGTCGCCGAGTATCGCGATCTCAAAGCAAAGCAGTCTGCAACGTATGACTTTTCCGAGCCTCAGTTAAACCAGCTCGGCTATCAGCTACTGCGAACCGGCAAAATCAAAGAGGCCGTTGAAATATTCAAGCTCAACGTCGAAGTGTACCCGAAGGGCTTCAACACCTACGACAGCCTCGCTGAAGCCTACGCGAACATGAACGAGCGCGACCTGGCGATCAGCAATTACAAGAAGTCACTCGAACTGAATCCAAATAACACCAACGCCATCGAGGCGATAAAGAGACTTGAAAAACCACCCGTGACTGTTGACGCAAAGGTCTTTGACGCATACGTGGGTGAGTATGAACTGGCGCCGGGCTTTGTAATGCGTGTCTTCCGCGAGGGAGACAAGTTTATGACGCAAGCAACTGGGCAGGAAAAGTTTGAGATCTTCGCCGAGTCAGAAACTACTTTCTCTCCGCGAGCGTTCAATGCGAAGTTGACGTTCCTTAAAGACGCGGAAGGAAAGGTCACCGGCGTTCAACTCAACCAGGGTGGTAAAGAGATTACCGGGAAAAAGATCAAGTAATCCAATCCACCGATTACGCCGATGACACAGATGCCGCATCTCAATGGTAGTTCCGCTACTCGTATCGTAATGCGACCAGCGGATCTACCTTCGCCGCGCGACGCGCAGGAATGTAACAAGCAAAGAAAGCCGCTAACGACAGCAGCACTGAAATCAGAATAAACGTGATCGGATCGGTCGCGCTGGTATTGAACAGTAGACTGTGCATCAACCGTGTTAGACCGATCGCTCCGCCGATTCCGACTACGACTCCGATCGCAGTCAACTTCATTCCGCGTCCAACGATGAGCTTGAAAACATCTCGCGCTGTCGCGCCGAGCGCCATGCGTACACCAATCTCATGTGTCCTCGTCTGAACGAGAAAAGCCATCACACCATAGATTCCGATCAGCGCCAGAATCAAAGCTCCACTTGCAAAGACCGCGAACAAAGTTGCGTACAGGCGCGGCTGCCAGATCGATTCCGCAACTACTTGTTCCATCGTCGCGACCTCGCTAACAGGCAGATCAGGATCGAGCTGTGCGACTTCGCGCCGAATGGCGGCAATAAAGTCTTTTGGATTTGAAGACGTCCGCGCCACCAGCGATAACCCATTCACCGGAATCTTCGCGTGCGGTAAATAGACGCTCTTTCTTGTCTCCTCCTGCATTCGTTGATGCCGGACCGAGGCAACAACGCCGATCACTGTGTGCCACGGTTCGTTATCTTCAGGTGGACCAAAACGAATGCGCTTTCCGATCGGAGAGTCGTTGGGCCAGTACTCACGCGCTAGTCGTTCGTCGATAATCGTTACATCCGGCGCGCTTTTCTTGTCTGCATCGGTGAAGTCGCGGCCCGCAAGCAGCGCAATTCCCATCGTACGAAAGTAACCCGGAGTGACAACAGTGTGTTGAATCATCGGCGCCTGCCCAACAGGCAGAACCGGATAACCTTCAACCGTTAGGCTTCGGCCCCAGCCGCCTCCGCTTAACGGCAGCGTGGCCGTGGCGCTCGCCGCTTGCACGCCGGGAAGAGCACGTACTCGTTCCACCAACTGTTTGTAGAACGTCGCTCGTTGTTCGTCTTCCTTGTATTTCGCTCTCGGCACGATCACGGTTGCCGTCAGAACATTCTTCGGATCCAATCCGATATTGACGTGTCGCAGACGAAGCAGGCTCTGGATCATCAATCCCGCGCCGACTAGCAAAACGAGTGACATCGCGATCTCGGTCACAACCAGTAAACTACGCGTGCGCGCCCGAACGCCCGCGGCTCCGCGACCTCCTTCTTTCAACGAGTCATTTAAATCGACGCGCGAAGTCTGCAAGGCAGGTATCCCGCCAAAGATGAGACCTGTTAACAGGGTTATCGCAACAGTGAAGCCAAGCACGCGGAAGTCGAGCCCGAAGTTCATCCAGAATGGAAGCTTAATCGGGATTGCGTGCAACAACAGGTTGAGTGCCCAGAGCGAAAGAGTAAAGCCGAGTGCTCCACCCACGATCGATAACAACAAACTTTCGACGAGAAGCTGGCGCATAATTCGCCAACGACCGGCGCCTAATGCGGCACGCAATGCAAACTCTTTCTGCCTTGCGGTTGCGCGCGCGAGCATGAGGTTGGCGACATTCACACACGCTACTAACAACACGCAACCGACAACACCAAGTAGAATTAGAAGCGCCTGGCGATAATCACCCGTGAGATTCTCGTGCAGACTCGTTACTTTTACGCTAAGACCTTCATTCGTAACCGGGTTTTGTTGTTCGATGCGGGCGGCGATGTTGGTCATCTCAGTCTGCGCTTCGGTAATACTCACGCCGTCCTTCAAACGCGCGATGCAGTTCAATCCGTGATCGGTTCGCGTGAACGTTTTCGTGCTCAAGGCGAGCGGCGCCCAGAGTTCTGAGACTTCCGGAAACTTGAAACCGCGAGGCATCACACCGACGACCGTACGCGGGCGATTACTGACCATGATCTTTCGCCCGATGATCTGCGGGTCCCCACCGAAGTTCCTTTGCCACAGATCGTGTCCGAGGATTACTACTGCATCCTCGTCGGGCCGATCCTCGTTTGCCGTGAATGTGCGGCCGAGTTGGGGCGAAACACGTAAGACTTCGAACAGTCCTTGTGAGATGTATGTGCCGCGAACCTCGATCGGCTCGCCCGCGCCGCTTAAGGAAAATCTGCTGGTGCCGTAGTAGGTGGCAATGTCTTCGAATACATGGTTCTGCTCGCGCCAGTCGAGAAAGTTGGGGAACGACACGCTCAGCGAATCGATTCCGCGTTTCAGCGCGGTCTCGTCGAGCACGGCAAGGCGATCGGATCGAGGGTAGGGAAGTGGGCGCAGCAGAATGCCGTTGGCGAAACTGAAGATCGCTGTATTCGCGCCGATGCCGAGCGCCAAAGTTAAAATGACGACGATGGTGAACGCGTAATTCTTGAGTAGCACTCGCGAACTGTAGGAAACGTCGCGGAGAATATTCTCGATGAGTCCGACGCCGCGTGCATCACGGCACTCTTCCTTCGACTGGTCCACGTGAGCGAACGACTTCAGCGCGGCGTATCGCGCTTCTTCAGGAGTCATACCGCTTCTCACTTTTTGTTCGATGTCACGTTCGAGATGAAACTGCATCTCTTCGTCGAGCTCTTGTTCCAGTTCGTCTTTATGAGTCAGCGCGCGCCAGCGACGTAATAAAGTGCTTAAGTTCATCCGTATGTTCCTCAGGCGTCTCGTAAGATCAGAGCGACGGCGCCGGAGAATTGCTCCCATTGCTTGCGCTGCGTCTCGAGTTGTTTGCGGCCGCGCGGGGTTAAGCCGTAAAACTTGGCCCTGCGATTATTTTCCGATGGCCGCCATACGGCTGAGATTAGACCGCGTGCTTCGAGGCGGTGGAGTGCGGGATAGAGTGCGCCGGCCGTCACGGTGAGAACGTCACCGGAGACGAGCTGCATACGCTGCATGACGTCCCAGCCGTTCAGGCTTCCGGAGCTAAGCAGCCGCAAAATCAGGAGTTCGAGCGTGCCCTGCTTAAAGAGGTCGGCTTGTTGCTTCTTCATACGCTTCCTATATTCCCTCGATAGGAAGCACGAGTTTAACGAGCCGTCCTATTGTGTGTCAATAGGAGCGAGCGAGCTTGACTGAGATTATGTAAATTGTTACCCGAAAACGGGTTCGACCTCCGGCCTCGGCAAACTCTCTTAGCGCCAACGGCGCGGCAATATGAAAGCCAGGGGCAAAGCGACGAAGGAGCGTCGCCCCTGGACCAGACGGTTGAATAGATCGAGCACTGAAAGTGCGAAATAGATCTCGAGCACGATTATTCCGCTCCTTCAGAGCTCAAGCGAATTATCCCAACCTGCCCAGGGCGACGCTCCTTCGTCGCTTGCCCCTGGCTTTCATATCGCCGCGCCGTTGGCGCTAAGAGGTCTGGTTGTCTTTCTTGTTATCCCAGCGTCTAAGCCTCAAACCGGTCGAGACGCAAGCCGAGGAGGAGTGAGTTCGTAGCGTTCGCTTGCCGTGCCGTGCGTCGGTGAGAGCGTCCATGCCTTCGGTCAGTTCCGCAAAGAGATTACGCTTGACGCTACGCTTTCGAGTGGGTTTAATCGACTGCTTCATTGCTTCCTCCTTGCCTCGAGTTCCTTCTTGATCAATTGCTTCAGCATTTCGCGTTGGGCCTTGGACCACTCAGAGAACTTTTTAATGGACAAGTGAAAATTTACGCGCTAGAGTGACGTAACCCCTCCATAAAAGAAGCGGGCCGACTTGTGCGGACAACACAACATCGACCCTAAACCCTCAACCTTGTCAAGAAAGGATGAAGATTATGGCTCGTCATAGTAGCGCATCACCGCGCGAAGAAAAATCTCACATCATCGACGCTTCTCTTAAACGACGCGCTCGATTACTCATAACCAACAGTTCAATACCAAGACAAACCCGATCGCTTATCAGGTACGCATTGGGAATAAAGGATCCGGACCTGGGTCAGTTGGTGCGTCGTGTTGAGTCGGGCGAAACGACTATCGAGCACTTTGAATAATGTCTGAAATTCCCCGGGACGCCAGAAAAAGCCTGGCGCTCAATGTCTTTAGGCCGCAGATGAACGCGGATAACGCAGATCAAATCTGCGTCATCCGCGTTCATCTGCGGCCTATTTACACTTTTCGTGCAGTAGATTTCCCGCTGCTGCGCGCGGCGTTGGTGATGAAGGTTCCGCTTAGACCGCCTGCTTTGTTGATTCGCCAGACAAAGCGACCGTTAGTTTTTCGTGTTGTGCCTTGTTCGTAAAAAGTCGCTTCGACCCTGTCGCCGTTGATCGAGCCCTGCACCTGAATCGGAGTTCTGCTGCCACGAGGCAGGCTCCGGCCATTCTCAGAGACCTTTTCACCTTTCCCCGTGAAACCTTGTCCACTCTGCTCGATCGAGAGGTTGAAACCGATTTCCATATTGTTGAAAGAACTGTACGAAGTCTTCTGAACAGTATTCACGACGCTCCATTTACCAGTGAGATCCTGTGCAGGGACAGTCGGCTCGTTATTTGGCTCTGCCTGCGCGACAACCGGAGCGGGAGAAGGCTGGTTGCCCCTGGCTACTGATGGCTGCGAGATCGGTTGACGATTTGGCTCCGCCTGTTCGACAACTGGAGACGAAGAAGGCTCGTTATTCGTGACCACTGATGCGACTGGTGCAGGCGAGTCGTAGTCGCCGTATTTATATAACAGGGCAACAGCCGCCACCGCGAGGAGAAACACAACAGCAGCGACGAGCAAGCCGCTTCGATACGGTGCGCTTGAAGATGCCGGGTATGGGAGCACACTTGGAACTTCGGCACGCGGCACTTCGGCAAGTGGCACTGCGGCGCGCGGCACATTGGGCCTCACCAAAGTAACTTCATCAACCTCAGAAACTTCGTCAACCTCCTCAGGAATTACTTGCTCAGCATCGTGAAACTCCTCGGGCGCAGCGGTATCGATACCGAAGAACTGTTTAAGCACAACTCGCTCATTGGGCGTGATGGAGCTAAACGATGGCGGAGCGATGTACGGATCGAAACTGAATGTGGATCCCGGCATCGAAGCCGCAGCGTTGATTGCCTGGAAGCCGGTAAGATTGCCCACGCGAGCATCTACGAGCTGACCATTCTTGAAGAAGAAGATGCCGTCCGTTGTCCCCGTGTTCATAGAAAGTCGCCCGCTCTCGCCGTTGGAGGCGAGAGTACGGATGACATCGAGGATCCCGGAATCGCGAAGACTTTGTTCGGTAACAGACATATCGTTATTTTTCACTCCGCTGCGATGGATCGAAACGTTAATACGGTTGCACTGGTCGTAAAGAGGCGCGTTTTTATCAGCTAATCGCCGACGAAGCGGCCAATTCTCAAGCGCAATGCGCCAAGGCCTGGTGCCGTGATATGCGAACCAACCGTCTTCCACGAACCCCGGCGCTTCAATGGCCCAAGGGAAGTTTTGTGCCGTGGCATTGCTCTTGCCAATTACCAGCAATGGTCGCACTTTTTGTTCTGAAAAAGTGCAACTGTAAGTTCCTGAGGTTGTCTTTTGAGACAGCATGGGTCGGAACATTAACAAGGAGGGAAAGAAATGGCAGACCAGAAGGGAAGTCAGGGCGGTAAACAAGGTGGCGGCCAGGGTGGCGGTGGCGGCCAAGGTGGTGGCGGTAAACAAGGTGGCGGCGGCAGCGGTGGTGGCGGCGGCCAAGGTGGTGGTGGTAAACAAGGTGGCGGCGGCAGCGGTGGCGGCGGCGGCCAAGGAGGTAGCGGCGGCGGAGGCCGTGGCGGCAATCGCTAGTCGCAATAACTGAATCGAGAAGAGGTGAGCGCGCGATGGCTCACCTTTTCTTGTGCGCCCTCGCTATAATCTTGCGATGTATCAACTCAACGACAAAATAATCAGCTTTCTTCCTCCCGAAGCGATTGAACCGCAGGCGAAGGCCCAACTCGAAAACATCTCGGAAATGCCGTTCGTGTTTCATCACGTGGCGGTGATGCCCGATTGTCACCTGGGCAAAGGCGCGACCGTTGGATCCGTCATTGCCACCAACGGAGCGATCATTCCGGCGGCAGTCGGCGTGGACGTTGGTTGCGGCATGGTCGCCGTACGAACGAAGTTCTTCGCTCGAGATTTGCCCGATAACCTCGATAAATTGAGACAAGGCATCGAACGTCGCATCCCGCTGGGCGCCGGTGCCGGAAACAGGAAATTGACGGAAACAGCCGTCGAGCGAATTGGTGAACTGAACGCAGTGGCGACCCAGTACTACGACAAAGTCGATAAGAACTGGCGCAACGCACTCGGCACACTCGGTTCCGGTAATCACTTCATCGAGATTTGTCTCGACGAAAACGAGCAAGTGTGGGTAGTGCTTCATTCAGGCTCTCGCGGCATCGGTAATCGGCTCGCGACCAAACACATCAAAGTCGCGCAACGGTTGATGGACGAGCGGGCCATCGATCTCAAAGACAGAGACCTCGCGTACCTCACCGAGAACACACCGGAGTTCGAAGCTTACATGACCGATCTTCTCTGGGCGCAGGACTTCGCACGGCTTAATCGCGAAGAAATGATGGACCGGGTTATGAAGGAGCTTTCATACGCCTTCTATGGCGAGGACGGCCACGAGTCGGAAATTGAAAGAGAACGCATCAACTGTCATCACAACTTTACACAGCAGGAGCAGCACTTCGGCAGCACGGTTTGGATCACGCGTAAAGGCGCAATCCAAATGAGGAAGGATCAAAAAGGCATCATCCCGGGTTCGATGGGGACGCGGAGTTATGTCGTTTCCGGGCTACAGAATCCGTTTTCCTTCAACTCCGCGCCACACGGCGCCGGCCGGCGCTTCTCACGTGGCGAAGCAAAACGCAGATTCACGCTGAGCGATCTGGAGAAAGCCATGGGCCAGATATCCTTCAGGCACTCGAAGTCGCTGATTGACGAAATCCCGCAGGCTTATAAAGACATCGACGAGGTAATGGAGAATAGTAAAGAACTGGTTCACGTCGATCACGTGCTGCGACAGGTGGTGAACATCAAAGGCGATTAAAACATCCACAGATTACACAGATTCTGTGCAATCTGCGTAATCTGTGGATGGATTACCCGACGCGAACTGACAGCATGGAGATGGAGCCGCCGTCTACGCCTTCCACTGGAAACGTAACTTCATCCTCTTTCCGTTTGGCCCCGATCACGTAAAGCAGCGGCAGGTAATGATCCGGCGTGGGAATGGCCAGCAGCGCATCGCGGCCGAGTGTCTCGTAATTAACGAGCGGATCGAACTCACCTTTCGTCATCAAGTCTTTTGCCGCGCTTTCGAAGCGCAGTGTCCAATCGTACGGTTCAGGCATGTGCTTGCCCCAGGCGTACGTGTGAAGATTATGGACCAGGTTGCCACTGCCGGCGATCAGTATCCCTTCATCACGCAACGGCGCTAACCGTTTTCCAAGCTCGAAATGAAAAGCGGCAGGCTGGTTTTCGTCGATGCTCAACTGAACAACCGGTATGTCAGCTTCGGGAAACACGTGCATCAGCACCGACCAGGTTCCGTGATCGAGTCCCCAAGAGTTGTCGAGCTCGACCGGCAGCGGCGCAAGTATTTCCTGGACCCGGCGAGCGAGCTCAGGATCGCCGGGCGCAGGGTATTGCACTTGATACAACTCGCGGGGAAAACCTCCGAAGTCGTGGATCGTTCTAGGCGCAGTCATCGCGGTTACGAGTGTGGCAGGCAAGTACCAATGAGCGGAGACGCAAAGCACGCCGCGAGGACGCTCGATGTTCTTTCCGATCGCAGCCCAGCTTTCGGTCCACCCGTTGCGCAGGATGGCATTCATCGGGTTGCCGTGCCCGAAGAAAATTGCCGGCATTGTTTGAGCCATTTCAGCTAGTGAACCCAAGCCGCGGTCTTAAGTGCCCAGACACTTTCAGGGTACTTCTGTTCGAACTGCTCCGGCAGCTCGCCCAACACCGTATGATCGTTCGTTGCTTTGTAGTGGCTCACGCCTTTCCAGTAAAGAGCCTCGGGCGCGGTCTTTGAGTTCGGGTAACGATCGAGAATCTCGCCGTACCGGCGTTCTGCATCTGCCCAGTTTTTGTTCATGAACGCAACCCGCGCCAGACCCATTTCCAATTGAGCACGGAATTCATCGTTTGGCAGGTAGCCCTCGATACGGTGCCGCTCGACTCCGTTCGAATCCAGTATCAGCACGGTCGGCGTCCATGGAACGTCGAAGCGATGGAAATAGACAGGGTGTTCTTTGATGTGAGCCTCGAGCGGGACGAAGGTTTCGTTGATAAAGTCTGAGGTTTGATCGTCGCTGTACGACTCGGCTTCCAGCCGAGCACATGCGCCTCAGGCAGGGGCCGCGCTGAAATCAACGAGCAGGGGCTTTTTGCTGGTTTTTGCTTCCGCGAGCGCCGCGTCAGCGTCTGTCATCCAATTTACTTTCATAGTTCCTCCTTGATGGTCGAATTGTAGCCGCAAAGAAACACAAAAGTCTTTCAGCCACAAAAAGCACAAAAGGATTTCCGCTAGTTTTTTGTGCCTTTTGTGCTTCTTTGTGGCAAAGGCATTCCTGACTTTTCTCGGCGGGCTGTTAGAATGCAGGAAAACAAACCTGCCGGGTGTATTGCAGATGGATTACTACGAAGTGCTGGGCGTCAGCCGCGGCGCAAGCGAAGATGAGATCAAGAAGGCCTATCGCAAGCTGGCCCGCAAGTTTCACCCCGACCTGAATCCAGGCGACAAGACCGCTGAAGAAAAATTCAAGCAGTTGCAGTTTGCGTACGACGTGCTCTCCAATGTCGAGGATCGCAAGCTCTACGATCAATACGGCGATAACTGGCGCGCCGTGAAGGCCGGCGCGGGAGTGCCGCCTCCGGGGCAGGAAGGAGGACGTCAAGCCTGGGGCACTGAACCACCAAGCGGAGGGTTCGATTACGGCGATTTTGATTTCGGCGGGTTTCGCAGCGGTACTTCAGGTTTTGACATCTTCGAGGAGATCTTCGGCGGGCGGACGGGCCGACCTCGCGGTTCCGAACGCGGGCGCGACGTCGAAGCGGAAGTGGAGTTGTCGCTTGAGGAAGCACACCGTGGTGGCCGTCACAGTCTGCAAATGCAAACGGCTGAAACCTGTCCGACTTGTAACGGCACTGGCGTAAAAGACAATCAGCCGTGCCCGACATGCGGCGGAGTGGGCCAGGTGCTCCGGCCTAAGACGATTGAAGTGAACATTCCTGCCGGTGTTCGTGATGGCTCAACTGTTCGACTTGCAGGACAGGGCGGCCCGGGAAGCAACGGTTCGCAGGCAGGCGATCTCTACCTGCACATTCGCTTACGTCCGCACCCTGTCTTCAGCGTTCATGGTGACGATCTGGAAGTTGAACTGCCCATCGCACCCTGGGAAGCTGTTCTGGGCGCCAAAGTAACAGCACCCACAATTGATGGAAGAGTTGAAGTGAAGATTCTGCCTCGTGCGAAGAATAACCAGCGTTTACGTTTGCGCGGACAGGGTTTGAATAAGCGCAAGGGGGGTCGCGGCGACGAGTATGTAAGATTGAAGATCGAAGTGCCCAGGGACGTAAGCGAAGAAGAGAAACGTCTTTACGAAGAGCTGAGTCGCGTTTCGCGATTCAATCCGCGAACTGGTTAGGAGCTGGAAATGTTCGAAGATGATTTTGAGCTCGACGAACCGCTGACGTTTGAAATGGTCGCCGACATCGTCGGTGCACGGCGATCGTTAGTTGTGCGGCTGGCGCAACAAGGTCTGATCGATACTGTCGATGACGAGAGTGGAGAGCAGCTCCTGCCGCGGCGCACTGTGATACGGCTCCGCAGGATGCAGCGCCTGCGCCGTGACTTGGGTGTCAATTTCGCAGGCGCCGCTGTAATCCTCGATCTCGTTAATCGACTTAACGAGATGAACCGCGAACTGGCAAGACTGCATCAGCTCGTGAAGTGAGCCACAAAGAAGCACATAAAGCACAAACGAGTCTTTGTTGCCTAGTGCGCTTGTGGCGCGGTCTCTTACCGAATCTCAACGCTTCCCGTGGACCGCAAGCCCATCAGCCGCGCGGGCAACACGCCAAAATCTTCAACCTCCCAGGTGTTGCCATCTTTAAGTCTTACCTTAGCCGCAGGGATCAGTGTTCCTTCTCCCCGACCGTTACGGTCCAGAAAGATCTCCGCGTACCCGACTGGATAATCCTGCGATCTCGTGCCGTAACGCAGTTCAAAGAACTGGATGTTACGCTGATAGAGCACCGTCAGCTTTGTGCCTCCTTCGCTCCACTGGTCGGCAATGACGGCGTTTGCCGGCAGGCCGACGCCGTTGCCGATTATTATTCTTCCTGCCTCCATCTTCGAAAGCGTCTTGATTAACTCGTCCTGGCCGCCTCGACTAAGCGCGTCGTTCAACTCCCGCACCTGGTTGGGAGCGGTGTAGCGGTTGACAATCAACGAAAACGGGCCTGAGCGTCCCGCGAAACGCCCGCTTAGGGCGACGACCGTTCCGTTCACACGTTGACTGCCATCCATGTGACTACGTGATACGCTTGGAAATAGCGCGAGGCAGCAAAGCGCCAATAGAAAAACCGATACTTTCTTCATATGTCCCTCCTTGTCATAAAACAGCGTTGCACCCAAAGAAGCACAAAGGGGCTTCCGCTGGTTTGTACCTTTTGTGCTTCTTTGTGGCCCACTACGCCGCCGACCGTCAGTGTGGCGCAGAATAGTCGCGATTTAGCGTCAAACTCTTTTCTGTTCTTGCCCTTTATTTTTCAATTGTGACTTTTGCAAGGTCCAACTTGTAATCTTTGCTCCACGTTCTGCAAACTAGCGGCGAACCCACAAAACGATGAGCGCAGATGGACACCGTTACCGGCGTGAAAGAAACGCCATCCTGTCAGTGCGTAAGCTCGCTAACCAGGCTTTCTCACGCGCGGGCGGCGCGCCCCTCGTCCCTGGCAACAGCGTTCGCCTGCTCAAAGACGCGAAAGAAAACTACCCTGCGTGGCTCGACGCGATCGCAGCGGCTGAGCGCTACATCCACTTCGAGAGCTACATCATTCACGAGGACAAAGCCGGCTGGATGTTTGCCGATGCGCTGACCGCGAAAGCGCGTGAAGGAGTGCGCGTGCGCCTCATCTACGACTGGATGGGCGGCCTCGGCAAGACTTCACACTCATTTTGGGATCACCTGCGCGCCGGCGGCGTCGAGGTGCGTTGCTACAACCCGCCACGATGGGACTCACCGTTAGGCTGGGTGAGTCGCGATCATCGCAAGACGCTGACTGTTGACGGAAAGATCGGTTTTGTTACCGGTCTATGTGTGGGCCGAATGTGGATGGGTATACCTGAAGAGAATATCGAACCGTGGCGCGACACCGGGATCGAAGTGCATGGACCATCAGTAGCGAATATCGAACGAGCATTCGCTAACGTCTGGGACATGATTGGCGACGCTCTGCCAGGTGATGAAGTGGCTAAACGCGAAACACTTGACGAAGCGGGTGACGTGATGTTGCGGGTGGTCGCCAGCGAGCCTGCCAGCGCTGGAATGCTACGCGTCGATCAACTCGTCGCGACCCTCGCGAGAGAGCGGTTGTGGTTGACTGATGCTTACTACGCCGGCACGACGTCATACGTGCAAGCGCTGCGAGCAGCGGCTCAAGACGGCGTTGACGTGCGTTTGCTGGTACCAAATGCTTCGGACATTCCTGTTTTAAAACCCTTGTCGAGAGCAGGGTACCGGCCTTTACTCGAAGCCGGCGTGCGCGTATTCGAGTGGAATGGAACAATGCTGCATGCGAAGACAGCCGTTGCTGACTGCAACTGGGCGCGCGTTGGTTCGACAAATCTCAACGTCGCAAGCTGGTTTGGTAACCTCGAACTCGATGTTGTCATCGAGAACGTGCCGTTTGCGACCCAGATGGAAGAAACCTATCTTCACGATCTGGAGAACTCGACCGAGATAGTTCTGGACGAGCAACACAGACTACGCGCGCCAAACAAACCAGTTCACCCGCGCCCTGTTATGACAAGCGGCGGTGGAAGCGGTGGGCGTGCCGCAGCGGGCGCTATCCGCATCGGCAACGCTGTTGGAGCAGCATTCACGAATCGTCGCGTGCTTGAACCGGTCGAGGCGCGCATCATGCTGAGTGCAGGCCTACTGCTATTGGGCCTTGCAATCTTGATTTGGTTCTTTCCGCGTGCGCTGACCTACCCGCTTATCGTCATACTCCTCTGGATCTCACTTGCACTCCTTTACCGGGCGTACCGGCTACGGGTACGAGGCGAGAAAGAGCAGAAATGAGTTCATGAACTGACAAAGTCCGCCACTATCGGCAGGTGATCCGAGGCGGCAAGTGCAAGGCGGCTACGGTGGACCGTAATCTTTTTCAGCATCAGCAGCGAATCGTAATAGATGTGATCGAGATGCAGGAGCGGAAACACTCCCGGATACGTACGCGCTCTACCGAGGCGTTGCTCAGGCTCGGCGCTATTGAGGTGGAAGCTCAGCAGGTGAGTGGTAAGACCTCGCGTCCACTCGTTGAAATCCCCGAGCACGATTCTCGGCGCTGTAGAGTTTGATTCACCCGAGATTACTTCGAATAACCTGTGTGCCTGGTACCGGCGCTCAAAAAAGCCCGTCCCGAGATGTACATTGTAGATCTGTAAAGCGGTTGAAGGATTCGTGATCGTGACTTGTAGACAGCCACGCGGTTCATTCATGCGCCACGTGAGATCGTGATTTCGATCCGCGATGATCGGCAACCTGCTGAGCACCGCATTGCCATAAGCTCCGCCGCGCAGTTTGCGATTCTCGCCAATGCGGAAATCCATCCCCAGTTCATCAGCAATCGCATGCACCTGGTTGTGTTCGCGCGCCGCTTCATCCATGCCGACAACTTCCTGCAACGCGACAACATCAGCATCAATCTGCTTCAACACCTCCGCAATACGCTTCGGCCGCACCCGCCGGTCGAGCCCACGACACTTATGAATGTTGTAGGTTGTAATCCGAAACGACGCCACGCTTTATTAATGCCACAAAGAAGCACAAAAAGCACAAAAACATACGAAACTATTTGTGCCTTTTGTGCTTCTTTGTGGCTGATCTTGATTTGACGTCGCTATGTTTGATCCATTCTTTAACGAATGCGATGTATTCCCGGACCGGCATCATCTTGAGGTCCCCGCTTGAAAAGCCATCACTTTTTCTTTGCGCAGAAAAGTCACTGTTGAAATCTATGAACTTGTACCAAATCACGGTTGCACTATCAGCCTCTTTCACATGAACAGTGTCGATGAACCAGTTTCGCAGAGCTAAAACAGCTTTCTTGGGGTTGTTCCCATGTGACTTGGCGTCAACACCAGCAAGGTCGGACAGGGCCTTTTTGTAATCGTGAGGCTTGGTTCCCAAAATTAAAAACCTCTTTTGTCTTAGGTGTCCGATTGATGTTCGGCGACATCCATAATCAATACCCAGCTCAAATGGCATGTTTAGTCGAGAGAATTCACCCGGCTTTTCTGATCTAATTCTGGATAGATCGTGAACGCTGTATTTGGATTTAAGAATTAATGAAAGAATCTTATTTATGCGCTGTTCGCCGGCGTCGCCGGTCTGAGAAGCGATCTGTGGCGTAAATCCGAAATAGACAATGGTAAAGAGCATCGGTCGTAAGAGAAAACCGTACTTGCTGTCGAATGGACAGTTGATAAATACGTTTCTCTTAAATCCCGGGTGAGGACCAGGTGACATCTATCGATTTCTATTTGCGACCAGTATGTGGTTGATGTGAAGACATGGCCTTTCGATAAGAATTGCTAAACCTGATCGTGCCGTCTTGCTTGTGTACGAACAGATCTAATCCTTGCTTTTTACTCTTCGATCTTGCCCATGACACAGCCTCACCTTGCGTAGCAAAGTTTTTGATTGCACGTGAGGAACCTAGTGATTTCACGCTCCAACCTCCTCTGAGGTTTGGAAGAACCTGTTGAGGTTTTCTATTCATGTCAGAGGATAATACACCATTGGTCTATGAGTAGGTACGGGCCGTCTTAAAAATGTTTATGACTGGGTCGCACCATTGGTGAGGAACCGCAAACCCTCGCGGGCGATGGCGGCGGGGATTTCGTGGTCGCCGTCGAATTCGCGAAAGGTGACGTCGTAGCCAAGGGATTTCAGGCTGGCTGCGACGCGGCGGCCGCAGCGGTTGATAGGAAGAATGTGGTCGCGAGTGCCGTGTGAGATGAAGATGCGTGGCGTGCCGTGTGGAGTGCCATCAATTACAAAGCCGGGTGAGAATGCAACCACGCTGTTGAAGAGATCACCATTGATCAATCCCAACGAGAGTGCGTAACTGGCGCCGTCTGAGAATCCCCCAACTGCAAGGCGCTTAGGATCGATCGCAGTAGTTTCAAATACGCGTTCGAGCGCGCGATTCAAGAAATCCACATCCTCACCGAAACTGCCGGTAATCGCGTCCCATGTCGTATCGCGAGAGTTAGGCGCAAGCACAGCCACTCCAGCTTCTTCAGGCGAAGAACCCAGATACCAAAACATGTCTTCGGCACTTTGAGTGGCGCCGTGCAACATTACCAGCAACGGAAGGGGAGACTGGCTCGCGCTCCTGGGTAACTGAAGAATGGCATCACGCTCGCGATCCAGGCCAAGCATTATCTGGCCCGCGGCAGCCGTCTTGACACCAGCGCGCGGACGCGCGGCGACTCTTCCATCACTTGCTCCAACAGCGCGACGACATGCGCTCCCAAGCGCGAGCGATGCAAGGGTACTCGCGCCGATCGCGCAGAAATGGCGTCGGTTAATACTCATAAAGGCAGAAATCCATCCACAGATTTCACAGGTTGTTTCTGCGAATCTGTGGATGGACCTTCATTCGTGCCTAACTAGGCGGCTACTTGCCCTTGACCATCACATTGCCACCACCGAGCGGTAGCAGCGCTGTGTTGGTTCCGACCCGCCGCCAGATCACTCCATTATTATCAAGGATGGTGATCGCGTAGGCGTCGCCCTGGCGCGGCACTAACAAGTCGCCGTCACGCGCGTCTACGGTGAAAGTGAAGTTGCCCAACGACTGCACGATCAAGCCTGTGGCCGGATCGATCTTCTGAACAACGCACTTGCCCTTGAACGAGGAACGATTCAACGTAGTCGTACTCGGCTCAGTCGAGAAGTTCAGGAATCCACCCTGCCAACTGTTGCTCTTCACGACATAAGTGAAGCCGTCGGTGCCGCGGAAGACATAGATGGAAGTGCCCTTCGGAGAACCCTTATCGTTACGAACGGTGAACCCGAAGTTTCCTTTACCGTTTGCACTGCCTGTATCAGGCACCCAACCACCTCCGGTTGTTTGCTGATCGTTAGAGCCGATAGCCACGTTGATTGTGCCAACGCCTACCGGGTTTGCGGTCCAGTATCCGTTTGTCGCGTCGATCTTCACAAACACGACATAGGTATCCGCTGCAACTCCGGAAAGGAACGTGAGCGCATCGCCGTTACTATCAACCGGCACGTTTGCCACCGTGATGTCGGGTGTGTTGCTCAGGTTATTAGACTTGAACAACTCAAACGTCACGCGCGCAAGAGAGATATCACCTGGCGCACCGTCCGGGTCCTGCGCAAGGTGTGCTCCGAGGCGCACCGTTGCAGTGGTGATGGTTGGCCCAGCAGTTACCACGCTCATATCGCCAGTAAAGGACGTTTCCGCCGTTTCCTTATTGACGGTAATCGTGACTGTCGCATTCGTCGTGGCGCCGTGTGGATCAACTACCCGCAGATTAATCGGATAAACTCCGGCTACAACCAACGGATTGCCCGAGATGGTTAAGGAGCCGGTGCCGGTTGGCGTAACAGTCAGTCCCGCCGGTACCGCCGAGAGAACTGATAACGTCAGATCAGCCGTTGCGTCGTCCACATCCGAAACAGAGACCGTCACAGTCGTGATCGGATCGCTGTACTGCACCGTCTGCGACAACAGGTTAATGGTGAACACCGGCGCATCATTCACAGCGTTGATGGTCAAGTTAACCGTGGCTGTCGCCTGGCCGCCGTGTCCATCGTCGATCGTATAAGTGAATGAGTCGCTGCCGAAGAAGTTCAGTGCCGGTGCGTAGTGCACTGTCTTGTTAGGATTGATCGAAACCGTGCCGTTTGCTCCCTGCGTGACGGAAACGACGCTTAACGTATCGCCGTCCGGCTCCGTGTCATTAGCAAGCACGTTGACGTCGATTGGAGTGTCTTCATCCGTGGTTGCCGAGTCGTTGTTCGCAGTTGGCGCGGCGTCTTGAGTAATCGTCACGTTGCGGCCGGCAACGGTTAGTGTGCCGACACGCGCCGCGCCGGTTGTGTTCGGAGCGACCGTGAAGTTCACAGTTCCGTTTCCATTACCACTCGCTCCGGAGTTGATCGTGATGAACGAACTGTTACTGACAGCGTTCCAATCGCACGCAGCAGTTGCCGACAAATTCTTGGTCACTGTTACATTGCCGGTGTTGCCCGGTGAGAAGAACGCCTGGGTCGTTGGAGATACTGTGGCGCACGATGCAGGAATCGTGACCTTGAAAGCGCCGCGACCGTGAGTGAAAGCAAACAAGGTCGTAACGCCGTTGTTGTTTACTGCCGAGAGCGACTCGACGACGGCATTCGAGAAGCCCGTAGTTTCACGCGCCCAGTTTTGCCCGCCGTCAAGTGAGACGAACACGCCAAGGTCAGTGCCGACGTAGATGCGTTGGTTGTCATTTGGATCGACGACGACAGAGTGCGCCGGGATGTCGGGTATCGCATTGACGTTCCCCGGTGTCTGCGTTCCGTCGGCCAGGACCCAGGTCGCGCCCCCGTCAGTACTCTTGAAGACGTGACCAGCGCTCGTGCCGTTGACGTTGGGTACTCCATTGAAGTTTGAGATGGTGGCCCAAACGTTGTTTGCATTCGTCGGGTCGTATTCAACCCACGAGATCGTGCCGTTGCCATTACCGCGCGGCGTGAAGCTTTGTAGCCAAACCGTATTCAACACACTCGCCGCGTTAGCGGTGAGTCCAATCGTGGTGCGACGAAGCTGTCCAGAAGCCGCGCCATCGATGACGATATTCGAATTAGTCGGTGCGATCGCCATCGCGGTGATTGAGCCGCCGGTCTGCTGCGCATTGCTGGTCCTGGTCCAGTTAGTCGCGTTGTTATCGGTGCGCCACATGAAGCGTCCACCGATCCACAGACGAGTTGGCGTGGTCGGGTCCATTCTGAAGACGGTGATGAATGGAAACGCATCGCCGGCGATCCCCGTAACGGCAGATGCGAAACTTAGTCCGCCATTGGTAGACTTCCGCAATGAAAGTCCCGTCGTTTCCAAAAACAGAGTGTTGGTGTTCTGTGGATTCACGGCCACGTATCCGCCGTCGCCGCCATTGATGCGTGCCCAGGCGTTTGGACCCGTTGCGTCCGTACCACGATTCGTACCGTTGTCTTGTGTGCCTCCGAAGTACGTCTGACCGTTCGGATAGGGAAGGCCGTGGTAGAACTGGGTCACTGCATAACCGTTATTCAACGGACCCCAAATAACCGGCGACGGCACAGTGAAGAACCCACCCGGCGTAAATTCATTGCCGCAGATTGGGCTCGTAGTCGTAATGGTCCCGCCGCTCGGCGTGGTGCCGTTAACGTAACCTACGTTGCCTGTTTTTGCGTTGTCGGTTTTGTAGATACCGCCGTCGTCTCCGACAAACATCGTTTGGTTAGTAGTACCGTTGTAGTTGGGATGGAAGGCGATGATGTGGTTGTCGGCGTGGACGAGCTGCGGATCGCCGTTGTTCGGCGGCGTGCCGTTGCCTTGAAAAAACCAGTACGAGGCAACACCCCAGTTGACACCGCCGTTGTCGGAGCGCCAGACGTCTATGCCACCGGCCCAAACCTTATTCTCGTCCGTCGGGTCAACAGCGATCACGTTATCGTACCAGCCCTGATTGAGGAACTGGTTGGTCGCGCCGAAGCCACACTCGACGAGCGCGGCATTAATGGGGTTGGAAAGCAGCAGCGTGTCCTGTTTATTCGGGCTGTTGTTGCGGACCTGCGTGGTCCACGTGCCCGGGTCGCCTGAACTGGTCGAGCGGAAGACGCCGAGTAGGCCAAGGTTGAAGGTGCCTGCGGCGAAGCTGTCCGACATCGCGTAGATGACGTTCTGGTTTGAGGGCGCGATGGCGAGCGACGTACGTCCCATCGCGGCCTCGGTGTAGACCTCGTCCCACGTGCCCGTGCCGCCTGCGTCCGTGTTGCGGAAGATGCGGGATTGCGGTTCGCCCGGGTTGAAGGCCGTGCCTGCCGCGACGAAGATGTAGTCAGTGGGCTGGTCGGTGCGGATTACAAGGTCCATCGCTCCGCGCACGCCCGTCGTGCTGCCGAGTACCGTGGGAACACTCAAGGCCAGCGTCCAGGTCGTGCCGCCGTCGAGCGAGCGCCATACTCCAGTGCCGGTCGCGGCATAGACATGTTGCGCGTTAACGTTGCTGACGACAATGTCATTTACGAAGAAGAAATTTGAGTTTGACGCTGTAGTGGCTAAACGAGTCCAGTGCGCGCCGGCGTCGGTCGTCTTGAATATGCCCGCGCCACGAACACCGTCCGCGTTGAAGAATCCCTCGCCTGTGCCGGCATAGATGATGGCGGGGTTCGTCGGATCCAGGGCCAGGCAGGTGACGGCGATGTTCGCGAGAAAGTCATTGAGCGGAAGCCATGCCGCACCACCGTTAGTTGTTTTCCAAATGCCGCCTGCAACTCCTGCCGCGTACATCACATCAGGATTGACCGGATCGATGACCAATGCGCGTGTGCGACCGCCGACATTACCTGGACCTAATGCTTGCCAGGTGCCGAGTACGCCACTGGTTGAAGCGCTGCCATCGCCGGCGCCGCCACCGCCGGTACCGTTCGGAAACTCTCCGTCCTGGCCATCAAGGATTTCCTCTTCACCGGCATCAGCCTGCGAAGGCAGATTCTTATTGCGAGAGGTCGAGAAGCGCTTCATGTGCTTGATCTTCTCTTTTGCCGCGAAGTAGCGTTCGATCGGCAACTGTTTCTCGCCTTTTGGCAGGCGTTTTTGCAAATACCACTCGATTGCCTCGCGTGGTTGGTCGGTGCGTTCGACGTCGCCGTCTGGTTCTGACTTAAACAAAGATGCGAGGCGAGGATTTCGTTTGATCAGCTCGCGCCGCGCCGCTGTTTCTCTGCGTGATTCACGTTTTTCACGAGCCTCTTTTTTGCGTGCGGAGGTCTTGGATTCTTTGCGTTCGACGCGCGACTTGTTTTGTCTGGGATGATTGCTGTGCGCCAATAAAGTGGCGCCATTAAGGAGGAGTATACAGATCAACGTCAGCGACGTGATGAGACTACGCATTTTAGATCTATCCTTTCGGTAAAGCGCGAAGTTAGGGGCCGCTCTACTCTTATGGGAACCGTGTAAGATAAGAGAAGAGATGTGTTGCAGAACCTCTAGGATTAGAGGAACGCGCATTATACATGCGAACCCTGGTGCTTCCAAGCCGCCAGAGACGTTGGCAATGGGGCCAAAGTGTGTTGCTGAAAATTTAGGGCCGCATTCCAGCGGCCCTGTGCGTGAATCTTATTTTGTGAGTTTGTCGGAATTAACTTCATCTCTCGGTTTTTGAATTCTCGTGAGAAACGATCTTGTATTCCATCACGCCGCTTCTTTTCATTCTGTATTCTTTACCAAGTTGCTGGTTTCCTAAATATTCCATTTGCGTCTTTCAATTCGTCGGGGAACTGGCTAGCCGTTAGCACTCCGCGCCTTATCTCTTTGATAAAGTCCGCGTGGGGAATTAGAGCTAGACTCTTTTTCTTACCTGGATTGAGCAAGCCGACTGTCAATCCTAGTTCCTCTCGCACTATCCTGATTGGCTCTAACAGGTCAGAGTCTTTCGACACTACGGCAGCACACTCAAAACTGCCCCTGCAAGCGTCATAAAGCAGATGCGTCGCCAGATTCACGTCAGAGCCTTTTTCCTCAGTCTTTATCACTTGTACATAAGAAGTGTCTTTGTCCGGTGGGCATCCGACTTTGAGCATTTTTACGTAGCTTGTTAGAAATGTGCCCCGAATGATCGAAAGGTTCGGGATAGTCTCCAATGCTCGGAAATAAATCTGTTGGCGCAAGGGTTGACCGGGATCGCCCGGTCGGGCGGTCACATTCGCTGTGAAATATTTAATTTCGTTGATGGTGTTGTGCGGAAGCAGCAATTCACACATTTTGGCAATGTTCAGCCACTTGCACGGCGTACCTTTCAGACAACGGAAATACAAGTTAAATCCGTCTACGTAAATATTGGTTTTCACGCGTCTATTTAACGTGAGGTAAAGGTTAAGTTGCGTTTGACCGTAATACCCGCCGTGCTATAATGCCCCCAGTTTACACCCCCTATTTCTTCGGGAGTAGGGCGCGAGGCCGCTGAAAAGCGGCCTCTGCATTTTGGGCTTACCTCAATTTCTTTCTTCTCAAAACATTGCTCGCTTGCCTTCTTACCAGGGAAGCCGTTAACCCGCATACCTAAAGCCATACAGACTAGACACCCGCATTATATAGGCTTTCCGCTATGTGGACTCAATAGGAGAGTCCACGATGGTTTGCCACAACTACTCCAAGCCCAAGATCGTAAGGTTCAAAGGCAATCTGCCAGTCTTCTGGATCAGGGTAGGCAGTGTCGTCTCAGTATCCGTGTTAGCATTATCCTGCATCGTCGATTCCTTTCTTCTTAACAGGGGTTAGGGTTCGGCTGTGTAGGGCTGGCTTCCGTTCGCGCGGAAATTAGACCGTGCCGTTCGCCTAAGAGGCCTTGAAAATCGACAAAGAAGTAGCAACACCACTACCGAGACGTTGGTAGTGGGCAATGAAGATGCACGTGTTTAGATCGTTTGTGATTTTGCTTGCAGTTTGTTCTGTGCCGGCTTTAGCGTTGCAGGAATGGCAGACTGTCGATGTCGGCGATTTGTTTTGCTTCAGATTACCGCCAGGATTCATAAAGCATTCGTCAAGCGGGACAGAGGATGAGCGCGCGGAGTATTACAAGGGTGAAACCAGGCTGGTCTACGTTTGGGGCCACACTGAATCACTCGCGTATAGAGTTCGACGACAAGCAGGGATGAACGATTACGAGGAATCCACTACACGAATCGGAGGCAAGCGAGCAAACATCCGCACCTACTGGCAAACAGTCAAAGGAAAGCGGATCTATCGTGCGGAACTGAACGTGGGAAATTGGGAGAAGGGAGAAGTTCAACTCTACATGGGAATCGAGAGCAATGATCCGGCAGTGCTCGATACCGCGCGTGAGATCTTCAAGTCAGTGACTTTCCCGTTGCCGCCACCAGAGCGTCACTTCAGCCATGAAGAAGCACAAAAGGATCTCCGTTGATTTTTGTGCCTTTTGTGCTTCTTTGTGGCTACATCGCGAATTCCGCACTCACTACTGACGTGACGTTCGCATCGAAACCCTGCGCAGCGTTGCGAATAAACAGATCCGCTTCAATCACATCCAACGGCTCCGAGAACAGATAACCCTGAGCATACTGGCACTTCAACATTCTCAACAGGTTCAACTGCTCCTCAGTTTCAACTCCTTCGGCAATCACTTCCATGCCCAGATTGCCCGCCAGCGTAACAATCGTCTTCACTATCTGAAGATTTTCATCAGCCTCGCTCATCGTGGTTACAAACGAGCGATCAATCTTCAACGTATCAACCGGAAAACGATTGAGATAACTCAACGACGAATAACCAGTCCCGAAGTCGTCGATGCTCAAGCGGACGCCGAGTCCACGAAGCTTTGCCAGAGTGATTGCGGCTAACTCCGGATTCTCCATCACCACCGTTTCGGTAATCTCCAGTTTCAGGTGCCATGGATCCAGATGGGATTCGCGTAACACCTCTTCAATCTGTTCGGTGAGATCGGGTTGCATAAGCTGTTTGCCCGAAAGATTCACACTCATTATCAAATACCGGTTCAGGACTGAACGTTGCTGCCATTGCCACAGTTGCCGGCATGCTTCACGCAAAACGTTTAGCCCTAACGGCACGATTAACCCAGTCTCTTCGGCAAGCGGAATAAAATCAGATGGCAGGACGATGCCACGCTCCGGATGCCGCCAGCGCACCAGCGCCTCAAAGCCGTGTAACTCCACACTTCCGATCGAAACAATCGGCTGGTAGTAGACGCACAGTTCCTGGTTTTCGAGTGCACGGCGAAAGTCGCTCTCTAACCGCAGCAGCGTGACCGCGTGTGTATGCATGGCCGTGTCGAAGATTTCATAACGCGCTTTGCCGTGTTCTTTCGCGCGATACATCGCAGTGTCGGCATCACGAATCACATCTTCGGCTTCTGCGTAATTGTTTGTGCTGAGCGCTACGCCGATGCTCGCGGTTGTGACCGCCTCATGGTTATGCAGTTTGAAAGGTGCTGAGATCGTCTGCTGCACTTTTTCCGCGACGGTCATCGCCACCGTGGGATCCTGCATGCCGTCGAGCAGGATGGCGAACTCATCACCACCGAAACGCGCAACCATGTCAGTCTGCCGAATACAGGCTTCAAGACGGCGAGCTACGAGGATGAGCAACTCATCGCCGCATGGATGTCCGAGACTGTCGTTGATATTTTTGAAACGGTCCAGATCAAGGAAGAGTACACAGAACAGGTACTCGTCATTCTGCCGGGCACGTTCCACCGCGACACGCAAGTGATCGGTGAAGAGTGAACGGTTTGGCAGTCCGGTGAGGGCGTCGTGAAAAGCGGCGTGTCGAAAATGTTCGCGACTCTCCTGCAGCTCTCTGCTGGTCCGCTCTAATTTTTCGACGTAGCGATTAAGCGTTTCAACGTGAAGCTCTGCTTGCTCGGCACGCAGCCGCTCCGCTTCCGCACGTGCGTGCTCAGCCTCGGCGCGCTCGCGTTCAGCTTTCTCGGCCTGCGCGGCAGTCGCCCGGATGTCTTCAAGATACTTGTCGTAGGTGAAGTAAATTATCGAGATGATCGGCAGCGGCGCTAAAACGGCGTAGAAGCTGATCGTCCCTTCCAACTTGAGAATGCTGCCGGCGACGAATGCGCCTATAAAATAGGTAAGTGAAGACCAGAGGTAATGCGTGGTCCATGTTTGCCAGACCGGACGATTGGATTTACAGGCAAGACAGATCGCGACCAGCCAGGTATGCGAGAGATACTGGACCAGCGCCACGACACACAGAAGGATGACGATGATGGAGTATGGTTGCGCCGCAATGTTGAACGGACAACCAAAAAAGGTTCGCGCGATGGCGCCGGTGATGAAAACTGCGAGTGTTGAGGCGGCGGCATTGAAGAGAACTGTAATAAGTCGCTTGCTGATACGAAGACCGGAACTCAACCCATCCGCGGCAGCGACGATAACAGCGGCTTCAGGACCATAAAGCAGCAGCGTGAGGAAAACAAACGTGTCGGCAACTGTAATCGTCGTGTTCACACGCGGGACCCTGATCGCGAATCGCGAGCTGATCACTGCCGTCAGTAAAAACAAAAGGAGAAAGCGAAAGTCGAGCTGCCGGTACGGAAGGGTGTAGCAGGAGTAACTGAAGATCGCAGCTCCGGCCGCGACCATCAGGCACATGTAGCGTTTAGTAAACCTTTGATTGCCGATAGACTCGGTCATAGTAAGCACTGCTGGAGTTCTTCTCTGTGCAACCTCTGTGTCCTCTGTGTCTCTGTGGTTCACTATTGCTTAGAAAAAATAACCACAGAGACACAGAGGTTGCACAGAGAAGAGCGTAGCTAGAAGTAAAGGAGATCGTATTGCCCGCCGATGCTGAATCCCAGGTTCATATAAAACGATCTGGTGCGAGTGTTTTCCTGCTCCACAAACAGATAGATAGCTTTCGTGTGTTGCAGCAAAACCCGGCCGAGGGCGTTAACGCAGCTTCGGCCGATACCTTTGCCGCGTTCTTCCGGGCTTACATATACACCCTCGATGTAAGCAGCCTCTGGAGTGTCTGCGATGATGTCCGTCTTGAAAACCAGGCGACCGTTTTTGATCAAAACCCAAACTCGCCCTTTTTCAATACGTCGCAGGTAGCGCTCGCGAAAGCCGGCCGGATCTTTCTTTAATGGATCAACTCCGCTGGTTTCGAAGGCCATCGCAGCCTGCGCACTGACGACATGCTCGAGATCTGCCGGTGTCGCTGGTCGCAGATCGGGAATTGATCGGTTGTCGTGAAACGGCGCCTGGCGGTGAAGGAAGAGCACGGGACAAATCAGTCGTGGCGACTGTCCTTCATCAGCGTAGTAGTTCCAGAATTTCTGCACCGCCGTATGCTCGCCCATCAGCAGATGAATTGACTCTTCACCGCGTGCGACTGTGGCAAAGGCTTGAATGGCATTCTCGCTGAAAGCTTCAAAGAGGATGCTGTGACCTATCAGCGCGACGCCCTCGAGCTCCTTCTGCTCGTTGCGACAAGCGTAAAAGTGACCGCGGTTAGCGACTCCAGCCAAACCATTGTCTCGAACGAGTCCGCTCATGATGACGTTCGTTAACGACGGCGCAGCGAGTGCACTCAGAACCTCATCTTCCTCGGCCGGTAATAAAGAACTGACAGCGAATGGCAGAGACGGTGACGTCCTTTGGCGTTGGACCGTGTAATCGGGATCAAATTTGTAAGCCACACTGGCCATGGGTTTTCCTCGATGAGTTAGTTAATTACTGGACCGTGCCATCTTCCTGTACTGCGCTCATTCCGTCGGTGGGATCACCACCAACAAGAACCGATAACGCCCAGATTGGACCACTATCGCCAATCGCCACACCGTCGCCGATAGCCACGCCGTCTGAGAATAGAATTCCATCGCCAACTGCGACACCGTCGCCAATGGCGACACCACTCGCGAGACTTACACCGAGAAAGAAGATCTGGCCATCGCCAATCGCGACACCCGTGCTGGTCAGGACGTTGTCGCCGATCGCGACGCCGTTACCGATCGCGACGCCGTCACCAATTGCCATACCGTCTCCAAGTGCGACTCCGAGATCGTAAATTCGTTGATACCTGGTGATGAGGTTGACACCGGTTGCATAGCCATGGTTAAGCAGGATGCCCTGTGCCCATGGAAAGGTGTAACCCTCGATCGTGGAGTAAGGGCTGGGCCGCGTCGTGGTGATCAGCAACGGCGTGCCTAGCGGAGTCAAATTCGATAAGTCCGTTCGAACTAACTTTGCGAGACGCATAGCGCCTTCAACATTAAGTTCGCCGGCGCCCTGTTCGAGCATGTTGTAACCGGCCAGCGGCTGTGCCGTGTACATCAAAATCATCTTGACGAGATTCGGCGTGAGTTTCGGGTTGGCCTGCAACAGAAGCGAGGCGGTGCCGGAAACGAGTGGCGTTGCCATGGAAGTCCCACTCATTCTCATCATTTTATGAACGCTGGCGCTGCTGGGAGTGCATTCGAGTTGGGGGTAATCAGAAATAAGTCTATTGCCGCGGCTTTCTGCTGAGATGAGTTTGTTACCCGGCGCAATGAGATCGGGCTTGATAATGTGATCGTAATACCTGACGCCCGCTACTGTCCTATAACTGCGGGTTGGCCCACGCGAGCTGTAGCTGGTGACGCCGTCGTCGGCACGCGTATCGGTCCCGAAACTGTTGGCGGCTCCGACAGTGATCACGGCAGGGTCATTGCCCGGTGAGTGAATGCGTCCATAGATCTTGCGACCCGTGGCGTCGGTGCCATCGTTACCCGCGGCGGCTACGACTACGATTCCGCTATCGACCAGGCGGCGAGCTGCGAGACACAGCGGATCGTCTTTGTACGAATCGACTGCCGGCGTGCCCAGGCTCATATTGACAACCCTGATCTTGTACTTCTGATAGTTCTTGTCCCCGAGAGGTTTGGTTGGATCGGCTGGCGCCAGGATCCAGTTGAGGGCCTTCAATACATTCGATACTGCGCCAACTCCCTGGGAGTTGAGTACGCGTAGATTGATAACCTTCGCTTCGGGCGCGATACCCGTGTATGCGCCGTGAGCGACGTGGTCCAGTCCGGCTGCGAGCGCCGCGACGTGAGTGCCGTGACCGTAAACGTCATCGACTCTGCCTTCGCCGGTGAAATCGAGCTGCGCGTCGATTTTGCCTCCGATTTGGTGGTGGTCCTTATCAATTCCCGAATCGAGTATCGCGATGTTGACGTCCTTGCCCTTGAAGCCGCTGTTACCCGATTGTGTGCGCATGTACGCAGTGCCGGTGGTCTTCTCGACGTGTCCAAACAGGTGAACTTCCCGGTCGAGGGAAATAAACTCGACCTCGTCGAATTGAGATAGTTCCGCCACCACGCTGGCCGGCAGTTCGACTACCGTGGACTTGAATTCCTTAAATTCATCTTTGACGCGAATGCCGTTGCGTTGCAGCAGCGCATTCAAGCGGCCCGTGGGCGGCGCATTGAGTTGCAGGATGACTTGAACGATCTCGTCATCACCCTTTGTCGCTCGCTCGCGCAGGGTTTCTGAAATCTTTTCACCCTTGCTCCGCTTGGTCTCTTTGACAGACTTATTTGCTTCTGCGCTGACACGGTTCGGACCGAAACCAACAACGTAGAGACTCAGCGCAAGGGCGCAAAGTAAAAGGAATGAAGCGGTGAAGGATGGTTTAATGTTTTTCATCTCTTACCCCGTAGAATCAACCATGCTCGACAAGAAGAGCGTTGTCGCACCAATCGACGCGCAGAGTTGTGCATGGCCTGTGCCGTTGACGAACGAGTGAGAATGTCTTCAGATAGGGCGTATTTTGAAAAGGGGTTGGAGACGTACAATCACCTTGGCACGTCAAACTGATTCAAGGAGTGGTCATTTTGAAAAGTGCTTCGGTGATGCTTGGTTGGCGAGGACTATTGAGTTGAGTCGAGGGATTGAAGCTTCTGGGAGACCAGCCACAATCAAACTAATGCCACAAAAAGAGCACACGCTGACAATTAGCTGGAAAGATCCGCGCGTCCTTGTCGAAGCAGGACGTGGGCTGTCCGGTCTGGAATTCCTGCGAAAGATAGTCGCGGGCGAGTTGCCGCCACCGCCGATAGCCTCGTTGATGAACTTCGATCTCGTTGAACTGCACGAAGGAGGCGCTACCTTCGCCGTCAATCCCGCGGAATACCATTACAATCCGATCGGCGTGGTGCATGGTGGTCTTGCGGCAACCTTGCTCGATTCGGCAATGGGTTGCGCCATTCATTCGACCCTGCCGGCGGGCGCCGGTTACACAACGCTGGAGATTAAAGTTAATTTCGTTCGAGCAATGACGGCGGAAACAGGACGTGTGCGCTGCGAAGCGAAGGTGATTCATGTCGGCGGCCGGACAGCCACTGCCGAGGGTCGCATTGTTGACGAGGCTGGAAAGCTCTATGCGCACGGCACGACCACGTGCCTGGTTCTTCGCTGAATTAGGTTGTAAGGGATTCCGCATCCGGCGCGACTAACATTCGGAGGCCACAAAGAAGCACAAAACGCACAAAAGGATTTCCGCTGATTTTTGTGCTTCTTTGTGGCGAAAAGGAAAAGCAATGCACAGACAGAACATCATCGCCGTGGCGCTGCTCGCATTAGTGGCAACCGTCGTAGTAACCACCGGTTATGCGAAAGGCTGGGGACCGCTCGGAGTTATCAACCGCGGCATCACTTGGTTTACTGGAACGATGCCGGTTGTTTACGACCAGAAGGAAACGAAGTCTGCTCCGGATTTCGCGGCCGGAACATGGATTAACTCGGAACCACTCAAGCTCCAGGATCTGCGCGGCCGCGTCGTACTCATCGATTTCTGGACCTTCGGCTGCTACAACTGCCGCAATACGCTGCCCGCCTTAAAGCGATGGCACCAGGATTACAAAGATAAAGGCTTGACGATCGTCGGTGTACACTCGCCTGAACTGGAAGAGGAGCATAAAGTCGAACTCGTGCGCCAGGAAGTGGCCTCGCTTGGTATCAAATACCCAGTCGTTACCGACAACGACTACGCCACCTGGAATGCTTATAACGTCAACGCCTGGCCGACAGTCTTCCTGCTCGACAAGGCAGGCAAGATACGCTGGATGCACGTTGGTGAAGGCGCTTATGACGAGGCTGAGAAAACGATTCAAAAGCTGCTTGCTGAAAACCAGCGGGAGAACGCAATGACAGACAAAGTTGAAAAAACTGAAGAGCAGTGGCGGAAAGAGCTTTCGCCCGAACAGTATTACGTCCTGCGTGAGGCGGGAACCGAGCGGGCCTTCACCGGCGTTTACTGGGACAACCACGATAAAGGCACCTATCGTTGTGCTGCTTGCGGCCTGCCTCTTTTCAGTTCAGACACAAAGTTCGATTCAGGGACGGGTTGGCCGAGTTTCTACGCGCCGATATCTCAAGCCAACATCATTGAAGAAACCGATCGCACCGCGGGCATGGTGCGGACGGAAGTGAAATGCCGGCGCTGTGGTTCTCATTTGGGCCACGTATTTAGCGACGGCCCGCGGCCGACAGGTCTGCGTTACTGCATGAACTCAATCTCGCTGAAGTTGGACAAAGAGTGAGATGAAGCTTCTCTCTGTTAATGTCGGCCTGCCTCGCCTGGTGCTTCATCATGGTGAGCCTGTCTCGACCGGGATCTTCAAGGAACCGGTAACTGGTCCGGTCGTACTCAAAACGCTTAATCTCGCAGGCGATCGCCAGGCTGATCTCTCGGTCCATGGCGGACCGAGCAAAGCAGTTTATGCGTATCCGTCAGAGCACTACGAGTATTGGAAACAGGAATTGCCTGACATGGAACTGCCCTGGGGTATGTTTGGCGAAAACTTTACGACTTCCGGACTCAACCAGGCTGACGTGGGCGTTGGCGACAAGTTTCGAGTTGGCTCAGCCGTTTTGATGGCAACTGAGCCGCGCCTACCTTGCTACAAGCTGGGTATCAAGTTCGGACGTCCGGACATCCTGCGGAGGTTTCTTGCCAGCGGTCGCACGGGCTTCTACTTTGCGGTCTTGCAGGAGGGCACGGTGGCCGCGGGAGATGAAATCGTCTTGCTCGAGCGGAACAACGACACGCTCAAGATCGACGACATCACGCGCTTATACGTACTCGACAAACACAACGTTGATTTGTTGCGTCGTGCTGTTTCCCTGGAGGCGCTTTCTGAAAGTTGGCGCGACTACTTCCGCCGCGAACTGGAGAAGCTGACAGACGGTTGATCCGCCACAAAGAAGCACAAAAGGCACAAAAATCAGGAAATCTTTTTGTGCTTTGGTGCTTCTTTGTGGCTGGAACTGCGCGTCTCGCGTGAAAGCAATCAATGATGCGCGTGTTGCGCAGCAGGCTCCGGCTTCGATGATTTCTCTGGCGGACCGGGGCTTGCTACCTCGACTACAGTACGCATCCAGGGATGAATGCAACACTGAAATCGAGTTATGCCGATCGGCATCTCTCCGCTTCCTGCGATTGGTCCATCTACAGTTGCGCCGGGTGGAATGAAAGTGATTGCTCCAAGGTTAAGGCATTCCGGGGCGGGCACCGGATTGCCGGAGATGCCGTTAAGCTGATCTACAAATCCGCCTCCGAAAGCGGCAACCGGCGTAAACGTATGTACCTCACCGCCGCGGTTCTCGATGAGTGTTGGGCGTCCAACATTGAGATGCATCTGGCTCGGCTGGTTGCGCCACTTGTGTGCGTCCTGAGTCGCTGCCAGTTCTCCGATGAATTCGTCAAACGTCGTGTGTCCATTACCAACGCATGCACCGTCACCCAGCACGGCATTGAAAGTAGTGGGATCACAATCGTCTAACAACCTGACTTTCTTATCACCCTGAACGGCGCCCGCGCCTGCCGTAAGACTCAGCAGTGCGACGATGGCGAACGCCGCCCAAATCATAGTTCTTACAGTGAACCTTCTTTTCATCAGATCAACCTCCTTGACGCGCCATCCCACATCGATGAGGTGCGAGACGGGGTAAGACTTTGGGACGTTGGAATAGCGTCGCAGGATATACACCGTTGCGAGTCAGATTGTCAACAATCTTTCGAATAAGGGCGGTGTCCTAATTTGAAGAGTTTTCTCTGCGGTCCCTCTGCGTATCTCCGCGGTCTCTGCGTTAAAGGCTATTTCAACGCA
>Ga0065714_10002187_pt1 | contig 172501 bp, 261 predicted proteins | sample MisRhiReplicate2_FD_59101 | JGI IMG/M metagenome (GOLD analysis project Ga0065714, IMG submission 59101) | Miscanthus rhizosphere microbial communities from Kellogg Biological Station, MSU, sample Rhizosphere Soil Replicate 2: eDNA_1 v2... | ecosystem: Host-associated > Plants > Roots >...
CGGAGGGGCCAGGGGTATTAGCGCCAGGCGTAGACGTCAATACCCGATTGGACGCTACAGCCGCCCAGTTCAATTTGGAAAAAGCCAGGGGCGAACCAGTAGCGGACGTAGGAGAAGCCGTTACCACGATCAACGTAGAAGGCGGCATACGGCCGGTTGGACGCGTTTTCAGACTCAGCGACCAGCGCGTCATACTCAGCCTCAGGGAGCTCACCGCAGGCCTCAGCGCAGAAACCCTTCACGAACGGACCGCCAGCCACGGCAAAGTCAAGCGCCGCCACGATCTCAGCGACGACCTCAGGCGTATAGACCTCAGCGGGATAGGCACCCGCAAGATCATCACCCTCAAGGGCTACAGGAAGCACAACCTCAAGCACCGAGGCCGGGAGGTTTTTACGGAAGGCCGCATACAGATTTTCAATACTCACGGTAGACTTTCAACCTAACCTCAACCGGGTTAGTACCCCAATTATAAACGGAAGTAGGTTAAAAGTAAAGCCCCTAGGATTAGTAGGGGCTTAGAGTTTTTACTTTACTTCAAGCCCAAGCCGAGCTATAAGTGGAGCGTAGCACCGGACCCACCGACGGCGCGGTCGGAGGCCTTATAACTTGGAGCCGGAGCTAATAAGCGAGAGCGCATTTACGTTACCTTTCAGAAAGCCCCCTAGAACGCCTAGCGGGTAACGCAATTATAACCCTAAATCGGGTTTAAAGTAAAGACCTACGAACTGAAGGGTTATAAAACTACCTCCGATTTGGGCGCTTTAAATCGGGAGTCCAGGGGTAAGGTACTCATCGCCACGAAGGCGGACCAAGGGGCTTACAAGTCATTCCGATTAAAACGGCCTACAAGCCCCTGGATTTATAACGGAGGATATCACTGCGGAGTTGTATTTTCCGCCCGCGAAAAAGGCCCCGAAGGGCCTTGGATTTACTCAGCGGCCGGAGCTTTTTCGACCGGTACGAGGTAAGCGCCGCCCGGAGCGGGTACGAGAAGGTACGGGGCCGGATCGGATTCCGGAAGCGCCTTCAGAATACCGGCGGTAAGATCCGCCTTAATAATACCCAAACCGCCGTAGGCGGCGGCGTCACCGAAATCGACCCGGAGAAAGCCCCGCGTAGACCAAACGGCCTTCAGGAGGGTTTTAACCGTAGCGCCGGGGAGCGCGGCGGCGGCGATAGCGATTTCTCCAGCCGTAAGGGTTTTTACGGGGGCGGTAGCGGCGGCGGTAACGGTAGCGGTAGCGTTGGACATTTTTAACCTTTAAGGTAAGTTACGAAATTACGCTAGGCCGTTTTACCTAGCGTAAGGGTATTATATACCGAAACCTTTTAAATTTAAAAACCTATTTTCAAAAGGGCTTTAAACTCGTAGGGTCTTTTGGGGTATACGCCTCTAGGCATTTAAAGTAAAGAGTTATTTTGGACTTTACGTGGAGTGACGATGCAGCCCCTACAACGGCCCGAATATATTCTCCGGAGGATCAGGTAAGACTTCTTTTTGGCGGCTACGATAGCCTAGGACCAGATCATCCTGGAGGGCATTCTGAGGGGAAGTTCCTATGCTGGACGCGGTCAAGACCCTACCGTCCTAGGGGTCTCTGGACCGATCGGTCGTCATTGGTAGATGAATCTGTCCACGAGTGGGTGCTGCCTCACCAGGGAGCAGTGGCTCGGGAGTGTTTCATCCCCGATAGTCTTATGTACGCATAGGATAATACAGGGCTGCATCTATGGATGTATCAGGTTTGTATGCTAACAGACATCCGGGAACGTTTGGTGTACGTTAGTCTCCAGAGGGAGCAGAAGCTCGGGATAGAATTGTCCAGCATACGTGGTGGATGGTTTTGTCTTAGATGTCGCCGTGGGGAAACAACTTGTTTCGGTCTTCCTTGGCTATCCTATAGAGCGAACACTACGACTCAAACATATTGTTTCGGTCCTACCCTGAAGAAACCAAACCTCATTGATTCCTGATCTTCACTGATTTAGTGTACTTCATTGATTTATGGTGAAGACTGATCTTTACTGATTCTTCACCCTATACGCGCCGCGCGTTTTGAGGTTACCTGATTCCTGATTGATTACAGCCCCTACAAGCGGTTCTTTTCAGCGGCTAAGGGTATAGTACCTCACCGGTTTAGGTCACGCCCAATGACCTCAGGTAGTTTCCATCAGGTGAATTCCGGATGAAAGAAAGCCCGCCGAGGCGGGCAATCTCACCTCGGTCGTAGAGCTTACGCACCTTCGAGGATGTGGACCAGGGAGTCGGTCTTGCTGGCGACCAGCTTCAGCGGCGACTTTGCGTCACGCGGGAGTTGTTGCAGCGTGCGGATCACGTCGGAGCGCTTGACTTCGACCATCACGCCGGCGACGTCGGTCACGATCTCGCCACGGCTGGACCAGATGTCCTTCATGGTGTTGTAGACCGTCGCGTCGCCTTCACCGGCAGCGACCACTTCGATCTGCTTGGCGCGCTCGCCAACGGTCGTGGTGCGCACCATGCGGGGAGCGTTCTTCTGCGCTTCGGAGCGACGCTTGGCCACTGCCTCGGGCGACATGTCCTTGGTTTCCTTCAGGTCCTTGAGCGGAACGCCCTTGGTGCCAGCGGGCATCACGAGCTTCTTGCCGCTGGGGCCTTCGGACACGACGGTGCCGGGAGTTGCCGAAGCAACGGGGGTCTTGCGAGCGGGACGGTTCTTTGCAGCCATGGAATTTCTCCTAAAAGTTGGCGGGAAAACAATGCCAGGATTGGCACGGCGGCCCGACAATCATTGTCGGCCTGTAGGTATTTTACTACCATCTATTAATTCTAGTGATTCCTAAAAGTAATAGATGGTAACCCTGCCGAGCAGGGCACCTTGGTGGCTTACGCCGAGGGGGTTTCCTGGTTCTTCAGGAACTCGGTGTATTCGGGACGCACGACCAGGTCGCTGGCCGTTTCGTTCGTACGCGGAACCAGGTCGTACGGAGCCGGGCCGTTGGCATCGGCCTGGGTCTTCAGGTACTCGGTCATTTCCTTCTTGACGATGGCCAGGGGCACCGGGAAGGAATCGACCTTGAAGAACACGTTGCCACGGCTGGACCAGAGAGCCTTCAGCAGCTGCTGGTTCGTCTCGATCTTCACCGGACCCTTGGGTTCCTTCGTGGGAGCCGCTGGCGTTGCCGGAGCCGATGCAGCGGGAGTGGAATCCGTCTTGACGTTGTCCGCATCGTCGAGCACCTTGGTGCCGGCAGCGGTGGCGCCCACGACATTCTCGGCAGCCGTCGGAGCCTTCTTGTCAGCCTTCGCGGGAGCCAGGGCATCCGCCATCATGTTCATCGTCGATTTCTTCGCCATTTCAACTCTCCTAGAGTTAGGGTTTACCGGGTAACTACCTTAGCGCCCCGTTAGGTTTATTATAATTTTAAATTTAATTAAAGTAAAACCATTTTGTCAAAAGACCCCGCAAACTGAAGGGTCTTCCTTAAACGTCTTGGATGAATCACTGGCCAAGGATGATTTTATCCACGAGTAAATCATCCAGGACAAATCCAAAAAGACCCAGGGTGTTTAGTCCTGGGTCAAAAGCTCCCGAAGGAGCACCACCGCGAAAGTGTTAGCTGTTGGAGTCGTTGGTGACCAGGTAGGTCACCGTCCGTTCCGGATTCTTTCCCTTCTTCTCACTCGACGCATAAGCCTGTGCGGCCTTGATCAGCGTTCGGAAGTTCAGGTTCTTAATCTTGTCCTTGTTCAGGTCAATGATATCCATCGCGCCCTGCTTCACGTGTGCCTCGTGCTCGGGCATGAAGTCAGGGTTCTCCAGGATCGCACGCATCCGTTGGACGATCTGGGTCTTGGTCATGTGGACATCCACCGTCATGCAGCGCGACCGCACCGCAGAGTCCCAGACATCCATTCTCATGTTCGAGATGAACACGATGCGACCGGTGTACTCGAAAGAAGATGGAATGCCCTCTTCTTCGATTCCCTTGGCATGCCAGGAAATCACACGTTTCTGGTAGGAATCGAGCGCGGCCTTGAGGACGTTCAGCGCGTTCATATCCTTCTGGATACTGTCCGCATCGTCAAACACCAGGATCGACCCGTTGCGTTCCCAGAGAAGCTGGTACAGCATTCGCGCCGTAAGATATCCCTTGACGAAGGTGTAGGTTCCTTCGTAGGGAATCGAGGTGCCGACTTCAGCGTGGGCAACGAGGACATCCCGGTCACGGACATCATTGGCCTCGAAGGCTTGGATGACGGTATGGGTCTTCCCCAGGCCACCCTGACCGACGACGATGCAGGCGTTGGATTCACCGGTCGCCACCATGCCAACCAGGTCCTCCAGGATTTCGAAGCGCTCGTTGATGTCGAAGGATTCCTCGACTTCGATGGCTTTCCCGGCCGCGTTCACGTGGATACCATCCTGCACCACTTCGAGGTCGGGATGCAGGCGACGCTGCTTCTCGACGGTGTGTTGGGCAGCAGCCAGATTCCCTGCCTTGTGGAGGAGGACGCCATTCATGTGGACGTGGTACTTTCCGTTCGTCGGGACGATTTCAATTCTCTGGGACATTTCGCGGTTCCTTTATTAGGAGGTTATATACCGACTTAAAACCCCTTCAAGCCGGTACGTTTATTATAGGGGCCATTTAAATAAAAGTAAAGCCCCTATCAACCGAGGGGTTACTTGAGCTTAACGTTCTTGGGAACGAAGAACTTAAAGCCACGATTCTGGATCAGAACAAACTGAGGACCGAGCCGCGTCAGGGGAACCAGGATACCATCGTGGGTAGTAAGAACCACAGCCTCGGCACGATGGACCTCATGGGTCATTGGATTACGGGCCGGGTAGAAACCAGTAACTTCTATGGAACCAAGCACAGCCGACGACCCATGGATCACGAGCTTGTCTTCACGAGCGAAGGGAAACCGAATGTCAAGAGCAGAAGCACCCGTAAGATCGAGCCGAGCCTGAAGAAGAGGGAACACATCAACATCATAACGTTGCCCCTTAACGCGCTTCACGATCTCGGAAGGATAGTTATGCTCCTCAAAAGCATAGGGAGGAATCACATCATAATCGCAATCAGGATAACCCACGGTAGAACTCCTATAGAACCCGGCTTTAGCGCCGGTACGTATATTATATTAGTTGGGGCCTATAAGGTAAAGCCAATCATCACTGGGTACATGAGATCACTTTCCTCTAGAGATAAATTCGTGTCCTAGAAACAGCATCAACTTCCTCTAGAGAAAAATTATCTCTAGGGAAACATGATGCCTGATTCGTTGGCGACGGGAGGGAAACAATATGTTTGAGTCGTAGTATTGGTTCCCTTGCCGGGCACCGGGACTAGATAATCTTATGCTTGCTGATCAGGCAGCATGGCGTCCAGCGTGAGCGATAGACGCAGTGGTCCGCGAAGGATTCATCCGCGATAGATCGGTCCAACATAGAACCATCCACGAACCAATTTGTTTCTATCCATCGTCTTCATCCTGCAGCCTCCTAGATGAAGTGGTCCGGTCCGCTGAAGACTCTTACAGGCAGGGCATCTTGGCTAGTAGAGGTATCAATGTTTCTTCGCGCACGCGATAGTCTTATGGTAGGTAAGAGGGAACCAATTTGTTTCGGTCCTATGCGGAGACATAATTCTATCCTTGGCGTGGCGCGAGGTATATTTCCGTTCCTTGGCGGGAGCGGCTGGTCTTTTTAGAATGCTCCTTAGACCGACGATTGCGGAGCTTGGAACTGCGTCCTGAGTCTGCACTAGTACTTGGGTCTAATATTTCTTCAGTGTCTTATGCTATGCGTGCGTGTTTGTTCCCTACGAGTAGACTATGGGCTAGTGTACTCTATAGGGAATTCTTTGTTCTCAGTGATTACTGATCTTTATTGATTCTAGAGTTCAGTGATCTTTGGGTTTTACTGATCCTTTTGGCTTTCAGTGATTCCTGATCTCTCTGATTTGAGAAAGAATGTTACCTTGTGGCGATGTTGGAATGCTATGGTCATGGCTCGTTGGAAGAATTCCCATGTGCCTTCCCAGTCAGTCCTCTTTGGTTCATGGTCACGCCATCCCCTGTACATATCAATATGTTTCTGGGCACGGGTGCTGGTCGTCGTGGGGAATGCCCTTGCGATAGCAGTGGCCAGTCTAGGTGTCGTTCCCATTTAGTTCTCTAAGGAATTGTTTGTCGGAGATCGAAAGACTCATGTACTCAGTGGCAGTTAGTGGTCGTATGATGCATGACCAGTTTTCTCTTGAGCAGAAGCAACGAATCTCTGACTCGTGTGCGTTGGCGAAGAAACAGTCTGCCCAGTGGACCTGGTTGCCCTCGAAGATGTCGACTGCACCATCTCTCACTGTAATATGGATTGGTTTCGTCATCCCCTCAGTTCCGTTTTGGACTTCTCATTGTTACAGGGTGAGCACATCGTGGTGGTGTTCTCGATCTTATCAGCTCCACCTGCCGAACGAGCCAATGTATGGTCGTGGGTCATCATGACCTTATCCGCATAGAGATTCAGGTGCCACTGATCACGATTGTTTGCCTCGATGTGGAAGTGGGTTGCCTTCAGACCACAGGAGGAACAGGTCGTACCATGGATGGCGAAACACCGCAGGCGAAGGCTGCTCACTTTCACCTCGGTACCACCCACAATTGCCTTCACCTTGGCCTTTGAGTTCGCTCCCTCGGGTGGAATGTGTTTGGTGATGATCGGAAGAACTTCCTCCAGGGGAAGAAGCCTGAGGACTTCGTATGGACTATTGGTCATTTGGGGAGGCAAACGAAAACGCGATCTTTGTACGGGAGCAGGGGTTGTGGTTCCCGCTTGAGGATGTTGCCCGCCGTCCTGCAGGCTTCCATTGTTTGGAACTCGCCGATGGGACGCCAATCACGGATGGGCAACTCGTAGGCAGTGCCAACGATGGTCATAATGACGAGGATGTAGCTCATTTGATTTTATCTTCCTCGGTCAGGTTGAGGATCGCACCGGCATCGGCCAGCATGAACTCGGCGACGATTGCTTCGGCCGTTCCACAGAGGCGATGATAGTGGTAATGATTCCCGTTGAACGCGATCAGTTGCGCAGGACTCACTTGTGCATGTAGCACATTGAACTCGGCAACAACTTCCTTGTTGGCGATGAGACGAACTTTACAATTGGCCATGTTTACTCCTATGAGTTTGGGAAAGAAATTCAAGCGTGGGAATGATGACGTCGGGCAGGCCGATCTCATACTCAAAGAACATGTGAAACATCTTCAGGACGTGCTCACCATGTTCCTTGACGATTTGGTCTTTGAGTTTCTCAGGAAGAGGAAATTGTTCGTCTCCATTCAACTCGAGTTCTTCAATCGCCTCGTAGATTTCTTGGAAGTTCATTTGGCGTCTCCCCAATGAATCTTACCGAGGTATTCCAGGACGGGCTTGATGTCCGACCAGTTCTGTTCCTGACACGAGCCAGCTTCATGTTCGTAGTTGACGAAGAGCGTCATAACGGTCACGGCATGTTCGCCATACCATTCACGAAGTTCGGCAACCGCTTCGTTCCAGAGGACTTCTTTCTGACCCACGACACGGTCGTCTTCGGAAGCACCATCGTACATTGCGTCGTACAATTCTTCAAGGGTCCTGGCGATCTTGGTCATATCAGTTCCCGAAGAGTTGGAGGCCAAGGCGGAAGGCTTCGGCACCCTCGTTCCAGAGGAGCCGGTTGTTCAGACCGTGATAGTTGAAATCTTCGGCGTAGGGATTTTCCTTACCAGCACGAGCGTTCTGGTATCCATCGAGCCAAATCTTCTCGATGTAATCCTGGGAGGGAAAGGCATCGACCCATTCACGCTTGGGGACCACGCGAACGCGGGAAACATCCCAGCCCTCGAACTTCGCGAATTGGATGGCACGCTGCTCGGCTTCGGTCCTCGTCAGCATCAGGGAACCATATTCGTTCCATTCATCCTTGAAGAGCCACTCGATCACGAAACCATCAGCCTCGTGGCGAGGAACAATTATGTGGGAAGTTTTCATGTCCGTTCCTTAGATTTCGTAACGGGAGACGGGGAGCGGGCCACCATCGCGATACACGTTGTAATGCCAAACGAGAGCATCGGAGGCGTAGATCAACGCCTCGCTACGCGAAGCTTCCCAGACTTTTCCGGTGGAAGCATTTTGGATAAGAAATCTCACGGTAGGACCTTTCTTTGTTACCGAGCCGCCCGAACGGCAAACCCGTAAAGTTATTATACCCTTCATTTAAAATAAAGTAAAGGCTTTTAGGTTTCGCTAACCGGCGCGGCCCGTAGGAATTACGTTAGGCCGCTCAAACGGGCCTACAAGCGGTTCTTTTTAGCGGCTAAGGGTTAGGCCGCGCCGCGCGTTAGGGGCCTTCAATGACCCCAAATAAATTCCATCAGTCAAAGATATCTTCAAGATGCGTGAAGATGTATGCTGACACCGCAGCAAGAATTACCACAAGTCCCACAATCCAGACGACGTAAAGCCAATCGCCCATTATGGAATTGCTTTCAGCTGTGCCTCAAGAATTCCCTTGAATGCCTTGATGTCCATTCCTTTTGGTGGAAACACAGTGACCGTCACGTACTCATAGTTCGGTGCCTGATCGGCCAATTCCCTAATGCGATTGATGGCCTGAGTGTTCGTTTCGTGGACCTCGGGAAGCACATGATCGTCCCGGAAATTCACATACAACGCAGGCTTCTGCACCGCATCACGAACTGCTTTGAATAGACTCATTGTTTGTCTCCATTAGAATACTCCTACGACCAAACATGTATGCCATCCGCAGAGACTTCATGTACTCTTTGGCAGCTTCACGTGTTGGCCACGACTGAGGAAATACACAAACGACGGTGTTATCGTTCGTCCTGTGAAGAGCGACGCCAAACATTTCCTCGTTTGTAACGGTATGCCGACCAGGGATAATAACCAACTCGTGGCTCATCTGGACGGAAGCACCACTGTTATCACACAGAGCACCAGGATGAGGATCAGGGATGGTCGAAGCCAGGGTTCCTCATCCTTGTAGCATCGCCAAAAGTGCAGGGCCACAAGAATCACCAGGAGGGAGTAGACGGTCCACTTCATATTCATGTCCAATCAGGAATCACCCAATCATCGTAATGGGTAAGGGTGAGGAATTCGCCAGGATGATCGACGTCTTTCTTCATGTAGACGATGACCGACCTGTAGAGACCGTTGGGGAACAGTTCCTTGGATACACTGATGACCCTGAAGTCGTCAGGACCATACAAATATGCGGGGACGAAGGGAAGCAAGTATTTGGACTTGATCTCATCTTCGTCAAACTCAACCGGAACAAGTATCGTTGTTTGTTCCGGCACTTTCTCGGTGGACATTGTCATCACCTCTTGCCGTCAAGATGTGGACCACTCTCAGGAATACTTCCTGAATGACCGGCGTGGTATAGCCGGTTCCTCCCGCCGCCGTTATCGTGTGCAGACCAGCAAAACCTTCCTTCGCCACGATTTGAGCCTGGGTTTTGTTGAGTCCCGTCCCCAACAACTCATGTAGGAGCACTGACTCGTTTGACACCACACCATCCACCTTGGCGAAGTTGAGGCCAACATCCGGCGGAACCACACCACGGATGTTGGTATGCCACCACACAACTTCATGTGGCGAGACGGAATCTTCAAATTTAATAGACATTTCTTCTCCGTGCCTTATTACGTTACTAAATTTTACCGCGGAATTGATGTGATGTAAAGCTCAATGCAAAGTCGGCTTATCGCCAGGAGCTGAAAGTTGCGTGAGATCAAACTCGGTGACGACTTGAAAGATCACCGGTCCATTCATCCCCACGCCAGCCTCGTAGAGGTGGGTGATGATCGTCACGAAGTCTTTCATTTCGTTCGTGAAGACCATGCCTCGGCGGGTGCCGAGGATGCAGTTCTGTATGATGAGACGCATTTCCTGATGCGTCACTCCTTGTCTTTGCACGATCTCCATGGTCTGCCCCATGAGATCGTCAAAGTCTTTTTGAAGTTCTTCCTTCTCGGTCACAAGGTTCCTTTCATTCAAAAGTGTAGCCGTGGACGATGACCAGCAACTTGCCGAGCTCACCGATCCAAGGAGTGGAGCCGTCCGGCATGGGCATGGCGCCCTGATTCGACCGCAGTTCATTCCCAACCATCTCATGGAGCGACGGATCGAGCTTCTTGGCGAAGGCAATGCAGTCTTCCTGAGTCCCGATGAATGGAATCAAGGGACCGTGATCAGGATTTTCTGGGTCGTACATGTTCACCTCGGCGAACTTCACCCGCTTGTACAAGACTGATTCCTGGATGTGTTGGGTGTGCCAGAGATTCGTAGTGATCGGCATCACGTAAAACTCGCCGTCCTTGCCCCAAAACTTGACGACTTCGCCAACAGGGAACTGGAGGTGGTCCGGGATGTCGTGGACCTTGTTGAAGATGTTCCACGAATTGGTTTTGTCCACGAGACGATGCAGAGTCCCGAACGGGTCACCCTGCTCGACTAGGTCCATGTCGTCCTGGATTTTCAGGCTCAGGAGGGGATGTTCATCGTAGTTGACGAACTCGAAACGTTCCAACTCACGCCCGATCTTTCCATTTTTGTGGTAGTCAAGCTCGAGGATATGGGAACCCATGCCGTTGAGGACGAGGGCTTGGCGCCAGTTGTCGGAACTTTCCTCATAGAGGCGGCCAATGTGTTCCAGAACTTGGTAAGCGGTAAGACTCATTTTATTTACTCCTAAGATCGTCAGTAAACGCTACTGACTTACTTTAAATTATACGCCCATTTTAAATAAAGTAAAGCCAATCGTACCTGTAGTTACCAGGATACGATTGGCCTCTAGGATTAAAGAATCTGATCACAAAGACGTGTGATCTTCGTCTCGACCACTCGGTCGAAGTTTTCCATCCAGTCCCCCAGGATAGGCTCGAGACTGTCCTCATCGTGTTCACCAAGAACTATCTTCTCAGCAATCACTTGTCCCTCCTTGTTCAGGAGTTCAAGTTTATGCCGCTTTCGCGTCCTCATCGAGGTATTCCTTTCGTTCGATGGCTTGTTGTTCTGACGTGAGCCAAGGATTGTCCTTGAGGTAGAAGGTGCCGTTCTTCTCCTGAACGAACTGGAGGTCAAAGTGATCAGGACGTTGTTTGGTTTCGCGAGCGTCGTACAGCTTGTCCCGAGCGAACTCTTCCCAGAACTGTCCAAGAAGATGGCTGACAGACGTCACACCTTTATTATGCTTCTTGACGGCACGAAGCAGGTCCTGGTGGTCATAGCGAAATTCCTTCATGTGATCGATCATGAAGTCGCGAGGGTCGCCATCAGGAAATGAATTGCCGATGGCTTCCTGGAACTTCTCCCAGATCAAGTCCAACGTGAGGCGAACACGTTTTGGTTTGGCCAGGCTCGGCCGACCACGAGGAAGTTTCGGTGCGTCCTTGGCGGCTTCTTTCGCCTGCCTCACTGCCCATTCCGCTGCTGTATAGATTTTGCCGGTCATTGCCATTTCCTTCTGAAGTTATCGGTTCGCTTGTAGACTTTCTCGGACATGTCGTACTGGATATTCTTCGGACACAACTCGATGTATTTCTGGATGTCATTGGACACCTGAACCATCGACAGTCCCCAATAATCCATCAGATGGGAACGATTGAAGTATCCAAACGTGCCCAGGATGAAGTCGATGAAGCGGAGGCGCTCCTCAAGATGTTTATTCATTTGGGTCCCTCAGGAGGACGTAACCATCCTCAGTCCAAAATCGGTCGTCGGGCTTGGTATCGACGATAAGCTGGTCGCCCCAGCGAGCCACCTTCTTCATGCGCGAATCATACCACGCTTCCCATGCAGCCAGGTGATCTACTGGGTCCACCAGATTCGTTCTACGCTGGGAGTGTTCAATCGTGGAACCATTGGCAAGTGCGTAGACTAGCTTTGGCTCAAAGTCCTGACGAACATAGTTGACGACCCAGGTGTCCGCCTCAACCACGATGCGCAAGTGGCCATGCTTGTAGACATATTCCTTGACCACACCTTCATAGTAGGTGTCCGTCGCCGTGTGGAATTTGTACACACGGACACGAACGCCAATCATGATTTGGACACCCCAGTGTTCCTTCTTCTTGGTCATTCAACCAGTTCCACGAAGTTGCAAACTCCACCGAAACTCTTGGCAGTTCCATTGAGTGGAGGGAACACATGTTCGGTGATCTGTGGGTCGTCAGGAAGTTCTTTGTCCTCGAAGACAACACGGCTGACCACGATACAGTAACGGTCGCATCCTTCCACATATTGGAACTTCAGAAGGATGCCTTCGACGAAGCAGTCCTTCCTGCCCTCGAAATCATAGGAACGCAGTTTGCTGCCGATGGCCCAGTTCTTGCTCATGGCGATTCGTCTCCGAGGCTGGGGAAACTTGCGTTTCCGGGGATCACGAACCAATCGCAGTGAGGAGGGATGTACAGCTTATCCCAGTCTTCTTCAGTGATGGAGGTGTAACCATCGTTCTGCATGTCCCATTCATCGTCGGGATGGGCACGCGCCAGGTCCGCAACCTCGACGCTGCCGTCTTTGTTCTTCCAGCGAACCACAATATAGCAGCGGTCGGAACGCATTTTGTGCGAGTCCAAATCCTCGAACGCGATCTCATGGCCATAGGAGTCCCAGTAGGTCTTGAGGTCCTCCAGGTGGCACATGGGGTTCTTGGGAGGGACGAGCATTTTCAATTTCTTTGGCATATCAATCCTTCTTGAAGGCAGACAGTGGATAGACTCTCGCATCACGCCACATCATCGACATCTTGCCGTTAATGGCGATTCGTTTCTTGGCCGCAGTTTCCGTGAACAGCCTGGCTTCCTCAAGATTGGTTCCCATGAAGGATCCTTTCTCTCCCCTACAGTAAATCTTACCGTTCGGGAATCGAATCACGAATGATTCGACCGGAAGCCTGCTGATCTTGGCCATTTCAAATCCCCATGATCTCGCCGAAAACCTGCATTTCGGCACGGAAGGTAGCATCGTTAAACGATTCACCCATGTATTCGCCAGCCTCTTCGCAGGCTTCTTCCCACGCATCGTATCGTTCCTGCGTGAGGCAATCCTTCATCACCTCGAATCCGCCGTCCTGTTCCATCGTCCAGTAAGCATAGGAAAGTCGGCCCTTGCCGGTCTTCATTTCCGTAGCCTTGGCGACGGTGTATTCGAACACCTTCTGGAACTCCTCGGGCGTCAATTCAAAATTGACAGTCCATTGCGCACGAGGAGGTGCCACGAATTCCTCGGGCAGGACGATATCGGTTGCTTTGACAGACATTACAGTTCTCCTTCCATGATATGGAGCTTTTCGTGACGAGTGTGACGGTCGTGGAAATATGACCAACTCGTCTGGATGACGAGGACGCCGCTGGTGAGGGAAACAAAATCAGAGTCCCAGAGTTCGACAATGACTTCTGGGGAACCATACATTTGGTCCATCATCTCACCCATGAATCCGCAGTCCACGAAAGGATACGCAGTAATGCGTTCTTTCATTTCTTCGAGGGTGAGATCGTCCCGCTTGAGTTGGGTCCACTCGTTGCGAGTGGAAGTGCGGAAAATAAGTTTTGCCATGACGATTCCTTAGACCGGACCGTCAAAGATCGCTTCGGCGTAGAGCCAGCGGCCATCGCCAAGGAGGAAGCAAACGGCATCCCCCATCCAGTAAGCACCGGGGAATTCCGGGACTTCTTCATTGACATCCAATCCCGTCACGAGGCCTCGCGATTCCATTTGTTCGGGATCGCAACGCAGGTCCAGTTCAACCCTCCACAGGAGGCCACCGCCGTCCAGGTCACGACAGGTTCTTGCGTCGAACCCGTTGTAGACAATGAAAGTGGGGAGGGGCAATTGATGTTTGTTGTAGTCGCGATACAACAAAGCCAAAACATCGGCCGAGTTTTGGGTTTCGAATTCCTTTTTCACGCGGTAGTCCTTTCAGTTAAATCCGGCCTAAACAGTACCGAACTAACGTAATTTTACCTTACGCGCGGGTAAAAGTAAAGCGGTATTTTAAATCGCTTTAGGAATAATAGCCAGCGCGGAAGAGGTCGCCTTCGGGAGTCCTGCGCAGAACACTGATACAGATGTGGCGACCATCCACAATCTCCGCTGTCCATTCGCATCCGGTCAACCAGTTCTGACAGTTCTGGATGTCGCCAGTAATAGCAGTTATGTTTGCTTCCTTCAGCTTGGTCATTACTGCCTCGCGGAGCTCAGCCTGCTTTTCGTACAGGTTGATCTGATTGTCCTCGAGACGCATCCATGTACGAAGGTGGCTGCTCTGCGTCTCTCGATCGGCAATCTTCCAACCAGCCGCGCGAAAACAATTCTCGAGCGACTTACGACGGTTGGTTGCGGAAGGAACGGACCGCTTCTTCATGCGAGCCCCATAATTTCCCGACGCATGTTCTCGACATGCTTCCGGTAGATTCTTTCGGCGATGAAGACGTACTCGAAGGTCGTTGCCGGGCCACCGCTCCCGTCATAATACTTCCCGACGACCGCGATGGAATCCTTACCAACGTGGAAGCCGATCGGCAGGTGTCCAACTCCACTGGACATCCATTCGTTGGCGACGATCCCGTCAGCGCTGCATCCGATGTAGACCCAAGCTTCCAGAGCTTTGGAGCGATCCTCGAAACTCTTGGGGAGGAGTTCTTGAAACGCCGGGAGCTTGTCCAGCAGTTCCATTTCTTGCCACATCGCGAGGCACTCTTCGGCGTACTCGATGCCTCCGAAGTCGGACGTCTCGGCGATGATACGTTCCAGTTGCTGGAAGTAGATGAAAGATTGGCCCACGGTAGTTCCTTTATAATCGCCCGGTAAAAGCTACCGAACTTAATTAAATTATAGCGCGGATTTGAATAAAAGTAAAGCCCCTAGGATTAGTAGGGGCTTTCAGTTTTCCTTCGGTGGTCGGCGTCAGCGGACGTGGATACGGATGACCCTGTCCTTCATCCCATCATCCTCCAGTTTCAGCTCGGCAACATCAAATCGCCTGATCGGATGGAGTTGCTGGACCTGCTCGGAATAGTAGTGCCATTCCGCCGGTAGATGTGCCTTGTGCAATTCGTTAAGAAACGTGGTCCAGAATTCTTGAACCATTCTTCGCTCGGTCGTGATCTGGTTAAGACGCGCGCCCTCGGTCATGACGAGCTTTTCACCTTCGCGATGACAGTAGGAATTGAACCGTTGCTGGTTCATCTGAAGCTCGATCTTGAAGTCGATGAACCGTGAATCCCGCGAGGGAAACACCTCTGCGTTCAGGCCGACACCATGCGCGAGTTGCTTCATGGCCTTCTTGATCGAGCGAACATCATTGATGTCATGGAACATTGTGAGGTTTCCTGATTTCTGGGGTTTCCTGATTAGCGACGTTCCATTCGGGTGCTAAGGCCACCCGGAACTTTGTTGGTCTTGGGGTCGGGAGTTCCCTTGTCCATCTTGCCGACGATGCCATCGCCCCAGCGCTTGAGGCGAGCTTCCTCGATCGACTGACGATTTTCCTTGATGACGGCCTTGGAATCATGCTTGCCGACGACCGTGTAGTAGACACATCCGTTCAGGTGCGTCACCTTGATCATCGCGATACCGACGAATCCGCTCACGACGTCTTCCACCTGGTTGCCCAGGACGAAATCTGGGGTGCCCGTTGGAGGCAGGACATCGGCCACGCGACCGTCGTCAACCCATTCCAGCGTGTGCGCATCCACTTCCAGGGCATCGGCAATCTTGTCAGCTTCCTTGGACGGAGGCTGAATGCCGAAGCGTATCAGGCCCGAGTAGTGTTCCACCTCGCAGACGGAAAGACCTGTGAAGCCACTGGTCCAGTCACGCATCGTATGGCCAAGTTTCAACTCTTTCTTTTCCATTTCATTCCTTAAAGAGGGTGGCCGAAGCCACCCAGGTTTGCGATTAGTTGATGTCCTTCAGCTTCGCGCGCAGCGCAGCAATGGTTCCGGTGCAGCGGATCCAGACGGGCGCATACTTCCGTACCACATTCTCGATCGAGTGATTCACCCAATCTGTCATGATGATCACGAGTTCAGCCGTCTCGCACGCCGGAGCAAGTCTTGAACCCGTTTGGTTGGATTCGATATTGACCAGACGTAGCTTCGGGAACTCTTTCTTGATGATCTCGTACTGTTTGTCCAGCAGACCAACGATCACGATCTTTCGGCGCCGTCGAACCTCTTCCATGTCGATCACGCCGACCTCGCCTTTCTTCTCAGGATCAGTCATGTAATCCAGGATTTGATTGAACCCGAGGTCCATTCGCGTGTCGATGTACTGCTGGAGCTTGCCAGTAATGTCCATCGTCATACTCATGACCAGCTCGCGGGCAATCGTTTCCGTTGTCCGCACGAACCGCATCTGGATTTCATTCGGAGCGTCCGGGGAACGAACCGCAGATTCCAACCCTGGCTCTGGGTGGGCCAGCTTCGGAGCCACCTGAGCGGCTGCCGCTGTTGGGGACACCCAGCGTGGTGTGCCTTCGGCAACGTGATTCGCTTCGATCACAGCGAGCTGTTCCGTTATGTACGGAGGCATCGCCTTCTTGATTCCCAGCGTGCTTTCGCTATACCGACGGTCTTCACCGACAGCAGCGTTCTGGGCCTCGATCTTCGCGGCCAGCATCTTCATTCCACCGCGTCTGCGAGACGTGTAGAACTCCAGAAACAGGTCCATTTCGGTCTGGGTCCAGTTCTTTGCTTTTGCGTAAGTTGGCATCTATTCTAGCTCCTAGAAAATATATTGGAATACACGGTTCAAAGCTCTCTGAAACTCATCTTTCTTGGAAGGAAAGATAGTCGCCACCACGAGCTCCCGATGGTGAGGATCGTACGAATACCAATTGACCGCATCTTGAAGAATGTGATGAGCATCCTTGTTGCGGAAGAGAATCCCAAGGCTCCCGTGGGAAACGTCTGATCTGATAATCCACTCAGTATAAGTGGTCTCGATTTGTGCCCGCAAGAAGCCTTCCGAAGTGTGGCGTTCCACACAACGCTTCAGGTGAAAGTAAGGGTCTTCTTGGTTGAAGCGAAGGATACCGTCGGCATCGCGCTTCTTGGCCTGTGCAATTTCTTCGGCCCAAAGGGGAAGTTCACATGGCAGGAGTATGGAATACATTCGCGGGTTACTTTAAGTTGGTAACGCTTTTATTATAGCCGTTACCAACCTTAAAGTAAACCTTTATTTTAAGTCGGCGGGTTTTCAGGGAAGAAATACCTGAACACCGTCCTCTTATGATTCTTTGGCTCAGGAGGTTGTGGTGGCCGTGGGAGTTTGGATGCCGCAACCAATCGTTCAGCCTTCAATCGGGACTGGGCACCTGTTGTTGTCAGCTTGCAGTCCTTCATCGTCGTGCCGCCAGTTCTCACTCCCATGAGGGACAGGCGATCGAAGAATTCCGGGACAGAATTTACTTCGGATTCCGTATGAAGAATGACTTCTGCGTTATAGATTTCAAGTCCCGCAACGTCGTCACCGGGAAGAATGAGCACTGAGCCGCCACGGATAATCATATTAATTCTCCTTAAGGAGGACGCTTTCGGCGGGCCAGTAGGGTTCCAAATCCTCAAACAAGACGGATTTTGATTGGGGCCCTACAGGGCCTGGGTGATCACGGGTAAGGGTCAGGCCTACCGCGCGCCGCCAAAACGCCCTACAAGTGATTCTACCGGCCTTGAAGGCCTCAATTTCAGCTTCGGTGGTGGTGATTTCAAGGTAGGTGTCAAAATCAAATCCCCCGTCTTCTTTCTCCGAATCGACCCACCATTTTACAACAGCGGTTCCGAGATCGGTATCGCGTTCCACGTAGATGAAAAAGTAACTGAACTCGTAAAGAGATTCAATTTGGATTGGCATTGATCTGCTCCCGCCAGGGCACGAACACTTCGTGGATAGATTCACGTTCAACTCGTGTCCAGGAAATTCCATAGCGCCGCATTTCACCCAGGAGGGTCTTGAGCACCTTACCTTCCTGGATGGTTTCAACACGTGGAGGGTTCCCGAACTTCGGCTTAGCATAGCCAACGATCTGGAAGTATTCAGCGTGGACGTTCTTGTGGGTGCCCTTGAAGACCTTTACGTGGTGAATCTTAATTGGCATTACGTTCCTTCCGGGAACGCAGGATCATGTCAGCACGCGAAGATGCGGTGCGAATCACAAGGTAGCCGTAGAAGTCGACCTCGCGCCAGGCCAGCGCTTTGTATTCTTCAATAGAGCCGCCGAACACAATCCGTTCGGCCTGGTAGAAAATCTCACCGAGTTCTTCGCTCGGGAACTTCTTAGCGTGGGTGTCCTGAATCCATTGGATCAGACTCTCTTCGAGTTCCGGGAACGTCTTGATACAGACGTCAAACCAGGCATCCTCATTGGTGATTCGGTGGAAGTAAGACATCGGTCCGTTGGCCTTAGCAAATTCCATTGCGGCCCCACCGATAATCAAAAGTTGTTCGGGAGTAAAAACGTTCATAATCTTTCTCACTTTAGTCCTTGGTAACACTCGGGTGGAATTGCTTCGGCTCCAATGTAGTAGAATACATTGATAAGACCGAAGTGCGATGCGATCATTGTGGCGACGTAGATGAGTCCTATGAGCGCCAGTATGAGGATGATGGAGTCAAAAACTTTACCCACGACAACTCCAAGAATAGGATAAAACTTCACGACGCGTCCTTATTAGTAACTCAATTATACCGCGGATTTAGGTTAGGGTAAAGTCAATTGTCAGTCGCGAGGAGAAGAGGAGGAGCATAGAATGACGGAAACTGCATCATTTTGCGGAGCATACTTAGGTCCGTTTTTCCTCTAATATTTGAACTTTCCTGATTTCCTGATTCAAATATTAGAGGACTTCTAGATTTCATTGATTTTGATTAAATTCACACCAAAATAACTCTTACGCGACAATGGGTTAGCGAGGCATAAAATGAGGAAACGCCAGCCAGTCCCGAAATAATCACCATCTCCGTAGGGTTGCTACCATTTTTATATTTGGTGCTGCCCAAATGAAGAAAGGGCTGAGGTTGCCCTCAGCCCTTAATGCGTACAGTTGACGAAGCTGTTTAGTCGTTGATGGCCGCGACGATCATGTCGGCGGTCGAGGGGAAGGCTTCGGCTTCGGCCATGGACTTGCAGTCCACGATGTCGAACTTCGCGCCGGTCAGGTTGTCGTCCAGGCTGGTCAGGAACTTGGCCGCAGCGGCGTCGTCACCGACTTGCACGAAGAGGATGGTCAGCGCGTCGTCGGTTTCCTGCAGCTGGCTCTGCGCCACGATGGCACGCGAAACAGCGTTCTGGTCGTCGGGTTCGCCGTCGGTGAAGACGATGATGAAGTCCTTCTTGTTCGACTTGCCGGCGAGCTTGAAGCACTCGTTCAGGGTCTCGGCCAGCGGAGTGCTGCCCATCGGACGCACGGTGCTGAAGAGGTCCTGGACCTTCGAGCTGGTCACGCCGGTCCAGACCTTGTTCTGGCCACCGAGTTGGACGACGTCGATGCCGTCCGCATCGAACTTCTCGATGTCACGCACGAAGGCGCCGACGCTTTCTTGCATGGCTTCCCAGCGCGACTTGCTGGAGCCGGCCTTGACTGGGCTGCCCATGGAACCCGAGGTGTCGATTGCGACGATGAAGTCGTATTCGCCCAGGATGGCTGCATGGTTTGCGGTTGTGGTCATTTCAAATTTCCTTAGGGATGGTGTCGGCCTTTTGAACAGTGGCCAACTTAACTGTTATTTGGATTGGATGCACTTGACGAAGCGGGGGTCGTCGAGCTTGGAGAACATGTCCGCGCACAAGTCTTTGCGGCGGTTGAAGGCGACTTCTTGTTCGTAGAACGCGCCTTGGCGCAATTCAATGTACAGGTCGTCAGGAAGGACTTCCTTGAGAAGGGCGAGGCGAAACTCAGGAGCCGGTTTGACGGCGTCCATCGCTTGGATGTTGCGGTGGAGAGAAGCCACGGCGGCGGTCTCAGCAAACAGAATCGTTTGGCTGGACGCGGCGCTCGAGGCCAACAACCCAAGAATAAGAATCGCCTTCTGCATTTCAACTCCTGAAAATAAGGTACTGACTAGGCCGTTTTATTATAACCCGGCCCAAGTCAAAAGTAAAGCCCAATTTGAAATAATTAGGCCCAAGGATCAGTAATGACCAGCTGACCGTTTTCCCTCATCATCATGTTACCTTCGTGAATATCCCACTTGAAATCGTTAGCACGAAACGCGGTCTTCAAGAGGACCATATAGTCCATTAAGGACTTTGGGGTTTGCTGCCCCATAAAATTATCCAGCACATAGCCCTGCTTAAGAACGCAAGACTGAATGAATTGTGATACTCGCCACCAGCCGGGCATATGAAGTCGCTTCTTCAGATAGGCGCGACCCTCATACAACTTTTCCAGCTTCACCACAAAATAGCTTTCTTCTTCGTTTAGAAACAAACTAACGTAATGGACAATAGGGAAAAATGGATTATCCTGGTTCGCGCGGGCCAGCTTAAGATAAGCAAGGTATCCAGCGTTATTATTGGCGTCACCAACTTTCAATACAGTCCCGGAGTGGCGATTGTGATAAACGCTCGCGTATCGGCCCTTCTTGAAGAAGCAGATTTTGTGTCCACATAGGACTTCAACAAATTCTCGCATATCAAGCCGAGCTTCATCTCTGGCGGAGTAATGAACTTCGTCGAAGATACCGTCTTTTAAATCAGTTCCATAACTACAAAGCACCTCTGATCCATAGAAAAATCCCGCGTAGACGTAAAATACGCAGATTCTTATTCTTACCCAAAGAGCCCCACTGCCCTTCGGGTTAACGTTACGTTACGTTAATTATACCTTAATACTACCCTACATAGGCAAATGCTAGGCCCGGTTTAGCCCTTAAACCGTAAGTATTAGCAATTCAAATTGAAGGCGACGACGTATAGCCATGAGCAACTTACCCAAATAGTTCTTCCCGACGCCATCTTTCACGCCGTAGAATACGTCTCCCCAGTAATTTGTTTCTTCAAGATACAGGTCGCCTGTTGCCAGCAATTTTGACTGAAGTTCTAAGTCGGATGTAAATTTGACGCAGAGACAGTCGTACATCACATGGAGGCGAAGTTTATCATCCCAATCAGGACGAAGTTCTATTTCCTGGCCGAAGCGTTTCGCCTGACCAACAGTCAACTGAAGAAACAATTCTCTCACTTCAAGGTCGGTGGTCTTGGCTGCTTGGTATGCGTGCTCAACTGAAGGGTAGAGGATTCCCTCGTACAGTACAGGTGAAAGATGGAAGTTTGAAAGCCAACGGTACTCACCAAAGAACCCGTAGATTCCCTGATCGGTTACCGTTGGCTGCCAAGAGTTATTAACTCGACGCATTAGATGCCGTTTACAAGAGCATCATATGTTACCACTACCAGAAGGATTGTGACAGCAATCACGCAGATGACTGCACATGCTCCTAACACGAAGCCAATTACGGCACTCATGCTTCTACCTCCACCTTGCTGTGGTCCATGATGAACTTAAGACGATCAGCTGTATAGGTGGCCGCAAAAGCTTCCGGTTTGACCTTCGGGGTCATGTTACAGGTCCCCTTGATGTATCCGATAGCCTGGCTGATCACGCAGCTAGAACCATGCATTTCGTTTGGGTTGATGTCCAGATGGATTTCAACCAGCTTGTCGTCGAGCACGTGCATCAGCCTTTGATACAGCTCGCTGATCTTGTAGACTTCCGTCATCAGGCGATTGGAAGGACGGCTCAGCTTCTTGTCATAGTCGCGTTCGCGCTGAATGTCGCCGAAGACCTTACATCCTTTGTTTCCGTCGATGTGACAGACTACGGCCAGCGTAAAGTCGGCATACCAGACACCGTCCACGCGAATGCGTTCAGAGTCAGCTCCGAGATAGATGATAGTTTCGGGAGACGTGTTCTTGATAAATTCAGCAACAACGTCAATGTCAAATGGTTGCATATCGTTCCTTCTTCCCATGGTAAAAGGCCAGGGTACTCTAATTATACCCTGGCCTGCGGAAGGAACGACCGCTGATCTTACTTGGTGATCATGAGGACGAGGATCAAAAAGACAACGATACTGATGAGTGCAAGGATAAGTTTACGCATAAGTCCTACTTTGTGTTCGAGCATTTCGATCTGCCACGCACGGAGCTCCATGTCCAGGCGCAACACCAACAATTTGATGATCATGTCATCCATTACCAACCCCTACGAGTTTAAACTTCAGCGTTCTTCCGGACGCTGGCCAAGTTCATAACGCGGTACATCTCACCGTCCTCGAAGACCAGGTCCAACAGTGAACCTTCCTGACCTTCGAGACCCGTATCGAACGCACCATTCGACTTATACAGGTCCAGGCGACCACGCTTGGAAGTCTTGCCCTTGTCAGTGATCGGGTCCTTGAAGACGTCAATCCAGACGCCGTTGACCTTGGCCGAGGAACACTTCATGGCGAACTTCTGGGTGTCGCGATCGACCTTCTGCAGGAGTGCACCACCCATGCCGAACGCAACGTTGTCTGCTGACCAGCCGTCAAGGTCCACCAGCCGGCGCAGGATTCCTGCAATGGCCAATTCGTCGATGCCGTCACCCCAGATGAAGCGAACGTTGTTCAGAACCTTGTAACCCTTGGCGTTCTTGACGGAACCGAAATAGCTCTCGGCGATGAACATGAGACGCGACAGAACCACCTGTGGATCACCTGAGTCCGGGCGAACCACCAAAGTTCCCCCTCCTGCGATCACCTGATCCTTCAGTTTGCCCCACATGTGCATCGCCTTGAAGATGTCATATGAGTCCGAGACGACCGCATAGATGCTTCCCGGCTTGCTGAACTGAACGATCATGTTCTCGTACGCAGCCGCTTCGTTCTCACGTCCCCAGCTCGTAATCGTGCTGTGCTCAGCGGCCGGAATGCTGAAGCCGATGGAGTCCAGAGGAGCTTCATAGTCGTTGTGCAGACGCATGATGCCCTGCGGACTGTCCGTTCCCATGAAGTTGACCAGGTGCGCAGCCGAACCCAAGGCGTTGGACTCATAGCTGGCCGCACCACGCGCGCCAAAGTCGTGCAGCTTGAAGGGGAGCCCTGCCACGTCGCCGGACTTTTCGAGATAGCCCTTGATGAGAACCTTGATGCTTCGCGAAACCGTGGCCACCGTCGTCGGATACCAGATACCACGCAACAGCGCCGTTTCGATCCAGGTCGTCAACCACCAGCATTCCGGATCGGTATTCTCGATCGTCGCAAGCACATGGCCAACGGGCACCACGGTTCCTTCAGCGACGGCCTTGATTCGAACAGGCAACATTCCGTAGTACACCTTCACGATGTAATCCCACTTCGAGCGATCGAACGGCTCACCGTGCATCTTCCAGAACATTTCCGCGAAGTCGACGTCACGAGTTGTGATACGTCGCATCAGGTAGTTCTTGATGAAACTCTGCAAGCCGAAGAAGACGACTTCATCGTACTTGCCGCCACGACTCTCGATGTACGAGAACACGTGCGTCGTGCCCGGTGGATACTGGTTAGGCATGCTAACCTTGTATGAATCCGTGTTGACGATCAGACTGTTCGTCACATTTTCTTGAAACATTCAAACTCCTTTACAGTTTCTCTTTTACAAAATAATCCGGCTGTTGCGGTATGCCGGGATAGCGGAACTGGACGTCATGACATGAAAGATGTCTCCATGGTCGTCATGCATATCCAACTCATTCATAGCTTCGCCAATGCTGAACCAGCGAGCTTCCATTGCGTCATCACCACCATTGGCCCGTGGAACGCTTCCGTCCGCATCAGGTTCCAGGTGGAAGTAATGTGCCATCGTGACACGAGGAATTCCCGCACCACGATCAGGCGCATCGAACATACGTTGATGAACGAGCGCTGCTCGGAACACCTTCTCAGGCACCCGAAGGTTGGTTTCTTCGTATCCTTCGCGAACTGCACAGTCCAGGAAGGTTTCGTTGAAGTTCTTGAAGCCACCGGGGAACGCCCAGTTTCCAGCTCCAGGAGCAATTTTGCGTTTGATCAGCAGCACGTGTCCCGCACATGTAATAATGGCGTCCGAGCATTGGAAGCTCAGCGTTTCGGGATACGGATAGATCGAGAACTTCTCAGCTTCCTTGCTGAAGAAGCGGAAGTCTTCCATGACGTTCTGATGGATAGCAGGGTGGCCCGTCATCATCATTTCGTGGCGAACTTCAGTGGCGTTCAGATCGATTCCACAATCGATCTCGGTGTATCCCCATTGCGGGAAATACTTGAGGTACGAATTGCCACGTTTGTAGTGGCCAACCAGGTTGATTCGCGCAATCGCACCCGTCGTCGCAGTCTTGATTGTTTCGATCACATCCGCGACCCAAGCGTGGTCCGAATACTTGTAATCGTTGACGGGATAGATCACCACCTTGTTGTTGGAAATCTTTTCGAGTTCCAGGTACTTCCTGATCGCGTCACGACGTTCCTTGAAGGTCCAAGGATTCTTGATCGAGCGGGGTTTGTTTGCTGAGCCGATCAGAATGACCAGCTTGTCGCAAGATTTCACGGCCTGAGAGATCAGCGCTTCGTGACCCTCGTGGAGGGGTTGGAATCGTCCAATGAGGACGTTAAGTTTTAGCATCGACAGCTCCTGTCTTAATTTCCCGTCAAAAGGACGGGCACTTTCCTACTTAGCCGCTATTATACCCTATCACCTAGGGTTGAGCGGCACGACCGTCAATTGTTTGGAAGCGCACTCAATTCCAGCTTCCGCACATTGATCTGGCGAACTTGACCATATCGGCCGCGCTTGCTGTACAGATAATGGGGCTTGACTCGGAGACGCATCTGATTGTCCACGAAGGTCACCGTCGCATACAAGTTACGGTCGTACGCGACGACTGTCACCTGACGGACTGGCGCTTCCTTGTAGGGTTCATCACCAAGTTCGAGGAACGGGTAGTCCGTCCATCCGGTCACATATTCAACCTTCTTCATATCATTCCTTTTCGACGCGATCCACAGCCGATTTGAACTCCTCGGGGAACTGTTCAGCGAGCTTACGCAACTCGCGAACCTTACTCTCCATCTGAGTCCGGGTGGACTCGAGGAGAATTTCGTTAAGGCAGCCATTCCATCCTCGTTGGGCCCAAAACAACGCCGCCGCACATTCAGGTCCCTGAACAGGGTCCAGGCCATCCGCCGCGAGTTGGTCAGCGAACCAACCGTTGAACTTTTCTTGAATAGTAATAACGCCCATAGCTATATTATACGCTAGAAACGGGCGTTTGTAAAGTTGTTTTTACAAGTCCGGCTTCTTTAAGCGTTTCCCCGATTCTAATCACCAAACGATCTGAATATGCGCGAGCTGGGTGGACGCCATCGATCAGGTCGCCGTCACCATGGAACTCTACTGTATCCAAATCACAGTAGAGTACGTTAAGTTCCTTGCAAAGGACACGAAGCTTCGCTACTTGGAGGGAACGAAGATACAAATGCTCAGGCGTCAGCGTAGCACAGACTACCTGGTGGCTAAATCCCGTAACAATCGGAGTTGAGCCTTCAGCACGAATACGTTCAATAATCTTTCGGTAGTTCGCGATGACGTCAAATCCTTGCCAAGAATCAATCACACCGTGTTCTATGACAGTAAAGCGCGTCGTGAAGAACTGGATAGGAGCGATGATTGGAAGCAAATCTAGCAGACGACGACCAGGCATAGTATGGTCTTCCCATGTGGTTCCTGGAAGATATGCCTGAAGGAGCGCAGTTGGTTGGACTGTAGGATCAGCCGAGTACGAGCCACGCATGATGCTGTCACCGTACAGTGCGAAAGACTGATCCTCGTCTTCATAGGTTTTCTTGACCACGTTCAGGTCGATTGGGGGATTCGAGAGAGCCTCTTTATCCTTGATCTTCTGCAGACGTTTGCGTTCCAGAACTAAACCAACTGCGAACAGGATGAGAAAGCCACCACCCAGAAGTTGGTCCGACGATAACCATTGAAGATATTCCATAATGTACTCCCAAAGATACTACTTAGCCAAAGAAAAAGGCTCGATTTCTCGAGCCTTGTGTTTTACGTCTTTTTTACGTTTATCGTCTTCCCTCTTCGGCTTGTTGAACTCGAAGAGATTCTTAGCCACGAAGTTACGAGGCTTCGCGACCTTTTTCTTTTTGCGTTTCGATGACATTGCATAACTCCTGAAATTTCATTAATGTGATTCCTAACACGCCTAGCCACATGTTAAAGTATAAGTCAAGTTCGGCCGAACGTAAATGGGTTGCTTTGTGGAATTCAAGGAAGTCCTTGTAGTTTTGAACCTTATCCGCAATCAGCATATCCTTTACTTCTTGCAGGGGACCGGGTGTTGGCGACCCTGCAATCATGGGACGCCCACCAGAATCAATGAACATAACCTTGTCCGAGAGCCATGCGTTAGCCTGACTACGATATTCCATAACTAACAGCAGCACTTCGGCCTCGACGGTACTGGCTAGATGGATGCCATAATCCACCAAGTCCGCATCCGATTGGAATAGAGGGTGAAGGGCAAAGGCTCGTTGAGCATACTCCGACGCACCTATCGCTCTCATCACTGTCAGACCATCGTCGATATGGTTGATTAGTGGTACTCCCGATCTTTTCGCCGTCCTTCCACGATAGAAGGATTCGATCATAGTGTATTCTTTAAAGTCGTTCATAATGTTTGGTCTGCCCGGGAGGACTTGAACCCCCACTCACGGATTAGAAGGCCGTTGTTCTTTCCAGTTGAACTACGGGCAGAGATTATTATTTATTTGATGATGACTCGCGCATAAATTTGTTCCTCTTCATCTCTTCGTGAGTGTGAGTCTATGATGGATTCAAGTTTGGCAATTTCTTTTTCTTTCTGGTAGAGCGTATCGACGAGAGCTTCGTTTTCGCCTAGTTGTTCCGCAATGGTGATCCTCAACTCGTCTGATTCGATCTTGTCTTTGTCGACAATATCCTCTAGCTTCAGAGTTTCCCTCTCCAGAAAATTGATGTGTTCCTCAAGTTCAGTGATTTGCTCGTCATTGATCTTAGTGATCACCTCAAGGGTGTCTCTCATTTTCTTTTCGAAAGTATCGGCCAAACCCTCTTGGACAGCCCTAACACATTCAATACACCATGCCTTAGACAATATCTTTTGTGCTGCATAGTGCGGGCAACGTTCGGGAACTTCGATTTTCATTTCATGAACCCGGCAATCATCCATGCGATGCAGGAGACAAGGGCAGCGACCCCACCAAACATGAAGACCCCGATGCCATAGGAATCATCGCGGCTACACCACATTGCCCAAAGGAAGGAACAGATTGTGACGATGGCGGGGATAGTCCACCAGCCAAGAGTAATAGTGAAACTCATTTGCGTTCCCAGATTTTGTAGCGAAAGATGACCAGCAAGCAGGCCAGATTGAAAAGATAGTTGATTAGGAGCGGCCAGTCCCACTTCGGGAGGACATAGACGATCATACATAGCTCGCCGATGAGCCAGGCCCAGAGGAAGAACCAATCAAGTCCCCGTCCATGGCCCTGCTTGTAGCACATCCATGATTGAGGGAAACAACAGATCGAGAAGAAGAAACTCCCAACCCAGCCAAAAACTGTCAAGTCCATATGGTAAAAAGCCCAAGGTATATCATCTATTATACCTTGGGTAGCAATTCGCGTTTACTGATGCAGCTGTTTGTTCTTCGGAGCGGGCATTACCACGAGTGGTCGTTGAACAGGTTTGGCAACTACCTCAAACTCCTGTGTTCGCCATTCGATGTAGAAGTCACGAATCGTTCCATGTACTTCAGCAGTTCCGAACACCACATATTTGCCTGGTGGGGTTTCGGGCGGTACACGGTTTAACAGGCTCACAGCGGTCGTACAACCCGGCTGTATCATGATTTTGACGTCAGGTAGCAGTAGCGGCTCATGAGTGTCAATATTGAGTAGTGAATGAGTGGAATCGTAGTTACGAGGTTTATCATCGCTGTTGCATCGTTCTTCATGGAACGGGATGATTTCCCCAGGATAAACCTGAATCATCTGTGGCGGGAATGGGATGTTCTTATAGGTCAGGAATGGTTTCTCGAAAAACCAAAAATAGAATAAGACTGACACTGTGAGGAACATCCCAGCAACAAGCGTTACTGCAATTCCGTTGGAAACTGTTTGTGAATTCATTGTTATTTCGCGATGATACGCGCCATGATAGCACCCAGTACTGTTAGGAGTACCGAGCCTGCCATGCCATATGCAATCATCTTCACAGGATCGAATTCTGGTCGTGTGACAAAGGTTGCCACCAGTTTTTCTAATGCCTCAAGTTTCACCTTGATCACCTGTACATCTGTCGCGGTCGACACGGCTGTTTTCTTTAGTTCTTTTGCTTCGTCGTCTGTCATAGTCGTCCCATTGAATTAAATCTGTGCGCGAAAAAGCGCCCTACAATGCTATTTAGGCATCCGTAGGGCGCTGCGTAACAAGAATCTTACATCTTAGTCGATGTTGTAGCGGTCGATCATCAGGGCTTTCTTCATGATCGCTTCAGGAGTGAAGGCGCTGAAGTCGGCTTCCAGGACAGGCTTCACGATGGAAGGGCTGAAACCCGACACCAAAGCAACACCGGACTTGTCGAACGCCACCGGAGTGGTACCCGAATCGTTCAGGTTCCAGAAGACAATCTTCGGAACTTGGTAGCCATGGGCCTCGAAGAGAGCCTTGGCGTAGTCTGCCGTGAAAGTCTTGGACACACAGTGGTTAAACTGCATGTCGGACATGATCAACAGCATCGCAGGCATTTCGCTCTGCGGCACGTTGTTCTTCACACCGACAAAGACAATCTCTTGCAAGGCCGATTCGATGTTGGTCGAACCACCCCACGGCGCACGAAGCGTCTGAGCGATCTTTTCCTGGATCGAACCCTTCACATGGAAGAGCTGCGACTTCGAGGTGAACGTCAGGAACGTATCCTTGAACGGACCCTTGGTCTTCTCGGCACAGTACAGACCCAGCGAGATGGCCACCTGCATGCAGGTCACTCCCGAACCACCAGCACCGCCACCTGCCGGGATACCCATGGAACCCGACACGTCGATGAGTGGCAGGACCGACACATCGTTCATGTAGTCAGGCAGGGCATTCCACTGAGCCTGAATCACTTGGGCGTCCTGCTTGGTGGCGCTGCCCTGGAAGAACTGCTTCAGAACGTCGTACGGATAGATCGCCGAAGCATTGATCTTCACCTTCGGATCGTCACCCTTCACCAGAGCCTGGACGTACGCAGTGTACTCGGCAGGCGCGTTCTTACCGAACGCCTTCTTGTAGCGCGAAGACGCCACCGAAGGAACATGGGAGAAGTTGATCTGATCGAATTCCTTCGCACACATCTTCTGCTCAACCACATCGGTCAATTCCACCAGCGACTTGCGGTAGAACTTCGGGCTCATACCGAAGTACTTGCGGATTTCAACGGCCACCGGACCCTGGCGCGGCATCCACTTCGCTGCCAGACCGTTACGTGCACGCAGAGCGTCACCGATCAGGTCGAACGCAGCAGTGCGCACCACGGGATTCTTGGCCTGGAGCACGTCATCCCAACGACCCACTTCCGGCACCTTCTTCAGGAGACGGATAGCGTCGTCAGGGCTGTTTTGTTCCAACCACTCGAAGATGTCGCGAAACAAGGCGCGTTCACCGGCACCACCACGAACGTCACGAAGCCACTGTGCATTACGCAGTGCCAGTTCCTTGTCTTCGGCGAAGGCCATACGGAACACCGCGACGGCTTCCTGACCACGACCGCGCATTGCGCCAGCCTTGTAGAAGAAATCGACGTTGGCGTTAGCCGAGCCAGTTTGGCGTTGGACGCCCTTCACAAATGCATTCATTATTTTTCCTTTGTATTAACAGAATAGCGTCGGGATATCGGTCCCGACGGTAAGTGATTTTGGTTTGTATGCTGAAACTATTCTAAAATTCAGAGAGTATCTCCGGGATACGGATTATTTGAACCCCATTCGATCCACACGAGGAAGATACCAATAAGGTATCCCCACCATGCAGCTTCGAAATAGAAGCAGGCAACCAGAAAGCCGATGGAGATCATTCCTCCTCGCGGTCTTCTTCTCTGGACAGTTCGATCGAACGGGTCGCGGTGATGATTTCCAGATCGACCATCAACTCACGAAGACGTCCCAGGAACACCTTTTTATGGGAAACACTGCTGTAGTTCGCATACGTCGGCGAGAACAAGGCTTCAGCTTCCCCCTCGGTGATCCCGAAGAACGCAGCACCGGCTTCGAAGTCAGTCTTATCCTTGTATTGGGGCGCCAAACCATATTTGCCCCATCGCAGACCAGCACGCTTGAACGTAGGATAAGCGCATGCCCAACCCAAAGCGCAAGCAGTAGTTCCGCAACCGGGATCGGTTTTTGCGGCATCAATCAACGTTTCGTCGCTTGGATTGCCGCAAAATTGATCATTGCGCCAGTTGTCCATGTTGATCACGGAATTGGGAATACCACCCATGACCTGGTACAGGGTCTTCAGGCGGCGAGTACGTACTGCTTTGTTCATGTTCACTCCTTGAAAAAGCTGGCGAGTTTCTTGGAAGCAGCCGAGGCCTTATCACCTTCAGTGATTGCTTCTTTGCTCTTCTTCATCTTCTTGTCGGCTTCAGCCTGGAGCTTGACGGCTCGGTCGAACTGTGCCGCAGCGTGCGATTCCAGTTTGGTGATCGTCTTGGTGAAGGTCGACAGAATACCGTCGGTCGACGTCTTGAAAAGGTTCAACAGGTTCATGATCAAATGCCTCCTCAGGCGTAGAGTTTTGCGTTTTCGCGGTTCAGACAATCCAGCAACGGAATCAGCTTCTCGTCGCGGTCATAGAAATCACAGCCAGGACCGGCGTACTTGCCGTTCTTGTGGATAGCCCAGCCATCGAGATGACGTTCCACCGTGTAAGGGTAGATCAGTCGTTCGCGCGGGGTGCGCGGATCGGAGTCAGCCTCCACGTAGTCTTGCTTAGAGACGTTCTTCGGGGATTTTTGCAGCTTAACAGTCACGGGGTTTGCCTTACATCAGCGGGTTAAAGTAAAACTATTTTAGCGCGTTTTATGCTGACAGTAAAGCTATCCTTCAAACTGCTCTAGCAACGCTCAAAATGAAAAAGGCTGCCGAAGCAGCCTTTAAGGGAATAGGTCGGGTCCAATGATGGCTATAACACCGTCCTGTATGACTGTCTCGGACCCGACCAACAGTCAACACTTGATTGCCTCCGGCGTCCCGGAAACTCACAAGGAGTATCAAATAAACTTATGATACTCCTATATCAGATTATTCTCCCGTCAAATGGGAGAATAATCTTCACTTATCTGCACATATCATTTTCACTGATATCACAGCCTCGTTTGGCGGGTAGGGTGAGACTCGAACTCACAAGCCCCTTTCGGAGCATTCGGTTTTCAAGACCGCTGCCGCTAGGCCGACTCGGCGAACCTACCCATAACTCTTAAATTGTAAATCTATATTTCAGCGCAGCCAGTAACCTCTTGCGCTTGATCTTGAAACTGTCACTCTCTACACCACCAAATGCTTCCTGGTTCGCAAATAATTCCGCCCAGGCCGTAGCATACAGATGGTCCCCATAGGGGAGTTTCCAGACCTCAACTAACTCTTCTCGTCTAAATTTATGAAAATCCATATCATGCAAGATCATATTCGCATAATCTGTCTCCCCAAACATCTCAATGTATTTAGTGTAAGAAACTTGAGAATGGTTCGGATAGTGCTCCTTACCGTCCTCGTCAACAGTGTAACAAAAAGGCTTTCCGCAATCGTGGAAGTAATGATACGGCATGAGGTCAATAGACTTATACTCAGCGAACCAAGCAATAACCCTATCGTCCTTCGTCAAACCTGGGTCGGCCAGGAGCTTTTTATACCATTCATTCACGGATTTACCGTGACGATACCACTTTTCGATTAAGGCTTCCATAGCGGGAATCCTTTCAGAAAGTGTCGTTCGCTTTGGATCAGTGGTTCAGTGGCGAAAGCCGTATGACCATAGTTCCAATCCGGTTCAAAGAACATCTCGCTCCTAATCCCGCAGTATTCACAGTGGGCTTTGGCTCTATGGAGGCTCTCTGCATCGGGAACAGTTAGCATAATAAGTGACGACGGTTCTTTAGAAACAGCCCCAAACACGATACCAGCCTCTAGCGCCGCATGGGCAGCTTGGACTACTTGATCGGTTAGTGGAAGGTCCTTTCGAACAAACACATACACGTAGGTTTTATCCAACACTCACGATTCCATTTTGATTTCCTTTAGTAAATTTCGTTTAAAGACGCTGCGAGCATGTTTATGCTCTTTCTTCTTGTCTCTAGCACGAGCCTTTTTAGAGCGTCGGCTAGAATAAGTTTCACAAGGATACTTATCATGCCCTGGGCAGCACCATCCAGGAGCACAGACAAAAATAATTTCTCGTTTCATTTGGTGGCCCGTGGGGGATTCGAACCCCCGACATTCGGTTTTGAAGACCGCCGCTCTAACCAACTGAGCTAACGGGCCATATCTATCAGAAGGCGTGGAAGTTAAAGCCACCCGATTCAGGTTGGGGCTTGACCACGCGAACCAGGATACGGTTCTTCTCAACAGGAGTGATGTACTCGTAAACGATGCTACCACCCTTCTCGATCTTCAGCACGCGCTCATCACTCAGCTCGAAGTCCGGACACTCGAAGTACAACGGATTGTCCTCAGCGTCCTTCTTACCGTTCGGAACGCCGTAGAAGTCCATTTCAGGCTTGCTATTGGCATCCGAGACCAGAGGCGAACCACGCAGCTGACGCGGGTGGTAGAAGCTCTCGAGAACCTTCTGGCCGTTGATCGAGACTTCGACGTCGTACGCACGGGTCGTCAGGTCGAACTCGAGACGAGCGTTCACGTTCTGCATTGCGCTCGGTGCCGATTCGCTGTAACGGTTCATTTCTTCAACGACCGCTGCGAGCATGTCGAAGTTGAAGTTCGTGAAGCAGTCGGCGATGAGCACCAGACGATCGATTTGGGTCTTGTCGTTCAGGCAGTCTTCACAGTACTCGCGAATGAACTCAGCAGTCAGGCCACGATACGTATACTGGTAGTAGATACGACCAGGACGGTTACGCATGTGGGGGTCGATGTAACCGGAGTTCATCGTCAGCAGGAAGAGCTTCTTGCTGGAGAATACACCGTCGAGCAGGGTCAGGAGCTTTTCCTGATCATCCTTATCGTACACCTTCTCGAACTCATCGAACAGCACCACGCAGGGTTGCTGGATGGTTTGGATAAACTTGTTGAAGCTATCGCCGTGGAAAGGAGTGTTGATGATCAAGGTTGGCACATTGTGCGTCTTGGCCAATTCAATCGACAGGCTCTTGGTCAGGAGCGTCTTACCCGAACCCTTTTCACCCGACAGCAGGACGCCAGTCGAACGAGGGCGGTCCATGAAGGTCTCGATGATACGGTCGCGGCGACCATCATTGGCACCGTAGACCTTCTTCGGCAGGGTAAACGTGTCAACTTCCTCGAGGAAGAACACGCCGAACTGGTCGATCTTCACGACGTAATTCGTGTTGGCCGGCAGAGCGTCATAAACATCCAGCGAACGACTGTCCTTAACTTGGACCGTGTTACCGCTCTTAAAATAATGCGTCAAATCAAATACTCCATCAAATCAAAAGTTAATTATAAACCATGCTAAGGAACAAACTGGTACCCCGACTGGGACTCGAACCCAGAGAAAACAGCTTTTGAGACTGCCGCGTATGCCATTCCGCCATCAGGGCATTGTTTGGTGCGAGATGCGGGCATCGAACCCGCATGACCTTCCGATCGTCAGATTTTAAGTCTGGTGTGTATACCAATTCCACCAATCTCGCGTGAAGAAAAGCCACGGTAACATACATCACTCGTGGCCTATCTTGTTATTTTCTCATCTGCAGTAGCTTAGTCGTGATGACATTGGCTACGGTCGATCCATTGTGTTTGTCGGGATGGCAGAGTCGAATTAGAGCCTTGATTTCGTCAGGGGAGAAAGTCGCCTTCGACATTTTACTGTCTATCGCTTCCAACCCACCACGATTTCTGATCCAGATAATCAGATTGTTATAGTCGGTGACCAGATTGTTCATCTTGGCCCGCAAAACCTTGTTATCAGTCTCAAGTCGTTCGGACTTCTGTTTAGCCTCATCGTACTTTGCTTTTCGTACAAACATAATGTAATCCTATTGGTGCCCTGGCGGGGCCTCGAACCCCGAAAACTACGCTTCTAAGGCGCATATGTATGCCAATTCCATCACCTGGGCAATATTTGGCCCGTCCTGTAGGTTACGCTCCTACCTCCCTGGGGTTTCAATCCAGTGCTATCACTAGGTCAGCTGAGGACGGTTAATTGGTCGGTCTAGAGGGATTCGAACCCCCACTCCCGGCTTCGTAGGCCAGTAGTCTATCCAGTTGGCGTATAGACCGATATTTGGAGCCGCTTGAGAATTCCGAGATCTCAACCTCTCCCATACCAAGGGAGTGCTCTGCCTTTGGAGCTAAAGCGGCAATTCCCTGGTACGCAGCGAACGTACAAACTCACCGTTATCTCGGTGTGTTGCATCATAGGGCGGGCCCATACAACTTCAGGGTAAAACTAACACTGTATACGATACACTTCTCGACCGTACTTCTTTCGAACGAACCAGTTGGCCCTTCTTCAGCATGTACCGCAGATCGCGATCGTATTTCAGCAATGGGCAATACTTTCGATTGACCATTATGTAATTGCCTGGAGTTGACGCAAGGTACTCGAGAATCTTTTTACGACGCTCGGCACCCTGTGGCCAGTTCCAGATCAAGTCTGTGTAATTAATGGTGCGGGCTACAGGGTTCGAACCTGCGACATCCGCGTTGGCAACGCGGTGCTCTACCAACTGAGCTAAGCACGCCTTTTTCTTACCACCACTTCGAGATAAAGTGGTACGCGACATAAGCAATCCCACCCCAAAAGGCGAGGACTAGAATGAAATAAATGCCAAACAAGGCAGATACTGCCTTCATCATTACTTCTTGGCGGACTTACCACCACCCAAGCCATTCTGGCGAGGATCGCCACCCTTCCAACCATCAGGAGGTGGATAGGCGATATAAACACGGGGACGGCCTGAACCAGTACGTGATCCCTTGTTCTTCTTGTCGATTTGTTTCGACTTCCACGTACCCATAGAAAGGTAACGGGACTTTACGTCTCGGGGGACAGATACTGCCGGCCCTCTTGCTTTCGCCATAATCAATCCTTCAGGATGGTTAATAAAATCAACAGAATCGTTTTTGACATCCCGAGGACTCGAACCTCTGTCATACCCCCAGCGGGCCAGGCACTTGGTTTTGGTAGTGGTAGTGGTTTGTATTGCTGATACGATTCTAAAATTGGTACGCCCCGCAGGTTTCGAACCTGCCTATTCTGGGTCAAAGCCAGATGCCTCCACCGAGTTGGCTTGGAGCGAACGAGGACTTCTCAAGCTGTCCTTTTTAAACTACAGGTTCCGCTTTTTTCATTTCAATGTGAATTTTTGTATTGCTGAATGGAACCTAAAACTGGTAGTCGGTGAGAATTCCGAGATCTCAACTTCCTGGATGTCGACCAGGTACTCTGCCTTTGAGTTAACCGACTAAAAACTGGTACGCGATGAGAATTTCGAAATCCCGACCTTCGCCTTGTAAGGGCGTTGCTCTGCCTCTGAGCTAATCGCGCATAAATTGGTAGTCCTAGGCAATTCCGAGATGCCGACCTTGTCCGTATGAAGGACCTGCTCTGCCGCTGAGCTATAGGACTAGAATATTCTTAGGGTTGACCTATGGGTTACGCTCCCATTTAACCGGCTTCACAGGCCAGGTCCGTACTATATGGATCAGGCCAACCCTAAGAACACTATGTATACCAAACGTTGAACTCGTGTCCGCAATTCAGACACTTGTAACGATCAACGTCATCACATTCGTTAATTAACTCGACGTCTTCATGAAGCCACCATTGTTGGAGTTCGACTACCTTACCGGCAATCTCAATGGGCATTGGGCTTTCTTTTGTACAGCGATGTTCAGTTGTCATACAGTTAATTATACGTTACTTGGCGGAAGAAGGAGGTATCGAACCCCATCCGAATTACTCCAGACTGACTGCTTAGCAGGCAGCACGTAACCCTGTTACGATCATCTTCCTAAATTGGTGCCGATGGCCGGATTCGAACCGACGTCTCGTCCTTGAAATGGAGTGTAAAGTATGCTGGACAGAACCTTGTCAGGCTCCGGTTTGGTACATACGCGTGCTAACCATTACACCACATCGGCATTAAACTGGCGGTTCTAGGGGGTAACGCTCCCCACTCTTCTGCAGTGACAGTGCAGTATGCATCTATGAACATCTTAGAACCTAAACTTGGTACCCAGTGAAAGTAACGCTCTTTCGTTCTCGCCTTATCAAGACGCCGTTCTACTTTTGAACTAACCGGGCAAATGGTGGGGAGGCAGATCATATAACCATAGCCTCATCTTTTATCGCCCTTCTCGACCAGGGGCGACCTCCCCATAAAAACTTGGCGGGCCAGAGTGGACTCGAACCACTAACATTCGGTTTTGGAGACCGACGTTCTGCCAATTGGAACTACTGACCCATAAAACAACAGGATGCTTATTTTTCAATTAAAAGTTGAATTTTAAGATTGCTGAACGCATCCTAGATACTACAGAGAAGTAATAAGATTTAGGCTCTTATCGTTGCCCGCCTTTCGGCATCCAGATTAATGGTTTGCTGAATCTTCTCTAAAAACTGGAGAGGCAAGTAGGTATCGCGCCTACCTTTACAGGGTTGCAATCTGTCACACATCTGTCTATGTCATTGCCTCATATTTGGAGCGGGCTACAGGGTTCGAACCTGCATCTTTCAGCTTGGAAGGCTAAACGTATTCCACAAACAACCCGCATAAAAACTTGGTAGGCCCAGACGGTATCGAACTGTCTTCTTCCGGTTAAGAGCCGGGTGCATCACCATTAATGCTTTGAACCTATTGGTGCACTGGTGGCCCTGTTCATTAGTGGGTACGATAAGACCCATCCTTTTACTTAGAACACTCACAATGCGTAAATTGGTGGAGGATATCGGCATCGAACCGATCTGTATCCTACGTGCAAGGCAGGTGTCCACCCCAAGCAGACCCATCCCCCAATATTTGGTGATCTCGACGCGCTTACCCATGCATGGTTTCAGCGGCCACACTTTCGTGATCAGTAACTTTGGTGCCCCCGGACGGACTCGAACCGCCAACCCTCTGCTTACAAGGCAGTCGCTCTACCAGTTAAGAGCTACAGGGGCAAAATACAACAGAGTGTCAGGAGCGTTTCGGCCGCGATTCCCAGGTGCCTGTACTACGATTTGGCAGGTAGCCTTCCTATCTGGCCTTGGAGGGGTTTGATGCCCTCTTACTTCACCAGCATTGCGATTTTATATATTTGTTGCAGAACACACTCTAATAACTTGGTCAGGGTGGTAGGTAACGCTCCTACGCTCCGAAGTTCCAAACCTCAGCGACTACTATTATCATACACCCAGAAATTGGTGTCGGGGGTTTCCAGATCATACTGGCAGCTATCCCGACGGCTGTCCCATCCCGGAGATTTGGTGGAGTGGCCCAGAATTTAGTGAGCTCTGGTATTCAACCACTCCGTATTGGTGGGGAGGACCGCAACAAAGCGGTTGAGGCAACTAATTGAAGCTACTCCCCGAAACTGGTCCGAGTACAAGGATTCGAACCTTGGACCCCCGCGTCCCAAACGCGGTGCGCTACCGGGCTGCGCTACACTCGGATTGGCCCCTTATCATGGCAACGAACCACGGACCCCCGTCTTAAATAAACGGTACTCTACACTGAGCTAATAAGGGATACATAACATGGCGGCCGGGGGAGGATTCGAACCATCCGTTACAACGCGGATTAGGCGTAGTGTCCTGGAGCCGCTAGACGACCCGGCCATGTTGGTTGCGCAGGGTGGATTCGCACCACCGATCTCGAGGGTTATGAGCCCTGCGGGGACGGCTAAACTCCCCTACCGCGCCAATTCATTACTTCTTCTTTTTCTCTTTCGGAGTCTCATACTCCCGGGCAAACTCGAGAGCCTGACCGTAGTTCGTGAACACTTCCACACGGCGAAGAGGGCGGATGCCAGTCTTCTCGTGTTGGTCGCCATAGACCATTGCTTCATTGCCGCAAACAGCGACTACCGGGTGTTTATCACGTTCTTGCATTTCACTTCTTTCATGGTTAAACAAACTATGGTGGGACTACTGAGATTCGAACTCAGGGTCTTACTGGTTAAAAGCCAGATGTTTTGGACCGCTAAACTATAATCCCTTGGTATCCTGTATGGGTTACGCTCCCATCTATGCCGGTTGAAAGCCGGGTGACCACTCTAGCAGTCGCACAGGATGTAAATACATTTGGCTCCACACACTGGAATCGAACCAGTCTAATCATTGATTAACAGTCAAGTCCTTGCACCTTGCTTGGATTCTGTGGAACATAATATGGTGGGGCAGGGTGGACTTGAACCACCGACTCACCGGTGCAAAACCCGGCCGCTCTAATTCACTGAGCTACTACCCCGAAAATTTGGTGGACGCCGTAGGTAACGCTCCTACTCAGTCGTAACGGGTGCTTTACAGGCACTTAGGCTCTCTTAGGCCCAGGACGTCCAAATTTATCATTAGAAAGAACACTCATTTTCGTCGTCCACCCACACTATTCTCGGGGCTTCAAGACCTATAAGAGCTCTTACTAATGATATCCCGACGGCGGCGCTTCACAGCGAGCCAAACGTTACTGCCGTACAAACTGGCAGCCGTTATAGTCAGGAATCATTTCCTACAAATTTTTAAGGAGCGAAGCGGTAACTACGATCAGCTACCAGCGTTTAGTAATTATACGCTACTTTCGTTAGAACAGCTAGCGTTTAACAACCGATTTTACGACTTAGTAGTTTCAGCGTTTAGCTTCAACTACCGGGTCAGTACGTTAATTATACCGTGTATAAGCAGGGTTCACATAAAACAAACTCAACTGCTCCAACAAAAAGACCCTGTCACTTTTCAGCGGCAGGGTCAAGTTATCATGGGGACGACTTGACGCACTACCGATCGAATTCTCCGCGAATTGCTTGAGCGACCGTATTCCAACCACAGGCTGGTACGTTATGCTTCGGCAGTGTATAGAGACTTTTTGTCATAGTGGACTACTTATACGCGATCTTCGAGTTATGGAGGAGAAATTACAAATATTTACTCTATCCAGCAAAAGTATCTGATGATCCTTCGATACAGGCTTGTCCATCGCTGGCCAGATCAGCCACACGGTGGACACGAAGACCATTGACATATACTGAGGCGGATGCACCAACGGCAGTGGAACCGTCCTGATACAGGGAACCAACTACGGCACAAGGAATGCCGTTGATAAAGACGCTGCCGGAATAGTTAGCAACGATTGGTGACAGGTTGGTTTTTCTGTCGAAGCGACGAGCAATATTAGAGGCCATCCATTATTTAGGCGGCAGTATGATATGTACTTTGTCGTTATCGATACCAAGAATCTTTTCGCAGTCACGATAGTTCTTGAAACTGAAGCCTTCGTTAGCGTCACACTTGACAAAGTGATCGGACAGTTCATCGCGGAACTGTGTCACCCCATGAAACTGATCCACGTCATCTAGGATAATGAAGTTCTCAATGTTGAGCCCTTCGTTCAGTTCCAACCAACGATTGATTTCGTCACCACGTGTTCGCGTTGGAGTGGTGATGTCAGGAGTGGCATCGATGACTAGAGTGTAGTCAAGACCCAGTTCCTCCAGGTAAAGACCCATACGAAACAGGTCTACCTGATCCCTTGAAAAGCCACCTTCAACTGCCACTGTACCAGGCAGTAGATAGTCGTACCGGTGGCTAGAGCTTAGGACAATGAGCAGGTTATTGTCCTTACAAAGACGATTAACCATGGCGACGGCAGTTTTGTCCATACCGTCGATCATGATCTGCTTAAAGGTCTTACTCTTCATCGGAGTTACGAGAGCCGTACGACTGGAGTTAAGGACACCGTCGATGTCCAGGAATAGAATCTTCATGATCTTCGGCGGGTTAGACCCGCCTTTACGTCTTTCATGTCTTCGTCAGAAACATACATAGGACCACCCTTGTTATACAGAGGAGCGGTCCTATGCGCTAGAGCAGCTTTCGCTTGCTCAAGGTCCTCATCATACGTAATAGTCCCTCCAGCCCCCATTGGCTGGCTTTTGATCCGCAGGCTTGGGTTCGTCGTGTCTCTTGGGATGGGGCCAAGGACTTTTGAGATAATCAGCGGTTCGCGAACGGAGCGGGATGAAACCCTTCGGCTCGAAACCACGGTCGATTGCGGCTTGGAGTTCTTGTGCGAGGTCAGGGAGCGGGTGGGTTGAGGTGAGGATGGACCCCCAGTCTGGCTCGAGAACTTTCCTGAAAGAGGATCCGTCTTCTCGTATGCAGTGAGTTTCCGGTCGGACTTCAGGGAATTCGTCTGGTATTTCCCGCTGAACGGCTGCAGCTTCTCGTATTTCGAAGTAATCCCATTCCACTGATCCTGCAGCTCTTGCTGCTTCTTCGTTAACTTCTTTGATGTCCGTGATTTTGTCATACGCGATCTCTAAGTCAGTATTGAGATTATACCGTAGACTCAGACGATGTATAGCATCAATATCAGGCAACACTTTGTGAATCGTAGCGCCATTCTTAAGAAGAAATCGGAGACCTGCGTCATCCCTGTAGTGCCAACGGAAGTAGTAGTCGCGAACGCCTGCATGATAAAGGTCCTGGGCGCATTCAATACAAGGTGCATGGGTCACGAAAAGTGCTGCGCCAGTGGCCTTCTCGTTGGTGGTCCATAGCTTGTTAAGAGCATTGATCTCTGCATGTCGCACGGTTGGAAGGGTCTTACCGTCGGCACCTTCACAACAGTTATCTTGACCAGGTTTGGTTCCATTGTATCCAATGGCAATCGGAGTCCCATCCTTAACAAGGAGAGCACCCACTTTGAGTCGCTGGCAAGAACTAAGTTTAGCATACTCTGTCGCCACATTCATGTGGGCGAATACGAATTTACGTTTGATCAAAACAGTTTACCTCCATGGCGAAACGGCCGAGTTGAATTGTACGTCATCTTGGCCAACATAGCTTCCGCAATACGCAGATTGTTGGAAGCCGCATAGTCCATAACTCGAAGAACCACGTCAGCCAGTTCTTCCTCTTCACTTGTGTAATAAGGAATCTTTTCTGATGGTGGGTTACCGACTCGTAATGCGTCCTGGGTTTCAACCACTTCGCCAACGATCTGGAGCAGCTTCGAGTTACGCTCCATGATGGAATCCTCACCAGTGCGAGGACCCCAAACCTTGTCAGTAATATCTCGCGTCTCAGCCTGGGCGTCATACCAGGCTTCGATGAATTTACTCGGATTCATTTACTCCTTCTGTTGATTCGCTATCAGCCACGGACTCGTCGTCTTTCGGCTTGTTCTTTGCACCAGGTGGACGACCCTTTCCACGAGGCTTTTCTTCACTTTTAGGAGGGGCCACGGCGGCAAACTCCTCTGGAATGTCAAGGATAATCTTCTTGATTACATCGAACGTAATGTTCGGGTAGAGACGACCGATGTCCTGATCCTTCATTGCGATAACCAGCTCAGCTTCGCTGACATGAAGTCCTTCCAGCAGCTGTACGAACTTTGCTTCACGGCGCAGCGGTGTTAGGTCGCTTCGCTTGTAGATGTAGAAGGTTCGCGTCTCCATCTGAAGGTTGCTTGGACTCATACCAAGAGGAGCTGCGTCCTGTCGGTATGGTGGCGTTCCCTCCGGAAGCTCGAACTTGTTACGAGTATCGAAGCCATAGTAGAGCACCATGCGGAGGGCTACGTTGTCTTTGTATTTCAGAATGGCTTCAGGAGTTTCATTGATCTCCTTGAGAATCTCTACGATAAATTTTGTCATTAGAACTCTTGAATGTTGTCAATCAGTTGACGCATACGATGTTGGTTGAAATAAGCCAGGATTTGCTTTTGGTCAGCTTTCCGGCCGCTCTTTGCTATGTAGTCAGCTACAATGTCGTCAGAAACTGACGCGGGGATTTGGGTCAGGTCAACCAGCTTCTTGTTACGATCGAAGTTCTTACGTTCTTCATCGTTCAGGCAAGCGTCTCGACCCTTGATAACGAAATCTGCCAGGCGACCAGCGGTCACTGACTTCTGGCGTGGCTTAGGGTCCAGCGTGAAGTGGTTATCTGGAGAATAGATGTTTGGTACACCGTCACCAGTATCACCCTTAACGATCTTCTCCATCAGATCGAAAGCAATGCCGTCTCGGCTTGCCGTAACGTATTTCTTCAGAAGAGGGCTCCACTGACGCACGTTGGAATACTTGTGCAGCTGCTTAAAGTCGCCGTCAGACGAAAGGATAAGCGTTGGCTGTGGAACGTCGGTCTCAAGACCTACAGTGATCAGTTCATTCTCTTGGGTGAACTCACAGAGAACTGCGATTACGTCATCGGCTTCAGCCTCGTCTACACGAATCACTGGATAGGGGAAGATTTGAGTGAACTCTTCCTTAAACTGATTCGTCACGTCATGGATCAGTTGCCAGTCAAGTTCCGAGTCCTTGCGCATCTGTTTTCGCGACCACTTGTAGAACTCGAAGTCAGCACGGCGCCAGTAGTTACGACCGTCAGTGGCAATCACCACCTGACCGTATTGGCGGCCGTACAGGCGCTTGTAAGACAACAGTGTAGCCAGGGTACTATGACGCACCAAATTGATGGCGGTGGCAGCATCGGTAACACCCTTCTTGAAGTCTTCAGGGTGTTGAACGATGTTGGCGATGCAGAGTTGAGAGAAGTCAGTTAGAATCATAATGTGTTACATGAAGTCCTCGAGGTCCCCAAAGGTATCCATCTTACCTGTTTGGGGAAGCACCTTTGGCTTGTCAGCCGGCGCATTCATGGACTGGAGTAGTTGATCGAGCGTTACGTTCTTAACGTAACCGTTGGCGATGAGGTATTGAGCGTGACGAATCTTCTTGTCACGCTCGTTTTCATCGGAGGGAAGTGTTGGTTCAGGTGCTACGGAGGTCAAGAGAATGCCTTAATAAGGATCATGTCATCGGTAATACGAGCCGGAGGATTACCTCGCGAAGATTCGATACCAGCAAAGGCAGCACGCATGGATACCTTTCCTGTATTGAAGTTAGCGAAGAACTTCTCAGGCTTCTTCACGGTTTTGGCGCCGGAAGCTTCCTCGTCATAGTTCATAACCGTTTGGCCCGCGATACTCAGCTTCTCACCGGCCTTCGCCTTGTAGTAGATGAATCGGCGGTTCGTACGATAGGCGAAGAATTCATCAGCGCCAAGGATCGTTTCAGGATTAACTGATCGTAAGTTCAGTTCCATAAACGATTCGAGATACTTCAGCTTGGCCACCGGTGAGGTCTTCGGAGCCTTGCTAACGCGAGGCTTACGCATCGCCTTGACGACTTGAGCGTGGTTCACCAGGTCCTGGAGAATGCCACGTACAAAGTCGTAAATTGTAGAGATTTCCTTTGCCTTCATGTGGGCATAGGCTTCATTGATAAACGGATCGGAACGTTCAACCGCTGCCTTCAGTTCGAGAACCGTAGTGACGAGCTTCTCAGCCATCAGTTCGGCCACTGCAGGAGTGATATTGTTGTACAGGAGCCAGGGCTTCAGGGCGAACTCAGTTTTACCTGTCGTCCAGAATTCATCGACGGCACCCTGAATATCCTCACCATAGAACAGACGAGCGAGGGCTTCGTTTTTCTGATCAGCGGTAGGTCCGGCCTTAACGGCTTCAACGGGAGCCGCATCCTTCGCTTTGTACTTAGCGACGAGGCGGTTAACTTCCTTATCGATAAAGCTCAGATGCTCGTTCGACAGATACATGTCGCGGTCGCGGGCATGCATCAGAGGACCGATTTGACTCAGTTCAAAGTCGGTAGAATCTTCAAGCCATTGGATGTCATCACGGCGATCCATCGATACCATACCGAACGCAACCCAGCGACGTCTTTCATCATCGCTCGAGCAGGTGGAATGGTAGTTCATATAATTCAGGATATCCTGATCATATGTAAGCATATTGATTGCAGGTTCCGCCTGACCCTTGATCGCATTACGCGCATGGGTTCGCTTTTCCTGTTCTGACATCTTGGCCATATTTACTCCTTTAGCACATTATACGTGCTTGAGTGGAAGGTTTGGCTGGTGGCCGACAAAGAGCCGGGACCGGCTTTCGCTTATTCTTCTGGGGTTTCGGGGAGACAGGTGTACTCTGGACTGACGATATTGTCGGTCGCAGAAGCCAAGCAACTTGCATAGGGATGGACGATGAGGGTTAATCGGTCACAGAGTACATAATATAATGGTGAGACGTGTTGGATTCGGACCAACGATCAAGGAATTATGAGTTCCCTGCTTTAACCTCTAAGCTAACGTCCCACTTACCTCAATTATACCGCGACTATGCCCTGCGTAAAGAGCATATCAATCTATTTTAACATGCTTAGTGTGGCAACGGAGCATGATCTGACGGTTGTAGAACTTGTCAGGGTTTTCTAGCACCCGTCTATCCATCTGCTCACGAGCTTCAAGATAACCAAGGCTTCCCTTGTTCTTACAGTAATGGATGATCTGACGTAGGAAGGAATCTTCACCAAGCAATTCAATGTCAGCCTTCAGGAGCTCAGATGAACCCCAGTATTCCTTCCAATCTGAATCCACCTTGAAGCGTTTCTTCTTACCCTTCACCATCTTTGTCTTGGCGAACTTGGCGAGCTTCTTACCGATGTACTCGCGCCCGTCCTTTACGTTGATAATCCTATAGACAAAGCCAATGTATTCTTCTGGAATCGATTCAACGGGCATCCCGTTGTGATCAATCCAAGTCATCTAAATCATCGTCTGGTTGACTAATGTCTGCAGCGCATACAGGACACACTGAGATATCGTGTTTCTTGAATTCGTCGTTCTTGATTGTAATTTTGCCTTCGGCTCCGCAGCCGGGGCACTCGAAAAGTAGAGTAGCCATATTGTTCCCTAGATGGTTGAAAAGGACCCCGAAAGGTCCTTTTACTTAGGGATTTTTATCCTTTACATGCAGGCAGCACATTCTGCTTCAGTGGCACCTTGTACACCCGAAGACGTATACACGTAATACAGCCCCAGAATACGAGGGTCAAGGAAGGCAAGTTTGTGAATCTTGGCAATGTAACGAGGCGATGCATCGGCAGGGAAGAACAAGTTCAGTGATTGCCATTGATCCAGATATTGCGCACGGGTCGAAGCCATACGAATGATTGCTTCTTGGGGAATCTCAAAGGCGGTGCGGAACACACGCTTCTCATCATCCGAAAGCCAATCAAACTGCTGGACCGATCCCATACGATCCTTCAGGACCTTGAGAACCTTCTTGTTATGTACTCCGCGTTCCTTCATGATCTTCAGGAGCGCAGGGTTCACACGTTCAACTTCACCGGCAGATGTAAGCTGCGTAAAGCTCATAGCTGGGTCTGGATTGATACCTTCGCTAACGCCACCCATTAGAAGCGCAGTACTCTTTGTAGGAGCAATGGCCATGCGGTGGGTATTGCGGATACCGTGTCCCTTACACCAGAACGGCTCACCCATTTCTTCTGCTAGATAGACAGAAGCACGGCGACTTTCCTTATTGATGTGATCGAAGATTTCCATGTTGGCAAAGTGCGCCTCCATAGAATCCCAGGCCATCATGTTATCTTGGAAGTAAGTATGAAGACCACAAGCACCAAGGCCCAGAGCCCGACCCTTTTCTGTAAAGCGAACGGCCTTTTCAAGACCGGGGATATTACGTGCACGTTCCAAAAACTCAGACACGACAGCGTCCAAGAAAACAGTTGCCCAAAATACTGCATCAGTGTCCTTCCATTCCTTGAAGCGAGCCACGTTCATAGACGAAAGCACACAAGTAAACGTGTGATCCTTGTCAGCGAACAGGGTGATTTCCGAGCAGAGGTTCGACGCCTTAACGAAAAGCTCATGCTCCTTGTAAGGGTTAGGACGTACACGGTTGATCTTGTCAGGGAACAAGAAGTATCCCTTGCCGTAGGTCATCTTCAGCTTCATGACCTTCTGGAAACGACGCAGGGCCTCGAAGTCCTTCGGGTCATCCAGACGCTTCAGGAATGCGTCGGAGATATTCCAACCCACGTTAGCATCGTCAGGCTCAGCAAGAATGAAGTCTGCTAGCTCATCAAAGTCGCCATGTTCAATGTCCAGATAGCCAGCCCATGCACCACGACGAGCGGTCCCTTGACTAACGTCGCGGGTCAGGTTGACGTGATCCTTATAGACTGGCATCATACCACTGGCTTTTCCACCAATGCTGATGTTCGCGCCACGGTTACGGATATCGCCCATGTATGAAGAAGTGCCGAAGCCATTCTTCGTTAGCATAGCTGTCTCTAGCTGATTGTAATAGAAGCCATAAATCGAATCGTCAACCACACTCCCAGAACAGCTGATGGGGAGACCGCGATTAGTGCCCATGTTCGCCAAGACTGGAGTCGATGGCGAGAGCCAACCGTCCCAGAGAAGTCCGAAGAACTTGGTTTCAACGATGTCTTGGGAGTATCCCTTGAGGAAGACATGCTTGGCAGCGGTTTTTGCGATTCGCTCAAACTGTCCTCGGACCGAGCGACCTTTGGTGTCGTATTCATACTTGTCCTTGAACATTTGATATCCGCCGGTGGAATACCACAGAGGGACTAGTCCCTCTAGCTGTAGACGTTTACGCTCTTCTGAGAGAGCTGTATATAGATTCTCTGACATTATTCCTCACCCTCTTCGATCCAAACAAATTCCGACGCATCCCATTCACGGTGATACTGATTACCAATTCCACTGAAGAAGTCGTTGAACGAGTATCCATTGATACCGTCATAGAACCAGTCAGCGATAGGGTTGTATTTCACTTCATAAATCTTTTCAAGACCCAACTGTACCAGCTGTTCGTTGATACGTGATTGGGAGAAGTGATTCATTTGGAGACAAGTGATACCGGAGATCGTTCCCTTTTCAAAGATTTTCTCATTGATTCGGCATTCATGTTCATAGAGTTGTCGCGCAGCTGCATAGATCAGGGAAGTAACTTCCTCGAATTCTTCATCGGATAGCTGCTGTTCTTTCAGCAGCTCACGGAAGCACCAGGCGCCACCAAGGGCGTGGATGTTCTCATCGCGTACCGAGAAGTTAATGCCGCGCACGATGTTGGTGAGCTTATTCTTTCCTTGGCTTTGGAAGTGCTTGAGGAATGCAAACGAGCTATAGAGAATTGCGCCTTCGACCATGGAGAAGACGGCGAGGGATACAAGGTCAGATGGATGACTGAGAATATTGTCAATAAACTCCATTCGATCGTTGAGGACCGGGTCATTGACATATCCAAGATAGAAGTCATCGGTATTGAGGTGGAGTAACTCATTGATCTTGTTGTAGAAGGGAGCGTGTACAGCCAGTTCAAACATACTGAACACGGAACCCATACGAGTAAACTCGGGACGGGGGAACATTGTCTTGAACCGTCCGGACCAGTACTCGTCACCAGCCAGCAGTTCATACTTCGTAAACAGTCGTAAAGTGGTAATGACTCCGTGCTTCTCAGCAGGAGTCATATTCACCAAGATATCTTGAATATCCTTCTCGACTTTTACTTCACCATGAAGCCAAAAGACCGCCAATTGCTTGTCGGCCAGGGTGATTGGCTCTTGGTACTTAACGACGTATGACTCTGTCGGCGTTTGAATTCTTGTTTTTGCCGACATTTCTTATTTACCTGCGCGTTCCTGCAGAATCGACTTGATCATCGGTTCTGGTTTCCAGTAATTCGGACCCTTTTGGAGCTTACCACGTTCGTCATAGATTGGCTTACCGTCAGCACCCATCTTCGAGAAGTTCGATTGCATAATGGCATCCAAAGTCAGCTCTAGAGGGAGACCGAACTTGGCCATTTCCGAGGCACAGTACACTTGAATGTCGCCCAGCAAGTCAGCAAGGGAAGTCAGAACATCAAGTTCGTCTGCACCGTCCTTAATGGATTCGATGATAGGAACGATTTCGGCAAGTTCTTCATCGAGGATATCACGGAAGTTTTCGAGGCGTTCGATTGCTGTTGCGGCCGTTTGGGAGTCAGCACGAAGCTTGTAGAGGGAAGGGGTGGTAGAGACTGGGAGTTTGTACATCGCGTTGAACTTCGCGATATCAGCTTGGAATTGGGACATGTTTCCTTGAATTTTGATTAGAGGTGTATTTAGCGTAAGTGGTCGGGTGGAATGGTATCAGGAGCTTTATTTTTCACTGCCCAATTGAATTTGCATTCAATACCATCCCAAACAAAAGAGAAACCAATTGGCTCGTTGTCTTGGCTATTCTTGAATTCACCGAATTCATATTGGTCAATCATGCTCTGCGAACAACGACGAGCGTAATCTTGCTTGTCCATGGGACCGACGATATTACGCCAGTGTCCGTCAGTGATTAGGCCATTGGCCCAATGAATCTTAAAGAAATAGGGCATGCTCATTTTGGCACCTTGTTTTCTACGAGTTGGCGGTATTGCAACCAGCCGATAAAGTTCTTCGACTGATACTCAGGGTCCTTAAGGGACATTGCCGAGTGTTCAGTGGGCGAAGCGTGAATAGGAACTGAACCGACGAGGCGCTCATACAACTCAAGATCCTTATCGACGCTTGGATGTTCACCGTCATGGGTCAGGTACGATACTCGGGCGCAGCGGGCAGTGCTCAGCTTAACGAGCAGATCAGTACCAACAGTTGCTCGTTCCTGATCGGAAACATAGGGCAGATGCCAGCAAGCCTGGTTCTGGAAGTCATATTCACCGTCCGGACGCAGCACAGGAGTGGATTCACCCATGGCGGTTTGCATCTGAACAGCAAGTTCCTGGAACTCAGGTTGAGCGTCAGGGTGCGCGCGAAGCATGAAGAAGTTTGCCCACTCAGTCGAAGTGACGAGGGTACGCATCCATTGGAACGGCTCGAGGATACGGTTGGCGACCTGCTTATGAGCGCCCAACTTATTCATCTGTTCAGCAATCTTAGCTGCAGCTTCGGCAGCGTTTTGCCATTCGAGTTGAACAGCCAACAGGTTATCGCCTTCCAACTGTGTATTCGCTTGCATGCCAGGTTGGTTCTTACCCCAATGGATAGGTGTCGCTGGATTCGTGCGTACCTGTTCAATCATCTTTGCTACGGGAATAGCACGTGACGACATTGCATTACGACTGAATAGTCGGTGAGTCATAACCTCACCATGAATGAATCGCTGATACTGTAACTCGAACGTGACAATTCGCTTGCCGCGTGGAGTAATAGAATCAGCTACGATTTTTGCATAAATCATTTAGCACTTTTTCCATGTAGTGAAACGTAATTGAGCGCGAAGTCCCTGGAAGCAATTAGCATCAATAATTGCCTTCAATTCTTCACGAGTCATACCTTCCTTAATAGCCTGATTCAGGTCTTTAAAGGGAAAGTTTTCAGGGGGTAAAAAGCAATTATACCCTTCTTGGATAGTCTTCGCTACTATCTTAGTCACCTCTTTGCTCCGTGGTTCATTGTCGTGAATCAGGATCAAATTGCTTTTGAGGGCTTCCATTGGTGGCGACATGAACGACGACGCACCACCAACAGCAACACAGTTATCCAACATTAGGGAGTCGAACTCACCTTCTGTTGCATAGATTTTCTTGGCGTAATCAATCCTATCTAGTCCGTATATCTTTTCCGCATCGTCGTCTAGGCGAATCATCATATACTTCGGTTCACGATCGTCCATTGCCCGAGCGTTGAAGTGGACGACTTTACCGTGGCGGTTGAAGTAAGGAATGATTAGGCGTGGATGTTCGTTTTCGAGGTTAGTAAACTTCTTAACGATACCATTCACATATGCTTTAAACTCAGGAGCATAGTAGAAGAGCTTTTCAAATTCAGCAGGTATCTTGCGACCCTGTATATATTTTCTAGCTGGGTGATCCCCCAAAGTATCAAGACGTTGGAGTGGAGCAAGAACGTCATCGAGCAGTTCCTCTTCGATTGGAATAGTAAGCACTTTGCTTGGCTGGAACAAAGCACCGATATCCTTGTGGTCAGAGAACTTGGAGACGTTATTTTGGTAACGTTCGACTACATACTGCTTATAGAGTACTTCGTCGAAGTGTTTGATGAGATTTCCAACATTCGAACCATGTCCACAATGGTGGCATTTGGTGAAAAGGTCAGTCTTCTTTCGATAGATGTATGCGCGGGCCTTCGGCTTCTCAGAACTCCAGTCGGAGCAGTGAGGGCACGTATATTGCCATACATATTGTCCTTTCTGCTTGAAGTTCTTGATCCGGCCACCTACGAGTGCGGCATATTTTACGTCAACGTACAGCATTATATAAACAAGGGTGAGTTAGACCGACTAGTATACCTGACCCCTGATGGAATGTTTAAATTTCAACCTTCCGCGGAACAGCCCTTTACTTCTACTTTACAGGGGCGCATAATAGCGGTGTAGTGTTTGAGAGATAGACTGAATACAGTTATTGAGTACGACTATGAAACAATACGACGACCTGAAGTTTGACATCTATAAGTTAACAAAGAAGCCTGAAACGCGTGAGGAGTATATGGCTCTGTTACAGGAAGCGATACTAATAGTGCAAAACCTGAACGAAGACCTTGAGGATATCCTCAATCGCCCTTCTTAGTTTTGTCCCAGTTCTTCTTTTGTTCATTGATCCACTTCTGCAGCTTCTCTAGCTGTATGTTAGTGAGATTTTGATTGGTAAGATTGATGGCCTGAACTCGGCCCACCTCAGACAGCTTAGTGTCTACAGGATCATCATTACTTAGAGTTGCCGGTGGCTCCGGTAGCAGGAGTGGTGGTTTTGCCTGTTGCATCAGTTCCGCCGGTGGCTTCGGGAAGTCCGGTATTTTTGGCTGCCTCGTTAAGAAGCCGCACGAAACCTGCAGGCACAGGACAACGCTTATCAGACTCCACTGTAATGTACGTAGGAATTTTGACGACAATTTGTTCACCCTTTTGTTTGACGATCTTCACTCGATCGACGTATTCAGTAACGATTTCAGATGTGATTTCAGGAGCACGACTTTCTAGCTGACTGATCTTCTGATTGAGCACGGCTACTTCGGCCTTTCGGCTGGACTCGGAAGCATCAATTCCGTACCAGACAAGTCCGAGGACCAAACACGCCACTGAGATGACTTTGAAGGCCCACTGGTACGGACCAATGAACGGTATCGTCGGTACAAAGGCAGCAAGAAGCGAACCAATAATGCCGAAGACCAAGACGAAATGTAAAAGAGCCGCAGGAAGCAGCTCGTAGAGGAAAAGCATCATAGGCTTAATTAGGCGAACCCTTGGTGACCGTGAAGTTAATCGTCGGCGCTTCGTTGAGAGTAATGTTCGTTGTCAGGTTCTGCACAAGGACTCGGAAACCACCGGTCACGACTTTGTGGGCATAGACCCAATACGTGCCAATCGCACCACCGGAACCTTGGACAGCAACCACTGTGTCTCCCTCAACTACAGTGTTATTTGAGACGTTGAAAATAACCATCTCTCCAGGTGCCATAATCGACGAGAACATCGTAATGATACCACAGGGACGATTAACAGTTACGTCAGTGGACTTGCTGGTAGATTGATTTATCGCACCACCTGCTCCTGGGGCATAACCGATACCACCTGTTGGAGATGAAGAACGGATCGATCCTGCCGACCAAAGCGCACCAGTGATAGCGTTGACTGTGTACACATCGGTGCCGAGGGCATAGACACGGAAAGCATTGGCGAAACTAGCACCAGCACCACCATCTCCAACGTAGTATCCATCTCCAGTATTCATGCCATAATTCTTCACCACGGTCATACCATAGTGTTTGTTATGCACATTGTCCACGATGCCAATAGCAGTCTGGATACCTTCGGTGATTACGTTACCGGAAATAGCACTGGTAGTTGATTCCATCGCAGCCATGAAGCCAGTCCCGTAGGTGGCTACGTTGGCTAGAATAGCACAAGAATCGGATGTTGGACCGCCTTGGCGAACAACGATGTTCAACCCGTCCATCTCGCCGGGAACTGTTGTACTGGAGAAGTTCTTTTTGATAATCGAAATGGTCTGGCCGAAGTCAGCATTCGTTGGTCCGTTGGCGCCTGATCCTACAGGACGACTCTCGATGGCAACGACGCTATCGTCGGAACCAACATGGGAGCCAGCGTTAGACGTACGCAATATACTCTTGGCTGTATGCGTGTTCTCACCTGATTCGAGATACATATTGACCTTCGAATCATCAAAATTAGTGGAAGACATGGAATTTATAGAGGAGAGTGGCGTTCAGCACCAACAGCAAGCATTTTACGATTAAGCGTCTTAGGCTTCTTCGTATTTACGTTGGTAGATGTCGCATTGGGTTGAGCCGGAGGGCTAATACCAGAAGGAAGGCCAACCGAGTTGGCAGGAGCATCCTCATTCAGCTTACGCATAAGCTCTTTGAATGTGATCATAATTTTCGTAGTGCCTCAATAATTCTATCGTCGATGACGATCTCTGATAGATTGATTCCGTATTCAGGAATCTCGTTGGGCATTCGGTGAAGGTAGAGAAGAAAAGCTATCATAGGTTCCCAACATTCTTTGTCGATCTTGAAGAATAACATCGGAAGTGCTGCGCTGCCAAAGACGTTGAAAAGAACGATGATGTGATTAAGAATCAATCGTTCTTTCAGTTCTCCGTCGCGCTTGTACCTGAGGATTAGTTTTCTCAGGTACAAGAACTTCTTAACATCTTCTTCAAATTCAGCTAACGACAAGCAGTTAGTCTTGTCGTAGTGATGCATCGCGAAGACGAGGAAATTATCCTCTGATAGCTTCATTCAGATTACGTTCCGAATGTCAGCGTTGCAGCCGAGCTATTCAGTGCCTTAGCACCGCCGCCGGACAGAACAACACGGTACTTCTTGCCGGTATCACCAGTAACCACACCAGCCAGGACCAGAGTCGAGGCAGTTTCACCAACGATATTGGTGAACTTGGTTGGAGCAGCTGCTGTAGCGACTTGCCATTGGTACAGGATCGTTCCACCGCCAGTAATAGCAGCAGTAACACCGAAGGTTGCAGCACCAGCAACGGAAGTTTGGTTAGCTGGTTGTACCGAGATCGACAGAACAGCTTCAACGTCAGGAGCGATCAGGTCTTCTTCCTTATCACCGGTTCCAGTTGTTACGCTGGTAATCGAGACAAGCAGTTCAGCCTTGTACTTTGTATCGCCATTGCTGTCTGGGAAAGTCACGAATTTCCACCAGCCTGGGCTGTGGATACCCTTGGACTTCGTAACTGCCAGGGCAGCTTCCGTATCATCAACGAACACGATGTTAGCGTTCAGGTCGTTAAGCGGCTGGCGCTTAGCAAGGAACGTTGCACCAGTACCGCCAGGAACGGTGAAGGTTGGATCGGACGTGTAGCCATAACCACCGGACGTGACAGTGATCGACTGAACGATCCCGCCAACCACCAGCGCAGTAGCTGTAGCACCCGTACCACCGCCACCAGTAATGGTGACAGTCGCTGCGACGTTATTTGTATATCCTGTACCACCAGTTAGAACCGAAACGCCATGAAGACGACCGATCTCAACGTACTTTGGTAGAGACGCCAGAGCGTCAGTTTTTCCCCATAGAGGCATAAGTTTCTCCTAATAGTTTATTTATTACTTGTTCTTCTTATAAGAACCATACTTACCAGCTGGACGTCCACGACCGCGTTTCTCAGTGGATGGAGCTGCTGCCTTTTCGGATGCACGCTTCTTAGGCGCCAGACGTTGGACAGTTGTACCCTTTTCGTGGTAATGGAATTCACGCACTTCACCTTCGTGATCTACGTGACGGATAACGGCCTTCTTTGCTTTGTGATCATAGTCGTGGTGAACGACCATACCGCTATTCTTGTGGTTAGCCAGCTTCGATTCGAAGTCAGAATGGCTAATGAATTCTTCGGACAGTTCTTCTGCTTCGAAAACAAACGCTTCCGAAATAGTGCCTTCCTTGAGGTAGTCCTTAAATGAGATCAAAGTATCTTCCTTCTTTACGTCATTGGCGAATTGCTTCTTTGTGGCCTTAACGATACCACTGAAGCGCTTGTTTCCGCGAGCAAAATTGCCTGCCTTGTCAGCGGCCGAAGCATCAGCACCAGCTGCTTTCTTGTACTTTCCCAGAGTGTCGTTAGATAGCTCGTCGATCTGCTCAACTTCTTCCTTGACTTGTGTGCCGGGAACTTCTACGTTAGTGTGAGAAGCGTACTTTGCCTTCTGGACCATAGCCAGCATCTTCAGCTGACCCTTGGTAGATAGCTTAACATGTTCAGCTGCCTTTGGCGCCTGACCGATATCACCACACATTTCGTCATGTGCTGGAATCTTTACAGCTTCACCAAGACGCTTCTCCGCACGTTCAACTCCGGCCATACGCATATGAGCCTTGGCGCTTGTCTTCTTGTCAGATTCGCTCGATGGACCAGACTTCTTCATGGCCTTTCCGAGATGCGTGATCTTCTTATCCAGGTCACCTTCAGCCTTGTGCTTGTAGCTGTTCAGAGTGTCACGGTTCAATTCGTCGATTTGTTCAGCTTCCTCATGAACCTTTGCGCCACGTTTCACGGTAACGTCATAGTGATGTCCCCAAACGTCGCCAGTTGGTTTTGCCGCTGTACGTTCGCCTTCTTTGCGCTCACTGTGACGCGCAGCTGCTGCACGGGCCTTACGCTCGGCGTGTGCCTTGGAAGCCTTTTGTGCCTTGGAAGCACCGAAGAGTCCCTTCACCGCATCAACAACACCCTCACTTAGCCCCTCAGCGCGCTCATCGAGGCGCTTGGTGGCCGCCTGAACGCCTTGCTGGCGCTTACGAGCGGTTGCCAAAATACGACCCGCAGTAGTGTCACCACCCTTTGTGATTGGGGCCGAAGCTGCAGCCTTTTTATAGTTCGTAAGAGTGCTGTTGGATAGTTCGTCGATTTGTTCCACGTCTTCCTTTACTTGTTTCTTTAGGTGATCAAGATGCTTTGCAGTTTTGGCATGATAGTCACGGCCAATATCTCGCATCTTGTCAAGCAGTGGGTGGCCCGTTGGCTTATCCGCCACCTTGTGGTTAGCCAGTTCCTTTTCCGTATTGTGGACAGCCTTCTTCAGCAACGAATTAACATGCTGTTTGTGGCGAACGTGCGTGTCATGCACAGGATCCATCTTTTCTTGGATATTTTTATCGGTCATTTTATTCCTTCGATTCTGGAGCACCACCGGTAGTCTCGCCCGAGTTTACTCGTTTGTGATGCTTTGGTGGAATTGGGTGAACGGTCTTATCGAGCTTACGCACGAAAGACTTAAGAGAACGTCTATCGTCATCATTCTTAATTAGGTTCTTGTATGGATTGCTCACTGGCTCAGGCTTAAGAGTGAGTGGCTTACCAACGCGGTGCGTGTCTTTCACGATACGCTTGGACTTCGTAATCATACCACTGTTCGCGAATTCGATTCGCTTAATGTGATTCTTACGACGTGAGCCGTCTTTATTCTTTGTCTGGGAGTAAACGTAGTCGGCGCCGTATTGGTCTTCGTTAACTTGAACGAGAGTTAGTTCCTGTGGAAACTTTCGAACGGTTTCGCCTGCCTCATTTTCGAGGACTAGATGGTTTGTACCGCGATAGACAATCTTGTATTGAATGCCTGCGGTTTCAACGATGTCGCCAATGTTGAAGATTTTGCCTTGAAAGTACTGTTCACGGATTGGGTCCGTAGTTGGTACTGAAGCCACAGGATGTGGCTGTAGGTCTTCCAGCAGTTGCTTTAGTGTCTTCATAAGCCCATTAAGATAATTAACGAGCTATTTAGCGTATTTAAATTTTCTAGCCGAATGTACGCTTGGCCATATGAAGATCTTTATTGATTAGACTGGTGAAATAATCTTCCCGTCTATTCTCAAGAACACAACACCCGGCACGGCAGGTGTGAGTTTTCTTACCACGCATTTTCAGGCGACCACTGCCGCCACCACGTTGCTTCATCTATCTCCTTTATCGTTGAGGACCTCTTGAAACTACCTTATCTTCCCAGACCTGCGGCTTTGGGCCAGCATCCGGTGCCTTGATATCACGAATATTCTTCGTGTCAATATAGACCTTTTCATTGCAGACTGGGCAATTGAAGACAGCGTTCGATCGCTGACCCGGATCACCGTATTGCCACTCGACTTCCTTCTTCTGGAACTGGAGGGTAGAGTTGCAATTGGTGCAATCACATTCCTTCCAGTATTCATCTGGGCGAACACCACGTTTTACGATAATCATATTAATCCTTGAAAATTAGGTCGTTTGGGAGATGTAAATGGCTCTTTGGTATGGTCACTACCTTATTGGCCGTCGTAATCGCTGCGCGTGAGCAAACAGGGCACTGGAACTCAACGTAAGATCCCTCGCGTTGGCTGTGCTCCCAGCGAACTTCCTTCTTCATAAATTCCAAAACTGAGGAGCAGTGATTACAACGAGCCTGATAAAGCTCTTCTTCAGGAAGAGCGCCCTTGACGATGACTTTCATTATTTATCTCCCGGCTCCTTATCGGTGCCATTTTCCTTTGATGATGTTGACGAGTTGTCGCTTACCGTTGCTGTGGATGATACAGTGGGTATTGAGCCAACTGCTCGGGCCACTGTTGTACTCAAGGTCGAGGTACGAACTTGTTCCGACTTGATAACAGCCCTTTTCAATGCCCGGAGAATGACTGTGGCCGATGATCGTTTTAGAAGGTAGTTGAGAGAACTGTTTACGACTTCCCCGTGAGCCATTTGATCCTTTATCGCCATGATTCGCTACCTCGATATCTTTGATTTTGTAAACTTCTCGTCGTTCCACGAAACGAACATTGGTAGCTCGTGCCTTGAATAGTGGTTCAGTATAAAGTTGGAAGGGGTTAGGATAAGCCGTACCTGTTTCAGTAGAGCGTGTACGCTTGAGCATTTCATACATGAGACCGTGGTAAAGCACGGCGTTCCAAGGTTCTTCTTTTGGGTCACATTCCATCAGCCAACGAGTCAGATGGTCGTTGTGGTTCGACGATACAATAATATTGACAGCGCCTGGTGGAGTCGTGTTGACCACGTGGTTAATCGTGTCTTCAAGCTCATCCTCCATACGATTCATACCCGATTGATTTTTCGCGAACTGGATAAAAGGGTTGTGTTTGTGGTGATGCGATACAGCGTAGCAGTCCAGAAGGTCGTGTCGGACGATTTGCTTTGGCTTGAGTACAGCAGCAATGGACGTCTTGCTACCATAAGTCGCTTCTCGAACTGTCGGGTCTGCGAATATAGCGTGTTCATCGCCTGTGACCAGGGCTTCAATGGACTCATGGCTTACCAGATCAGAGGCATATCGCGTATCAAGGTCATGGAAACTTTCACCGTCCCAGTTGAGATGTCGTAGGTGAAAGATGGGACCATCGAGTTCAACCACAACGGCTGAAAACGAATGGTTGAATCCAGCTTTGTACCCGCTCTTCGTTTCAGAATATGCACGCTCGGAGATAGTTCCGGTGGAGCACATGATGACGGGATGGTCGTCGGAGTTGACCGGAAGTGTGGTGAGCTGGAGCTGATTGTGTCCGACCACAATTGAATCTCCTTGAGAAATTGCTGCAAGTCCGGTGAGGGGATTTTCGGTTGTGGCGGAGATACGAATAGATCCAAGTAATCGTAGATTATCATGGAGTCGGACATTGTTTTCGACGATGTACTGTTTGATGTGGTCGTCGAAATGATGCTCTCGAGAAGTTGTTCCGTACTTAATGGGAACGATAAAGAGCTCTGCTTTTCGGTGTCCGCAGTAGGCGAGAAGGGTATCAAAGAATTTGTCATTGACTGGGGAATTACTTTGAGCGGAGGTGATAACGAAAGTCTGTGCCTTTAGCTTCGGCTTGAACCATGCATCGTCACGGACGAATGATTCAACGCTATCTTCCACAGGCTCACCACCATGTTCAAATGGCGTTGTATGGTACTTGCCACAATCTCCGCAGAGATATTGGTAGCGAGGTTCACCTGTGGTTGTAGTTCGAGTTGCTTTGAGTTTTAGATTTTCTGATTCGCAATTTGGGCAGGTCATGTAACTAATTATACCTTGCCGTCTGGAAGGATTGGCGGTCCCGCAATTAGGGAAAGTTTGTCATTTCCCATCGCGGCATAGAGTCGGTCATCGACGATTTCAATAGTGATATTCTCCATATCTGGTGCGTCCAGAATCATACAAAAGAGAACATCAGTTTCGTGTTGGGTGAGTTTCATAGAATCTCCCTAATCATATTGATAATCTTGTACATGTCTGTCGGGTTCTCGTTCGGGACTTCAGTGATGTAGTCCATGTAATCGAAGTTGGACAGGATGTTGTCGATCTTCGATGCACGGCCAGCCAGGAACGTTTCATTCTGGTCGCTACCACGGTCAGCGTATCGCTTCTCGAGAATATCTTTGGCAGGCTTCTTTAGAACGATGAAGGTCACTTCGGTTTCCGGAAGAGCCAGCAGAGCATCATAAAACTTCTGCCCGGTGAGCCTATCGCCTTCATACAGCACGTTAGAACTATGCGACTGAAGCCATTTTGTTACTTCAGGTTGACATGCCATTGAGAGCTTGTCCGTACCAGCAAACACTTCGCCGTCTTCATACTTGCCGAGGATGTGAAGGTCGAGTTCCTTACAATACATTGTCTCAACCAACTTCGCGGGAGACTGTCGTTCCCAGTCGTAGCTGTCCATGAAGTTGCGCATAAGGGTGGTCTTACCCGTGCCGGGCACACCAGCAATAGCAATGATTTGTCGTGTCATTAGAAAAGAGATTTTTGGATATTACAAGGTGGAAGCATTGGATTCATCCAAGAGATATAGTCCGGCGGACCTTCAATCTTCTTGAGTGACGAGCAGTCCTTCCAAACTGCGTCATAGATAGTGTCGCCAAGTTCAAACGATTGGGTCAGAACATGGGTTTTCTTGTTGTACTTTGCTTTGGTATTGTGGTGTCTATTGATGAATTCCCAAATGTCGCTGAACATAGGGTCGTCGAAATCGACATGTCGTCGCCAGACTCCTTTGTAGAATTTGTACAGAAACTCATATTCTGCAGTGTTCAGACGAGGATCGTCAGGATCATTGGCGAGTTGATTGATTTGGCTGGACATAGTTCACCTTTAAGCAGCGATCCCACGATTGGGATCACATTACTTATTCGTCGAACATATGCTCAATAGTCGCTATGGCCGCTTCTTTATAGAAGTCTTTCCGGACGTAGTTGTAGATATAGACCGGCTTGCCCGACTTCTGGGATAGCTTGATCGTATTCTTGGTGCCCGCGCTTTCGCCGTCCCAGAAGGCAACGATGATGTCGCTGTTCTGGACGATGGTACGGTTTCTCATCATACCAGCGCTCTTACCATACTGGTCCCACTCAGGACGGAACACAATCATGGGGATACCGTTGTCGTGGGCGTAGCATTCACCCAGAGTGTCGGCACCATTAGCTCCACCAGAAATGATGGCTTCAACGACAAGACCTTCAGTGACGATAGCCATGTAAGCCTTAACAGCTTCATAGTCGTCAAAGGTACGAGTCCCCACGATTGCGATTTTCATGTTCTTCCGTATATTTGGGTTTGGGTTTCGAGATACGAGATTCGGTTACTTTGGGCCCGAACCAGTTTCTCAAGTTCGCGAACCCTTATGGCCAAATCCATTATGACCATCGTGTCGGGAACTTTACTCCCGCCAGTACGAATCATTTCCTCAGCGCGTTCCATGTTGCCTTCGCACATGACGAGGCACATTTTACACTGCATCAGCGGAGCATCGGTTTTGTCACGAAGCTCCTGGACCATAATCGCAGTGATCATTTCCCGATCAACCTTCCGAACGCGAGATCATGGTGGGCCTCCATCTTGGCCAGGGCGGCTTCGCCAGCCATACGCTGAAGGGTTTCGCGATGGAACACTTCGTCCGGGAGAATGATCTTCAGGGCGTAGCGGACATCAACGTCAGTATCAGGGTGGTCCAGGATAATTTCGAATCGCTCAGCGGCCAGCGACTCACCGAAGTGGTTAACCGCTGCGTACGTCTTCAAATCATCGTACTGTTGATTCATGTAAGTCCAGTAGGAACTACACGTTTCAATCGTTGGTTCGACCAGTTCGATTCCACGATAATTCATCAGACCAGTAAGGATGTTTGAGTGTTTCATCTCATCCTCCGCAATGTTCATCAAAATCTTGGCCGAACGTTCGTCGTATCCGATACCACTTTTGAGGAAGTCAACGTGGTCAGTATAGCCGCCGATTTCAGTAATCTGCAGCTTCTGCATCCACTTAACGAAGCGAGCGGAGTCCTTGCAAACCGCCGACCACCACGTCTTCGTGAATTCTATTTCGTCCTTATTCACTGCCAGCCTTGGCGTGGAAGTCGTTGAGACGATCCAGGGTTTTCTGGGCCATTTCCAAGGTCTTGCTGCGATGGACACATTGGCAATCCCAGAAAACACAATGCTTGTCACTGACTGGAATGATGAAGTTGCGGGTGCCTTTTTCAAGGGCAATTGCTTCCAGATCGATCTGGGCGATAATGGTGTCAATACCGTGTGTCATAAGTCTATGTCAATATCAAAGTCAAGATTGAGTCAGTCGAAACTGCTCGACGAAGAGCTACTGTCCGACGAGGAATAGCTGTCGCTGGAACTGTAGCTTGAGGAACTCGAATAGCTCGGAGCTGGCGCACTGTACGTTGGTTCGTACGAAGGTGCCGGAGCAGGCGATGGCGAATACGTTGGCGGGTCGATCGTTCGATCCTCGGTCTTCACCTCAACGTGAGGAGCCGGCGCTGGCGTAATTGGCATCTTCGGAACCGAGTGGGTGCTCAGAACAGATTGCATCAGGAGCGCATCAGCAACCGCGTCAGAAGCGTCGCTAGTAGTGCTACGGGTGCTATCGAAAGAAGCCTTTGGTGGGGCTGTACGGGCCTTGGCTGAGGGTTGGTAGCCGTCGGTCGGGCGGCGTGGCGGATAGCTTGGCGTCAGGACTTCACGGCGAGCTTCGCGCGATTCCCACTTCTTCACGGCCTTGGGGCCACCGTTCTTGAAGACTTCGGCACGCTTCTTTTGTTGCGCGATGTACGCATCGCCAATCGAAGGTGGACGCAGGTCCGCTTCAGCGGGCTTCGACTTGAAAAGGTTCTTGAGCCAGTTAATCATAATTCCTCAGAGATGTTTCGATTTCGTGTTCAAAGATCATGTACATACCACGCCCTTCAGGGAACTGTACCTTCAGTTCTTCTTTGCTAAACGTGTTAGCATCGAATACTCCTACAATACAATCCCAACCAAGGTCAAGACCAGTAACTACAAAGACTTTTTGTGCCATACGTTTTCTGGACTGTGCCAGACATTTTCCTTATTGGTTATATCGTGGACAAGACGCACGACCGTGGTCGGAGTCAAACCCTTCAATGCCTCTTCGATAATCTTAGCCTGAACCTCGTCATCCTCGAAGTGCACGTTGATAGTATAACCGCTACGATAGAGCATTAGCAGCGTACGAGCCTTATGTGCTCCCGAGGTTTCACGGGACTTGTGTTCGAAACGGCACGTGTTGAAGAAGATTTGGTTGTGAATACCGGCCGCATCGAGTTGACGACGGGTGGCAGTAAACTCCTCAACCGAACGACCAGTGATGATCACATCCTTCGGACCTGGATAAACACCAATCAATCCTTCTTCAAGAACGATGACGCCGTCGATGTCAAAACTATTCATTCTCAAACTCCTTCTTCAGTTGTTCGTATTGTTTGCGGCGGTATGCCTTCTGTTCGCTTTCCAGACCATACAGGCGATCGACTTCAGACTTGGTCATTGGTCGCTCCCATTGCAGGCGAATGGCGGGATAACCCTTGCCATCTTCTTCGAGCCACATATGCAGACTCGCTTCGTATTCTTCGGGAACCTTGGCTCCGATCATTTCACCGATGTACTTCAGGAAGTTATCGGGACGCATGGCGCCGGGGATACGAATCCAATCACCTTGTTGGATAGTGTTTGTCATTGTGCTCTGCACTCCATAGGAATATTCTTGGTTAAACGGATTGATTGTCGATAGGAAACTGTCGCGCAAGAGTCAACTACCTCGTCCCAATCGTTGTATTTGGTGGCCTGAGGACCCACTGGGAGACCCTTCATGCAAGCATTGAACAGTTCTGCTCTAATGCATTGATTCGGAGAATTGTCTGGCGGACCCTCGCAACCAACGAGAAAAGCAGCGGTAAGAATAATCAAAAGTTTCTTCATAGTAAAAAGCCACCCGAAGGTGGCGTAGAGTTTATTCGTAGTCGTTCTTAACGTCTTGGAAGGTGTACTTCAGATCAGCGGCCTTCGGAGCGTTTTCCTTCAGCTGTGCCTTGGTCAGATCAGTCAGGACTCGGCGGGACAGAGCATCGCATTCCCACTTGGCGTCTTCGGTTTTCATCTGAAGAGGCGGGGTCTTTTGGGTCCAGGCTGAAGCTCCGCGGATAAAGCCCACGATACCCATCTCCGAGGCAACTTTGCAGAAACGAATCGCGCTGACCACGACCGAGCCGCTGTTAGGCGAATCTTGGACTGACAGACGGGCCGACATTTCGTAACGTGCACCACCGAACCCATAGGCAACAATATCAAAATTGGCGATCTTGTTATCCGACCCGACATACTGACCACCCGGTTTTTGTTGGACCGTGAGAGACGGTCCAGCGTAAAGGGTAGTGCCCGCGACGCTTTCGCCTCGGACCGTGCTTTGGCCTTTGAGAACATTTTCTTTGCTGATGTGCTTCGAGTGGAGACGTTCCTGCTTGGCCATATTCAGGAAGTCAGTATTGGCAGTACGACCGGTTCGGATATGTTCCTGACCTTGGGTCGAACCAGCGGCCATGTTCATTTGAATATGCTGGGTAACGTACAGGCCACTGTCCATCATCGCTCCTTGCAGAACTTCGGACATACGGCTGGCACCCCAACCCGAACGCATATCGGAACCGATGATTGTCAGACCCTTATCGATGAACTTCTGTTCAACTTCGCGGGCCTTCTCGATACCAATCATGGTGGGGATGCAATTCACGAAGTGGCAACCAGCGTTCAGGGCAGCTTGAACGTAGAACTCGGTAGCTTCTTCGGAACCGACTGGCAGGTAGTTGATGACGACGTCGACGCGAGCTTGCTTCAGCAGATGCGTTGCAGCTTCCAGATCGATGTGTTGCGGCAAGGTATCCGGACGAACACGGAAAGAAACTTCACCAGGATAGTCCAGCATGTGGGGAGCCACGCCGTCAAGAACAGGGCCTGGCCATACCTTAGCACCAGGTTCGATACAGAGTTCGTTAACGTATCCCACATGATCCATAGCACAGTTCGGAGCAGCTCGAATAGCTTCACGAAGTGGCTTGTTAATCTTGCGGGAATCAACGTCAAACCCAATCACGAACTCGATGTCGTTGACGGTGTATCCGCCGATGTCTTCATACATCAGACCGACTTTGTCTTGGGGATTTTCGATGTAGTATTGGATGCCTTCTACGAGAGACTTCGCACAGTTACCAACACCAACGATTGCTACGCGGATGCGTTCTTTATTTGACATGATTTCCTTTTTCATATGTCAGTTGTTTCCCAGTTTTGGTGAGACTGGAGGCAGAAGTTCTTGACGGAGGGGACCGTGTAGCTGCCTTACTAACTCAATTATACGCCGGAGTTACCCGGCGCACAAGTTTATTTAGGGAAATTTTACTTTGGTCTAGCTAACCAATCAACTAAAACAGTCAAACCACCAGGGCGCCAAGTAAGAGAAATTTCTTTGAGACCCTTCTCTACCAGTCGGCAGGTCAGCATATAATCGAAAACGTGTTTGGCTTCGTTATATGCAGCCTCGGTGTAATATCCACTGACGTCTTCAAAACTGCCAAGCAAGACACCATCTCTGGTGACGTACTTGACTGTATTAGAAGAAGTCTTCGAGGCTACCGCCTTTGCCGTACTTTTCGATTTTGTCTTTGATGATCGACTCATATTTTCCTTCAGGATCAAATAACCACTCCGGGTTAATCCCCAGCACTTCATACATGTTTGGCATGTCTTTGTACTGCTCATGCATATTGATTGGACTACCCGTTGCTTCGAACAATTTCATCAGGGCTTTTGACTCTCGCTTCCACTGAATAGTTGGATATATTTTATCATTGACCGTGTCCCGAAAGCCGTCGAAATTGATTTCAGGCCACTTTGCTTTGAATTCCAAGTAGCGGTTAACGGCATCGCCCGTATTCTGACCAGGATAATCTCGCCCGACGAAGAGCTTTTTACACTGACAGAGGTGGGTTTCGAGAGTGAAGTATGATAGATAATGATCGCTAATTCTATCGCGTGCCTTGGCCATGAGCTCTTTCTCCCACTTTGCAGCGCGCTCGCGGTCTTGCGGAGTTGGTTTGTGATTCGCGTAATGCTCGCCGACGGTGTACTGTTCTGCATTGTTGAGGAAGTGAAGACCGTTCCACACCGAAGTGTTGGCGGGATCGTTGATGAACATTGTGTCGGGACGAATTGGCAGATCGCAAGTTTCCGCAAGAGCTTGGCTAAACAACCAACCAGTCATACGCCCAAACTTATGGAGCTTCTGAATCTCTTCGTTTACGTTGTGGTAAGATTGAGTTTCGGAATCGACCAAGCACGACTCAAACGCATCTTTAATTGACCCTTTACCTCTACGATCCACAAATTCCTGTAAGGATTGGACCATCTTGACGATATGTCCTTTGTTATATCGAGTGTCCGTAGCGAACTTTTGTCTGGGCATGGTTTCACGATTCCATTCATCCAGAAGCTTGAAGTCCAGTTTGTCATAATCGGGGAAGGTTTGGTAGAAAATCCAAGCCATAGAACTCTGATACGTCATACCGAACAGGTAAGCGAACCAAAACTTCTGGTCTTCAGTCATAGGAGCGCCAGTAACACTGTGCGCTGTATCACGGTAGCCATTATTCCACAAATAATGATCAATGCCACCTCCCTTCAACCGCCAGTCCAGCCAGCGGAAGAAGAGTTCATCACGGTTTTCGTTTAATCGCCAGTCTTTCAAAAGAAGTCCTCAAGAGTATTCGCACTGTCATCCGGTTTATCCTGCATAAACCCAGACCAGCGGAGCTCTTTACTTAGGGGAAATTGCTTACGGAGCTCACGGATGTTTTTCAGGCGCAAGCTGTAGAAGTTCATTGATTCGATAAAGACGGGATCTTGTTGGTAATAATCGCGAACGTAGGGCTCCTGCAAAGCTCGATAACAAGCATCCTTAGTTGCAGTTGCTCGTTCGTCGGTTCCTCGATCTCCTGAAGATTGCATACCTCCTCGGTTAGTGCCAACAGCTGTTGTGGCAACAAGCCAGTTGATAGAACCAACTCCGCCGTGGTTATGAAGAGCTCGAGCAGTTCTGATGTTATCGTCTTCATGGGACTGTTCTGTTCTAAGGGCTGACTTGTCATTGACGGCTCCCCACCAGGCGCCACCGATTTTGCGGAGCTTGAATTCAGCAAAGGGTTTCCCTTGCTTGAACATGAGATTTGGGGTGAAATCAAATCCAAAAGGCGTGGATCCAAAACATCCAAACGCGTATCCAAAAAGTCTTCCCAGAGCGACTTCATTGTCACGGCTGTCCTTATCCATAATGTCTTTGTACATCTTCACGGCAGAAATGTCATCGTCCATGAAGATAATCTTTTCCCCATCTGGGAAGTAATCGATCAGACCGTTGGTGGCGTTGTGGCCACCCTTCGGTACGATGATCATATCCAGCATAGGAACAGCTGGCAACTCAGCCTTGTATAGAGGATACTCGTCCTTCGTAACAGCCAGCACAAGCTGACGACCAAGGTCCAAGTCTGTCTGAGCGCTCAGGGTGCTGAGTGTTTTCTTCCAGATGTCTTTATGACGGCCATATGACCGTACAGCGATCTTAATCATTCGTGGTACACCCGCATTCCGGTAGACAAGGTTTGCTCAAGAGCCATACCTTCTGTCATCTTCTTCAGTGTCTCTTTGTCCTTAGCCATCAGGGCTTCTAAATCACCATTCTTTCTGCGGACCATGAAGAATATTTTCTTAATCATAGATTGTCCAATCTTTCACTTTTAGCTTCCTATCGCCAATCTGTTTATAGGTTCCGGCTTCGATACGATCCAGAGTTTCAACGATCTCTTTGGCCACCTTCGGGTTCCAACCAATGCCAGGGATATGGCAGCTGCAAAAGGATCCATCGTGGCGGGGATCAAGTCTCTGGCAAATTCGGCAAGGCCCATCAAACATGCTCATCTGGTATCTCCATTAGTGGCATCCAATGCGTTGGATTTCGTTCAGGGTGGTCTGTGACATGGATTGTCACACCTGAAGATGTGACCCAGTTGGTGATAAAATATCCCGCCATCCATGGACGCTTATCACCAGGCCACACCACGATACATTGTTGGCCCTGCTGTGGCTTTTCGTCCTCAAACTTGTACCACTTCATTGCTTCGTGTAGGAATATGTCCAAGTTCCCATTTTTGTTTGAGGATTGAACGTTGCTCGATAGACCATCGAGATGATGGGATTACCCACAGTCATGGAGACACCTTGTGTACCACAGAATTCCTCAGTGGGTTCTGGCAAGGCGCCAACATAGTCAGGTGTAAATCCCTTTCGGGAGATTGGAGTATGTATCAAAAGAAATCCTCAAGTGATGCACCCTTCTCGGCGTTCGGGTGGTGTTTCAGTAGTTCTTCCCGGCCCACGCGTTTCTCGCAATACTCAAACCACTCCTCCGAGTCCCACATACCTGGAGCGATTCCGTTCCACTTGTAGCGTTGAAGCGGATGGCTAGGATCAAGGCGTCGACCCTCGACGAAATCTTCACGCGCTTTCTCATATTCGTAGCTGCCCAGCTCCAGCATGCCCTCTCGTAAGTAAACAACAAGACTTACTCTCTCGGAGTCTGGACTACCGAGAACAATTGGCGTGTTCCCATGAATAATGTCGTGGTTATTGACGAGTAGTAGGTCCCCAGGCCGTACATTGACGGCCACTCGATACTCTGGGAATACGAGGTAGCCTCCGGTGTAATTTCCATCATTGGAGAGGACGAGGAGGTTAGACATACCTTCTGTATAATCGCCCGCGTCCCGATGGGCAGCCGTCCGAAACGTTGAGTTGACCGTAATCGTCGTGAATGGAGTACCCGGGATAACGAACGCTGGATCAATACTATCGGAAGCAGCTTTTTGGTTTGCGTATCGAGCCGGTAGCAAATCTCGGAACCCTTCGGCGAGACGCTGTAGAAATGGATATGCTTTGATGAAGTCTTCATAATGATCTCGTGTGTATCCAGTTGCACGGCCGAACGGGATGCGGGGATAGCGATCAAACCATCCAGCGATACCCGAACGAACCTTGTTGCCATAGGTCGAAGTGGAGATGTAACCTGCTACTTCCTGAACTTTCTTATGGCGCTCAGGCTTCGCAAGAGGAATAAGGGAATCAACCCAACGCTCAAAATCGAAAGAAGGATCAAAACGAGCATAAACCCAAACAGTGTGCTTACCATTCCCGGTGACGACTTCTCGGCTTTCTTTCGTTGGGTAGCGCGCGCGAATTTTGTCAATTATTTCTTCCTCGACCAAAGCGGACGTAACCGAGTCTTCATCAATGGCTTCCAACATATCGTGTTGGTAATTTGTGACAAAGGCCCGAGCAACACGACCTTCTTCTGTTGTATGGCCTTCAAGGATCCCAGATGCCAGACCGCGATTTTCTGTTTCACGCGCCGCAGCACGTAAGCCTTCATATGCGGCTTGTTGGTCTTCCGTACGGAAATAATTTTTACGAAACTTGAACGCAATGCGTTTTTCGTCAAGGGGCGAACCCCCGACCGATTGGTCCGGTATGTAACAGTCAGTGTCTTCATTGACTAGAATGTCGTAATGTGAATCGTCGATGAATCGGCCGATGGTGTTTTCGGCTTCTTCGTATCGTTGGGGAGCTACTAGAATTTTTGTCATCAGTTATATAGATTGCTTTTAAAAGTTGAAGTCAAAGCCACCGCGCTTCTCAGCCGACTGTCCCTTTCCGAAACTAGTCTTATCAAAGGCTGGACCGGTGTCCTTGCCGCCAGAGTCAGCCAAGTCATCTTGGGCATCGTCTTCGACATTATACAACTTCATTCGAGCTTTGTCAACACCAACAACGAATCGCTTATAATAGCTTGGATCGCCATATCGATTCTTCAATTGCTTAATCATTAGCTGGTTCAACTCATCTAGCTCTTCAGTACGTATTATAGCTAGATAAAGATCAAGCGCGTGGACGAGGCCCATAGACTCCGACGTATCGGTCATGGAAATATCCGACGAACCAATACCACCACGATTAACCTGGGTCGCCGTCAGGATAGGAACATTGTATTCCACAGCCAGACCACGGACTTCTTCGGCAATCGCCTTAACCGTCGTGTAGCTATTCGCGTTGGCGTTCGCACGGATACGCTGCGAGGCACAGATGTTCAGGTAATCGATAACGATCAAGTCTGGAACGAAACCACGCTTCTGCTTCAGATCCTCGATAAGAGCACGGAAGTGTCCAGCATGAGCACCGGAGGTTGGATACTCCTTGACGATTAGCTTACCAGTCGTACGGGAGGTAATCTTTCCCATACGCGAGTTGAACGTTCCCTGATCGATGTTTCTAAGTTGCTTGATCGGAGTATTGAACAGGTTCGCATCAATACGTTCCGCATAGCTGAACTCGGACATTTCCATCGAGATGATCAGGACGTTCTTACCCTGCATCAAAGTCGCTGCGGCGATGTGAGACATAACCAAAGACTTACCACCACCGGTTTCGGCGGCCAAACAGGTCAGGGTCTTGTTTCGTAAGCCGATACCATCCGTGATCTTGTTGAGCAGATCAATGTCGAACTTGATACCAGTTTCTTGGGAGTGATAGTGTGCAAAACGATCGTCTGCATTCTCGAAGTAATCGTGACCAATGTTCGTGTCAAACGAAACGGCCAGGGCTTCTTGAAGCAGGGTTGGAATAGATTCTTGGGTACGCTTCTTGTCAACACCTTCCACAATCGCAATGGAATTGTAGATAGCATTGTATACCGCCTTGGCCTTACAGAACTTCTCAGTTTCGTCTAGGAGCCATTGCTCGTTAACAGTTTCTGCCGCGAGCCCGTCAATAATTTCCGTCGTTGTTTTAATGTCCGCTTCCGTCAAATCCTTACGATTTGCAATAGCGATATTCAGCACCTCATGTGTACATGCCTTGGAGTACTTCTCAAAGAACTCCACTGCGGATTCAATAAGCACTCGCTCATGACGATTCTCAAAGTATTCTGGCTTTAAGAAAGGTACAACCTTTCGGGTGTACTTTTCGTCATAGAGCAAGTGGGAAAGGATAGACTGCTCAATGCGTGCTGTCAAGATTAGGTTCCACCTGTGTAAATAATAGAGTTTTTCTGCACTCCTTCTCGAAGCAGGTCCGTCAGGTGATCACCTAATTCCTGCTCAAAGGCTTCAACATCGAATTCCTCGAGGGGATTTTCGATGATATCATAATCAAATTTAAGTGCCAGCTGATCGTTCTTTTTGTCTTCAAGCAGCTGAACCTTGGAGTAACTAAAAATTATACCCGCAAACGGTCCCTCTGTAAAGGCCAAGGCCTCGATTGGTCCGTTGATGTGGCTCTCAGTGTTTCTCATTTACACCCTTCGTAATGTAGTCGGCTGGATAATGTGCTCCGTTAGGGAGTCGAATGTAGAACTTGTCCCATGGAACAGTCATGTAATAGGTCGTCAGGATAACATCGAATGGACCGGTGATAACATCGATCCATCGCTCACCCTGGAAACCCACCAAGACACATCCCTTCTTGTACTCGAAAAGCTGCTCGATGATTTCCTTCTTCATTTATTCCACCTTTAGGTTAATTCCAATTGGTTCGTCTAGGTCGGAGTAGTCGTCATCCAGAAGTGAATCTGCAATGTCGTCATCCATATCGCTAGACATGATGTTACCGTTCGCTACTTGGTACTTCTGACGAATCCATTCCTTGAACGTTTCATCTGCCAGAATCTGATTCCAGAACACCGAGTGATTCGTCTGCGCTTCACGCCAGTTCTTTTCCTCGATCTCACCAGTACCAGTGTTCACACGAGCGTACCAGCCGTTCTTTGGCTTGATAACGTGGCCGGATTCAAGTGCCATATCCAACAGACCGGACCACTTGTTAATCCCCTTCTCGTACATAACGTTGATAATGATCTTCGACTTTTCGCGAACGTAACGTGACTTCTCAACATTAATCACGAAGTTCCAACCAACGATCTCAGTACCGTCCTTCTCTTGCTGACGACCGATAATGTAGATGTTATCTGCCGAGTAGTAAATACCCGTACCACCAGAAACGACTGCCTTCGAGTACATTTCCTGGGTTTGGTATGTATGGTTAACAACGTCCATCTTGATGTCCTTCAACTTCAAGTGAGGAGTGACCATACGGAAGACCGACTTCAGCTGTTTAGCACGAGTCATGTCGCCAACCGACTTACTATCAAGAGCGTCGTCAACTTCCTTCTTGGATGCCAGGTTACCAATCGAGTCAACAGCGATGAATACCTTATCACCACGTTCGATACCGTCCAGCTGGTTCATGACGTCAAATTTGAATTCTTCGATGTTGGTAATCGGAACGTGTAGCACACGAGACATGTCGATGTTGTATGCCTGGAAGTATGCTTGGGGAGTACCAAACTCACTATCATAGAAGATACAGATTGAGTCCTTATACTTGTCCAGATACGACTTGATCATCAGGAGAAGATAGGAGGTCTTGAAGTGCTTGGAAGGACCGGCCCAGATGGTCAGGCCAGGTTCAAATCCACCATCAAGGTCACCCGAAAGGGCAACGTTAATTGCGGGGACTTGGGTTGTGATCATGTCCTTCTTATGGAAGAACTTAGAAACAGCTAGAACAGCCGTATCCTTGATCGTTGAGTTTTTCTGTAGTTTATCGAGTAGTTTGGACATATGTGTTAGAAGTATAGTAAAATAGTAAGAAGCCTTACTTAGCCGAAGAAATCTTCAAGCGATGCAGTCTCCTCAGCCGCCCACCCAAGAGGACCAATAACGGCGTTCAACGGTGCCAGGAAGGCTTTATCAAACATCGTGTCGTAGTCAATGTGCTGGTCAATCTTGAACTCTGCAGGGATCTTACTGATGTACGAAATAACGTTTTCGTGAAACGCGTTGGGCATACGGAGGTACGTATATTTGACCTTGTCTCCTTCCTGGATCATCGGATATTTGGTGTCGATCTTAAGTCGCTTCGCATGATGGTTGAAGAGCAGGGCGCCACGAACTTGGATAGGTGTGCCGGAACGATAGACCGGACTACCGGACCACTTGGCCAATCCATTACAACCACGAGGGAATGCAATCTCATTCACGTCCAACTTCATAAATTCCTGACGCGTATTCGCCACCAGCTTCTGTACGGACTTTTCGTCACCATACAGAACTGTCTCAACGGCGGAACGCAACTGTGTACGAACCACTGCTGGAGTAGACGACTTAACCAGGGCCAGACCACGCACCTTCAACTTCGGCTTCTCATAACGAACACCTTCAGAGTCCCACACGCTGAGCGCGTAGTTCTTCTTGGCAACGAAGACCGAAACGTCAGCAAGAACTTCTCGCTTCATGGACATCGCTTGTTTATACGAGTTCATGTATTTCGCCAGGTCTTCATACGATTGCTTAATCAGCGGCTGGATGACCTGCTCACAGACCTTATCCATGAAGTCAATCTGGGACTTCACATCCTTGCCCGGCATCGTCTTATCTACAAGAGCCTCAAGAGTCAGGTAGAACGCGTCCGTGTCAATCGTGATAACGTAATCCTTATCCTTCGTACCAAGAATCTTGTTCATCTTCTCGTTCATACGGTTAGCCATCCAGCGAATTGCCAGCTGACCAGATAGGGTAATGCCTTCGGCGATACGGAGATCGTAATAGCGGAAGTAGTTGGAACCGATCGCACCATAAGCCGAGTTCAGCTGAATCTTACGAGCCAGCTGCAGATTGTTCAGGCGAGCAATTTCATTGAGCAGGCTTGAGTCCTTCGTCTTCTCATACTTATCCTCAAGCGCAAGCATTTCCTTCTTAAACTTCTTACGTTCAGCATACATCTTCTCCATCAGGAACGGCAAGAAGCCTTGCTTAGACCTGGTATAGCAGACGCCGTTGGCCGTCATCGTCGCGTTGTTATCGTAGAGCCATTGAAGGTCCGTATCCTGTTCCAGGAGCCCATCCACTGTCACGTTGAAACGCTTATCCTGGATCATTGTCTCAGGACTGATGTTTGCCCACATCATAATGTGTGGATACAGACTGTCCAAGTCGAACGAGGCGACGTTACGGTGCTTACCGACAATCGGAGGCTTAACGTAAGCTCCTTCGAACTGGCCACCCTTGCTGGTATGGGTCTTGTTCGGGATAACGATCTTCAGGTCACGGAAGTGATTGTAAATCAGGACGTCCCAGACTCGAATCTGACCAGACACGTCTTCATAGTTAACCTTCGCGTCATAGGCCACCGTCAGCGTCAGGTCTAGCAGCTTATGCTTCGCGTCAATACCACGGACAATTTCATTGTCGATAATATTGTATGCTACGAACTTGTCCCAGTTCCCTTCATAGAATGCTCGGAAGGTATCGAACTCATCGTGGTTCAGTTTCTTTCGCTTCAGTTCTACGTCACCGATGTGGTCCAGACGATAGTTCTCTTGCTTCGGAATCGATGTCGACTTCTTATAGATTTCGATGTAATCGATGGCAGAAATACCGGCGATGAAGTAATAGATGGTCGTGTCTTCCTCAACGACTACTCGCTTCTCACGGATGACACCCCATGGCGAAATTTGCTTTGCGAAGTCTTCTCCCATCACCTTAATCATCCGACGAATCATGTAGGGGACGTCGAAGGTATCGATGTTCCAACCAGTGATAACGTCTGGATAATTATTGGCCCAGAACTTCATGAACTCTTTGAAGAGCGAAATCTCATCGGCACAGATCGTCTTCTCAATGACAGGAATATTCTCCGGGTCATGCTCAAAGTATTCCTTCTTGATGGTAAAGTCTTTGGCCGAGAAGACATGATAGCGTTTGTGGAGGCTATCATAGAAGGAGATAAGCAGCACTTCCTGGTCGGTGGTTTCCATGTTCGGGAAGCCGTTTTCAGCACGGGTCTCGATGTCCAGGAAGTAGGTCCGAATCATATTCATATCCGGAGAACGAATGCCAGGATATGTGTCGGCGATGTACTGATACTCATAGCTGGTCATTCCATAGACGTTGAATCCATGGACATCCTTGTACTGCTCAATGAAGTTTCTACAGTCTTTGATGCTACCAGGCTTTACTGGATAGACTGGTTTACCCTCAAGAGTCGTCCACTCTGAGGTCACGCCTGTTTTCTTGGCGTCCGTGAAAAGCGTTGGTTCGAACTTGACCTTGCGCATGAATCTTTCGCCATTCCGAAAGTATCCACGTTCTAAAATCTGATTCCCGTATTGGAAAACGTTAAGGTAATTGTCTTGGCTCATTAATCTCCAAAGGTAAAAAGACCGGTTACCACCTATTGTAACCGGTCTTGGAGGGTTTGGCTAGTTTTCAGCTTTTACTGTTCGCTGCCATAAAGATTTTCTTGTACGAAGCGATGCTGCCCATGAAGTTGATGTGGCAAGCGTCTTTGTCTTTCATCGGCTGCACCTTATTCAAGTGCTCGATAAAATGCTTCCAGGCTTCTTCAAGTTCCGTAGAAGTCATTGACTAGTTTCGTTAGTGATGCCATATCTTGGGCTACTGTCAACGGCGAACGCGACTTGAACACGTCGACTTGGTTGACTGTATCGATTACAAGGCTGGCTCGTGCCATCAAGTCTTGAGGAACTGACTTAAAGGTCCCCTCGACCAGGAAGTTCTGGACTTGTGATCCGCTCCTTGCACTGAACGCGGAGAACTGTAAGAAAATCACTTGCCGTACCTCATCATCATAATGTCGTATGCGCAGTCATGGACTGGGTCGTGCTTCTTGACTTCGGTCTTATCGAAGCCAGGAACATCGCAGTATCCATTCTTGGCCGTTTCACATAGCAAATCAATTGCCGTACGAACGTCTCGATACACCCAGAATTTGGCTAGATCAGGGACCCCGGCCGAACGTGTGAGCGAATCGATGGCGAGTTGGTCGAGCGAACCTCGAACCCAAATCGTATCTCCCTTGACAGGAGCATTCTTGTAGTAGTCGCGAAGCGCATCCATACCTTCGTCCACATCATGATCGAGAGCATGAGGGACGAGACTCAGGTTGCGAGCGTGATCAGATTGTTGTGCCCACCAGTCGAGGGTGGACTTATCCGTCGAACGCTTGTACTTCTTGATCTGCTCGGAAGCATCAAACTTGATAAACTTAGCTCGCTTGATCAAGTCATTGTAGGTGAATTCTTCTTCATGCGTCCAATGAATGATCGCAGCGGAAAGAACGACGGAGGTGGATTCAATACCTGCCGTCTCAATGTCGAACATGAACATTAGCTTTGTGCGGCAATTGCCGTTGTTCGCATGTGAATTGGGGGATTCAGTAGATCATTGATCATACGAGCCCAGGCATCATCTGCCAGAGCACCCAACTTCATGTAGGTTTCGAAGAAGGGATTAAGCATTGCCGCCACCACGCAGAACGATACGAGCCATGGTGGAGACTGCTGCGCCGTCGCCAGCGTCAGCAAAGTCCTTTGCCATGAAGTAGAGAGGCGAGATCACCTTCTCTTGCTTGCCGGTCGTTTCGTTGATTTGGAACGAGGTCATCTGTTCCTTAATGAAACGGAGCGGGCGCACGATAATGGCTGGACCAAGGGCTTGCCATGCAGCCAGCTTTGCCTTCTTGGCGGCAATACGGTTTTCGGTGTCGAATTGTAGAGTCATTTGTTTCTTTCTGATTAGTCGTGCGAGTATTCGTCGACGCTGATGCCTTCTTTGGTGGCGGTCACACGAACATGGTTACCGAAGAGCGCTTCGAACAAGTCATCCATCACGCTGAAACCCCAGAGGCCGGTCAGCTCATCCATGGCTGCTTCTTCAGCTGCTGTTGGTGTACCTGAATATTCGCCATAAGCGTCTTCACCATACAGCCAAGAATCTTCAAGTTCGCTCTCGAGTTCATCGTACTCGATTTCACCATCTGCATCGTTCGTGAACGTAGGATAGTTCACACTGAAGACACATTCATCGCCGTCATTGAAGTATGGTGAATACTGAGTCCAGGTGAACTTGGCAATGCCGGGATTTACTTCGAAGAACTTCTTAAATTCTTCAGTCAGGAGGGTCTTACCATTCTCAATAAATGCTGCTTGGGCGGCAGCAATTTCTTTGACCATATCAATCAATGTACTCATTGTCGTCTTTCTTAAAAGGAATAAATGTGGCCTTAGCCGTGTTACGTTTCTCGGTACCAGACATCCAAGGCTGGATTGTCATGTTCAGAAGATACTGCTCCATCGTTGGGATGAAACCGAGGTCTTGTAGAATATGATCTTCAGCAACATCACGGGGCGAATATTCTTTGCCATCGGAGTTGAGTCGAGTTCTACCGAATACTTGCTCTACGATAAAGCAGCCAAAGGCAGAATGTAGAATTGCCCTATGGCGAATGTCAGGCATCGCTGCTTTGGAGCTATCGATGAAGTCGTCGATGTCGGCATAGTCTTCAGCCTTGCCGCCATACTTCTTCACATGGATTCGACTATGCAGAAACGGCTTCATTTCATGCTAGCCGTGGCATCAACGAGAAGAAGGATACCAAGCAAAAGCCAGAATGAAATGGTGAAAGCATTTATACCATTCTGTCCGAGGATGTATCCAAACAACCCGTACAAAAGCAAGCTTAGAATAAGTTTCATATTACCTCTATTATAACCGCTGGACTGGATCAGTCCGGCAGCTGTTCCAGCAGGCTGGAAATGTCGTATTGGAATCGTTCCTTCATCGCATCCAGAACGTCGTCAGGAACACCGTGTACGTTGCCCCAGTTGGTTTGGCAGACGAAGACCGTAGGTTGCTTCCCATAGGTATGGATCATGTCAACATACGGCTTCATTTCCTTGAGGGTCGTGAAGGTATTCGAGACGATAACATGCCCGCCACGTCCCAGTGCTTCGGCCGTAGACTGCTGACACCAAGCATGGGCCTGGCGCAGCTTCTGGCGGTCAAACTTGTATTCCCGGCCATCCATGAAATACTGGTCAGCCTCGAAATGATAGCCCACAAGACCCAGAGAAATCCACGAATTAACCAAATTCTTTGCCAAGGTAGACTTACCTGATCCAGGGATGCCACGAATAAGAGTGAGAGAAGGATTCATCAGTCAGTTCCCGATCCATGAGTTTTGATATCGCCGGTGAGGCAGTATCCTACAACGTCATCCATTCGACGAACCACAGCACCGTCAGAATAGACAGCAGAATCAACACCAACGTCCATTGCACGATAACGCTCCAGACCACTAACCGAACCGTGAAGGTGTCCATATAGGTGTACCGCACCATGATGGCAGCGATTCCATTCGGCAATCGGGAAATGGAACATAACGACCTTGACAGGCTTCTTAGGTTCATTCTCACGTGGTTCTTCCAAGGTGTATTCGATTTCGAGATAGTCGTGGATACTCACGAATTGCTTCCGGAACCGATCGTTTTGCAACATCTTCTTGTCGTGGTTACCCACAACCAGAATCTTCTTGCCGAACAGACGATAGGCAATATCAGTTGCCTTGTCCGCAGCCAGGAAGGCGAAGTCTCCAAGAATGAAAACCGTGTCGGTCGGATGAACCTTGGTGTTCCACTCTTGGATGAACTTCTCATTCATTTCATCGATATCCGCAAACTTCCGGGTTGCCGGATTGAATTTGAGGATGTTAGCGTGACCGAAATGCAGATCACTCGTTACCCATGTTGTCATTCTTTTACCAATCAAACGTGAAGCTGTGGTATCCTTCGGCCAGGATAGCTTCCTTAAAGTCATCGAGATTCGCCGGAGTGAATGGCTTCATGCGTTCCAGATTTTCCGGATCCACTTCGGTTTCGCCGTCTTCGAGTTCAAAGTAGCTGGCGATTTGTTCATCTACCAAATCAAGCAGTTCTACGCTGTCGTACTTAGAATCCACGAAAGTGTCGTACCATTCGATGTCGCCATGCTTCTTCTCAAATTCAGGGAAGTGCATGATCCATTGATGGTTGTCGCGCAGTTCATTAGGAACTCCACGGAAGAAGTACCACCGTTCATCCAAGGAAAGTTCCTTATCAGTGTAGATGCTACGCAGTTCCTTCTTCATCGCCTTGATCGAATCGACCAAAACGCCGCAAACTTCCAGACATGCGTCCGGGCCAGTGGTATCAAGTTGTTGTTCCATAATCTTCCTTAGAGAGGTATTGTTCAATAAAAGCACGACGTTCTTGTTCTTCCATCACGTCGAACGTCTCACGGTTCGCGGAGAGGTAATCGAGGAGAGGATAGTACTCCTCATCGATCTTCTGCTTCGCGTTTCGTGCAATCAACGTTTCCATATCCCGGCCACGCATAAACAGCTTCTTCACCAGGTAATGGGGTGACTTAATTTTAGCTGAAACGCCGTCCTCGGTATAGAACACGTAGCCCTCGTGCTGGCAGGTCTTGATCTGTTCCTTGAGGGCACCGATAGTTGTATACCAAGCCATCGGACGACCATACTGGGTCCACATATGTTCCATGCCACGAGTGATGTCGTTGTAACGGACGCCGATTTCGTACATTCCCGGTGCTTCATAGATGATATGTGGGTCTTCGGGATGGCAGCACTCGAACAACATGGTGGCGTTCTTTCCGCGCAGGTATGCGTTGAGCGAATCCATATAATCCGTTCCCATCTTTTCCAGCATTTCAGTTGCCATTAGGGCAAACGACGAATCAATTGATCCGGTCGTCGAAACGAACAGCTTACCCTTGTACGAGCTGACAGCGGCCATGAAGCCATTGTACTTTCGCATCGCCACAATTTTGGTATCGTCGGCCAGCTTCGGAGCTTCCTTCTCGATGCCATAGTTATAGACCTTCCGGAAGGGAAGGCTGACGATGTTCCAGTCCTTGTCAACCACGGTCCCTCGACAGTCTTCCAGGAAGCGATTCCACAGACCATCGTAGAAGACCTTACGCTTGTACTTCAGCACAAACAGGTCGGGATTGCTGGTTGGTTTCTTGTCTACCAGCTTCGGGTTTGCCTCAACCCAACGAATAAAATCAAGAGGAAGTTTCATAATTAAGCCATTGCAGGTTGACCGACGTAAGGAGTGACCACGCCAGATTTCACATCTTCCCAAAACTGATTGACATAATTGGGGTCATAAAGTTCCACGACAGCATCGTAGTGGTCCCAGGCAAACTCGCGGAACCATCCGGAAGTAATGCTGGTGCAAACCTTTTCGAGCGCCATCAGGAAACTCTCCAACGGAGTCTTCATCCCAGGGAATGGTATTTGTGAACGTTCAAGAGCCAGCACCATTGACTCCTCAAGAACGCCATGCAGGCGAATCTGTTGGGGAGCTGCATAGAACAGTTCCCTCGAACAGAAGACGTCTGCCTCATCTTCCTTGTAGACTTCATACGCAGGTTGGTATCCTCGCATCACACTCCGATGAATCGAGTCGTGGTCATACTTGTAGTCCACGCCATCACCGTTGAAGAACCGCGACTTACTAACATTGAGCTTTGGGTGCCCATAGTTGTAAGTCGCAATTTCTCGCCGGCGATAGAAATCCATATGGATTGGATCAATCTCAGCGCCAAGATTTCTCATCATCTTGATGTCCGCCATTGTCTTGTGAAAGTGCGGCGAGTTCTTCAGATACCGATGACTCATCTTCAGCATGTACAGGAAGTTGAAGCTCGGCACAAACATCTGGGAAGACCTGATGTCATAGCCTTGTGTATCATCATCTGCCATTGCCGTCTCGTACAGGTCTTCTGCAGAACTGTCAGGCCAAACGATCTCAGCCTCGAAGATTTGGCTATTTTGGTACTTCGCTACCAGCTTCTTCCCTTGGCTGATTGGAATCAAACTACGAAGACCATGCTTCGATTTGAAATACTCAACCAGATCATCGTAATATCCTACCAGGTCATAGTCCTGGCCATAGCTACGATGATCAATTGGGTGGTGAAAACGTGCAGCATGGCTACCAACCAAAAGCAAGGGATGTTTCATATTAGCAGTTGCTGGAGTTCCAGCCAGAAGCTTCGGCAGAGTCGGTGACCAGGTCGTTGATCACCGAATTGTCGCTCAGGTCGAGACCAAGACTGAAGTCGCGGTTGAGGGCGTTGAATTCACCGATCGCGTCCGCGATGATTTGGGTGATAACGCTTGCCTTTTCGAGGGCTTCTTCACGAGTCATTTGTGTCATGTTTAGTCCTTAGCAGCTTTGGCTGGATGGATACCAACCGTTTTGGGATTCACCGTAACCACCACCTTCTTGGTCGGCATCGGCTCCTTTGAAGTAACCACCCATTCCATAGGCGACTTCAAAGTTGAAGGTGAGATCGTATTCGATGGCAAGAGCCTCAGCAGCGTTGATAGAAGCATAAGCCGCAGCCAGGTGCTCAGAGATTTTAGCATTTGCTTCTTGTTTGGTGAGTGTTGTCATATTTCCTTTTAGCAGTAAGAGCTGCTATTTCGCCAGCCCGGTTGTTCAAGTTGTTCGCGTTGCCAGTCTTCATACCACTCGGCATCTTCAGGTTGGATACCTGGCTTGCCTTCGTAATATCCTTCGATGGATTCGTCGTGTTCGAAACGGAAGGTCAGACCGAACTGCTTGGCGAGTTCTTCACACTCGTTTAGCAACGCGGTCACTTCTTCCATCTTGACAGCGATTAGGGCATTCGCTTGTTGTTCCGTCAATGACATAGAGTCCTTGGTTAAGTTAATCAGCCTAAGCACTAATTTTACCTTTTGTCAAGGAGCAAATTGAAAAAGCGGCCGAAGCCGCTTTTGTTAAGGAATTAGAATACCGGAAGTCTGTTTAGTGTATTCTTTGATGAGAGCTCCTACAGGCTCTCCAATGGCCACAATACCATTGGGTGGAAACACTGCAACGTTCTTTTCAACGTATGGGAGGAACGGGATAAGACCCATCTGCAGCTCACCTTGTGGCGACCATTGAGTCTTTACCTCGAATGGATCGTTCAGTTGGAAACAACCATCGGTCTCATGGGCGTTCCAGGCATTGGAAACCTTGCCGATAATTTCTTGACCAGTGGTCAGCTTAAGAATAATGTAGCTCATAGAATGTAATTAGGGTCCGGTTACCAGTTCCGGAAGGTTGTCTAGGCCACCTGGAGTAAGCACCTCATAACCGGTCCTAAGGCTATGTTCTTTATCCGTTAAGCTGTTCAGGCTTCGCGGTTGTTTCGTTCGATTCAGTAACAGGTGGCGCGACTTGCTTGTCGCCCTGAGTCTTGATCGAATGGATGATGCTGGCCACTTCACCATAAGGAAGTGACGATAGTGCCTTCAGGACGGTGTTCGTCTCGTCGACATTAAGGTTGAGGTTTAGCATTTGTGTCATGTTCTTTCTTGGTATTTCCAATAGAGTATTTAGGAACGAGAGTCCAGTTCACCTTTTCCTTGAATGAAACGATCTTAATCTGGTTCATAGGAGCCTGGGGAACAGCCTTGGTAGCGTCAACGATATATAGCAGACCCCAATCTTGCAGAAGAACTGCGATCGAGTTTCGGCGCTCTACATCGTTGACGGAGATATCGGAAGCCTTAGAATCAAGATTGAATAGCTCCTTGAAGTGGACAATGTAATAGCGTCCTTGCTTATGGAGAATGTGACACGATTGAAACAGAGTTTGGTCCTTCTTGGACGCCACTCCGATTCGCGTCAGCGTTTCTCGAATCTTCAAAAAGTTATCCGGAGTCGATAATGTAACCTCCAACATGGACGCAGGGGTCCATTCATAACGAACTGCTTCAGTCATCTTCCACCTTTATCGTGCATCTGAGCGATACACTTTAATTGATCAGGCGTGAGGAGCTTCAAAATCTCCAAGGCTTTCGGCTCGGAAACAGTGTAGTGCTTCTTCACTAGCGCAACTTCGGCTGAGCTTTCCTTTTTCGCCCACTTAGAAAACCGTTTACGCTTTGAAACACTACTTAGTAGAAACTCGTACTGGAGCTTCTTGTCAAGGAAGGAGTACCGATTCATTTCGTTGGCGTGCATGACCGTGTCCGGAAAGTAGGACAGGCCACGATTGACCATGAAAGGCAGATAGCCTTTCTCGCTATCCGGGTCTTCCTTGATTAAGTTCGTCTTCGAATCATTGATGGTGTTGAGCCAGTCGAATGGATTACTTGACATCAAACCCCACTTTCTGCATTTCCGACAGCGAGGCATAGATATTCTTGCCAGGAAGGTTCAGCTTCACATGGGCAACCAATTCTTCCTTGGTCTTACCCTGACCCGCAAACTTTCCGTTCTGATCGTACGCATAGACAATCCCGTTCTCTTCACGAGTCAGGGTGAGATGCGCCGTGTGGTACACCATTGACTCGAGAATCTCGTCCAGTTCTTCCTTTTGGGCAAGCCGAAACGATTTGTACGAATGGTATCCCCAAACAATTAGTCCGAAGCCGACGATGCAATAGAAGGTATTCACTTGAACTCCACAGATGACATAATCTCAGTCATAGCTGCCATGACATTGATTTCGGGGTCGGCCACGAACGCAGCCTTGTACTGGTAATCGGCAAGGATCAGGATCAGTTGAGGGATAGATGCCGGTACAAGAAGATCAACAGACTTGTCGTAGAACATACGAAATAGAGCAGAAGTGTCCACATCGCTGTTCTTACCCACCCATTGTCGGACTTTGTTAAAAGCCTTCGCTCGAACGTTATCAACCAGTTCTTTATACGATTCATCGCCAAGGTTCACCAGAATGCCAGCATCAATCTTTCCTGATACGGCATAGCTTTGCAGTTCGTTGAGGGTGCGACGGAAGTCCGGAAAGTACTTCGTCACCAGTTCCGCCACTACTTTGGCGTCAAACTCAACACCCTCGGCCTTCAGAATTTCAGTGACGCGCTTGTGGAATTGCATTGCAATCTTGGGCTTGTCAGCGGCCGCAACCTTGAACGAAATAGTTGTGCAACGGCTGTGGATCGGTTCAATGATCTTTGCCTTTTGGTTACACGTCAGAATGAACGAGCAGTTGGAGCTAACCGCTTCCATCACCGCTCGGAGCGCTGGTTGGAACGAGTTCGGGTTAAGGCCGTCAGCCTCGTCAATAATAATGACCTTCTTTGCATCAGTCAGGGAGACGGTCGTTGCGAAGCCCATGAGTTTCGTGCGAAGCGTATCAATGCCAGACTCTTCCGAGCCATTAATAAGCATGTAGTCTGCACCGAGTTCGTTACATAAGGCCAATGCAATTGTGGTCTTACCAACTCCCGCAGTTCCGGGTAGAAGGAGGGACGGGATGTTTCCTTTTGCTGCATATTCCTTGAAGATGTTCTTGATGTTGGCGGGGAGAATGCAATCGTCAATTTTGCTGGGACGGTACTTTTGATACCAGACGAATTCTTTAGCGTTGTGATCCATAATGTAATAGAGTGAAAGTCAATTATACCGCAAACGATTAGTCTTCGCCGCGTTCTTCCGGAGGCAGGTCTACAAAGAACTCGTCCGCGTAATCATCGTCCAGAACACTGATTTGCAGCGACTCGGCCGTGCATTCAACCGGAACCTGGATGACGTCGTAGTGGAAACCATCACCGTCAACACCGATACCATTATCGTAACACATCAGGTCCAGGTCATAAGCCTTCTGGAGCTTATCGATCAATTCTGAATTGAGTGAGTAGCGGGGATAGCTCGAGCCATCACCACCGTCGCTGGTCAGGACGTAAAGAGGTTTGGTTTTCATAATGTATTCAATCAAAAAGAAGAACGAGGAAAAAGACTAAAAAGAGAAATAGGGCACCTGCCGCTATTCCTCCTAATAGCAACGCAAGCGCTGCCACAATTCTTACTCGAAAGTCGAGTCAGCTTCAATCGCGATGAAGTATTCCAGTTCGCCGTTGACAGCCTTGAAACGGCTAATCTTCTTCGAGCTAATGGAAACGTCATACGAGCCAGCGACCAGCTTCAGGTTTTCCACCTTCAGGTTTACGCGGAACGTTCCGGTAGCAGCGCCAATCTCGATGACCGACTGGTTCGAGGTTGCGTTCTTCTTATCGGATACGACCACCGACAGCTTCGAGCCGTCACCGACAATAGCCAAGTCACCACCACGGAGAACCGCACTGGTACGTTGAATCATGGCCAGGTCTTCTTGCGAGAGCGTGAAGTTGACTTCTGCCGTCGGGAAGGTAATCTTCTTGGTTGGAGTAACCAGAACCGAGCTATCGGCAGCGAAGTACTTGATCGAGTTCGAGCCTTCTTGGATCAGAACAAACTTCTCGGTGAAGGACAGTTCCGGTTCGTTGAAGAGGCTCAGGGCGCCCAGGAATTCGCTCAGGTCATAGATACCGAACTCAGCGTCGAAGGTCTCGGTCACGACTGCGGAAGCCATGATGTTCTTCTGTGCGCTGATAGTTGCGATTTCGTTACCCGGCTTCAGCAAGAGATTGCTGTTGATGCTAGCGAAGTTCTTGAAGCGGGCGAGGGTGTCTTTGGATAGTTTCATAATTAATTGGTTTCTTCAATGATAATGCGGCGGCTGGAGTGGATGAACTGCTCGGAGAGTTGGGTGGGATTGTTGAGCGAGGTAATCACGTCGTCAACCCATTCGCCAGCAGCGTTCTTCACTTGGACAATCAACTTCACCTTGTGAGTCGAGAGGTCCGCGTTTTCAATTCGTACTAGTTTTGTCATTTCGTTTCTTTGGCTTATACTCCAACGGAGCATCAATTTTCGGTTTGGATTTAACGGGAAGTTTCGCGTCAGCCCTGTCGATCCAGTTCAGATTAATGGTCCAACCAGACCATTCAAAGAGTGCATCGACATAGGCGTCAGCACGGTCCTGTCCGCGACCGTATGAAAACTCATCTACTCTACGTATTTTACCGTTGACTTCAACGGTTACGTAGCGATAAGACTGCTGAAACTTCTTGTCCGTTTCCAGATAATGTGTGACGACATCAACCCGGACCGGCCCCGACTTTAGGACCAGGGATTCGGTCGAAATTTGCGGCATCTCGGTTTCGCTTGGCGTCAGCGAGCTGGAGGTCGGCAATGAACTGGAGACAACAGATGGCGTGGGCCATGTGGTGGAGTCCAGTTTCTTGGTCGTACGTTTGACCTTGCTTCCAGGCCCAGAGGTGGCGTTGGGCGGCGTCAAAGTATCGGTCGATACCGTTGGGGACTCGACGCCAGTTGTCGGGTTCGTATTTTTGCGCGCCAAAAGTCAGTACCTTAACGTTCTCTTCAAGAGCAAGTGGTGGCAGCAAGCCGTAAAGAAGTTTACCGGCATCGAACTTTCGTCCGCCGGTTGTTGCTGTTTGGGAGGCAGCAATCCGAGCGTTTGCTTGGCTCGGACTTTCCCCAGGGCGAAGCTCGATCACTTCGCCTGGAGACCCTTCTTGATTCGTTCAGCGCGGCAAAGACCGGTAGAAGCGAATCGCTTGTTGCGGCGAACCACAGTGGCGTTCCATGCCTTGATGTCTTCAGCAGCCTGAAGACGGGCCGGTGCCGTCAGTTCAGCCTTGGCATGCATACGCTCCTGGGCTGGCGAGAGGTGGTTGTTGTAAGGTGATGCGCCCAGACGGGCGACCAGCTTCTGAATCAGACTTGGTTTGATTTCGATCATGGCTTCACGGGTTGGATGGAGTACTCGACGATCGCGTGGCGACGCTTATTGATCGTTCGGGTGAGAGGCTTGGACACGATATTGATACCCATGTTTCGCAGGTAGTGAATGTGTCGGCCAGGGTTCTGGATGCCGTAGACCTTGGTAATGGTCGAGGCGGTGATCTTACGACCCTTTTGCAGGTCCTTAAGAAGGGAAGCGGTCATCGTCATAATAAACTCCGGTTAAAAGGAAATACCAGCGGCCAGCAGCTCAGCTTCAAACTCAGCGTCGGATAAGGTACGTTCAGGTTTCAATTGTACTACGTCTTCGTCCGTAGCACAACCCTTCTTCGGCAACTGTTCCACCTTGGTGAAGTTGTCGATATCTTCCTGGGAAGCGAAAGGCACAAGGCCTTCCGACTCACCAGTCTTATTTTCAACAAAGACCCATCGTGGCCAGCCGATCTTTTCGCCGCCATTCTCACGAGCGGCCAGCAATTCGTGATGAAGGGTCCTCACGAAGCTGGAAGAAACTACACCGGAAGGATCGCGGTTGGGGCGATACTTCGCAAGGATGATGCAATAACGTTGTTGCGCTTTGGACAGTTGTGCAAAGTTAGTACGAAGCATCATGATCTCCTATTAGAACGGGCTAGACTTGCTGTAGTTTGCGGCGGTTGGGCGATTCGTTTGAGTCGCAGCCTTAACTGGCACCGGCGTCAGCTTATCGAACAATTCGATGAAAGCGTTCTTGGTGGACTTGTCGAAACGGTTGCAGCACAGTTCGATGGCCTTCTTCTTGTTACGGAAGACAGCGTAAGCGCGAATCACGTGACCGATACGACGAGTCGTGATGGTTTCATCGACCGCACCGTCGTCAAACGACTTACGAACCGACTCTGCCCACTTGGTCAGGGTAGTTGCGAACTCCTGATCATCGATACCGAAGGACTCGAGCAGGCGAACGATAATCTTGTTCTCGATCAGCGCTGCCGGATATTCCTGGTTGAAGGTAACTGCGAAACGTTCCAGGAATGCCTCATTCAGCACATTCGTACCGATGTAGCGGCCGTCATCCGAACCCTTACCCTTTGTATTGGCGGAAGCGATGATGTTGAAGCCTTCTGCCGGAATGATCACTTCATTCTTCAACTTGAAGTAATACGGCTTGCCTTCCAGAATAGGTTGTAAGCAAAGCAGAGTGTTAGCCGCGCCAGCGTCAACTTCGTCCAGGAGCAGGGTCGCGCCAGTACGCATCGCGATAAGCACCGGACCTTCCACGATTTCGACGTCACCGTTCTTCAGGGTCTTCGAACCAATCAGAACTTCCTCGTCAACCATCACGTTCAGGTTAATTCGGATAAGCGGCTTCTTGTGCTTCGAGCAGATTTGTTCCACCATCGTGGACTTGCCGTTACCGGTCGGGCCGGACACGTATGCCGGATAGAACAGATTCGACGCGATGATCGTTTCGAGGTCTTTGAAGTTGCCGAAGGGAACAAAGTTCGGGTCCTTCTTCGGAATCAGAGACTTCAGATCGAAGCCGGAAGCCTTGCTCATCGCCTCGATATCGTAGGCAACCTTTGAGTCGGTGGCCTTCGCGAACGGATCGAGATCCTCGGGATTCGCCTGTGGTTCGGTCAGAGCACGAATTCGATCTTCGCTTTCGTAGTTCGTTACACGGGCCAGCGTCTTTTCGGCACCTTCCTTGGTCTTGGAACGGTGCACGACCGAGCCTTGGAAGTAAACGAAGTAACGTTGAGTTCCGGTGTCGTACTCAATACCAGTCTTATTTGGGTCCATATTTCTCCATGATAAAAATTCACACTCAGTCTATTATAACCTAAGACTGATTATTGACAAGTTACGCGATGCTTTTAATAAACCTATCCAGCAACACGCGGTTTCGCTTACGATTGTTCATTTGCGCCGTAAGAGCATTGGCTGCTTGTTCAGCAGTGGCCTTCCCAGTAACAGCATTCAGATTTGCGGTTTGGGTTGCAAGACTCTGATTTGAGATGATGAACATCTCATCCCGGGATTTCGATTTCAGCATGTAGACGTTATCCTTCAGGATGTCCGCTCGACACTGCGTAGCCATTCTGGTAATTTCCACCGAATTGACCGAGCGTCCGATCATCGATTGAATGGCATGCCCATAACTCGTGCTGGACTCGATGTGGAAACCAATACTGGTCACCGTTGCCGTGTCCTTCAGATATGTGAGAATAGCATGTGTCTGTCCTGATTCTCCTTCGTTTACTTCATAGTCCACCTTCGTCTTTTCGTTACGAATCCAGTGGCGAGCCTTAACCGACTTACCACCCAGGTATGCTGTTGATGGGAAGGCATGGACGCTGTGTCCTTCACCATCCGTCATCGTAATGAAACTCAGCTTTTCCAGATTGTGCTTTGCACGAAACTCCGGCAGATACCGAGTCATAAAGATCAGAGCTTCGTTAAGTGGTGTTCCACCAAGCCCGTATCCAGGAAGAGCCGTAAGTGCCTGTGAGAGTAAACGATCCGTCATACTCGAATATTCCTTATTCGTCATCTGGCTAGACAGCAGATTCAGCAAATGGAAGCGACCGTCACCAACCTGCATCGCGTTCTTACTCTTTGCTTGACGAAGTTTCTCACCTTCACGAATCTTTGCATTGGCTGTTCCGGCACGTTGCTCTGGCGAATAAGCCAAATAGCCAGTCGTGAAAGCGAACACCTCAAAGGGAATTTGGCAGCGTCGGCAGAAAGTGGCAAGGTCAATCGTTTGACGCAGAACCTGGTCGATCGTATACATCATCGATCCACTCCAGTCAACCAAGAAGACCATACCATGGTTCTTACCCTTGGGGATAACTGAATTGCGTCTGAAGATGTCGTCCTTGAGCGAGTAGGCGAAGAGCTTCCTCGAATCAAGCATACCCGTCTTGGATACCGTTACACGCTTCTGTGCTTCGGCTGACTTGCGCATCTCGAATTCCTTAATCAGGAACCCGATGTCATTCTTGGAACGTTCCTTGAAGTCGCGGATGGAAGCAAGCTTGGCCTGAGTGATCGATTGGTCGATCGTAGCTGTTTCCTTGAGGACTCGTGCGAACGGGACCACAGGATGGTTGCCATACAGCGGCACGATGGTGTGATAGTTGTACTTCACGTCCATCACAGCTGAGTTGGAAATCGCCTTATCGAATGCAGCGGTAGTCTTCGACTCCAGATAATTGGAAACACCCGGCTTGGATTTCAACCCACCGCCACCCATGCTTCCCTTCAGGCCAGGAGTGGTCTTTTGGCCATTCTTGCCATCGCCGTCTCCATCCTCAGAGTCACCATCACCTCCGCCACCTTCACCGTCCTCATCGCCGGAACACGAGTCACCGTCTTCTTCCTCACCATCTTTGTCGCCAGAAGAAGGTTGACCCTTGCCTTTGGATTGTTGCGGAGGCTTTGGGGGAATTGGTGGGACTTTGCCTTGACTACGTTGGTACTCGAAGATATCGGCAGCAAGGTCAAGAGCGTCTTGTTCGGACTCGGTTTGGCCGGCACGAACCACAAAATCGTATTCTTCGTCAGTGAAGTCAACGCCGCAATCGTGTCCAACCTTGTAAAAAAGATTGATACGGTCGATCAGGTTGTACTCGTCAAGGTTCTTTCCCTTGGCACCGAAGAAGTCCAGGTCATTGAGTTCCTTGTACATACCGGACAGCGACTTGCGCAGACCAGGGAACTCACGCTTCATGTGCTTTTCGATGCGGACGTCTTCGACGACGTTGAAATAGCTAGGGAGGCGTTCGTCGATGTTGTTGGCTTTTTCGATAAGCTTCCACGACGTATGTTTGGCGTGTCCAACCTCATGGCCGACCATACCTTCTTCGATGGTGTCAGTCATTCCCTTGAAGATTGGCATGGTCAGGACACGTTCCACGACGTCAAAGGACGCAGTGCGAACGTTATCCCGAATCACAGATAGGTTTTCTGTCGCTAGGAGGCGGGCGACAATGTCAATGACTTTTTCACTCATACCTCAAGTATACCTGAGGTTTTAGAGCAGTTTGGCCTGTTATTTCAGTTCAGCCATTGCCGAGTAATTACCCTTCTTCTCGAACTTCAGAACACGAGCGAATTTGTCAATATGCTTATCCACCGAGTGTGATACGACGAACACATGGGTGCCATCGGCAGCGAGCGCATTGATCAGGTCTTGAGCAGAGTCATTACCTTCATCATCCAGGGAACCGTCCATCACCTCATCAAGGATTAGCAAATTGGTATTTGCCGAGTTCTTCATGCGAGCAATCTGGCGCCATGTGAATAGAATAGATAAATCAATACGCTGACGTTCACCTTCAGAGAAAGATGCGTAAGAGAATTCATCCCGATAACGAGATTTAATAGTTTCTTCGAATTGTTCATCTAGTTCAAATTGAATAAAGCTATCCTGGACCTGGAGATACTTGTTAATGAGCTTGTTCATTAGCGGCAGATACTCGCGGACCACGTTGGTCTTAATGCCGGAATCCTTTAGCAGCGTCGAGGCAACTTCTTGCAGATTACGCTTCTCGGTTAGCTCGATCTTCTCTTCCAACATAGCAGTAATAGCTGCTGCAAGGGTTTTCAGCTTGACCTTTTCCTTATCTATGTCACCAGTGTTCGCGCTCAATTCCTTAATTTGATTTTCATAATCAACTGTCTGGCGGCGAATAGTTCGAACTTCAGATTGGATACCTGAATGATCAATCTGCAATTGCTGGAGGTCTGCATAGCATTGGTCGAATTGATTGCTCTTATCGATCAGTTCTTGTTGCTTTATCTTTAGTTCGTTACGACTAATATGGATATCTTGGCGTTCGGACTCAAGTTTTTCATTGATTTCATGCTTGTGTTCGGTGTCAATACCCTGTCGGCAAACCGAACACTCATCATGGTTTTCAAAGAAACTGAGTTCACTCATCACTTCCTGAAGGCGGCTGATCTTTTGACGGATATCAGAATTGACTTTTTCCAGGTCTTCCTTGAAAGAAAAGGACTCAAGTTCAAGTTTCTTAGCCTGCATCTGGTCTTCCAGAATTGTCAGGTCTTTCTCAAGAGCTTCGATGCGGCGATTGTTATTATCAATCTTATGCTCAAGATCAGCTGTATTGTCTTCTTTGGACTTCTTCATTAAGTCAATGAAGGATCGCTGCGATTCGATTTGATTCTTGAGAGACGCGATATTCAAATTGATATCGGCCAATGCGGTCTTGGCTTCCGCTACCTTTTCCTTAAGGACGACTCCCATTGTCGAGAAAATCTTGATGTCAAGAATGTCCTCAATAACTTCGCGACGGTGACCAGCGGGCAGCTTCATAAAAGGAGTGAAGCTTGACGCGCCCAGGATGACTACTTGGGTAAAGGTCTTGTGGTTGAATTTAAGGATTTGCGTTTCAAGAACCTTTTGATAGTCCTTTGTGGCCGCGTCTTGTTGAAGGAGCTTTCCGTCAATCTTAATCTCGAACAGATTCGGCTTAATTCCACGTGTGACTTCGTAGTGTTTTCCTTCAGTCTTGAAGTTAACGCAAACCTTACACGCCTTTCCATTAACCGAATTGACAAGCTGGTTCTTAGTGATATTACGGAACGGTTTGCCAAAAAGAGCAAAGCATAAAGCGTCAAGGAGGGTGCTTTTGCCGTGGCCGTTCTTCCCGATGACGAGTGTGGTCGGCGCGCCGTTAAGCGAGATCTTAGTCCCGGCATTACCCGTCGAAAGGAAGTTTTGCCAGAAGACATCTTCAAAGTTAATCATGTTTGTTGAGAATTTTCTTCGCTGTTTGTTCCAGCGTCAATTTGTTTTGCGAATGTTTCCAACGTGTATATCTTCGAGACATTTCGCCATACATCTCATCGTACGCCCAAACTGTACGACACATTATGGCCAACGCATATTCAACGAAATTATGTTTCAATGTTAATTGCCTCAATGTACAGAGATTTCATATATGATTTGATCTTCTCTTTATCGGCCGTTGTTTCTACCGAGTCAACATAGCTGCTCATGAGGGAAAGGGTATCTTCCAGATCAACCGTTTCGTCCACTGTGCCTTGCTTAAACTCGGTCATGTCCTCGATGATCTTTACCTCGTATGCATTGGCTGTTTGGATGCCAGTCATAAAGGCGTCGAACTTCTTAATGTCTTTCTTATTGGTCACGACAATACGAACGAACTTTTCAAAGCACTCAGCAGGGTCAAGAGTAATTGGCTTATCCTCGTCGTATTCATAGCGGATATGAATCGTATGTGGATTCTCAATGAACTCTAGTTTTCGCGTTTCGGTGTCGAAGACATGAAAGCCACGAGGATCACCTGCATCTTGCCAGGTAAGTTCGTAAGGAGTTCCAACATAAGTGATGTTTCCATTTTCAGATCTTGTATGGAAGTGACCGGAGAGTACTCTCTCATATTTCGCGAATACAGATGGAGAAAGACCACCGTGAGCGGCCATACCACGATACATTGCAAAACCGTCAATCTCAAAATGTCCAACGCAAAGATCAGACTTCGAGTCCTGAATGTATTCATTGATTGCATCGTAATTCTCTTTGCATATCCAGGGGATAACGTCGATACTCGTTCCGTCGCAATCCAATGTGGTTGGGCTATCGTAACACCAAACGTTCCCGAATTCACCGAGGACCTGTTGGGTAGAATTAACCTTCAGACTTTCACGATAATAGATGTCGTGATTGCCTAGGAGGGTGTGGATTTCGTATTGGCCACCCGATGCTGGCGCGAAGAATTGAGCCTTGCAGTCAGCCAGCGACTGCATATTGATATACTTCCGAACGTCAAAAAGATCGCCAAGTTGTATAATATATTTGATCCCGTTCGCCCGAAGGTATGGGAAGAAGATATCTTGGTAGAAATATCCCATATACTTCGAGAAAGCCGGCGAAGCATTTCGCGCGCCAAAGTGTGTATCGCCTAAGATTGCAATCTTCATGGATTAGCTGACGGTTTTAGAATGTCCTCAACCAGTTTCACAGGGAGAACAAACATATGGCCCATTATCATTTCGGAGTCTTTTTCGGGCATATCAGTTTTCGTGAATGTGATATCGTCTATGAGCATTTGAGCCAGAGCCAGAGCCATTTGGCGCTTGACCGAGATCTTCCATTCTTGCTCAGAATTGTACAATTCACGATTACCACTGGCAACCTCCATACGAACTTCGTACAGATGCTTGTCCATCTTAACAGCCAAGAGACCCATCTTAGTCCATTTGGCGTAAGGAGTTCCTTCTGGCTCCTTCACGACCGCAACTACTCGATGTTGCTGGCTAAGAGTTCCACCAAGTTTGGGATCGTAAGCGTCAGGAAGGGGAAGCAAGGTTTTAGGAGTCGTCATCATTAAGTAAGTCTTCAGGAATTGGAAGACCCTCAAAGTCTGGGTCAGCCAACTCTTCTATCACAGGGTCCTCGACAAATTCGGCGAGGGACGGTTCGCTACTCTTCTTGGATTTCTTAGGCTTCTTTTTATCGAATACCGAAGTATCTACGTCGGAATGTTGTTGCATGAATTCAACCATAGAATTCGTGAACAAGCCGTCTTCATCATGCACTTGGAGGTCAAACTGATTCTCCCATAGCATGCTGGTAACCATCTTTCCCTTAATCGCAGCTTGCTTCTTTTCGCGCGTAATGCGGCGAACGAAAGCATAGTAATTGATCTGGGTAAAATAGGCAAACGGCTTTGCGTAGTTGTAGGGATCGTAATTATCCAAATATCGAAGACAGTTTTCGATCCCGTCACTAATCATTTCGTCGCGGTATGAGTAACCTATAAAGTTTGACTTATAAGCTAGATGGCGCGCTATCTGGTAGATGCATGTTCCAATATACTCGGAAACTTGTGGCTTTTCTAAGCCTGCTTCTTTGGCAGCGTCGACTGCGGCACGGCGTTCCAGCATCGCAGCTTGGAACATCTCGTTATCCACGTAGTGGTGGGCGGTCGATTCAGGGGGATTTTCGGGGGTCAGTTCTGGCTCACTCATAGATAAATTATACCCTAAGATGGACAGAATGGCTAGTTTCACTCCAACTGGGTAATAGTTGGTAAAATAGTGGAACACCGCTTTACTTCTACTTTACAGGGTGTCATAATAGCGGTGTGGTGTCTGAAGTATGCCGTTGAAGTCTATTGCAAAGTATCTACGGGTTCTACGTAAAATGTTTCTAAGTTATCTACGCGAGCAGGTTCGTCGGGAGCCGCTTCGTAGGCATCAACCATGTCCTTGTACGCCTGCATTAGCTCTTCCTTGAGAGGGGCAATGTAGATAAAGTGCTCGGGGTTCATCATCAGAACCTTGTCATCTGTGTAAGGACAGAAGGGTCGTAACATAGTTTTCACAACCATATAATCTCCATCCTGTACAGTTTCCTTGGTCACCTCGAATGGGCATACGAGCTGAAGAATGTCTTTGTGAGGTTCACCGGCCAGAGCCACGATAGTTTCACCGGTGATAAGTTTGCCAACGAGATAGTCCATATCCTACTTAGCTGCTGATTGGTACGTTGATAATTTCGTACTCAAACTGCTCTGCATTATAAATTTTCACCCGTTCCATACAATGAACCAAAGTCATGTTGGGCTTCTTTTTATAGCTCAAATCGTCGGCCAAATCAAAGAGACGGCAGAACTTCTTTCCGTCCTGGAGGCGGATACCGCGACCGATGGATTGGAGGTTTCTGATCTTGCCTTTGCTCGGGCTGCTGAATATAATGTTGGCAATTTTCGGAAGGTTCTGGCCGGTCGCGAAGCTCTGCGAGCTAGCAAAGAGCACCGCATTCTCTTCACGAGAAAGAGCGTCCTTAATTCTGTCACGCTCCGCCGTACTGATTCCTCCATGGATGAGGTACGCTGGCGTGTCCGGGAACTGCGCCCTGAATGCTTCGTAGAGTGGCTTCCCGTGTTTTTCCACGAACTGGAAGAGCACGAGCGTGACGCCCTTCTGAGCTGCTGCGAGCTTGCAGATCATTTTGTTACGCTTACCATTTCGCACTATCCAATCGAGTTCGCCCTGGTATTCGAGGTCCTTAACAAACGCCTTATCCTCCGCCGAGTAACCAAGCATGAGAATCTTGATCTTGAGATCAGAAACTCGTCCGGCGTCCATAAGCTCCCGAGTCGTTGATACCTGGTGAACGGGTCCGAAGTGTCCTTCTAGAGTTAGCTTGTTCACCTTGCCGTCTTTGATTGTGCCCGTCGTGCCGATACGATAGGACACATCAGTCATCTTGGCCATGCAAGTCGAAAGGCTTGCTGCCGCAAACAGGTGCGCTTCGTCACCGATCACACAATCGAATTGGTTAAACCAGCTTGCAGGCTGTTTGTAAACACTCTGCCAGGTGGAAACCACCACCTTCGTGTTCACCGTCTTGGTGAAGCCAGAGAAGATTGGTTGAGTGTGTTCTTCCACATCCCAGCCATTGGCCGTTGAGTAGTCAGCAAAGTCGGCGCGTAGCTGTGTCACCAGCGTCGTGGTTGGTACGAGGATTAGAATGGTGAAACCATGCTTGACCAAGAGCCAACGCATGATAAGGTAGATGATAAGCGATTTACCACTTGCCGTTGGGCTCAGTAGGAGTCGACGCTTATCATTAAGTCCGATAAGGCATGCCAGAGATTGGTAGTCGTAAACTTCGATGGATTTTCCTCGGGCGTGGATGTCCAGGTCGGAGATAAACTCAGCAAGGTCATCAGCTGACACTGTTGCAACTGGCTCAGGACTCGGACCCACGGTTTGAAGTTCGATGTCGCGCTCTGCGCAGAAGTGTTTGAGGTATCCATAGAGTCCTGCTGGAAGTGTTTTACGGACGATTGAATACATCCGTGCTTTGCCGTCCCACAGCTTCGCGCGGAACTTTGGCATGAATTTGTAGCCGTCAACGAAGAACGAGAAATAATCCTCGAGCGCGTATTCGACGTCAGCGTCGCCCCAAACTAGCAGGTTACTTTCGTCCCGCTTTTCGACTTTCAGAATTGACATAATTTATCTTTGGAATGGTTCGCAAGTTCTTCATCAGATCAAGCTGGAATTGTGTAGTAGTGTGTGACGGAGTGTAAGTGTTATCTTGGCCAGGTATGTATGGCGCAAAGAAATAGCCAGTGTCTATTGTTGTCTGGCCCTTGTATCCAATGTCAACCGCTGGATACTTATCAACGTAGATATTCATCATGCGCCTGCCAGGAATTTCTTATATTCAATTGCGTTCTTGATATCCCAGCCTCGCGACTTGATACCGTTCATAATCGACTCAAGGAAGTAAACCATGGTTTCCATGTATTCAATCTTGATGGCGATCTTCGTCAGGTTGCCGTCGCCTTCCAGCAATTCATCCATAACGTTCTTGATTGGTTTGACGCCTTGATACTGTTCCCATTTCTGGGCATCAAGTTCTTCACGGGTGAGTTCGCCTCGATAGTAACGGAAGCGAAGCTGACGCATGTTGTTGTATTCCATATTCAACGCCGACTTTTTCATGCGCGCGTCGATAAGCAACCGAACATATTTTGCGTGAAGTTTTACGGTCTTCAGGGATTCATCATCTAGGTGGAGAGGATTGATTTCACAATCGCGTTCCCACTCGTCCTTCAAGTCATCTAATTTCATAACTGTAGTTATACAGTCTTAAACTAGCGTGAAATAGTCGTATGTAAAGGTCGCCTGGCAGATAACGTATTTCACATCTGTGAGTTTGGTCGAGAAAGTGATGGTGTTGATCGAGGTAGGAATCAGGTCAGCAAAATCAACACGTCGAATTTCGTGGTTGTTTTGATCCAGGACAATCAAAGTGCCTGCCGAGAAGTCCGACCCACCGCCAGGAAGACCTGATTGCGCAGAACGGAAGTCTGTGTATTGCTGATATGTTAGCGGAAAGCCGAGACCTTCCATCCACCCAAGCATAGCTGCGTAGTTGTCCATCTTGGCATCTACCATGAACGAAACAACCAGAGGGCCATACTGGAGTTGATTGGACGGCTGGTTCATCTTGACCAACGGTGTATTCGTTCCGAGAGCTTGTAGGCCAACTGATGGAATATTTGCTTCTTGGCAGAAGAAGGATACTCCGGGCAGTTTAGCGATTGTCAGTTGAAAGCCATTCGCTGTGAGCGGATCAAGCGTTGCTGGAACAGGGCATGAAAGTGTATTTGGCATCTGGTATTTATGTGCTCCTCTTTGACGCGATAGCTGAAAATCAGCCAAATATCCCTAGGCGTGACAGTGACTTACAAGCGTCGAAAAACGCGATTGGTGCCTCAGCGTAGGGTAGCCGCCTCGCGCATAAAACGCTAACTGGCTGGCGTTTTTGTGTTTGGTCTATGCTCTCAGGTAAACTAGAGGCTATGTCAAAGTTTATCTCATACGGCTCCATTGGCCAATTCCGGGACACGGTTCGTTCCTGTCAACAATGGTTCGAGCATCACCAGTTGCCCAAGGGTAAGATGTCGTTTCACGGAACCGTCAAGCTGCATGGCACAAATGCTGGCATCGGCTACGATCCAAAGACTGGTGAACTCTGGGCTCAATCTCGTTCCAACATCATCACGGTGGAAAAGGATAACGCTGGCTTCGCGGCATACGTTGAGAAGAACAAGGACTTGATTACCAAATTCATGCACAATGAAGTGCAGGGATATCTTGGTGGCGATCAAATCAAGGTGGCCTATGGTGAGTGGTGTGGCGGAAACATCCAGAAGGGTGTGGCTCTGAATGGTATCGAAAAGTTCTTCGTCTTGTTCGACATCAAGACTGTCAATGAGACGGATGCAGAAGCCGAGAATGGGAATGATTCGTCGAACGTCTACATGAACTCTAAGGACCTCGACAATCTGTGCTATCCTACGATGCCAGAAATGGTGGCGATTCGCTTCTACTGCTCCGAACACTTCCCAACGTTCGATATGGAAATCGACTTCAGCTTTCCTGAAGCCAGCGTCCAGAAACTAATCGACATTACGGAAGAAGTTGAACGCTGCTGTCCCGTCGGGAAGCACTTTGGCGTTGAGGGAGTCGGTGAAGGAGTAGTCTGGAAGGCTGCAATGCATCCGCACATTCGCTTCAAGTCCAAGGGTGAAAAGCATAGCGACACGAAAGTGAAAACCATTGTAGCTGTGGACGTTGAGAAGGTCAACTCGATTCGCGAGTTTGTTGCTAACGTACTGACCGACCACCGAATGGAGAAGATGATCGACCTGATGAAACAGGAGGGTCTGCCGATCGAGCCAAAGCATACAGGTAATTTCCTTAAACTCGTTATGAACGATGTACTTAAGGAAGAAACTGACACGTTCATTCAGAGTGGCTTCGTATGGAAGGACCTGACTGGACCCCTGAGCAAAACCGCTCGCGACTGGTATCTTACACAAACTCAAGCTCTATGATTATCGCAACAATTGTTATCCTGCTGTTCGCCTGGGTGGGCATCAGCCTTTGGTGGGTCTACCAAGAACTCCACGGCAACCATAGCACTCCTGATTCCTGGTGGACATGGTTTAAGTCTGCTCCTGTCCTGGGTATTCTCTGGGTGGTTGAACAGGCACAAAAGGCCAAGAAGCACGGGATCAAGTAATGGACAAATACGTATTTGTTAAAACATCCCATAATTGGGCTGATGAATTCGACATGGGTGGTTGTTTCGTGGCTATCGATTCCGAGTTCGGAGCAATTATGGATAAGATTCAAGTTGCCTTCGAGAAAGGTTTCATCACCGAGGATGACGAATTTCACTTTGGTACCAACGAGGGTTTGTCCTTCTATGACTGGGAAGACTTCCGATCAGGTGTTCGAGTTCAAGAATGTAGCAAACCTTTCTACGATGAATTTCGAATCATGTGTCCTTACGGAGTTGGTTATGACGTGATCGACAATATACTGGACGCCATCGCTAATTCGGAGACTGACCTTGACGAAAGCCAACGATAATCAACACTCCTTCAGTCGGAGAATTCTGAACTGGAGGTATTGCTGCTACTGTGGCCTTATCAATCTAAGCAACGATGCAACAAGACGAGAAATGCGCCGCGCCTGCGAACGCTGATTTGGTTTATCGTTTGCGGAAACGTGCTGAGATTCGCAGACAAATCCCTTCCCGGAAATCAGTTCAGGAAGGTTCCCCTGACCGTTTGGCGGACTTGCTTGAAGAAGCTGCCAATGAAATTGAAAGATTACAAAATGAAGAAATTGCTTGCCGCCTTCGGCATTGCCCTTAGCGGCTTCTTGCTGTTTATTCTGCTAATAACTCTGTTGTCACTCTTCCCCGTTGCATTCTTCATGGTGGTACTTATTGGATTCGGGACATGGTTTGCCTACGGTTGGATCGATGAATGCACGGAGTGGTTCAAATGAGCGATTACATTTGCCTCAAGTGTCTATCTTGGTGTTGCCGTTGCTATAGACGACGAACATAAAAAAGGGTTCCCGAAGGAACCCTATTAAACGCCGGTCTTAGAGCCGGCTTTATTTTGCTGGACCCGCAAGCCCAGCACACAACATTACATGATGTTGTTAACGATAACACGACGGTAGTACATGTTACCGGTCGTTTGCGACGTACCAGCAGCCATGTTAGTTCCACCGTTGTCCAGCGTTACGAACGGGTTCGAAACCATGCCGTAGCGGGTCTTGAACGCGATCTTTGGTTGGAACGTGTTAGGATCAACAGCGCGAACCAATTGCAGCGGAACGTATGGGCAGTAGAACATACCAGCGTCGAAAGGCGAAGTACCCTTGTAACCAGCGATGAAATACTGTGGGTTTGCACCACCGTTAGCCGAGAATGGATCGATATAGACCTTGTACTTACCGTTCAGGATACCGGCGAAAGTCGAAGTAGCTTCGTCAATCTTCAGGCCTGCGTTAGCAGCAGCAAGAGCTGGCTGAACGTCAAGAATACCAGCCATAGCCAGAGCGGATGCAACATCTGACGAGCAGATGATGAAGTTACCGCGACCACGACGGGTTTGTTGAGCAATAACGTTTGCTTCACGTTCGATCTGGAACATCAGACCCTTGAACTTTTCTACCGACCAACGACCGTTAGCGTCAACGTCCAAGTCGAAAGTACCAGCCGTAGCAGTAGTACCAGCAACAGCACCAGGGCGAGCCGTGATGTAAACGTTACGAACAACTTCGCGGTTAATTTCGCCCAGCATTTCGCTCGACAGAATGTTGCTCAGTTCGGCTTCAGCGTCAAGACCGTGAATTGACTTCATGTCTTGTGCCAGTTCGATCGAGTACTCAGCCTTCAGCGCGCGGGTAACGGCTGTAACGCTGGTCTTCTCGATTGAGAACGCCATTTGGTTCAGAGTGGTAGCTCCACCGAAGTCTTCACCCGTAGCTGTCGAAACGCCAGTTGCACGAGTGTAAGAACCACCAGGAAGAACCGCTGGGTTAGTACCAGCTTGTCCAGCACCTAGGGCTTGACCAGTAGAGAAACCAGTGTCAGCTTCGTTGAAAAGAGCTTCAGTACCACCTTGGGTAGAATACTTGCTCTTCATCGCGAAGATCAGACCAGTTGGTTGGGTCATTGGCTGAACACCGCAAATGTCATAAGCGATCATTTGTGGCATAGCACGGCGGACCAGGCTGATCATGACTGGGTCGAACTTAGCGACACCACCAGTATCAGGGTACGAACCCACGCTGTTAGCTGGAGCTGCTTCATTCAGCATGCCCATAGCTTGGTTGGAACTGTTAAGTTCACGTTCCTGGTTTTCCAGGAGAACCGCAGTAACTTCCTTACGGTAGTTATCGCGAATTTCAGGTTGCGAAGTGTGCTCAAGGATGGCAGACCACTTCTTAACCAGAGCGTTACGATCAATCGTCATAATTTCCTCTATTGTTAAAAATTCTTACTTGTTGAAACGATCAAGTGCTTGGGAGTACTGAGCCATACGACCAGTCAGGACTGGCTTAACGTCTTCAGATAGTTCCACTGGAGCATCAGTAACAACCGATTCGGTCAGTACCTTTGAACCAGACTTCTTAGCGAAGTAGCTTTCACGGATTGTCTGTAGCTTTGAAGCGAAGGCTTCAGCACTTTCGAACACCAGCTCTTCAGCCAGGCTTGAGAACTTTTCGATTTCTACGTCGGTCAGTCCAGCAGCAGCTTCAGCAACCATATCCGCCTTCTTCATTTCTGATAGAGCTTTAGATAGGTTAACTGTTTCTGCAACCGATTCGTCCAACTTGGTCGTCAGTTCAGCAACTTGTTCTTCCAGCGATGCCAATACATCGAACTTTTCTTCAGGGACTTCGATGTAGCTCTCAACGAACAACGCCTTCAATCCACTGACGAACCCTTCCATGATTTCGGTCTTCAAACTAGACTCAAGGGCAAGTGCATTATCTTTCAACCACTTCTCAGCAACTAGTGCGAGATATCCATCAACTTGTTCAACAAGTCCCTCGGCAGCTTCTTCAAACTGTTCTTGCAGACGCTGTTCAAACTCTTCTTCAAGGCGAACAACTTCTGTCTTTACACGGCTAACCACGGCAGCTTCGAAAATTGTCGTTGCCTTGGTCTTAAATTCTTCCGAAAGGTCTTCACCATTCATCAGCGCTTCTACGTCAGCAGAAACGTCAACTTCCAGTTCTTCACGGGTTTGGCCCGGAGCCGAGAAGTGTGATGGGAACTTACCTTCAGGTGCTGTAGCGTTACCCTTAACCGAACCTTGCTTCAGATTGCTCTTAGCAATAACCGATTGGTTAGTGTTGTTACGCTTAACGTTAGGCTCATCTACGCCGTCGTTGTTTCCAGGTGCGGTCTTAGGTCCGTCTCCGACCTTGTCAGCGCCAACCTTTTCTACGATTTCTTCCTTTGATTCGTTAACCAAATCGCGGATTGTCTTTTCAATCGACATTCATTACTCCTAATGTGTTATTAGATGTCCTACAGATTTTATTTATACTCTATAGAATTTCTGATTCGCTTACTTGACGCTCTTTAGGAGACGTTCAAAATAAGCGGCTTGATTTTCAGCAACAACCTTTGCAGGCAGGCGCTTAATTTCTTGTTGGATCGCTTCCGCTACCATCCAAGTACCTGTACTCGCGTTGAATGCCCATTCCTTGTTTTCCATAATGCCTTGGACCCAAGCCTTTTGGCTAGAAGGGTCAGACACGATGTCAGCAGCGGTTGAGAGCATAAAGTCGTTTTGTACAATCTTGATACCGTTTTGTTCTACCAGCGAACCCATACCACGGGAACTGACACCAAGGCAAGCACCTTCGTCAAGAAGGCTCTTGACGATTTTGCCCATTGGGGTATCCAGAATTTTGGCCTTACCCAGGAAGTAGTTTCCTTCTTGAGTCAGGGATTTGATCATGTGCGAAGCGCGGTCGAGATTAACCGTTGGCCCTTCTGGATGTCCTAGTTCGCCAAAAGCACGATTCTTTTCAATGAATTCGGTGCGGTAGCGTGCAACTTCACGTTCCATAATATCTAGTGGATACGAACGCTTGTTGCGATTTGGGTCAACGGCTTGCAGGAAATAACCTTCAATGAAGTACTGCTTCTTGCCTTCTTTTTCTTCGACGATCCATTGGATGTCTTCGTTGAGTTCTGTGAACAGTTTCATGTTATTCCTTAGGCGGTTGCTGACGTAGGATCGTCGTATGAACCGTATTGTTCAGGTTGAATCTTGGTCTTGTAACCACCAACCTTGTGGACCTTAATCCAAATTTGTACTTCGGCAGCAGCAGTTGTAATAACGATGTCGTTAGTATTACCACCATTGTCCATGTGGAAGCCAGCATTAGGCGTCAGGGAACCAGTAGGGCCTGCGCAGGTAGCGATGGTTACACCGTTACGAACGATAGTAGCTGTGCCGGTGGTAGTCGTCCAAGTGATACCGACGATATTAACCGTCTGCGTAGCACCATCGAGAACTTCCCAGGCACCAAGCAGGTCAACGTCCAAGTCAATGGTGTTGGCTCCAGCGGCACCTTCGATCTTAATTAGAGCTTCGTTGTTACGAAGTGAGATAATACGCTTGGCCATTATTCGTCCTGTGTATCTTCAGGCGTATTGAACAGGCTCTTGGCTAGCTGCTCGCGCTTGGCTTGGATGATTTCTGAAATACGATTCTTCATAAGATCGTTAAACAGTTGATCTGTAGCTTGAGAGTCTTCACTCGCAGCTGCGTAAATTAGGTCTAGTGCTGACATATTATTCCTTCAGGTTATTTAGTAGATTTAGGCTTTGGCTTAGAAGCGTTATTGGCCTTAATCTCGTCCTTCTTTAGATCGGAACCATGCTCGGCATTCTCTTGATCGATGCCTTGTTGATGTTGAGCCATTTCCTGGTCCATACCCATCTGCATAGACATTTGAGCTTGCTCAAGCGGCGACGGTGTAAGTGCTGGATCTTCCTTCTTACTATCGTTTTCCATACCCTTAGCCATGAGTTCGATTTCCTCGTCGGTTTGCATCAGGACGTTCTTCTTAACAAAAGTAACGTCGTAGAAGCGACCAATGTATGGTTCGATCAGTTGCAGGGTGGCCAAACGAGATTGCAGAATTTCTGATTCTTTAAGCTCAGCAAAATGGTTGTCGCGAATAAAGTCGAACTGGAAGAACTGCTTATTGTCATCCCAATCGTCCGGGGACATAATGCCCTTGGAGATCAGTTGAACGCGCAGGGCTTCAATGAATAGTTTCGAGAACTTCTTACGCAGACGGCTAACGAATTTGCTGAACTTGATTTCGTCACGCGAGATTTCGCTTGACTTGCCCATCGAGAAACCAGTGGAAGGCACAAGGCGACCCAATGGAACGTTCAGGCTGCTATACAACTTATTCTGAAAGTGTTCAACGTCTTCAAGATTCTGGAGGTTTTGTCCACCAGCCAATGTGGTAATTTCCGTACCCTTGCCGCCTTCGCGACGTGGCATCCAGAAGTCTTCCATCATAGACATATGCTTACGGTCATCACGAACTTCACCAGTTGTGGCGTCGTAAACAATCTTGTTACGATATTTGTTCATGATGTCAGTGACGTATTGTTCCGCCTTCAGCTTTGGAAGGTTACCAACGTCAATGTAGAAAATGCGGCGCTCAGGTGCACGGCTGAGACGATAGATAACGAGGCTATCCTCAATCATCTTAAGTTGGTTAACAGTCTTTACAGCCTTGTGTAGATAACTGATAACGGTGCCAGTAGCTCCATCGATGATACCGGATGGAACGTAGATAACCGAATCCTTGGATAGCTTAACGCCTTGCGTTGTCTTTTCCGAAAGACCCTTGTCGTTGTAAAGATAGTACTCTTCAACCGAGACAACCATGTCTACACCGGTCGGCGACTTCTTCTTTTTAACGTCCTTGACATAACGAATCTTGCGAGGGTCGATCTTGATGATATCAATGATCCCGTCCTTCGGCTTCGATGGATCAAGAAGAATGTGGTAGTAGAGGCGTCCGTCGATATACCAGTTACGGAAGATCTCGTGACCATTCTCTTCAAATTTGAACAAGCGAACCATTTCCTCAAACTCATCACGAATCTTCTTCTTGATGGCGTCTGACATCTTTAGATCGTCTAGGTCGATATCTACCGACTTCTGACCATCCTCAGCTGAAATTGCTTCGTTGATAATGTCTTCGATTGCTGAATCGCAATCAGGGTAAGCTGCGGCTTCACGGTAACGACGGATAAGGTCGTTTTCATTCTTGATAGTGGCTTCTAAGTCGAGGACCTGTGAATAATATGCGGCCCCATCGGAGCCGAACATCGTTGCGCCATCGTCAGCAGGAGGGCTTACTACAGCCTGTACTGCTGACGATAGGGGTTTCTTCTTGCCAATTGTAAAACCAAATAATTCCATAACAACTAGTTATTCAACTAGAATTAGCCGGTGGTCAGGTTGGTCTCGTACCAGTTGTAAACGAACTGAACACTGAATTGTTGAATGTTTGGATTATCGTACGACAGTTCCATTTCACCGATGTCGGTTGGATACGCGTCGAAGAAGGTATACGTCTTCAGCACGTTGTTGTTACGATCCAGTTGGTCAACGATCAGGGTTGCTTGGTAGTCAGCTGGGTTTGTGAGACCGGTCGTGTCTTGCAGATTTGCAATCCCGTTAGACCAACGCTCAAAAGCCTTGCGGACGAAAAAGTCGCCGTCGTTAAGAACAGTGATATTCCATGGAGCGTAAGCACGTTCACCAGCGAAGTGCACTGGACGGCCGCGATACGCAACAGGGATATCTTCGATTGTCATTGCTGGAACCGAAGCAGCCTTACATAGGAACGAAGCAGCCTGGGCTGCTTGTCCACCAGCCACGAAGGCTGGGAAAGCGAGCGTCACTTGGAATTGGTTGGAGCGAGCTCCACCCTGACGCATTTGGTTCTTGAATTCTGTGATTGTAGGCATTTCTATCCTTTAAAAATTAACCGCCGTTTTCGCTGAAGGAAACGTCACCGGTACGAGTCGCGATAAAGTTCAAGTTAATGAAGTTGATCGAACGAGTAGGAGCAACGTAGATGTCACCAACGAAGTTATTCGTGTCAACAACTTGTTGTGTGTTGTTGGTCTTATCGCAAACAACCTTGAAGCCAGTAATACCACGGCGTCCTTGGACGTCACGTAGGAACGGCTCAACCATGTTACGGAAGTTAGCTTGCGTAAATTGGTCGTTGAATTCGAACAGTTGGTACTTAGCAGCAGTAGCGATAGCCTTTTCCAGAACGATGAACAGACGACGAACGTTGATACGGTCGAATGCCGATGGCTTTGCCTGCATAGTCTTGTCACCATACAGAATGGTTCCGTTAGCAGGGAAAGTAACAACTGGGTTCACACCGCTCTTGTACATCAGGTCGCGGTCGGTTTGGTTCGGGTTGAATGCAAGCTTGACAACTCCCTTGATCTGACCACGAGTGAAACCACCTGGAGACCACCATGCGTCGTTCGTGAATTCGGTACGAGCAACCAGACCAGCGATGTCGCCGTTCAGTGGAATCCAACGGTACACGTCGTTGTAACGGTCGTATTGGTACTTGTAACCCGAGTCCATGAAAGCGTAAGACGAGCTTACACCAACAGCATTGCGGAATGCAACAGTGTCTTCTGCAGCAGTTAGCGATGAACCGAAGATAATCGAACCATCATCCTTAGCAGCCGAGAGGAATACAACAGCATCCTTACGTGTCTCAGCGATGTTAATCAGGTTGATAGCAACTGCAGCAGAAGCGTCACCCGAAACAATCAGCGAAACGTCGTAGGTTTGGTCATCAATGAATGGAGCGTAAGCTTCAATCTTGTCACCGTCAGTGATCGCAAAGTCGTCAGCACCACCCGAAAGAGTAGCAACTGCGGAACCTTGAGAGAACGTAACTGGAGCACCCGATGCAACACCCGCAGCCGTAACTGGGATTGACAGGGAAATAACACCAGCAGCGTTAGCAAGAACCTTCGTACCAGCAGCGATACCAACACCAGTTACCAGCTGTCCAGCTACGACGGTAGCAAAAGTGTTAGCGATAGTGATAGTAGTCGCGCCCGCAACCGACAGACCAGTGGTAACAGTAGTTGCCACAGCCAGAGATTGGAATTGCGAGAAGTTCAGTTGAGTTGCGCTTGCAGTAGTCGCTGTAGCAGCTTGGCTCAGAACCAAGGACGTGCCAGAGATCGAGTAAACAAACGTTCCAGCTGGGATGCCTGGGCCGGTAACAAACATACCTGGGAGAATTGCAGCGTTAGCAGCACCCAGTGTTTGAGCGGCGGACAGGGCAATACCCGAAGCAGCAGTCATTGCGATCAACGGAGTGATGTTAATGGTTGCGCCCCAGTTCAATTCAGTACCAGCAGCGTTAGTTGGTTGAGCAACAGCCCAAACATACTGTGACGAGTTGTTCAGAACATACGCCCAGTAAGCATTGGTCAGGTCAGACTTCTTAGCATCGGCCGCCTTGTTCAGGAAGGCATACTTTTCTAGAACGCTACCAGCAACGCCAGTCCAACGGCCGTCAGCATCGATAACTGCAATGTGCAGTTCGTCAGCGCCTGGAGCACCGTCGAATTGCGAAGCATATTGCCATTCAGCCCATGTTGAAGCGTCGCACATCGAAACGCGAAGCGAGTTACCGAACGAACCTGGATACTTAGCAGCGAATGTACCGTGCAGAGTAGCAGTGTAAGCGGTTCCAACGCCAGTTTCGTATGCGTCTTGGTTGTTAATCTTAACGCCAAGACCCTTTGAGGTTGCGTTCAGTTGACCAGCTGTATCAGCGCGGTTAACAAGAAGATTGTTTGCGTATGCTAGAAAGTTAGCAGCAGAGAAGAAAGACTTCGCGTTAGCGGTGATTGGCTTACCGTAAACTGCTACGAGTTCGTTTTCGGAATCGATAACGATCGGAGACAATACTGGGCCCCACTGGAACGCGCCTGCGAATGCACCATTGGTTGTTGCAACACCAGGGACAACGGAAGTGTAATCCTTTTCCTGGATTTGTACGCCTGGAGAAACGAGAAATGCCATGGTTTTTATCCTTTATAATTCTGGGCCGCTACAAAAGAGCGACACTTTATTTAGTTTTCTTAGCTCTTCTGGTTAGAAGTTAAGTGGCATATCCTCTTCGCGTCCGTCCATAATGAATCCGAAAGGAGTCATATTGGCTTCAAGAGCTGCCATTTGTTGCTCATAAAGAGCTCTACGAATGTCCACGTTATTTAGGTCCTTGAAATAATCCTGTGTCGTCAACCAGGCAAATAGAACCATCGTCATAACGACGTCGTCGGTGTAACCATCGTCAGCAGCAAAACTTTCCTTCTTCTCAATGAAGGTAGAAATCTCACTAATAGCAACAGCATCCCAGAAAAGCAATTTACCTTCTTCAACAAGAGACTTGAAGTTGAAGCAACCGATACGCTTAACCTTCTTATCGGTATTCACACCCATAGCAAGAGCTCCGCCGGCAAAGCCTTGAGAGATTTCCTGACCACGCTGGGTGCGCTTAACAGTCATCATATTTTCGTATTCAAGCTCATAGTGAAGAATGTGAGCTACCTGTTCGGACGAGTTCACTTCACACAGGACGTATGCCTTGTTGTATTCAGTGGCCACTCGGTGGATCATGGTTGGAAGCATCATTGGCGGCATACTGTTCGAACGGAAGCGGGCAACCATTCGATAAGGAACCTTGGTAATGTCCATCACACAGAACGCCGAATAGTCAGCGCCAAGACCCTTTGACACGTCAACGACCATACAGTAAACCGCATCGGCAACTCCATCACCATCATTCTTAATTGGGTTCTCGAAGATATCGAGGCCGTCCTTTGAGAAGATAGGAGTCTTTGCTGACAGCTTACCAATCGTGTTTGAGTCGATAAGCGTCGCGCTAGAACCTAGCCAGTGGCACAGAACTTCCTGGTTGAACTTGAGTTGACCCAGCTGCATCAGCTGTTCCTTCGCCCACTCTTCTGTACGATCTGGATGTTCCTTGTAGTGAGCTTCTACGCGAACGTATTTGTTGCGACCTTCTTCGGAGTCATTCCAGAACTTCCAGAAGTGGTTAAAACCAAGTGGAGTTGAAGTTTGAATAATCTTCGAGTTCTTACCAGATGAAATCGTTGGATACGTAGCAGCAAAGAACGAGTCAGCAACACCATTTTCAATAATAGCTGCTTCGTCGATGTACAGCATCGAAATAGACTTACCACGTGGTCCGGAAGCAGTAGTAGCACCGGTGTAAATCTTGGAGCCGTTTTCTAGTTCGATGTTACCCTTGTTCCAGGTCTTGATACCTTGCTGGAGCCAAGTTGGTAGATACTCGTAGGCAAACTGCACACGAGACAATACTTCACGAGCAGCCGCAGCCTTGTTGGCCAAAATACAAATTTCTTTCGAATCATTGAAGATGGCATAGTGAATCAGGTAACAGGCAACGGTAATGGTCTTACCCATCTGACGGCCAATCTTACCGAGCACAAAACGGTTGTTGTGAATGGCTTCGACCAGACGTTCCTGATACGGATGCATGTCGAAAGGAACCGCACCACGGTCAAGCGAAACGATTGTGCAGTACGTCTTCATGAAGTAGATTGGATCTTGCTTACACTTGATGTACTCCGACATTTGCTCGGCAGTGAATTGAATAGGAATACCAACTGGTTTAAGGTTGGCGTTCCCGTTATAGAACAGCTTAATTTTTGCCATTAGAAGTCATAGAGCCATTGCTCTGTAATTGGTTCGGTCGGAATCGTACCATCAGCCTTATAAGTGCCGAAGCCATCATGAACATTGACCGTAACATGTTTGATGATCTTTCCGTTGGTAACTGGCCCGTAGAAGTTCGTCTTCATCGTGAAATTCAGAGTATGAATGACGACGCGTTGGTTCTTTTCATAGGACCCGTCGTAATTGTCTTCTGCCGGAACGGCACTGTTGAGAACAACTGGAACGGATTGAACGATATTCAGCTCGGGTACAATAGATAGGCTGAGGGAATAGGCAGGACCGAAGTATGGTAGAATCTGCTCCAAAATCTGAAGCGCGTCCTCTTGGCCCTTGGTAACGATGTAAAGACTGATACCGATGTTCCATGGCACAGGTGCGAAGACTTGCTTGCGGCCAGGATCAGTTGGTGTTGGACTGTTACAGATGATTGTATTGGTTGAATTCATCTTACGACTTTCGTCATAAGTGTATCCTGTAATCTCGAAGGCCATACGCGGCAACGAAACCTTAACGTGTTTGTCCAGACTTGGGTCCGAATCAACACGACGCAGCAACTTATCCTTGTTTGAATATGCGATAGGAACTGCGATGGTTTGTTCGACCGAGCCATCAAGGGCTTGTCGTTGCACAACTACATCACTGAATAGTCGCGCGAAGGCGATAATAGTGTTCTTGGTTGTGCTGTGGTAGAAAGGGTTTCCAGCAAACATTAAGGAAGATCTCCGAATGGATTGTCAGTCGGGAAGCCAACGTTGGGCCACTCGTCACGAGCTTTTTCATTATCGCCGTATGAATCAGGGACGTCGATATTAGGTTGTTTCGTAGTGTCAAAGGTTCGCATAGATTCGAACACGTCGATTTCAGGCTTACCTGTTTCGATACGTTCCGACGAGTACGTGTATGTTTCGACCGTAAGAGTGTACGTGTATAGCTTTGCCAATTGGTAAAACTGTTCTTGGTGCTTGACGAATGTGACAACGAATAGGCCACCAGTCAGTGGGAAGTAAATCAGATCACCTTCGGCCGGACGGTTGGGAAGTTGATTGCCGGGAAAACGACCAATCAGTTGGTCCCAACGGCGACGGGCAACGGTCAGGTATGCGCTCTGGTCCATCGTGTGGCCGAACGTCTTGACGAATGCACCCTGGCCATCGAAGCCCATTGGAGTCTCAAGATACATTTCAATTGAATATGCATCCTTGAACTTTGAGAGACGGTCTTCTCCTAGAAACTCATCCTTGGCAACTAGCACGCGAGGGATGTAATAGAAGTTTTGTCCCTTTGCCTGGATGGCTTCAATGATAAGGTCTTCCAGAAGACCCTGCTCATTCGTAGAACCAACATTGAAATAAGGATTGATCATGTTATCCCATGAAGAACGATAGTGGCGCCGACTTGGTTAGCAGGTCAGTTTCGAGAGCCTTGATATCCAACATAGCTTCTTGGAAGATGGTGTTGCCGTCAACCTTGATACCACCTGGAAGAGTCATACCACTATACTTCTTCAGGTTAATTCCCCACTGGCGCTTGATTAGGGCAGTTGTATATTGGCGAACCCAAGGTTCAGTCCAAACCTTGCTGAAGGCTTGAGGATCGATAGCACGGTATCCTTCAACGACAATAACCTGTCCGGTTGAGAGCTTCCCGCGCCAGTTCACATCAAGACGCAGCTGTCCCATCATACGGTTGAACTCGAAATCTGGAGCTGCATTCAACGTGAAGTTGAGCAAGTCCAGATGGCTCATGGCCATTGTGTAGTATGTAAGGTCCGTAGACGTCAGATTGCGGATATCATTCAGCATCAATTGGTATTGGACGTCAAAGATATATGCACTAGAACTTGTAGGTTGGGTGAAAGGAATAACACGAGTCACACCGAAAACCGCGTCTGGAATACGAATCCAGTGGTTTTCTGTATCGCCGGCAGTATAGAAAATTCCAGAGCTGAGAGTTGCTACGTTGCCAGCAGCATCAGTAATGTTTTCGCCTGCCAGGAATTCACCTACAACGTTACGGATATTGAGAACTGTTGGATCAATAGATGGTTGTGTCTTAGCCTTGGCGCCCGATGTGGTTCCAACAATATCAATCTCGTTAGGGAAGGCAGTTGCATTATTCGTCGTAATGTTCAGCTGCGAGCAGGTAATCTTGTGCTGCAGATAAATCTTCTCGGCACCTTCATAGTGGTAGAGGTTGAAATACGACAGGGCTTCGTCGATACGATCCTGCAGTTGTTCTTCGGCAACGTTGATTTCAACCACGGGTGCGCCAAGAGCGCGAAGGCAATACTGCTTTAGATGTTCTCTTGTCGACATTACTTCACCACAATTCTTTTAATTTTATCCTTCAAGGTCACAAACGATTTCGAGACCTTGTCCATAACAACGTTCTTAGATTCAGGGATAGCACCCGGAATATTAGCAACAGATTTGTTCATTTGTTCCGATACAGTATTGGTATTCTTACGCAAGACGACACGAACATTGTAACGCTTAGTGATCCGTTGAACGAACGAGAGGACGTTGGTTATCACGTTCGCATCTAGCGCCACATAGAAGAGGCGGCTGAGTCTACTATTTAGGGTCTTCGTCGCCTTAAAGACTTTTGATACGAGTCTACTCTTGGTTGCAGTAGCATGGATCGAAGTCATGAATACTTTCGCGCGCAACGAATTACGCACGGCGGTAATCAGTGTAGACTTAGAAATCAGCACCCCAACCATACGAATCATCTTCGGTGACAGACCAAGGTTTGCCTTGAGTGACTTGAAGAATCCCTTTGTAACTAAAGTATTAGCTAGGAGGCTTTTTGAAATGGTTTTGCCAACACGACGAATCAAGATAACGTTGGTGGCCACGGCCTTAGTAATCTTCTTACCAATCAGACGTGACATCAGATTAGAAACCTGAAGGGTCTTGCTGATTCGTTTGAAGACTAGACGTTGACGAAGCGCAAAGGCGTTCACAGTTGTAGTGTGGAACGATAGCAGCTTACGCGAAAGAGCGGACGTTTCGTTGACAACGAGGCTTCCGGACAAGACAAGAAGCATACGACGAAGTGGCGTTGCAGTTCCCGTAGCGACCAGGCTCTTGTTGATGATATGGAATACTCTACGGATACGCGTCGTCACAGCCGTGAGACTAACAGATCGAATCTTGTAGATTCGACGAAGCATACTCGATGACGATGAGACATTCGCCATAAGCATCATCGCCTTCAGGCTTGCGTACGAGTATGAGGCAAAGGTTGTAAGACCAGCACTTAGAGACTTGGTCAGTGTACGAAACGCGGTGCCCACCAACGAATTAGATGTGGTATGATTGCTTCCGACACGACGGATACGAGTGGCCGAAACCAATTTGACCACGTTGATGATCTGAGTCGTTGAGCGAATACGGGTTGCGTTGATTAGCTTGGCTACGCTTAGATTCTTAGTGAGATTGCGAATTTGAGTTGCGCTAATAACTTTCGCGACGCTACGAATCTTATACACTGCGCGAGCGCGTGTAGCAGTTGCCAGCTTGGATGTGCTGAAATTCTTACCAATCACCGGAGTACGAGTGGCCGATATTACCTTGCTCAGACTGATAATCTGTGTCGTAGAACGAATTCGTGAAGGTGTTATCACCTTCGATAGATTGAAAATCTGGGTGACCGAACGATTACGTGTTGCGGTGATTGCCTTCGTTGCTGTTTCAATCTTCGATACACTATTGAGACGAGACTTGAGTGTTGTAAGAGATGCCAGGAAACTCTTCAAGATGGAACGTGAACGGCTAGCAGCCACAGAACTGCTAGCGGTCAGAGTCATCGTGGTTGAGTTTGATCCTGCCGCGCGCAACTCCGCGGATATAGGCTGCGCACCGAGAATCAATCTTCCGTACATATTACGTCAGTCGTTCGACTGTGAAGAATATTTGGTAGCGAGCGGTTCCAATAGTTCCCGTTACAGTTGTTGTGTACTGAGCAGTACCAATTGCCATACGAGCAATAATAGAACCTTGCGTGTAGTTCGCTGCCGCCATAGAGATAGAAGGAATGACCACGCTTCGTAGTTGACCAGCGGCATCATTGAAGAAGATAGTCGACGCCACCGTTGCCGTGCCGCTGGATACTTCCGTTGCCAGATAGTAGGTGATACGATAATCGCCTTCAGCCCATGCCGTGAACAAGTTCGTAGCACCGATAGAAGTAGATTGGGTCTTCAGAGCCTTCTTAGCCTTGATTGCTGGAATGCACGAAATCAGGTTATCAATAGTCGTTGGCCATACAGCGTTGTTCGTTTCAACCACACCATGGACCAGATTAGGACGCGCGCCTGAACCCGGAGTCGAGATATTTGCCCAGCTGGTGAACAAAGCTCCAGTATCAACACCGTAGAATGCATTACTTGCTGGCCATACGTTGTTGATCGTATAGTCAAGAGCCACACATGTCGCGCTGCCGTTACCGCCAAAGAAGTGAACGTTATGGAACTGGTTACTATCACAAGATGCTAGATAGATACCATAGACCACGTTTGAGCCAGTCGCAAAGGTAACAACCACGTTCGTGAAGTGGCAGTAGTCCGTGTTGCTGTTGAGCAATCCTGTGCAGTGGATACCGATAGCACCAGTAACGTTTGGCACTTCGATGCTGATATTGTCGAAACGATTATGCAGACTGTCTACGTTATCCACACCAGACACAGTGTTAGCAACTGTGGTTGACAGGATAGAATACTTGCATCCCTTGAAGGACAGGTCTTGGCAAGAACCGAAAGCAGCTGACACCACATGCAAACCAGCAGAGGCAACACCACTTCCTTCAAATTCGATACGGTCAACACCCCATCCAACGAGTGGACCGGCAAGCTTGATCATAACCAAGACAGAAGCGCTCGCCCATACCAGCTTCGTAGTGGCAGTTGTAGCCATACCAGCCAGTGCGTATTGCGGACGTGGAACACCTTCACCAACCAAACGAACGCCACGAATGGTAGACGCGGCCGAGCTGGTTCCATCACCGATCGTAATGCTGGTCGATAGACGATACGTTCCCTTAGGAAGATAAACTTCACCACCAGATGTACCAAGATAGTTGATGGCAGCCTGGATAGCGCAACCGTCAATTTCTTCAGTCAGGGCAGCAGCGAATGGATATACCACTTGAGCCGCAGCCAGGGTAGCATATTGCGCTGATAGTGGGTGAGTCGTCCCATCACCGTAGGCACCAAAGTCCTTAACGTTGATACGATTATTCAGGTCGTTAATGTAACGTGAACTGTTAGACTTCTGTACCTTGACCCCAGTGTGACCTGACGAATCAATCTGATAGAACGTGTTCGATGATGGGCGACCACCTGAATCTTGCTCGTTTACAGCGTGACGCATCTTTCCGTTACCGGCCCAAGACTGTAGATTCGACACCTTGTTGTTAACGGTTCCCGAACCATAGAACAGAACCGCAGCGCCTTCTGTTTCGTCTAGCGAGTTTGGATTGGTGATCGAAAGACCATCTACAGTGTTGAACTGGCAGTTGTCGGCAATAGCAAATCCAGACTTAGCGGGCGAATTGATCTGCCCACCAATTATCTTGTTGAAGTTAGAAAATGTACCAAGGCTCAGACCTGATACATTATTGTCGCCCCAGATAGACATACCAAAGTCTGTAGATGCCCAAGTGGCATTACCTGTCCAGAAGATAGATGGATTGACAATATCGCAGTTGTTGCAATTCAGCAGATTGATACCTTCCAGCTTGGTGTCCCAAGTGCGGTGGTTAATAATCTTACCACGACCCACATTGTACATCTGTGCACCCATCTGTGTACAGTTAAATGTCGTACAATCGATGATAGCATGGTCGCTTCCGCTAACGTTTTGGATACCGTGCGAAGTGTATACATTAGACACGACACAGTTACGTGTGTGGATATTGCTGCCACCCGAATGATAGATGCCGATCTGTTGAGCTTCGTTTACTGTGATTCGTTCGAAATCGCATTGGCTAGAAGCTGATGTGTTGATACCGAAGGCTGCAGATGCTGAGATCAGAATATCCGATGCCTTAATCTGAGCACTTGAATCTACGAAGATACAACTCGCAGCTGTGAAAGTAGCACGTTCAGCGTACAGCTGGAAGTTGCTCAAATTCACATTGGTCTTGCTGCTAATCAAGAACCACTTGTTGCCTGTAATCGTTGATCCAAACGGAATGAAAACGGTATTCATTCCCGACCCACGGAAGTTCATATTCGAACCAAATGTAATCTGGTCCGTATAGTAAAGTCCGCCTGGTACAAAGATGCCACCACGCCCATAAGTCGCCATCGCATTGATAGCGTCTTGAATGTTGGTCTGTAGATTCGATGTTTCAGTCTGAGCTGAAATTGTAGAATGCTTAGCAGGTGGAATAAAACGGAACAAGGAAACTTCATCACCGTTCGCCATATCAGACAGCGTCTTAACATACGCTGGTGCGACTGGGTCCGCGTGGGGAACCATTGTCGACGTGATACCAGCAACCGTTCCGGTGAATGTTGGTGAAGCTAGAGTAGCATAACCTTGCGCCTTGACGTAAGCGGTCGTGGCAATTTGAGTCGTGTTGGTACCAGTGGATGCTGTTGGAGCTGTTGGAGTACCAGTCAGGGCAGGGGATGCTAGAGTAGCATAAGCCTGTGCCTTGACATATGCAGTGGTCGCAATCTGAGTCGTGTTGGTACCAGTGGATGCTGTTGGAGCTAGTGGCGTACCAGTTAGAGATGGAGATGCAAGTGGCGCATAAGCCTGTCCAATAACAAACGCAGTTGTGGCGATTTGTGTGGTGTTGGTGTTGGCAGCTGCGGTTGTTGAAGTTGGTGTGCCAGTAAGAGCGGGCGATGCAAGAGTTGCATACGCTTGAGCCTTAACATAGGCAGTTGTAGCGATCTGGGTTGTGTTGGTAGCAGTAGCAGCTGTAGGAGCGGCAGGCGTACCAGTGAAGGTTGGTGAAGCTAGGTTGGCCTTACCGACGATCGTAGATGCATCCAACGTGATTGCGATGCGTCGTGTTCCAGCGGCCCACGAAACAGCGGCGTTTGCATTTGAACTACGGATGATTGCGGTACGAGCCAGGATACCACCTGTGCCCCAGGTACCAGTTCCAATTTCCCAGCTACCACTAGGGATTCCGGAAACGTTGACATCTTCTGCATAGTAGATGCAGGTGTCGCCGTTCGCGCACTGAGACGCGAACGTGGTGAATCCAGAAATAGTGCCAGCTAGAGTATATGAACCAGTTCCCGTAGTAGTGCTGGTTTCCAGCACTCGATCTGCGGTAATAAAGGCCATATTCTTATGTCAGTTGGGTCTTCAACGTGAATTGAATTGATTCACCGATGTCAAGAGCGATACCAGTAAAGTCAGCCCACAGGAACAGATTACCAGAAGTAGAAGCATCAAACAGACCAACTTCGGAGATGGTCTTACCAGCTCCAGCGACGGTCAGAGTTCCTACGACTTGATATGTGTCGTTAGTGGTCGTGGTTGTTACGAGCGAGCTCGTACCTGCAACACGTGCTTCTGCAGCAGCGGTTGATAGTGCAGTTCCGGTAATAACAGCGCCAGTACCAGTTCCCCAAGCAACGTAATTTGGCTCAGTAGCACCAGTTGCACCATTCTTTAGACGATTGTTGTAAACACCCTTGCCGATGTTCGTGATGACGGTTGCCATTATTTTCTCCAGTTTTTAAGTTTTTGTTTAAGAAAATGTAATCCGCGCATAAGAGGATTCTTATGGTAGTAGGCCACAACACCGAGAGGAACTTTTGTACCATCGGCGCGAATAATTGTCGCCTCGATGGTCACTTCCTTAAATTTCTGTTCGCCGAGAAACATACATTCACTTTCTATTATTTAGTAATGTTAGGACTTAGAAGAACAGTCCCACTGAGAATTCGCGTAACAGTTGTGTCCGGCGCTGTAATTTCCAGATCATAGACAGCCGAGTCAAAAGATAGCACTGATGTTTCCAGAGCCGTCAGTTGGATAGTGACAGTCCCGAAAGCACCACCCATGGCCAGACGACCATTGGTATTTGTTAGTTCGAGGATCAAAACTGGAGAACTGGCCACTGGACGAATCTGCATCTTGGCAGTGTACCCAGTCAGGTCCTTAAGGGAACCGTCCACATCGCGCAGTTCAACCACGTGGTTATATGTGGCTCCCTGGATAATTTCAAGGAGTTCACTATCAACATCGCTCGTTGAGTTTGTTGGATTAACACCTGTAAGACCAGGGGATACAATTGCTTGTCCTTGTTCAAGTCGAATTCGGTCATTCGCCGACGTCGCCAAGACGTCATAGACGCAACGGCCAACTGTTAGGAACGCAGTATTCTCAGCCTTCATCGAAATAGCAATCTGACCTGTAACCAAATTCAGGACAGTAACGTCGAAGAATTCGTACTCAGCAGCGTCATACCATTTACGGATTTGTGCTGCCAAAGTATAGTTGGTCAGATTGACTCCCGTATCAATGACGTGATAGAAAGTCGCTCCCTGATCAATATAGATGTAGTTATCCATTAGGTGCTCTTCTTAGTGCGCTTTGGTCGAGCTTCAAGTGCTTCAAGTCGCTTCAGGATATCAGCAAGTGGATCAGGTGGGAGTGAATCACCAATCAGAGATTCAAGCTCTTGGGTCTTGTGCTTATTCTGCGCGCGGAAGAAGCTGAAGCGTTCAGCTTCACGTTCTGCTCCAACGGCGTTATTCAGCCATTCAAGTTCTTCCTTACCAGCGCCAGCGTGTGCTTCGATGATTTCTTTGGGAATTGAATAGGCGCGAACAATCTTGTCGACGTCTTGTAGATTCTTGGGATACGGTTGCATCATCGTGATAGCAGTCCAACCGCCATCGGCAAATTCGACTGTTAGAACCTGACGGGAAGCATCCCATTGTGTAATTTTGTATTTGAAAGTATCGCTCATGTTATGCTCTTAATCCTTGGACATTGCCTTCATTAACCAGTGCTCCATATGGGCCAGAATATAGATAGTAGCCTGGCGCACCACCGTAATATCCACTACCGCCTGGCGAACCGCCTGAGCCACCACCATTGTTTCCGTTACCGCCTGTTGCACCTGTGTCGCCTGTTGCACCTTGTTGTCCATAGGCACCCCAACCACCACCTGATCCACCGACACCACCAGTACCACCTGTGCCTCCGGTCCCAGCATTAATACCACCGCCGGCTCCACCGCCACCGCCGGTTCGACCAGCATTTGTTGCACCAGTTTGTGCATGGTCCCAACCTTGGCCAAAACCACCATCGCCGCCAGTACCACCACCACCACCTCCACCACCACTGGTGTAGACGTTGCTATCCCATTGACGATAGATTTCGTATAGGTTATAGAATCCGAATAGTGGGTCCGACCCAACGTAGCCAGTCAATCCACCACGGTAGTAGCGGAAGATACCATCGTTTACTTGGTTAACACCGTCGCCTGCAGTTGAGAACGCATTTTGATATGGCCATCCAGCTTGGTGCCATTTCCACCAGGTCGCACCAGTTCCCGAATAGCGATAAACACCGTGTGTTGATGCTTCCGAAGACGGACCTTCTTGGTTGGTGACAACGTAGTATCCTGGACCACCTTGTCCACCGCTGCCTCCGAAACCACCCTTACCACCTCCGCCGCCACCAGAGAAAATCTGCCCGCTAGACTTATTGTAAACTACAGTCCAGCAGCTTGAGTTCCAGCAATGGATACACCAACCACCTTGAACACCGTTTCCACCCGTTGAACCTTGACCGATTGGTCCGTATGATCCTAGGATGTTTCCGTAGTTGATAATGATCATGGTGGAACCTTGAGGGAAAGTTCCTACAGTAATAGCTGAGTTTCCCAGAGTTCCACCAATTTGTCCTTCGTTGATAACCTTGTAGGTCGTGACAGTCGTAGGATTGAATGTTGGTTGGAGATATAGATTCTGCAGGTTGCCGACGTTATACAATACTCCGCGCGCAGCACTCATTCGAGCAGGCTGCGACAGATAGTTCGTACCGTTATAGTCCACAGCCATAGCACGACGAACGCGTGAATTGCTGAAGCTGACTGGACCAGAAAGACCCAGTTCAGCGGCAATCTGACTTAAGGAGATAGGGCCAGTGTGAGGTGTAGGCATTAAGCACCCTTTTCTAGCTTCTCAATACGAGCGTTCAGTGTACGAATTGACTCGATGAGGTCAGCTGTCATTCCGATGTAATTGACCGAGTACAAACCAGTATCGTTCAGTTGGACCAGATCAGGGGCAGTTTTCAGGACTTGCTGAGCCAGAACACCGCGCGACTTACGGCCTGTAGAAATCATCGTGTATGAATAACCATTCCATGAAAGAACACGTTCCAAGGAACCAACCAGTGGTTCAATATCGGTCTTCGCGCGTTCATCTGACAAGCCAGTGATGTCACCGCTCGTTGTAATGTTCATACTGTTGAAGTTCGCGGTAATACCAACGAAGCTCAGATTTCCTTGACCGACCGAAGAATTACCACCGTAACCAATGATACGAGCGTCGAAGTCTGAAGTGGTTCCGCTTGAATGGAAATCGATGTAATTGGCGCCAGCGGAAGTGGTAGAACCAAGTTCCACAGCTCCAGAAGGAATAACTACTGAACCATTTACCACGACGCCTGAGAATGTCGATGTACCGCTGAACGATGGCGAAGCGAGGTTTGCCTTCAGATTCAACGCATTTTGTGTGGCGGTGGAAATCACCTTATCAATGTCAGCTGTATTGTCTACGTTTGGTAGACCAATCATAACCTTGTTGATACCAGTTACTGTTCCAGTAAAGGCTGGCGAATTGATAGGAGCATAGCCAGAGATGAACGCACCAGTTGGAATCGTTACAGTACCAGTGAAAGTTGGTGAGTTGAGCGGTGCACGCGAAGTATCAATTGGGTGAACGTGGTCCGCACGAGCATGTCGAGTAGATACACCAATTGCAACCGCACCATTCATTACTGGATTGGTAGTTGAGGCGTTTGCAAGTACGAAAGCAGTAGTGGCAATCTGAACTGTATTGGTACCAACTGCAGCTGTAGGAGCGTTAGGTGTGCCAGTCAGAGTTGGCGAGTTAATCTCAGCCTTATCTGTATTCAAATTGTTAAAGTTTGCATCCACTTCGGCAGTGGTTAGTGGTGAGCCCTTGCCAAGACGGGTTACAATCGTCGTCATTATTTATCCTTGTTAATCAGTTGTAGCAGGAGCGATTTGATCTCCGTCATTTCATTCTTCAACGTATTTATTTCATCTGCGTGAGATTGAATCTGCTGTTCTTTCTCGCGAGCTAGACGAACAGATTCCATATATGCCTGGAACCCGTTCGGGTCGCGATTAACAATGGCTCCGGTAGAGGCGTCACGATAGAGACCATCATGACCCTCAACTTTTAGAAACTTAGGCGCAGGCGATGACACGTAGATCCTTGATACGAGGTACCATAGACGAGTTAGTGCTCTTCATAACAATCTTCAGAGAAATACCGTCGAATGGAACCAGGTTTGTCAGCGTGAAGTTCACGTCCGTAAACGCGGTGAACGAATAAGGAATAACCGCATCTGGATTGACCAGAGTGTAAGGAACCTTAGACAGATCAGTCGTAGAACCCGAAGAGCTCAGACGATAGTAAACTTCAACGGCTGCTTCAGTTGGAAGCATAACGGCCATACGGATACGCAGATACGTAGACGAGTTCTCAAGATTGATACGTTGGGTAACGTATTTGCTCAGCGAAGAACTTCCGATAGCGGCAATTTCGCTAACCATCGTGATACGTTGTGTAACAGTGATAACTGAAACACCGGAACCTTGGGCAACCGTAGTTGTAGAGTTCGTTGACGCATTACGAAGATACACACCGTTGGTTGGCGAAGTACCAATTACCAGGTATGTAGCATTGTTTCCTGCGCTAGATGCACCAGCGATAGTCAGGTAACGACCAATCGGAATGCTGGCAAGCAGAAGACCGGTTGCAGAATCAGCACTGAACAGACGTCCCGCAGTATCCAATTGGATCAGGTTGTTAGACGCAACCAATTGGTTATCCAGACCAGCAACGTTCATGTTGGTTTCAGTTGGGTTATTGATTCGGTTAGAAACCATAACGAAACTGATACGTTGAGTGTCGATAATTGGAGACAACGCGTCGTTGCTACTCTTCATGCTAACGTCGAACCACAGCGAATAGTCACCGGAGAAGTATGCAATTTCCGTTTCACGGTTCAGAATCAACTTTGGAGAACCCAGAACGTTGTTGTCGTTTACGGCAACAGGAGTACTATATGGTTCACCAATGATAGGAACCTGTGTAGTCGAATTGATCGACTTACCAGACGTTCCCCAGATGTTGTACGCAGTAGCGGTCTCTGGGAAGTTCAAAGCCTGGATACATGGTTGGAACACGTCGTATTGGATACAACGTGAAGCGCGATTACCCGCACCACCAAAGTAACCTGTCACAGTTGGAGTTCCGCTAGTCGTGATAATGAACGAATCTGCTTGCAGACCAGCTGGCACGATAAGATGCTGACGGTAGATATCCGAAGCAACGATACCAGCAATTGGCGAATTCACGAACGCGAACGGTTGGTTGATCAGAGTGAGCGCCGCACCAGCGTACAGCGTGATACTTGTTCCTGCAACTGCAGAAACGACGCCAATGAATTGGCGAGTAGACGTGTACAGCGTAGAGTTAACCAGAACACCTTGCGTAGCAAACGAAGTTGTAGAAGTAACTGCAGTAGATCCTGAAGTCGTAGTGATACCAGTTCCGATTGCGTACGATGCTGGAGTGATAGTCACCAGAGCATTGTCCACCAGACCGTGATCTGGAAGATGGATACGGATACTTTGTGAACCTGCACGAACTTCAAACGGATTGTTATCCAGAGTTACCAATGGAATTTGATCGTTGACGAAACGGATCAGACCTTGCGTAGGAGCTTCAGCAGTACCAACATCAAACTTCGCGCGCCATACCTTGAACATCAAGTCTTGCGACTGGTCAGGCGTCCAGGTAGAAGCGTTTTGCGACTTGAACAGCGAACCGAGGTTAGGTTGTTCAGACACAGTACGTTCAGTTCCAGGAACGGTTTCACCCATTTGGCTAATCCAAACGATGTAGTTCTGGGTTTCGGCCATCAGAACGATAGCATATTGCGCACCGTCTTGGACGTAAACTGGCGATGGGAACTCAAAGGTCGTTGGAGTATCGGCCGCAGGAGTCAGAACACCATTCAACATAACGTTCGTGCTAGAAACATTAACTTGTTCTGGCTTCAGAGTTACACGCGAGAATGGCAGAACCTTGATACCTGGGTATCCGTTAACAACTTCACGCAGTTCCATAGTCACTGGAATGTTTGCATCCTTCTTAGCGAAGAAGATATCAATCTTGCTAAGGAACGCACCACCCGTGTTTTGGATGTAGAAGGTTTGAGCCAGCGGGTCTTGCGCACCAGTAGAGGTTACGCTCGTAGTGATGTTTCCGTCAGCGTCACGAACAGCCAAGGCCAGAGCACCGTTGCCAGCAAGGCCAGCTGCGGTAATTACTCGGTCGGATGTTTCGATAATCGTACGGGAATCACCAACAGTAGACGTAGAAACTTCACCGTTACGAACCGACAGGATCGTAGCTTGCTTAGTTTCCATGATACCTTCAGCGAAGTACGAACCACGGGCGCGTGAAGTTACGTTCACGTCGTTTTGTGGCTGGTCAAGAAGCAGAAGTTCACGAGTACCAGTACGGAAAGCAACCGAATCAGTGTTAGGGATGTTGAACAGGAAGTTCAGATCACCGTTGTTGTTCGAGATCATACCGAACGATGTGACCGACAGGATAGTTCCAGTAGCAACGTTCAGGGAAGCGTCTTGGATCGAACCAGAGAAGGTGTTACCGACAGTCAGAGTTCCGATAACGTTCAGGACGCTCAAAGAACGAACACCGTTATCAATCGAAGAACCAACAACAACCGCAGTTGCGCCGTTAGACGTGGTGATCACGTCACCCTTGTTCAGACAAACTTGGCTATCGCCGTTGATCATACGAGCTGCTTGCAGTTGGTTGGAACCAACGTTAGAGTCAACATCGAAAGTCTTTGACGAAGTCAGAGTGTAAGTGATAGTTGTCGCTGCAGCAACATAGTTGTCAATCTTCACACCGTCGAAGAACGGATAGAATTGAGTGTATGGCTTCAGACGCTTAACTTGCACCAGAATATTGCGCGAACGAATGTACGGAATAACTTGTGACGAAACAACGCGGTCACCGATAGTGGTGTTCGTGTAAGTCGGAATAACCGAAGTGGTTGTGCCGCTACGAGTTTGACCAACGGTCGTTGCGTAGGTGTCAGTACGAGTTGCAATAGCTGCGGTCCAACGACCAACAACAGCAAGTGCTACCGAAGTTAGTTGGCTGTTCGTCAGAACTGGCTGACCAGTCCATTGAGTTTGCCAGCCGTTCCAAACGGTTCCTAGTACACCTTGCGTCGCAAGAGTAGAAGTCAGTTGGCTGTAGTTACCTTCAACGCTCTGTACGATGTCTGGAAGACGATTAACTTCAAACCAGTCGTCGGACGCTGGATTGATGGATACGTCACCGAGGAACGTAAAGACCGCGAATGGGTTAACGTTTTCGGTACGAGTTCCGTAAGGTTGATCAACCAATACGACGTGAGGTGTAGCTGGGTCCAGTGGAAGCGTGATAACGTCGCCGTAGAGCTTGTAGTTCGATGCCAGACGTTCTGGTTCAGAAACGGCTTGTTCCAGCATGTTCACGTTATGCATCACGAAGTATGGACGAAGCTCACCTGCCAGTGGGTCGGTCGAAGCAACGTAATCTGGTGAGTTAGAATCACCGATGCCGTTACCCTTGAACGAGTCAACAATGAAACCGTTCTTGTAGCGTTCCAGACCAGCAGAGTCGCGGATCGACAGGCTAGCTGTTTCTTGTTCCAACAGGCTCAGGCTGGTGTAGTATTCCAGGTTGCTGATACGTTGTTCCAGCTTTCCGATATCGCGCATTGTGTAACGCTTGTTATCGGTCTTAGAAATCAGAACGTTTTCGCTACCTGAACCAAAGGTGTATGGCTGGTAAGTCAAACCATACAGAAGCATGCTGTTAGCATCCAGCGGAGGCTGCTTAGGCGAGATCGAAGATTCACCTTCAGTAATGTAGAAACGACCAGCCGAATCCATCGCCAGCAAGTCCTTGCGCGACAGATAGTATTGGACGTCAGCAGTAATGTTAACACCACGCTTAACTGGCAGAGTACCAGCGATGGTCACACCGTCATCCGAACGTGGACGGAAGTCCAGAGCGTCGCGCAGTTCGATGTCGTTGAACTTAGGAATCAACTTGTAGTCGATAGCCGCGTACGAATTCTTTGAGAAGAAGTGGCCGGTGCCATGCGTGAAGTATTGGAACGTTACGCGGATTGGGTTGGTTGGCGGAGCGTAAGAACCCTTCAGCTTCAGGTATGCTGGACCATAGTATGATTCAGTTTGGCCTGTGAAGAACTCATAACGATCTGTAATGTCAGTGGTAGATGCCCATGTTGGAGCGCCACCGAAGGCGACAGACGTATCCATTTCAACGCGCGAGAGCTTGTATCCGTCAGCCTTGTCCAGAGTCAAGATCGAAGCAGCGGCAGCAGCAGTTGAGAAGATCGTGCTTTGACCAGTCAGGGTCTTAACCTTTTCGGTAACACCCAGAGTTCCCGTGTATTGGACGTCAGCCAAACATTGGATCGTGGTGCTTGCTGGAGCGCCAGTAATAATGACTTGATTCCCAACGATATTCGTCGAAGTTGGAATGAAGGTAGTGTTGTTCGCGGTGAACGTGTAGTTCGTTAGACCAGCGCCTGAACCCAGAGTTCCACCACCGGTGTACGTGAACGTAGCACCACCGCCACCTGTTGAGACGACGTTGGTAAGCGGTTCGTAGACCGAGTAGTTAACGTCAGCAAGTGACGAAACTGCGTAGTATGGCAGAGGATAAATGGCGTCAACGGCCAGAGGTTCGACGATACGAGTTGTGATCAGACCGTATGCTTGACCAGTTTGAGTTGCTGGAGCAGCTGTCAGAGTAGCAGAAGTCTGCGATGCAATGGACGCAATTTGCAGATTGACAGTTGTGCCAGGCAGATAAACGATGTCGCCAGGAATCAGATCGGTCAGGAAGCTGGTACCAACACCAGTCATAGCTGTACCAGAAGTGCTGATCGAACCAACCAATGCCTTAACGTTTCCAGAAATATTTGCGGTGAAGTTGTTGGTTGAAGTTCCGATAGACTTAACTTGACGATCGAAGTTATAACCAGTGTTCATCTTCACGTCGAAGAGGAACAGTTTTTGGAAACCAGTCGAATTATATTCGATACCACGAACGCGAGCAGTACCAACAATGTTTGCCGTTGGTTGCGTGCCTGGAGTTACGACGAAAGCATCGTACAGATTTACCAGACCAAAGGTGGTTGGAATGCTCGAAGCATAGGTAATGTAAACGAAGTTACCAACGTTGGTTGTAACTACAGCATTGTTAACTGCTGGATCGTTGATGTCGCGCGACTTAGGAGTCGATACGTATTCGGTAGCAATCTTCTCGATTTCATAACCTTGGACGTATGCCTTACCAGGTTCCAGACCGATAGCCAGCTTGGCTTCGTTGGCTTGGTGGGCTGCCAGAGTGGTTTCACTAACCTTTGGTGTGAAGATACCACGGTTGTAAACTGGGTTCGGAGTGTATTCCCAAACCATCAAGCTGTCAGTTACCAGTGTACCAACCAGGGTTGCGTCAGGAGCAACGTTGGAAACACCTTGTGTAATACAAGTGAACAGCTTTCCATTGGAAGTAACAATGTCACCTGCCAGGTATGGAGTAGCAGTGGCCCATGCGCCACGGTCGTTGTTGCGGTATTCGCGAACGTCGATCTCAAAGTCACGTACAGTGTAGCTTCCCGATTCGTCGAAAGTGCGACGAGCCAGAGTCTTTTCTAGATCAGAGTATTCAGTTGTACGTGTGTCACGAAGAACAATACCAGTGTCAACAACCGACAGAGTAACAAAGTTGCTGTCCTCTACGCTGTCCAGGGCACGCTTTTCCAGAACCAATTCGATGAAGTGGCGGTGCGCACCAGGTGCTGCGTAGTTGTACGAGCCTTGCGCGTTGTCCAGGAGTTTTTCGTCTTGTTCAGGAGTGACGATAGATTCGTTAACCGAAAGACCAATACGATACGAAGGTGTTACACCGAACTTATCAAGAATGATGGTTTGCTTTTCGACCAGAACGAATTGACCATTGATGAAGTAGACACCTTGTTCAACTCCAGCAAACGAACCAGCACCAGTTGCATCAACAGCAGCCAGAGTTGCTTGGTAGCCGTTTCCAGCTGTGATAACTTCCGATTCTACAAATGCCTTGGTTGTAGCAGTGTTACCTGAGTTCGTGTACTTAACATACAGAATATGTGGGTCGGTAGCTGTAGCTGGTGATACGAAGAAGACCGTGGCATCAACACCGGAAGTACCAGTGATAGTTTGACCAAGAAATTCGTTGATGTATGAGTCAACGTTACTTCCAGCATAGGTATTCTGCAGCTTGATCAAGCTGACATTGTTATAGATACCTGTTTGGCCAGGGATGACCATGGCACCTTGCTTGAAGATTGCCGATCCATGGCGAGCGATTTGAGTCTGCAGAATGGTCTGCAGTTGGGTCAATTCACGAGCCTGAACTGGATAGCTTGGACGGAACAGAATCTTGTAGAATTTATCAGATTCTGCGTAGTCGTCGTTGTACGGATCGGTGTTGAAGTCTAGTGTCATAGAAAACTATTTAGGTTACAAATTAGAACTTAAAGACAGTGCTAATTGTAATTTTCTCGGATGTGTCGTCCATTGGAGTGAACGGAATTTGATTGTCTTGATAGAGCAAATCACCAGAGTATTTATCAAGAGTAGGAGCAGTAATAGTGGCAGCTGAGAATGAATCTCCGCCATAATTGAAAACATCTCCTACAACTGGAATCGCATTGTCCATAGATTGCAATACGATAGAATTCGTAGCACTATGAATAACACGATAACGAACCGAGAAGTTAAAGCGCAGAGTAGCACCGTTCACAACACCAGCAATTGGCGATGATACAGTGATCGTCTGAACAGTAATATCAGTAATCACAGTTCCCAGGACAGCTCCAGGAGCAGCCACAGGCATACCAACAGACAAACCAGCTACCGAAGACAAAGTAAATTGTGTACCGGAGATAGCATTGGTAACCGTTGGGTTAATAGAGTTAGTTAGCGGAATGACAGTGACAACTGTATCAGCAACAAAGCTCGCAGGAACCGTAGTGGTCGGTGAAGCCGTCCAGCAAGCACTTAGCGTTGAAGCTGTGGCGAAGACTGGGGCACCAAATCCATATGGATTCTTGATCAGACCGAATTGACGGTAATCAGCTTCAAGCGAAATACCATTGACCAAGTCCTTAGATACACCCGAATGGAACATCAATGTGCGCGTGAACAGGCTTCGAACAGCGTTCTTACTGTGGCCACCATAAGGTCCGATGATCGCACGAGCCGAAGCACCTGTACCACCGCCACCTGTAATTACAATTTCAACCTTCTTGTATCCTGAACCTGGAATGGTCACATTGATTCCACTAACACGACCAGCGGAGATTGTTGCCACAGCCGAAGCTCCGGTGCCATCACCACGAATCGATACAGTTGGAATAGTCGTGTAACCATAACCACCGGAAACTACTGGGATGGTATAGATAGCTCCGTCTACCGAAGTCAATTCTGTATTGGATTGAAGAGTAGAAACGTCGCCAAAAAGCAAGTCTACTTCCAGAACCGCACCAGTACCTGTTCCAGTAACTGTGATATCTGCTTCGTTGTATCCGACGCCTGATTCAACGATAATCGTTCCGGTAATTCCACCGCTTTGGATGATAGGAAAGATACGAGCTTCAGACTTAGATGCAATGGAGTTCACAACTGCTGGAGTCGTGATAGTTCCTGTGCCAGTTACAGCGATAGTTGGAGCTGATTGGTAACCTGCACCTGATTGTCCAAGAACAACACCAACCGCACCAGTACCACCTCCACCAAAGCTGGTGACGGTTGGAAGAGCGGTCAATTGGTTATAAGCGCGATTGGTAATATCGACTCGGTAAATCTTACCGTTCTTGGCGTATGAAACACCAGTAACTGCAGGATTGCTGAAGGTCATCGTGTTAGGACCGTTGGAGTAACCAGTACCACCAGCAGTAACTTCCACACCACGAACACCTTGGAGCAGCGTTGTGCTATTGATCGCACCGGCGGAAACCGTTGCAGTCGCTTCGGCAGTCATACCAACAAACTTATAGAAGACCGAACCCTGCGCAACCGAACCTGATTGGTGAGTTGGTGGAGTAGCAGTTGAGATACCACCAACGGTGATTTCGTAGAAGTTCTTCAGGTATGAAACGAACTGTCCAACAACGTAGCTTCGACCAGAAGCCCAAGCACTTGAGTTCTTTACTGGAGGACTGAACGTCAGAGTTGCTGCAGTGTAGCCTGCGCCAGCAGTGGCCACAGTTAGACCTGTAACGTAAAATGGGTTCTCCGGTAGATAACCGTCGCCAGATACAACCAGCTTTGTAGATTCGTCGTAGCCCGAACCCATCGAATCGATACGAATATTGCGGATTTCACCTGACGAATAGAACTGACTCTTCAGGGAAGTTGCAACCGGAATGTACTTCGATGTTAGGAACTTGGTACGCAGAGCGATAGGAATAGTCAGCAAGAATTTCCAGACATAGCCGTCGCTGGTCTTCAGCGGGCTGGCGGAAGTACCGTATGGTTGTTCCGTAGAGATTGCACCAGCGTTGTTATCGATACAGACGTAGACATTGAAGTCATCGGTCATCACGTAAAACTGTGAGTCTTCAAGACGAACAACGTTATTCTGAGCAACAGCTAGAACACCTGTTGCAGTTGCACCAATACCACCTCCGCCAGTGAACGAAATCGTCAATGGATTGGTAGTTGAGTTGGTGTAGCCGCTTCCGCCAGAGGTTACTGTAACGCTCGTAATACGACCGGTAGATGCAGAGATAGTTGCAGTAGCACGGGCGTCAGAACCAGTTCCGGTAATGTTTACGGCTGGCGCAGTAGTGTATCCCGAACCACCTGACAAGAGGTTGATGCCAACCAGGGCTGTAGAATATTGGTCGTCATAACGATCATAGATGTTATTGACCTTCCAGTCGATACGACGAATAACCAGGCTTGCGTCGTTACTCTGAATCTGCTTCGCGTAGATGATATCCGCACGAGTATCAAGTTCATTCTTGTAGCTATCCAGGACAGCGAATGGCATGAAATCAATATCCCATGGCTGGGTGCGGCCAAGGAAGTAAAAGAAGCGACTTGTCTTGTTGTTGATTTCGTTCAGGATCGCATCCGCAACAGCACCCTTTAGATTTGTTTTGATCAGGACAGAGTTAGCCATATTATACGATAGAGATAGTCCAGATGAAGACAATATTGTCGCCAGCTGCTTTGTTGATTGCGGAGAAGGTGGTGCGGCTCAGCATAGTTCCACCAGAAGAGGCGCTAAAGATTCCAGCTTCAAGAATGTTGGGGTTCGTACCAGTACCAGCTGGGAACGTTGCAACGAATTGAACGTTGTTTGCAGATGGTGTACCACCGGCAACTCCAACAGCAACACGTGCAATTTCGGTCGTCAGGGCAATATCAGTTGCCAGAGGCGCAGAAAGAGCCGAAGGGGCACCGATCGCCATATGGGTCATAGGCGCCACCACGTTTCCGGCCATACGGCTGGCAATGAATGCCTTACCAGTATCCACCACCAGATTCTTAATGACACGATCCTCGATCAAATCTCCATCAGCATTGTAATGAAGAATTTGGAGATAGCCAATAGCGGAGACTTTATCTTTAAACATGAGTTATTTAGGCCATCAGTGAGAAATCGCCGACCGCTGTACTGCGGGCAACATAAACTGTAGTGTTATCCGTACGACGAACAATTTCGCCAGCGTACATTGGAGTTGCTGCAGCGAGGGTTGTTGCGTTGGCAAAACGACGACGCATATCCGTAATCAGAGTCGATGGTGACGAACTACCGTAGTCGTGGACAACACGATCAAAGAAGAACTTACCAATTTCAGCGAAGTACGTATCGTCAGTCAGAGTTACAGTCGAAGCTGTTGACCAGGTACGAACAGTGGTACGTGCCTTCAGCAACGCACCGGAAGCCTTGAAGACCTTAATCTTACGAGTAGTCGCTCCGATCAGGGAGAACAATTCAACCAAGATATCATAGGTGCGAAGACCTGTCATGTCGAATTCTTCAGTATCGGATCCAGAAGACGCCAAGTCAATCAGCCATGCGCGGTAGCAGGTTTCAACAGTTCCGTCAAGAACCATATTACGGAAGCCTTGCGTACGAAGCGCCGAGATCATGTTGGTGCACTGGATGAAGTTGATACGAACGTTCTTGGTAGCAGCGTTACAACGAAGACGAACACCGTTGAAGTTTCCTGCCGTATTAGTTCCATCAAGAACCAGGTTCACGGCGCGGAAGTTATCCATAACATAGTTCGCCATGGTGCTCGAAACGTCAAGCAACGCGTGGTCGTCAGTACCAGTTAGAGCAGAACGAATGTCATTTGCCGTCAGTTCAATGCTGATGTTGCTCGCTGCACCAGTGATGGAACCACCAGATGGAAGATAACGAGTAACCAAAACCGCACGGTCGGCCACGCAATTGTAAACCTTAGCCTTCAAGTTTACGTCGTGTGGTGGTAGCGAGTTGAAGTTTGCATCATTGATAATTGTAATTGGGTCGGACGTGCAACCTTCAATTTCCAGATCAGCGTTAACGCAAGACGTTAGCAGAGCGCCCTTACCAAAGTTGTTCTGCTTAGCACCAGCCGAAGTCAGATTACACATCGCCTTTCCACGAACGGTGGAAGTGAAGTCGCCAGCCATAGCCATTGGGTTGGTCGCAGAAGTGTATCCATTACCACTGAACGAGAAGCAAACAACAGCCATTGGGGCCATCCATGCAGGGTCAGTTGGCTTGTCTTGGTAGGCTACAAAGTCGAGTTCGTATTGTCCCATTTCAGCCCAAACGTGCGATGGAGCAAAGAACGGATCACCGTTTGTATCAACACCAATCAGACGCTTGTAGCCAACGTTGCGCGAAGAGCAACGTTGAATACGACCTGGGAAGCAAGCGCGAATGAACCATGATTCAACGCCACAATCCTCAGCCTTGCAATCTATGATGTTGATGCTACGATTGATTTGTGCGTAGGTTGTTACAGGAATCGATGGCATTAGCAGCAGGGCTGCGGTGAAAGTCGTCAGAATTTCACGGAATTGAATACCGGCGCGGTCACCAAATCCGGTAGGAAGCATGGTGGTTGGGTAGGCGTCCGAGGCACCGTCGCGGAGGTGCGAACAATTGATAGCAGTGAAATTCGTGCATCCGCCACCAGTCATACCGTTCGTGGCACTGTCTTGTGTACGAACACCGTTAACCAGAACATTTTCGCACTGCCAGAAGACCAGGCCATTCAGATATGCGTTCTTGACCAGGCCGTTTTCAATGTAGATATTACGAGCTGGAGTTGTGTTATCAGTTGCTGGCGTGAACTCAAAGATACCGTTCGTACGACGACCAGCAGCACCAATGGATGTTGCGCCACGGCCGAAATCACTGTTCGTTGTAGGATACGTTTGGTTGTCACGGTTGCCGTCAGCGGTCCAAGTTCCTAGGAGCGAGAATCCTTGAACACCCTGAACACGCATGAATGCTGTAAAGTTGCCGCGCGAACCGTTCGTGTTAGTGATAGCTCCGTTGGCAATCTTGAACGTTGTATTCCAGCAGCGCCATACATGGCAACTGTTGTTGAGAATAGTTTCGCCGGTCGTGATTGTATACGTGCGTTCTGGGAAGTCCAGAGCCTTGGCGCTGTTTACAGCTGCCTGGATAGTTTGAGCGTCGGTGAAACCAGCCTTACGGAACTCTTCAACGTTGACGAAGTCAAGTTGACGATCTTTTTGTGTACGTGTGACGTAATCAGTTCCTAGCTTGTAGGCAAGGATAGCGAAACCGTCGGTTTGTGGCGAAGCATTCAGACCAGCAATGAACGTGTCCGTATTAGGAACCGTACCTGCCTTGAATGTGGTGATACCTGAATTGGTAGTTCCAAGATTCGTCGTGAGCGTCGATAAGGCATCACTAACGTTTCCAGCACCATGTCCAACATAGGTCGAACCAACTGTCGAAGCAATGTTATTGTCGAATGCCTGCAGTTGCGCAGTACGATTAGCCAATGCCTGCGCTTGGGCATTCATTGGACCCGATGGACCAGCTAAAGCCTGTGTTGTAGTCTCCAAGCGAATAACATCATCCCATGAAGGAACGGGTACTAGATTTGTCATTTATTTCCTTATTCTATTATTTATACAGAATCGATTCCGTTTAGCAATTCAGAACCATCTAGAATCCAACTACCATCCAGGTACAGATATCCCTTAGTTCCAGTGATAATTTCCGCCTCAACCTCAAAGCTCATATCCAATTCAACGTCAAGATTGAATTCGCCGAAGAGTGCGGTTCCGGCAGGGTGCAACAGGGACTTCAGAACGCCACTGTAATCATCAAGAGTTCGGTCAAGCTTCACAACATATGAGAAGACCTGGTAGTATTTGCTATCCTGGATGAACATCGCATCGGATAGGAAACCTGAATTGGTTGAGAAGTATCCAGGAAACTTAACGACCGGTCCAGTCAAAACCTCAATGCTAGCTGCAGAATCGTCATCGACGATAATTGCGGTACCAACGTCAAAGAACGAACCAAGAGGCTGACCAACGTAGCTGTTATCCCACACGTCCAAGTTAGACGTGTAATCATACTTCGTGATAATACCATAGTCCGACAGAGGATCAGTTGTTTCTACCAACTGTAGATTATACGTTCCGGCGCTGTACGACGTGCTAAAACCAGGAGCAGTTGATGATTGCTCAATACTCTTGGCGAATAGCGATGTCGTGTACGAGGTAACGTAGTTGATACCAGCGCTGATCAATTCTGATTGTAGAATAGAACCTTCAGAGTCAACCTTCGTAATCTTAAGAACCGCACCAGTACCAGTGGAAGTATTGATCGAATACAACTCACCGATCTTAAAACCCTTCCCGCCGTAAGTCACAGTAATTTTGACTGTACTTGGAACGATTTCACCAACGAAGGTCATGGAATCGCCAACGTATTTGAATGCATCGCCTACGTTGATCTTACCAAAATAATTCTTGTTGATGTTGATCTGGAACGTGTTAGGGTCGATGATCAGATTCTTATTATCATCATAGATCAGGACAGGATCAATCTTCTCAACGAAGACCTGAATAACAGTTCCGCCGCTGTTGATATTGATTAGCTTTCCGACCAGGGCTGCAGGATCGCCAATTTGTTCCGAGAAACGAACGAAGATAGAGAACGGTTGTACCCAGCGACCATCTGACGGGATGAGCATCTGCTGACCCGGATATGTGATGTCGGTTTCGCGACCATACAGCATACGGAACAGCAACTTGAACGATGACGAAGAACCCTTCGCATCATACAAGTCTCGAATGTGAGAAGCCTTAAAACGATTGTTGGCGATATCAAATGGAATCTTTGGGGCGATTTCAGATTTGATGTGCTCAACAAATTCAGCGACCGATTCATCCAAGTCACGAATGGTATCCATGTCTACTATGACACCTGTCTCATCCAGATAGTCGTAGTATGCCTGAATGAACGCAACGAACGTTTGATATTCGGTTCGTACAAATTCCGGCAATTGGGCCGGAATCAGATCAGAGATTTTTACTCGGTCTAGTGCCATTATTTACTCGAAGTGAAGGTGTAACCATATCCACCACGCAGGTCACCCAGAGAAGTCTTGTCGCTGATTACAGTAACATTCAGATGGTCCGGATCAATACGTGCGATCTGCGTAAGAGCTGATACAACGTCGTTAGAATCTGGATTGATCGAGAACGTCAAAGTGTTGTTCGGTGTAGATTCGATACGCAGGTTCTTGATGTCAAGAATACCCTTCGCGTAATCCACAGTACCAATCTTCGAATTAACAATGATACCTTTTGCTTCGTTGTTGTCGTAACAGACTTGGATGTTACCTTGGCCGTCGTCACGCATATAATACACTTGAGCGTCGTTTGGCAGATAGAACTCCGAACTAACAACCGCACCAGGGATGCTAATTTGCTCGATTGGGTTGATCAGGTTGATCAGGTACTGCGCCGAAACACCATACTTTGGTTCAACTGAACGACGAATAGTTACTCGTGTAATGTTGTTTGTCACTGATGGATCCGCGCCGTCGATAACCGACGTCAGCTTCGAGTAACGAAGAACGCCGTTGAACTTCTGCAGATACGACGAATCATAGGCAGTAATGGCATCCTTGACAAGACCAGCAATGTCGTTTGTGTTCTTGGTAGTTGCAGACTCGTTGTAGTACACGGTAACGTCCAGACCAATGTCAATGTATTCCGGGTCAACCATAATTGGGCTGATCGAAACCATGTTTTTGGAACTTAGGATAGTGTTAACGACGTAAGACTTCTGCGCGTCGTTCAGACGGTCAACGTTCTTTGGCTTAACACAAACAAAGACCTTGCCGTAGATTGGTGGCACGTTGTCTTCCCCACCCCAAACAGATACGAATTCAGTTTCAGGTAGTTGTGAAAGGATAAGCGATTGGTAATCTTCTGTCGTCACCGCACGGTTACGAGCTGAATAGAACTTAGGAGCGTTGAACTTGATGTTCGAAACGCTTTCTTGGTCCGAACCACCCGAAGCCGAAGTCAGAACAGTAACAACAGCCGTTCCGCCAGCAAGCGAAGAACCGCCATAGGTGAAGCTTGTAGCTCCGTTAACTGCACCCTTGCTTGTTACGAAGTATTCAATGTGAACGATGTTTCCGTTGCTCAGCGCCTTACCAATCGAACCATCGCCAAAGACGATTTCATACATACCATCATCGATTTCCTTGAGGAAGTATGCGGTGGTATCTGGTTCAACGTCTGCAATAGACGAAGTCAGGTTGAAAGTCGTGTAGATGTTTGAGTTGGAACTTTCCTGGACCTTAACCGTGATAGTCGACGTGTCGCAATTCTGGTTAGGAATTAAGAAGCGAACACCATCGGCCACGGTATAATCATAGGATAGTGGTGCACCTTCGATCAGTTCTACACCAGAGAACAGATAATTGGTATTATCGTTGGTCGTACGAACAGCCGTGTATTCACGGTTCGTGAAGAACGTGTAGCTGGTTCCATCTACCGAAGTTGTGAATGGACTGTACTTTGAAAGCAAAATCGAGTCAGGCGACGAGGTAGGTGCCACGACTTGGATGTTAACCGTTGCCTTTGCTGACGAAGCTGAACGTGGTGTGTATCCCAAAGTCTTGGCAAGCGATACAACACTGTTACGCTTGACAGCTGAATCCAGGAACGATTCGTTGACGGCCAAGTTCGTGTAAAGAGCGTTGTAGTGCGTGTTGTATGCGAGAACGTCCAGCAGAACGGAAAGGCCAGAGCCTTCAAAGTCATAGTCCGAGAACAGCGACTGACCCTTCATGAAGGTCTTCAGCGACTCCTTAATCTTATCGAAGTCTAGCTCAGACGTTGTGATTTTATTATTGTTTGCCATTAGCGTGTTCGTTCAAGAATCAGGTCAACTGAAAGTGGAAGTTCCGTATTCACGATACGGAAGAAGATAGTCACTGTAATTTCGTGGCTGTCATTTTGATACAGCACATCTACCGAAATAAGAACTACTCGTGGTTCATAGTTATTTATCACATCCGTAATAGATTTCTTTAGACGAATGGATAAAGATGGACCTGTCAATTCAAATAGCAGGTCAGGAACGTTCGTGCCAATTTCAGAATGGAATAGACGTTCGTAATAGCGAGTCATGACAAGGTGCTTGACCGCAGCCTTAATTGCCGATGCGTCATACTTCAACGCGATATCCCCTGTTACAGGGTGGCGCGTGAAGTTCATATCGATGTCCGTATATGTACGAGTTGCCATTATGTGTCAAGCAGGATGATACCCTGTCCGTAAGTTTTGTCGTTAAGCATCGTGAATGCTTGTTTCGCGGCACCGACGTAGCGGTGAGAGATGTGAATCCAAACAATACGCTTCGCACGTGAGTTACCTGGACGGCCTGGGTCACGATATTCCAGGATCAGTTGATGGAACGGCAGGGCTGCAGCCATAGCCTTCGCCAGATCGTAGTGAGCTTGATAGTCAAAATTCTTACCAGACAAAACGATATCACAAGCATTTCCCTTAGGGTGATCCGATACCTTCGATTCGTTGGCGGTTAGACCAGCAAAGCGATATCCGGACGTAATCACGAAGCCAGAGCGACCACCTGGAACTAACGAGATCAGTGGTTCCATAATGTTCTCTGCCAGACCCTTCAGGTTACACACAATTTCTTGCTTCGTGTACTTGCGTGGAGTTGCGCTACGGTTATCTTGCAGTAGTTGGTCCGCAAGAACATGCTTAGGATCGCAGATCAAGTTGCCCAGAGTGAACGAAGTGGATAGCTTCAGGCTCAATGGATAGTCGTTCATTGCCATGATCAGATCACAACTCTTTGGAGCAGCAACAGCAGTATTGACTGGTGCTGGAGATTGTTCCTCAGCAGGCGTATTTTCTGGAGTAGCCTTCTTACCAATGATTTCGCTGTCGCGCTTCTTGTGGTAAGCCGTTCCCTTGTCGGTTGCGATTTCTTCTGGCGTTTCAAACGACGAATCAATTTCAAAGTTACGTGGTGGCGTGGTCAGGTTCTGGAAGCGATTATTCGCTGGGTTACCAAAGCTAGGTGGCGATGCCGTTGGAAGCGAGTCAGCTGACTTGGCCTTCTCAACACTTGCCGCTCCTGCGATAGGTTGAATCGTTGGAATCGTTGGAACTTGCGCCGTAACCGTCGTGGCGATACCTGAGTTCAGGTCGATACGAGCAGCATCAATTGCGTAGTTGCCTGTCGTCTTCAGGTAGAAATAGCCAGTAGACGAGATGTTAGTGTTGCCACTTGACGAGATAATCGTGTCACCACTGGTAGCTCCCATGCTCATCGAGCCAGAAGACATAACCATGCTGCTCGAAATCATCGAGTCAACTCCGGCAATAACCTTTACGCTCGATGCAGCCGTGGTAGTCTTCGCTCCGGTAACAACCAAAGTTTGCGAACCACCAACTGAGATATTGTTTCCGCCACCGATCTTCAGATCATTCTTGCCGGTAACGTCGAACTTTTGAGCTCCACCAACCTTCACGGTGCTGTCGCTACCAATGTCCGCATCAGACTTACCACCAACCTTCAGCTTTGTATCGCCGTCAATATTGGTTTGGTTGTCCTTGGCAATCTTGTCAGTACGACCACCGCCAATGTTAATTGTTTGATCGTTCTTGACGATAAGCGTATCGAAGTCACCGACGTTGACCGTGCGATCCTTGCCGATAACCTTATGTTCCCAACCACCTACGTCGATCTTCCAGTTGCCACCGATGTTGAGGTTGAAGTCGCGAGCAACGTTCATATCCAGGTCTTGTTCCAGATCGATCTGAGTATGACCGGCCACACGAATGTGCGCGTCAGCGTTCACGTAGATGGAAGTGAAACCTTCGGAAGTAATACTGTATGCGCCCTTGATGTAGACGTATCCGTTACGGTCGACGATCTCATAGCCGTCTCCAGTGATACGATTCACTTGAGTTCCATTAACATCCATTTCAATGAACGTTCCGGAACGATGCATAAGATTGACACGTTCATTATCCGGCGTATCATCCATTTCAAAGATGTGTCCCGACTCTGACGACTTCATACGATTGTATGGGTAGCGAGCGTTATATGGGATCGGTGGCTGGCTCCAGGTGCTTCCATCAGCAGTTGGAATTTCAGTCATACGCGTGTTGTCACGAGTCTGAACTGACGTACCATCTGTGCGTCCACGAGCGAGACGATTGGTGTCTGGTTCGTTAAGGAATTCGCGAAGTGGATACTTCATGTTTGGGTCGCGGAAACCAAGCAGAAGACTAGCCTGACGGTCAGCTGGGAAGCCTGTGCTGGCAACAGCGACGTTTGGCGGCTGATCACCAACAACAGCTGTTTGCTCTTGCTTCTGCGGAATTTGCATCGCATCTGCGTCGGCAATCAGGAAGTACTGGTAATATGCCTTCTTCTTTTGCTTGATGTTAGGAACGTTGTAACCAACGGCCTGGCATGCTGCATCGAAGTATCCTGGATCGTTCTGTGCGACCTTAACGCGATCCTTGAAATATGCTACAGCGACGTATGCGCCATGTTCAATATCATTCAGGAGTTCTGGACTACCAACGATGTCAATGCCGGATAGCTTGGCATAACGATTGTAGTTGTATGCGCCGGTCAGCTGTACATAGCCGCGTCCGAAGTAATTCGCACCATCGTCAGCTCCCTTGTTACCAAGGTTCTTACCTGAACGAGTAGTTGGTCCATAGATGAAACGGAAGAAGTCTTCACGACTTCCCTTCCAGTTCGCATATTCATCTGCCTGTGCATCCGTGAGCCAGCTGAATACTTCCTTGATACGCGAGCGGGAATACTTGTATCCTTCGTTCTGCGGAACCCATTCAGATTCGCCACCGATAATACCAAGGATCGCTGCGCGCGCGTAGGACGCTGTAATGCCCATCTTGTCCATGGCACGGCCAATTGCTTGGATACCGTTGGCACAAGTTCCCTTGATAACCACGTTCGATCCGGTACGCTTTCCGTAAGGCGCTGCACCAGGAATACCGCCGATAGGTGCGCTTGACGGAGTAGGTGGTGGCGATGCAACTGGAGTAACGGCCAGGGCTTCTTGGCTTGGCGGAATTGGTGTACCAATCATCGTAACGATTGGAATTTGAGCAGGTTTTGATGTGGTTGTGCTTTGTTCGTCGAACATCAAGTCCGGCATGTCAGCGTCGACAGTCATTTCCCCTTGAGGAATACCACCGATACTTCCGAACATGAATGGTTGTTGCTTATCATTGTCGCGGAAGAGAATAGCCAGCACAGTGCCTTCTACAGGACCTACTGGTGCGTCACCGATACCACTCATAGCTGCCGATTCAAGACCCTGAATAGGATAGGCCCATGGCAAATCCGAGGTTGGCAGAAGCGACTTATCATGTGTGTGAAGACCGTGGATGCGCACTTGGCAACGACCCAACTTAAGTGGGTCCATTCGGCTTTCAACTACACCTGTATAAAATTCCATTACGTTCCTTTGAGAATCGAGTCTTTGATCAATTCCATATTGCAAATATGTTCCTTGTTGGTGATCTGATGGGATAGAGCCGAGATCAGATACATTCCAGACAGGATTGGGTCGACAACATCCTTGTGCGTGTCTTCAGCACGAACTGGTTTGTTGCGATAAATTTCTAGCTTGACGGTTCGACCGACAGTGTAGTCCAAACGACCTGGCACTGTAATTTGAAGCTTCAGGGATTCAGCTTGCTTCAGGAGTGAGACGCGGCTTTGAATCGAATCAGAATTGGTAACGTCGGTATATCCGTTGAAGTTACCATAATACTTTGGCACAAACAGACGAAGAGCATCCGCACGATAATTTGAGCCACGCTGTATCAAAGCTGAATCGTTTAGGGTTTGGGTCGTCTTTGTTTTAGCGTCGAACACTCTGTATGTATATTTCTTAGTCGTGACGTCAAACGAGGTAAGAGTTGAGGCGTAGTAACCACCTTGCGCTCGGTCAAGATAGTTGAACAGCTCAGGAACATACATGTTCTGAATACGCTTGTAGTCCTGGTTGATATCGCGAACGGTGTTGCCGTCAGCCATAGTTGTACGAGTGTAATTGTCGTACACGAAACCAGCCACTGGAGGTACACCGTAAAGTGATTCAAGCGATGCAAAGACGTAACCTTCGCGATTTTCAAAGAAGACATAGCTTGGTGTTCCGCGCTTGCTTTCTGCGTCTTCCATGATGTATGTTAGGTTTTGAACTGGCGACCAGAAGTTCGAGATGTACTTCTGTGTATTGCCTGTCTCTTCAATGTTCTTAGCCTTCTTCGAATTCAGTCCTTCCGAACCAAGAAGCTGTGCCGCGATGTCAGAGTTCTTACCGCTGAACACCTTGCTAATCTTCTTGTTGGCGTCGATGATTGCTTCTAGCGACATGAAGTGTAGAATATACGCTGAGCTTCCTTCGTTGAACTGGTCCTTGTTTGCCATCTTGTACAGGTAAAACTGTTCTTTGATCTTGGCGATTTTAGGAGTTTCGATTTCAATATTGACGCGTTCCTCACCAATCAATGGTAGGACGGAAGCAATATCTACGTTATCTAAGAGAGTGAAGTTACCAGTAATGAACGCCGAAAAGATGTCTTCGTAGATTTCAACGGAGACAACCTTGCTGGTGACATCCAGCACAACTCCCCTGGAGTTGATAATTTCAATCTTCTTAATGCTGACGTCGCCAGCCTTGGAAATAGTGTCTACGGTCATACAGCCATTAGTGCGTCAAAATTGCTCAGGAGTACTGGAATTAGTGACGGAGAGATTAGTTTGATTCGACGCTTTGCTTCGTTAATAGATTCTTCGTAGTCAAAATTCGAAACAGAAACAGCCGAAGGGTTGGTGCTATTGACCACATATCCATTATCATCCACGTAGTGGTGGGTGTGATATTCGTTCCCTTCACCATATTTACGTGTAATATGTTGCATCAGGATTGGAGTTGATAGCGGGAAATCTGATACGTAATCGTACTTCTCGTTCAGGAGCATAACGACCCAATGCAGTTGAGCCGACCCATAAACCTTCTCAGCAATTAGTTGTGCGGTCTCACCATCGCGAATAATGTACTCTTCGTAGAGGGTGATATTGGCCAGAACGTCGCGGCGAACACGAACGTTGCGTGTAATGTCGCGCAGACGAACAAGAATTTCCTGCCCGTCTGATCCATTGTATCCATGTAGGATAGTTGGGAAGTTGTCGAAATACATTAGTATCCTTTGCGAATAGCTTCTTTGGTGAGCGTAGCCAGTTCCTTGAATTGGAGAATCAAGTTCACTTGGATTGGTGCGCCATCATTAGTTGATGCCCAAACACCTTGTGGTGTATAGTCCGTCAGCATGCTGACAAGAACTGAGGACGTCAGCTTAGGCAAGTGTGGGTTTTCGCTGTCCTTGTGATAGAAGCTAATGTCGAATTCCGATGGATTCACGTAGATGAACTTATTGCTTCCCAGATATTCTGGGTGCATGTGGTACTTGAATTCGTCAATGATGTTCTCGATCAAGATCATTTCTTCTTGATTACGTGGGAAGAACTGATAGGCCATAACGAACGAACGGAAGTCAACACCGTTGAACAGCAGTTCCGTACGTGGGTTTGGAGCCACACCTGCCAGAGCCTGAAGGCCAGCAGCGTTTGGTGTTGATAGAGCCAGGGCCGCACCAGCGGTGCCCAATCCTTCTCCGGCCGTTCCACCAGCACGGAAAGCGTTCTTCAAACGATCAACCGTTGGCGTGCCAGCGGCAGAGTCTTCAGCAATAGACTGTCCCATCGCCTTAACCGCATCGATGATCTTTCCACCACCTTCAGCACCGATAGCAAAGTTCTTGAGATCAGCTACTCCATAGATCATAGAATATTGGGTCTTAACATCGTTCGGCATATGGAGCATGATAGCCTTCTTGAGACGCTTGCGTCCCTTTTGGATACCAATACCAGATGCCGCCAGAAGGGCAACCGGAACCGTGGCCAGCGCGCCGGAGGCAGCACCACCAATGGCGGAACCAACGAAGTTACCACGAAGGAACGAACCGATAGCACCAAGACCCGCGCCCGCGAACAAGTTTTGACCAAGCACACCAGCAACAGCTTGTGCTTCGCTTAGGTTCGATTCTTGAATGGAGCTGGTTACGCGCTTGTCATAATCCTTGACATAGTCGCCCGAACCAAGAGTATTGCCGCCAACATCCATTGGACGCGCAGCATCTGAGACGTTGATATAGAAAACAACGAAGTTTGATCCATATCGCTCGTCGTTAGATAAAAGGTCTTGCGGATAGACCATTTCACTAACGTCATATTTGTTTGCGTCAAACGTGCCGTCGATGGTCCGATCGTTTGTCGAACTGTCTACGTCAATTTTGTTATCGATTTTTCTTACGTCTGCTTGGAATGCCATTTGAAGCCCATAGTGTTTCTACACTATTTAGGGCTTCTTTAGGAATTCAAACCGAAGAGATAGAAGAGAAATGCGCAAACGAAAACGATGGTGATCAGGAAGACGAAGGGCTTGTGATAGGCGAACTTCACCACCAGATACATGGCGCCGAGGACACCAATGATAGAAAGTCCCAGAAGCAACCAGACGAGGGCTTCCCCTTGAAGTGCAGTCATGCTCGTTTTCCGAAGTAGAATATCGCCGCAAAGTAGGCGTAGAAGAGGATGATCAACGATGATCCTGGGTTCTTCACGACCCACATAAACAGCAAATAGATTATGTAGATTCCAGCCAGGCTGCCGAAGACTGTAAAGAGAAACTCGTTAATATCCATAAGCCCTCCACGGCTGGTTATAAACCTAGTTTGCGCCAGTTTTGAATAAAAGTAAAGCTAGAACTATAAATAAAAGATGGCTAAGACTAGAACCAAAACTAAATACCACCAAGGATTATTCACTCCGACCAACCCAAAGAAATACTATGGCGAGTTGAAGGAAATTGTCTACCGTTCGTCTTGGGAATTACGAGCTATGAAATGGTTCGATGCAACTCCTGGAATTGTGAAATGGAACTCCGAAGGGTGCGTCATTCCCTATATGTGTCCAACCGATGGCAAGATGCATCGTTACTTTATCGACTTCGCCGTGCAAAGCCAAAAACGCGATGGAACTATGCAGATTCTCCTGGTAGAAATAAAGCCCGCTTCCCAACGAGTCCCGCCTAAATACTCAGGTAGACAGACTAAATCCTACAAGGCAGCATGCCTTACATACATGAAGAATGAAGCGAAATGGACTGCAGCGAAAGCATATTGTGCTGAGCGTGGTTGGCATTTTGTTATCTTAGACGAATACGATCTAGGACTTAAACCGAGACCAATGAATGGCTGATAACATCGCCCAACTGTTAAAGAAGAATCACTATGAGCTGGCATCTATTCAAAGGAATAGTTCTATCTGGTTCGAAACTCAAGCATTCAAATTGCTGGATGTCAACGGAGTAGAAGCTAAATCAGCGCTCCAGGGTGACGCCCGAAAGCTAAAGACTACGTTTGATTTGGGTTCAATGTACTTCTTCCTGTATGACGCGAAGCACAAAGACAAGCTCCCATACTACGACATGTTTCCATTGGTGTTGCCATTCAGCGTGACGAAGAACGGTTTTGTTGGATTGAACCTCCACTACCTTCCTTACGACATGCGAATTCGCCTGCTATCAAAGCTACAAGAATTCCGTACCAGTAACTCGCTCACACCTCAAAGCAAACTGCGTTTTCAATGGGAAACGCTCCAGTCGGTCGCGCGCGGGAAGGGAACTAAAGCCTGCGTCAAGCAATACCTTGGTGACCACGTTGGTTCACCTTTCCGTCTTGTGCCACCGGATGATTGGGCTACCGCGTGTATGCTTCCGCTTGAACGTTTCTCGGGCAGCGACAAATTCCAAGTCTGGTCTGATTCTCTAAGAAAACTATAATGTCACTAAAAGACTTCATCGCTGCGTCTCGCCTAATGGGAATCGCGAAGCCTAACCGCTTCACGGTTTACTTCCAAGCACCTAACACCCTGGCGAATGCAGGACCGTTCGCACCAAACGCGATGCAAAACATCGCTCTCTATTGCAATCGTGCTGAACTGCCAGGCATCTCAGTATCCACCACTGCAATTCGAACCACCGGTGAAGTGATGAACATCGCCTACGATCGAAACTTCGAACCGTTCTCGCTAACGTTCTACGCAGACATTGGCATGAACGCAAAGTATTTCTTCGAAGAATGGATCAATTCGATTCAGGATCGAAACGATCGCACGTTTGCCTACTATGACGACTATACTATCCCTAAGATGGTCATCGACGTAGAAACCGTAAAGAACGAGCCAACGTATCGCGTGGAAATGTACAAGGTCTTCCCTAAGTCGGTCAGCGGAGTTCAGCTTGACTACGCGAACAATGGTCTAATGGAGATTACCGTCACCTTTGAATACCGCAACTGGAAGTCCAAACAAGTTGTCGGTGGAGCTGAAACATCGTGGAGTAGTGATAGCACAGGTTTCAAGGATCGTTTCACCAATATCCAAGGCGGTCTAAGTCTGGGATTGGGCAAGTTCAACTTCCAAGGAAGTACACTAAGTCAAGTCGCTGTTCTTGGTAAGTCAGTTCTTGGTGGTGTTATTGGTCAAACCCAAGTCGCCTTCAACTCACTATCGAGCAGTATCTCAGGTCTGTCTAATCTTATCCCTGGTGGAATGAGCACCCCTGGAATCGTTAGTTCCATTACCGGAATGGCGTCGCAGGCTCGTGGTTACGCGAACCAAACAGGCAACATGGGAATTCAACTATCTACTCCTGCGGGTATCAATATGAGTTCGTCTACTTTGACGAGCATTGGTGGTATGCTAGGGAACTTGAATACGTCCCTTGGACCGGCTGGAGCTATTAGTAGTTCTATCGCTAACTTCAACCCTTCGTCTACGGGAGCTATCGTGTCACAACTAGGAACTATGCAGGGTCAATTGAATAGTATTGGCTCCGCACTTGGTTCCACAAACTCGGCGATCAACGCAGGTATCCTGGTTGCTTCGCTAGGATCTAATACTGGAGTAGCCCTTAATGGCCCAAGAGGATGATAAGCTAGACAACCCAAAGTCTCAGCACTGGATGCGATCATACTGGCGTCCGCTTATGGCGATGCAGTATCTGATCGTTTGTATTTTTGACTTCGTGGTTGCACCGATTGTATGGACAGCGTTCCAGGCATATCACCACCAAGCACTTCTAACACAATGGAATCCAACAACCTTGGGTTCCGGGGGAACTTATCACCTAGCAATGGGTGCGGTTCTTGGCGTTGCTGCCTGGACCCGTTCACTGGATAAGCAAGATGATATGATGCGTGGAGCTTATATGCGTGGCCAAAGTGGTGCCGGCATGTATGGAGGTGGCGCTGGTTATATGCCGCCTCGTCAACAACCAATGGGAGACCCACCTCCACGTAAACCACTGCAAGGTATGGAATAATGACAGCACTAGATAAAAACTTGACTCAAATCTTTGACGTCGAACCTACAAAGATCGATGGTGAGTTGGTGGAAACACCTATTACGCCTATGGCAAATACGACGCCACCTGCGCCAGTCAATACTGACGATGCAGATATGGAAGCCGACTTCGAGAAGATGCGCCACAACCAAGAAGAGCTTATTCTCAAAGGTAAAATCGCCCTTGACTGCGCGCTGGACATCGTCCAACAATCTGATCAACCGCGCGCCATCGAAGTATTCTCTACTCTTCTTGGACAGCTATCTAAGATAAACCAGGACGCGATGGACTTGCACGCAAAACGCCGTGACATTAAGAACGCTCGCCCTGAGTCTGAAGATGCTCCGAAGACCGTCAACAACAATGCTATCTTTGTTGGGACTACCTCGGAACTGAATAAGATGATTGAAAAGATGACAGGAACTAAACCCTAATGCTACCAAAGAAGTCTCCGACGATGTATGAACTGAAGGTGCCGTCAACCGGCGCCAAGATCAAATTTCGTCCCTATACGATCCGCGAAGAAAAACTGCTTATGTTGGCAGAGCAATCTGGCGAAATCGCAGTTATGGTTAACGCTCTCAAGGCAATCATCTCTGCATGTACCAACGAAAAAGTGAAGGTTGACGACCTAGCGGTCTTCGACCTAGAGTACATTATGGCCAAGCTGCGCTCAAAGTCGGTTGGGGAAACCGTGCGTCTGCAATTTGATTGCGAAGCCGACCCGAAGCATGATAAGGCAGTAGTTGATATGGACATGTCCAAGATCGAAGTTACTTTCACCGAAGGACACGATAAAGTCATCAAGTTGTATGACGACGTCGGTGTCATTATGCGTTATCCGAACATCGAGATGATGGAAGCCCTTGCAAAGATCGAAGAAAACCCTGACGTTATCTTCGGTATCATTTATGATTGCATCGAAACCATCTTCGATAAGGAAGAGATGCACAAGGCCAATGAACAGAAGCCAGAAGAGATCGCCGAGTTTATCGACAATCTCGAGAAGGTTGAGTTCAAGAAGCTTGAAAACTTCTTCCTAACGATGCCAAAGTTTCATCACACGATTGAATACAAGTGTCCAACGTGCGGCAAGGAACATAAGAAGTACGTAGCAGGGTTCGAGAATTTTTTCTAATAGCGCTCGCGCATGAAAATCTGTTCAACTTCTACAAGACCAACTTTTCGATGATTCACCATCACGAATGGAGTCTCACTGAACTAGAGGACATGCTGCCTTTCGAGCGCGAACTTTATGTAGACATGCTTTTGAACCATCTCGAAGAAGAACGTCAAAAACTGCAGGCTAACAAACAATAAGAACTATGGATAAGATTCTCAGCCGCCGCTCAAAGATCAAGGATTACACCGACCTCAACGCGGTTAATCCTGGACGCACTATGGGGATGTACGACAATACCTGGGGTGCAGGTATGTATGGTGCATTCTACAGCCCACGTAACACCCGTCGTTTCGGCCATGGTGAAACCGCATCTAACGACGAACGTGTCGAAAAGATGCAGGCAAAGAAGGTTCAAGAAACCCTGTCTAACTCCCGTGACTACCTGCAGGAAATCAAGACTTCGCTTACAGAGAATCTGAAGAGTATCACCCGCAGTATCCTGGGTATTCAGAATAAGGAAGATAAGCATCGCGGCAAGGGTACGATCGGCGTTGAAGACCGCGATCAAATCCTCAAGACTATTCTGGGTCAAAAGGCATATGCCACGAGTTCGCAATACAAGCGTGCGGAAAGTATCAACGCTCGTGAAGAACTGCTACACAAGTTCAGCAAGCGAGGTATCGCTGATACGCTGTTCGGAGCACCACAACCAGGCACCGCGCGTGGAGTTCAACGTGAATACGATGATGCTCTGAAGCAATACCAACGCGATCGTATGATGCTTCAAGGAAAGCAACTGATCGAAACGTATGGTTCCAAAAGCAAGGCTGAGAAGCAGATCGCAAAGGACTTCAAGCTTCAGCAAGATATCGGTCGTCAGATCAACGATACAAATAAGGAAGTAGAACGTCGCCGCAAGGCTGGGTGGACAGATGCCGACATCAACACTCCTGAAGCCGGGAAGATGATCGACAAGCTGAACAAACTGGTCGATCAATTCGCCAAGTACGACCCAACTAACACTGGACGTTTCCTGGAACGTGACGTAGACGCAACGAAGAAGCCGAAGGATATGGTCTTGCCGACCGAACGCTTCCGCGCCAACCAAGCAGTCTACAAGGGTGACGTTCGTGAGGATAAGGTAGGTCCAGCACCGAAGGCTCTCCTACAATCGAAGGAAGAAGCAGACCACGAGGCTGAGGAAACGCACAAGAAGGATCAGGAAGAACAAGTCAAGCAAACTAACCTCCTAGATGATATCAAGGAAGCGTTGCTGAAGAACAAGCCAGTGGAAGGTTATAGCGACGGCAAGGCCGATCCTACAAGTCTGTTTGGTGGAATCATCAAGAGCCTATCAGCCTTGGCATCTGGTCTTATGACGATCGGAAGCACGCTACTATCTTCACTAGGTGGCCTTGGCCCAATTCTTGCCAGCTTGGGCGCTGTATTGGTACCGTTGGCCGCTGCCGCTGCGCTATTGGGCCTTGGTAAAGCAGAGAAAGAAAAGATCGAAGCCAATCCGAATGCTCCGGAATATGTGGATAATGCATACGCGATGAAGCTACGTGGTGAGGCAACGTCCGTCACACAAGGCACCAAAATCAACCAACAAAAAGCGCTCCGTAATTTGGCGCCTGGAGTTGCCAAGGAATTGCTTGAAAACGGACAGCAAGATGAGAATGGTTTGATCGACGGCTATACGATGGACCAACTAATGGATATGCGCGACGGTAAAAAGCCATCGCATATGTCTGAGGTGCCGTTGGCTAAGAAGGCGAAATTGGAAGCAGCCCAAATCAAGTCGGTTCCGGCACAGTCCGGCGCAAAGTTGACAGAGGCTTCTACTGCCAACGCCGACGCAAAACGAGAATCGTCAAAGGCAGCTATCAATGTAGTTGCCCCAACTACGAATAACACATCGGTATCTACCTCTGCACCGCCAGCGCCAATGGGACCTGTACGAAGTACCGAGACTTCCATGGGCGACTATGTGAAACGTCGCTACGCGAACTAACGAAAAAGGGTCCCGAAGGACCCTTTTGTTTTTATGGATTGAAAGCGTATCGGAATCCATAGTGCCAGAGATCAAGACGGATAAACCACCGTCCTTCATTCTGGCCGAAACCAAAACGAACCATTCGATTGCCTTCCGACATAGGAAGGATCTCAAAGTTCTTTACTGGTTCCATTAGTCTTCCTCAGCCAGGCCACGGAAAAAGGCCAGGCTATCGTCATCATCATCCGAGACTTCTGCAGGCGCTGCCTTGGAAGGCTTTGCTGGAGCAGGTGCCGCACGAGCTGGTGCCGGAGCAGCCGCTGATGGCAGGTCTTCCTTATCAGCCGCACGATCAGCCGGAGCCGATTCGTTCATGACCGACAGGTACTTTGCCTTCAGTTCGTCATACGACTTGAACTTCGATGGATCAACGAACTCTTCGAGCTTGATGATGTTCTGAGCGATCTTCAGAATTTCCTCGTCATCACCGAGTGGTGCTGGCTCTGCGAACAGCGAACTGTCGTAGTTAGGGAACCCTTCAACCTTCTTCATACGCAGCTTGAAGTCCGCGCCATCCCAATAGTCGAACACGTTAACTGGCGTTTCGTCAGCGAACGTTGGTTGTGCCTTGTCCATAATCTTGTCGAAGATCTTCTTGCCGAACTTGAACAGCTTCACTTGCCCTTCGTTCTCAGGGTGCTTCGGATCGCTGATGATCAAGACATTGGCAATGTACTGGAGCTTTCGCTTCTGCTTTTGCGCAATCTTCTTGTTTTCTTCGACGCCGGAGTTCCAGAGCTTCGAGTTTTGTTCTCCAACATAGTCAGTCAGACCGATGGTCGACAGCGAGTTTTCGATATACCACTTTCCACCAGGACCTTGGAAAGCATGGCTGAAAACCTTGACCCATGGAAGGCCATCGCCAGTTACGTTGAGGAAGCGAATCGTTGCAGAAGCGTTACCTGCCTTGTCAGCCTCAAGCTTCCAAAAGCGGTCGTCCTTGTACGATCCTTGGCCGGGGTTGGCGATCTTGTCGAAAGCCGTTGCGATCTTAGCAAAAGATTGGCCGCGCATTTTACGGAGTGTATTAATATCCATATTGTCCTAAAGTGTAAAAGTATAAGATTAGTGTAAGTCATAATATAGAGCGCCGTCAGGAACTCCACCATGTATTTATACGGTAGAGTGGCAAATTTATCTAGCGTTACGGAGAGTTACTTCACAATAACGCGGGGCAAGCGACTATTATACTATACAGTCGCTCTTTTGACAAGGCTATGTTCCATCAACTCGTTGCCATTGGTTATTCTCGTCAAGGAAGACTTCTGGTCCCTCGTCGACTTCTTTCCAATCGTCAGCGTTGAAATATTCATCGTACGAGTCAGCGTCGTGCTCGTTCAAAGTACGCATACCGACACCTTTTTGGTTGGGTCGATGCTTGAGCTTCTTCAGCTTTTTGTCTTCTCTTTCAGTCATACCTCTATTTGCAAGTCATCCTTGAACGACTCAATAACCTTCTGCACTCTTTCCTTGTTGAATTTGATAAATCTTTGCGACTTGTCTAGGCGACGAATCTGATCTTCGAAGAGGAAAGACATTGAGCCTTTCCAGTCCTTCAGATAATTTAGCTCCGAATTCAAAATCACCATTGAGTGGATGCAGATGTGACCACCAAGATACATGTTAAGAAGTAGTGGCGGACTTGCACCTTGGAATTGCATCAAGGCATTGCTTGGAATATTACGCTTTCGTGCAAACTCAAGCACATTCTCCAACTCCATTTCAAGAAGATGGGTTGCGCTTTGCGAACGCTTGGACCAAGTAGTGAAGTTGCTATCAGCCTGCTCTTGATTGAAGATGAAGTTGTCGTTCCCGGCCGCAAAATTAGCAATCATGTATGTCATTAGCTCAGGGGTGCTGGTGAAGCGTCCCGCAAACTTTTCCCACAGGTAGTGCTCGTTTCGCTTTAAAAACTTATCCTCGGGTACAAGTACGCGAGGATTATCAAAGACCGAGAACCGGTCTTCAGTATAGTGTTTCTTGAGAGCGAGGTAATGCTGAAAGGCGCGATGCCCGTTCATTACATCCCTTCAAGAGAAGCAACTTGAGGAAGAAGCCCGACGGAGCGCAATTCAACGGCCAACTTATCCTTGAGGGATTGGCTAACCATCGCCTTGATGTCATCGGGTTCGAGTGAATGCTCGTCACAGTACGCAAGAATTGCATCCATGAGAGTTAGATTATCGTCATACGCACGCTGTTCAATGTGCGTAGAGAATTCGTTTGCTGAGTTAAACATTTGCCTGAAGGTTATGTTTCGGCACGGTGAAGAAGGGATAGTCGCCGTCTTCCTTGAGGGTGACGGAAATATGTTCGACGCCGGTGTAGCGGGTATCGTCAGAAGCCAGGCCGTAGTCGTATCTGGTGGACTTGTAAACGACAGTCCCCGCAGGGACGTCATTCCGGGCGACACGTAATTTGTAAGATTGGCTCATACTTTCGCGATGAAATAGTTGACGCTCTTGAGCAGCCGTTCGACTTCACCATACTCTTCATGCTTCTTGCGGAAAAGCACCCAGGTAGGATCATTGGACGACGTTAAGGGGTGCGACATTTTGTTGTCACACTTATCCAGGAACATGTCAATGAACTCGCTCAGCTTCTGTCTGCTATTTAGTAGCTCTTCTTGAATTGCTTCGAGCTCTTTACAGGTTCCATAGTTGTACGCATCAGCGATGCGACGATCCATTTTCGTGTACATTAGATCACTTCTCCAGGGATAAGGCCACGGAAAGTCTTCTTACGCGGGAAGCGAAGGGAATACTCACCGTCTTGGTTTTGGGTAATTGCGTCGGCTTCTACTTCCATGATGACCCCGATCATCTGATCCCGGATTTTCCAGAATCGTTCACGTTCTTCATCGCTGTAACCGCCGCCGCAGCTTACCTTGATTATACGCCCATTGTCAACGCATTCACAGAGGAACGCGCCAAGAACGTCCCTATATTTTGAGTCGGGTTTACCTTGTTCATATCCCGTAATGGTCATGGACAATTCGATTGTCGGCTTCTTCTTCAGCCAGGCATGCGTACGTTTGCACTCGTAAAAGGCTTCAGGGTCCTTGATCATGACGCCTTCATACTTACCTTCGATGGCCTTCTCGTTGATCTCACGGAAGCGTTGCTTGCCTTCAGGCGTACTCAGATTCACTTCTTCGTATGCCACAGCTTCTACGCTGGAAAGTTCATCCTTGAATGCATCGATAAAAGCCGCAAGCTTGATTGCGCGGACCTCTTGGTCCGTTGTAGATTTACCCGCACGGAATTCAGCCAGAGGTAGATGATCAAAGACGTAATAGATCGCGTCCTTGGTATCAACGTCAGTCTTCCGCTTGAATTGGCGCATCAAGTCCTGGAAGGAGGTGGACATCATTTCACCGTCGAACACCCAAGGTTCGGACAGCTTGTAAGCAATCTTCTGGAACTGCTCAACGATGTGCGGGAAGTTTTCGAGTTCCTTACCGTTACGCGAGGTCTGATAGACCCGACCGTCTGGATGAACAAAGGTCAGGCAGCGAGCGCCATCGAACTTGATGTCGATAAACTTCCGACCAACCATCTTCGACTCATGATCCTTCGAGTCGTGGGCCAGCTGGCATCCGAAGATCGGAATGATGTACTGTGGCTTCATGGACTTCACCGCTTTGTTCACGGTAGTTTCGCTAAAGCCAGCGTCCAGCTTCTTCATCAGGATGGGACGATACCATCCATTCCATTGGGCGTTGGTCGACTGACGCATCGTCATTTCGATCTGAAGCTGGGCGTCGCCTCCGGTCAGATCGCGGTCAACGAGCTGCTCACACAGGCTCTTGAACGCATTCATGGATACACCCTTGCCGTCGGGCCACTGCATACGAGTTGGTATCTTCTTCACACCGAACGTGTCGAAGTTATCCAGGGCCAAACGAAGGCCGTCGAAGAAGTCTTCGTGGTCGAGCATTGCCACATCAGCAATGGCCTTTTCCTTGAAGAGCTTCGAGTTATCGCTGGCGATGTACGCCAGGATTTCTTCGGGTGGAGTGTCCTTGGTCGGTTTGAGATGATATGTTGCCATCAGAAGAATCCTACCTTGGAAGCGGTTTGCTTATTGGCCACGGGAGCCAGGGTTTGGGTGTGGAACAGCTCGGCGAGCGTATAGCTCTTCTTGGCAACCTCGGGCATATCGATGCCGAGTTTGGTAGCCAGAACCTTTGCCCGATCAGCTGCCAGTTCTTCGAAGTTCACGACGTCGAAGCAGCGACCCGGACGAATCAGGGCAGGGTCCACGTCGCGCACCGATGGGAGGTTGGTCGAGAAGATCATCTTCTTACCAGCAGTCGTAACCAGACCGTCACCGACGTTCAGGAACTTGTGCATCATGTCGTTACCGTCGCTACGAGCGCGCAGGAGCGTATCGGCGTCTTCGATAATGAACACGCTGGAGTCGCCTTCGATGAACTGTGCGAACACGAAGTCCTTGGCGAGAACGGCCGGATCGTAGGTAACGGTCGCGTTGCTCTTGGTATGCTGCAGGAAGCCACGAATGAACGAGGTCTTACCGGTGCCGGGCTTTCCGATCAGGAGGAGAATCGACGCATTGCTTTGCATGAAGCGGTCGTAATACTCTTCCAATGTTTCATCTTCCAGAAACGAGTACATTTCGCTGATGGGATTGCGGTCCTTACGGAGCGCAACGCTAACCGACGAACCATCACCGCTGTAGATCCATTCGAGGTTCGAATCGGATTCTTCGAAGTTCGAGAGGATCAGCTTGGCGATACGGTCAGTGAATTCTTCGCTACCGAAGGCATTGACGACGCAACCGGAGTTGCCGGCGCGATAGGTGAAATACTGTTCGACACCTTCTTCCTCAGCTTCATTGTCGTCCTCGACGTAGAGGCCACCGTTGTTGCCGAACTGGGTCTGACGGAAGTCGTCGAGCTGACCACTCTCCAGGAACTTGCGCCATTCGAGGCGGGTGCAGAGAACCGATACTTCACGGCTCTCGGTGTTGACGCCAACTTCAATTCGGCGAGCAACGATGCGGCCAGTGACGAAGTCGGTGAGGTCGCTTGCGGCCAGGAACTGACCTTCGGGATTGGCTTTCATTGGGGTGTATTGTCCGTCGTCTGTGTAAAGTTTGAAGAATCGTTGGGCACGAACTAAGCGTCGGTATCTGCGGCGTCTCATAGTTAATCCTAGAGCTTGGTCTATGGCATGCTCCACTTCAGGAGACACCCGATAGGGTTGGCTCATTCGGGGAGGATGACCTGGGTCAATTGATAATCGACTTTGCCTTGGGTGGTGGCAATGAACTTTGCCGACTCCTCACCCTTGGTGGGTCCGAAGAAGTCTTGTGTGATCACCTCCGTCGTACCGGCAAGGCGGTAGCTGGAACGGAGACCATAAGCAGCGGATGTAATTTCGGGGTTCATGACAAAGACCGTTTAAGTTAATCAGCCTTTATTTTAACGCAAAAAGCGCCCGAAGGCGCTTTTTCTTTACAACTGCTCTATGCTACTTCAAGTCCCTAACCTCATCCGCAATGCCATATTCAACCGCTTCTTCAGCAGTCAAGAATACATCTTCGGACGGAAGAAGCTTTTTACGGATCACCTTCTCAGATAGTCCCGTGCACTTCTTGTAATGGTTAATGACTCGCTCGGATGTCAGGTTGAACTCCTTAACAATGGCGAATAGCTCATGTTCTTTACCACCGGAACCGGCAGCGAATTGATGAGACATTACACTAGTGTTTGGTGTAATAAAGCGGGAACCCTTTGCTCCGGACATGAGCAAGAATGTACCAGCCGAGGCCACACCACCAATCCCAATCGTTGCAATCGGAATTGAAGAACCTCGCATAACATCAATGAGCGCAAAGCAGGATAGGAGATCACCACCTTGTGAACAAATGAGCAGAGTTAACTGCTTCGGACGCTCTTCCTGGAAATTACAGGACAGTATCCACTCAATACATGCACGACAGGAATCCTGCGTGACATCATCCATGAACAGATAGTAGTTACTATCCTCACGGTCTACCCCCAACATTTTCGCCACGTTCTTGAACATCATTCTTCCTATAGAAGACATGGCGTCCTAGCTGAATAGTTCGCTTGAGGTTCCAGCCCGGATTGACGTGAACCGCATGAAAATACAAACTTCGCTTAGTGATATCCACCATAGTCCTGTAGTTTATATAGGTCGATTCGGCAATGGAGTAGATTTGCTTGTACCGAGTTGATTCTCGATTTACACGGGATTTGGTGTTAACCCATGAAAACTGGCCACGCTCGTAGACTACTCCACAAACAGTGTCAGGGAATCCCTTGGAAGCAACGCGATTCATAGTCACCAGCGCGACTGCCAGCTTACCGTCGTCCGGTTCACCGTTAGCTTCGTGGTAGATATTATCCGCAAGGCATTGAACTTGTTTAACGTCTAAATTCGCGACGAGCTCAGATTCAGTGGAGGCGTAAGCTATTGGAGCAAGGATAGCAAGGCCGAGGATAGAATGTATAATCGATAATTTTAGAAATCGCAAAACTTAGAAACCCATACCGAGTCGAAAGATCTTACGCTGCTTAATGAATTCAGGTATCCAATCTTTAGCCTTTTCGATAAAGATCAGAGGCTCAGGTTCATCATCCACACCCATGACGATAACGATGTTCGGTATTTTAACACCGGTTCTTTCCTCATAGGCAAGAGCGTAAGCGCCGCATTGCGCAAAGTAATTACCAATTTCGTCTCGTCGTTTAAGGCGGCGTGACGTCTTCCAGTCAATTATACTAGGAATTTGATCGAAGTCAGCTATTAAATCAACCGTACCCGCAACTCTAAGAATGTCGGAGTATAAACGCTGTTCCACACAACGGATATTGTCAATGCGATCGAGGGACTTTCGCATGGCCACAAACATATCTTTATCAAAGACACTTGGTTGGGCAGTTCGATTGAACAGCACATCTTCCAGAAGACCATGCATACGTGTACCTCGCGCGGCAGCACGGGCACTAATGATCTTTGCTTCCTCAGGGCCGACCTTACGGACCCAATCGTCTAGCCAGGGATTGTCACCGAAGCCTAGAACTGTAGTAACACTTGGATAAACATAACCCTCCGGCGTTATATAGACGCGACCGTTAGGTCTATTATCTTGAACGAGGTCCGGCATTTGGACCGGAGGTAAATGTGTGTACATGGTTACTCGGTGAGGTAGCTGATAGCTGTATTATAACGCTCAATACGATCGTCCAGGCCGTTTGTTCCACCGTTGATACGACGCGTTAATGCTTCTACGTCGCCAGTGTCAGCAACCGCATTGAGATTGTTTACTGTCCAATACCAACAAGCACTGCGCAAGGCATACTCGGGCATTTCAAGTAGCTCAGGATTGTCAAGCAAACGATCATCCTCAAAGAGGAATTGAGAGCACTGGTAATAGTTGTTTCGGCCGGTCACTTGAAGGATACCACGACCGCGGAACTTCCAACCCTCGCCGGATGCTTCATCACCATTACCCATTCGGTTCGCGTACACACGCGAGGCAATTGCCTGAGGCTTACGAGCATATTGCTGTGCCGTAGATTGGTTGAAATACTTGCGGAAGGTATTCAGGAGTCCGGTAGCACCGTAGTTCAGGTTCTCGGACATGGCACGATAATCCATTGACTCGTGTGCCGTTTGGCTTAGGAACGCTGCGATGCGTTCTGGTGTGGCAATTCCGTATTCAGGAAGAACCGTTGCCAACAACATGGCCCAGTTTTCTGGATCAGTGTTGTTTGGCATTACATGCGAGATAAGATCAGTCGTAATCATAAAAAAGCCCCGTAGAGTTACGAGGCTATTTATGTCATTACGGAACGTCAGGGTGTGATTCGCACGCAATAATCCAGGACTTTACCAAGCTTGATCGCACGATATCGTCAGGTGTGAAAGTGATACGCGAAAACTCACTCATCTTATTGGCCACGTCAAGGAACAAACGTAGACCGGATACGTCGTTACGACTCTTCACCAAGTCATTCTGCTTCAAGTCACCAACGAAGATAATCTTCGAGCGGTCACCGGTACGCGAAATAACCGTTGAGAGTTCGTGGAATGTCATAGACTGACACTCGTCAACGACCACAATGGCCGAGTCAAAAGTTACACCACGCAATGCTGTCGTCGAAATGAATCGAACGAAGTGCTGTTCCTTAAGACGTTCATAAGCGTCTTTTCGTTGGAATAGCGTAGCGAAGATATCGTGGTATGGGGCTTCGTAAATCTCCATCTTCTCGTTAATGTCACCAGGCATAAAGCCTTGGTCTCGGACTTGAACAGCAGAACGTACAATGACGATTTCCTTGTAAGGCGTGTCGCGGGACATGACGTCTTCGATAGCACGATACAGGCTCAGGAAGGTTTTACCAACCCCCGGAGAGCCCAGTAGCGCCATGAAGTAATCGCCTCGCTTATACGCCTCAAAGAACTTGCCTTGATTTGCTGTCAGCGGCTCAAAAGTCTGTAGATGATCGAGCTTCATTTTCAACGCATTACTGGTAACCTGGGAGTTAACAGGACGGTTGAAATCAGCGGAACGGTTTTCACCGTCTTCGTAGACTTTTTGGTTGCGCTTTGTGGCCATTAGATTCCTTGCAGTTGAGTTAAGAACTACCAACAATTATCGCATATTCTTATTGAGTACAGACCCGTGTGTTCCCTTATGGATATGCTGCATGATTTCTCGGAAGTCACCGTTTTGACGACGAACACCCAGTTGAACAGGATCTCCAATTGCAACCGCCGTGATGTGGCATTGTTCCAGCTGGGGATTATCCGCTTTGTATTTGTCGAGTTCAGAAATCCTGAGCATTACCTCAGTGACTTCTTGGGTTTCTTTATTAAGAAAATTGTAAGTAGGCATACGTTTACTTATTACAGCTCTAGTTCAAGCAACCTAACGAGCTCTTTACAGGATGGCATATCACCCTTCCACTGGAGGGCTTCACCTTCGTTCCAACGAAAGTTAATACAATTGACAGCGTTATCGTCAATCAGCAAGACGTTCGGCTCGGCGAACTTACCCTTGGATTCACCGCAATGGGTAAAGTTTCTCTTCCACTTGATTCCGTAGTGGTCTAGCCACACTGCCTTCTGGCGAGTAGCCTCGTCGTAGATCTCTTGCTTGTAGCTTCCGCCAGAAGAAAGAATCTCCACCTTCACATCAGGCCACTCAAACTGATATTCCGTCAGAATCTTGATGAGGTTCTGTGCCAGTGATAGCATCGGAAGCTCTTCAAAGACCTTGTGGGTCAAAACCATCTGGCGAAATGTAGTGTTAGGAAGGTGCTTGATGTGACTGTAGTAGTCAGCCAAGACACCATCCATGTCAACGTAGATGGTGTGATATCTCATTAGATCTTGCTATCGAAGTCGCCCTTACGGAGCGAACGGGTGTAGGTGGAGTTGGACGCGAAGGCTTCCATCGATCCCGAGGCCGAAGCTACGAAGTTCTTCACACCCTTTGCGGCGAACGAGTACTGCTGAGCAGTGGCGAAAGCATCCTGGTTAGCAGCCTGAAACACGAATTCCCAACCAAGGTTCTGAGCCATCGAGGTCATTCCCTTGACACGGTCAGCCGAGTAGTTCTTCGAAGAGTTCTCGCCACCGTCGGTGATGATGGTAACGATGACCAGCTGAGCCCACTTCTCCTTGGCGATACGCTTGGACTGAGCTTCCAGAGTCTGACCGATACCGTCGTTCAGCGCCGTGTTACCACGAGGGACGAACGTATTGTGTTCCAGAAAAGGAACTTCCTTAACAGCCACGGCTTCATAGACCGTTTCGACGATGTCATCGAATTGGACGTAGGTCACGCGAGCTTCTCCTTCTTCTGCTTGGTGGTCACGAAGCGACTTGTTATATCCTTCGATAACCGAAGAACGAATGGAGCCCATCGAACCCGAGCGGTCGACGATGTAAATGAGTTCGGTACGGAGTGTCATAGTTCTATTACTTTCAGTTTGAAGTTCTTTGCGGATTCCTCATGACCCTCATATCCGCGAGGGTTGCACACAACTCGTGTGTCGTGGACTTGGTAATCAAACTCGAAGTGAGTATGACCATGAGTCCATAGCTTAATGTTCCGATGTCGGTCCATGAGCAGTTCAAGGTCGCTGTGGTAAGCTCCGTTGGAATGCTTTTCGTGGGCAAACGAAGAATGCACGCTACGGAAGCTTGGCGAGTGGTGACCAATAACGATTGTTGGCTCGCCTAGATCAGCAGCCTTCCCAATGCTGATACGGGTCTGGATGTGTTCCTTGAGCGTATCAGCCGGCGTCAGCAGGTTCTTGGCACCATAGGTTCGATCATACGGATGAATGACTGGCGGGTAACGAGTATCCTCGATCACTCGATAGTCGTTCGTGTACGTCTTACAGATGGCCATCGTGACCGGGTCCTGGTAGTTGAAATCGGACCACAGCGTAGACCCGAAAACAACATACTCCCTAAAGTGGACATACTCTTTATCGAGCAGGATCACATTGTGGAAGTTATTCCGGGTGAGGAACTCACGAATCTGCTTCGCCGATTCAGGGAAGTCTCCATGATAATGCTCGTGGTTTCCCATGACGTACATTACCTGAGTAAACTCCGCCGACACATTAGCGAAGAATTCGGTGAACCTCTTACGAAGTTTACGTGACTCGGCATCGGTCTTGCGTTCAGGAAGAACCGTTGCCAACATGATGTCACCTGAAAGAATCAGGAGGTCAACGTCACCAGGATTCTTCAGTACAATTTGTGCAAACTCCAGATGGAGGTCCGATGCGAGTGCGATTTTCATTCAGGTTTCCGGTCGAGCGTTAGGATAATTGCAATGATCCATCCCAGCACATCCAATCGCGTAGGCGAAAAGAGACAGGTGACAGCATTGAAAATCAACGTTCCCATAACGATGTAATGGAACGTTGCGCCGTTGAAGAAGTCTTTGAGCTTGTTCACAGCAAGTACTTCGTGACGAGGAATTCAGCCGTCAGGTACCAAGACCAGAGAGGGATGAAGATTGCGAAGAAGGTTGACCAAAATCCCTTAGCCAGGAAAATACCAATAATCCAAGCCGGGAAAGTAATCAACGCGACAATACCTTTCATGTTTATCCTTTGTTAGTTTACTCCAAGCTCAATTATACGGCACGGTACTCCCTCGCGCTTAGAATGATTTGAACTGCTCTTGGACTTTGATTGCGGGCGTTTGAAGGCCGGTTGGCCGCCGCTAAGGGGTTGGCCCGCCTAGCGGTTTTCAGGGGCTTGGCGGGGCTTGTAGGGGCCTTCATGCGGCTTCGCCGGGCCGGTTTTAGCGCCGCCCGGTGAAAACCTGATCAGGATGCTGAATGCGAGAAAGCCCCCGAAGGGGCGTTCCCGGAGCCGACCGAATTACTTGGGCATGCGGCGGGCGATGTTGGGGTCGTTCAGATCAGCACCGATCCAACGGAGCTTCTCTTCGTCGCGCATACCAGCCAGCTTGTTTCGCTGATCGGCGGTGCCCGAGATTGCCTGGAGGTTCTGCAGGTCCTTGGCTTCCTGGACGGCCGTACGAACCGAAGGTGGCGCCGAACTGATCTGGGTCCGCGTTCCATCCGGGCAAGGACGCTTCAGCTTGTCCATTGCTTCCTTGCCCGCAGCCATTCCGCACAGCAGGGCAACGTACAACTCTTCGTCCTTCGAGAGGGCCGCGAAGTTCATCAGGTTCAGGGAAACGCAGTCCGAGAGGGACTTCGCACCGCCGATGGAAACGGCACCACCCATCGCTCCGACAGCGACGCCACCGGTGGCACCGCAATTGAAGCTGCCGCTGGCGACGGCCATGCCCGGCAGGAATGCCTGGCCGACGGTCTTGACGCCACCGCTCTGGTGGACTTCGGTCTGTGTGACCGTTGGGTTCGCGGCTGTGCCACCCGTTCCGCCTGTGTAGACGTTGATGGGGGCGGTCTGGGCAATTGCCGATGCCTGACCGGTGCCTGTGGAATTGGACTCGACTTGGGCGAACGCGCCGAAGGAAGCCGAAAGGGCGATGGCCAGCAGGCCAAGCTTGATTTTGTTCACGTATCTCTCCGGGAAGGATTGGAAGGCTCGGGCCGAAGCCCGAGCGGTGTACTGAAGGCCGAGTTGGATTACGGCGTGTTGGAGATGACCGCGCCCGACTTGGAAGTCGCCGAGGCATTCGCAGCCGCCTCGTTCACGACGTCAACCACACCCGAGCCCCAGGTGAACTGGGTCGTGGGAGTCGTGCCTGCCAGGGCAGCAGCCGAGGTCGTCGCGCTGGCCGTGTCGTTGAACACTCCGCCCTGGGCAGCGCTCGCCGTGGCCACGTAGCCACCCACAGCACCGACCTTCACGTACGCACCACCGTTGGTTCCGGTGCCAGCCGCCGTCGAGGAGATCGACTCGGCATTGCCCGTTGCGCTGCCCGAGATTCCGGTCGGACCGGCCATCGAGAAGCTCTTCGAGCCGTCGACCGAAGCGGTGGAGGTGCCGTTGGCACCCGCAGCGCCGGTTCCGGTGCCCGTGGAGTAGTTCAGGGCGAGCGACGTGGAGGTCGTCTGCACGCCACCGGCCACGTAGGCGGAGCCGGTGTGCGAACCGTACTGGCCACCTTGTTGGCTCGAATCGCTGATGCCGACGGCGGAAGCGGACTGGTTGTTGTAGGCGATGGAAGCCGAGAGGCCACCACCGGTGCCCGAATACGCCGTGGCGCCCGATGTGCTGTTGGTAGCGACCTGTGCCGAAGCGAGGCCGACGAATGCCAGAGCGGCGAGCAGCGATGCGAGCTTGAAAGTCTTCTTCATTACGAAACTCCTAGAATTACCACCCTAGAATTACGCTAGGTCGTTTTTCCACCACCCGATGGAATTACTTTAGTTGGTTAGGCTTTTAGTTACCCAAACCGCCTTTAGTAACGTAATTTTAGCTACCTATCAAATAAATTAAAAGCCCAATTTGAATTTTTTTCAAACGAGCTCTTATGGTGAAAAGGGCGCTTGAGGCGCCCTTATATAAGTGAGGTTGAAAGCCTATACTTCGTCAGGAAAGTCCTGACGGTATTCACAAACAACGATTCGGCAAAGTTCGTCCGTACACTCGGTTAGAGTTTTGAACGGGCCTTGAAGTTTGCCTTCGTAGAAAAACGGTACACCAAAGAAAGTGGTGACCCGCGTAGGAGTCCACTCGCCGTCAGCGTCTTGAACCAACCACCACTTTTTGAACATATAATCTTTCTTAGTCTTTTCCAAAGGGCTCTCGGATGAAAGCCCTTCAGGAAATACTATTTATTTCTTCGCAGTCGCGGCCGCACCTTGGATACCCAGGTCGACACCGAGTTGCTTCGCAGAACGAGCGGTCATCATGTCGATCAGAGCCGAGGCAGAGTTGCCACCAGCGTCACCCGACTTACCCATGACAACAGCCGGAGACCAGGCGCCAGGTTGAGCCTTCTGGATGGCTTCAGCGTACATCGCATTCACACGAATCACAGCGTCCAACTTCTTGTCGAGCTGACCGTCGGCGTCCATCACGAGCTGCTTACGCTTCGCTTCACCTTCACCGCGCAGGATTTCGGCCTTCTTGAACGCTTCAGCTTCCTTCACAGAAGCATCAGCAATCGTCACACGAGCCTGAGCATCAGCGATAGTCTTGGCGTTGAGCGTTTCCTGTTCCCACTTCGCCTTGGCAGCATTCGCCTGTCCCTGTGCCGTAGCGGTAAGAGCGTCCTGTTCTGCCTTCTTCACGTTGGCAGCACCGACGGCAACCTGATTCGTAGCTTGCTGTTGCTCACGAATCTGGGATTCAACGCGGTCTTCGTAGCGGAAGCCTGAGATCGTCAGCGGCAGCATTTGGACTGCATACTTCTGAACGTACGACTCCTGGGCGCGAACCGGAATGCCCTTTTCGTCCTTGACGATTTCGGTAAGAGTCAGGTCCTTCTCGACACCGTCGATTCCCTTGGTTTTGACCGTCTTGGCAAGCGTCTTGTACACGCCATGGAGGGTTTGGTCATTGACGATCTGAAGCAGCTCGTTACGACGGCCGGCAGCAGATTCGAACGAGGTCATCGTCGGACCCGAGAACGTTGCGGCCAGTTCCATGGAACGACGGATTGCCTGCATTTCGAACGCTTCAGGGCTACGGAAGTCGCGGTGGATTTCGATGACCGATTTCGGGTCGGTTGGCATCATCCAGGAAATCGAACCGTTCAGAATAGCGTTGCCGCCGTCGTAGAAGCGGATGCCAAGACCCGGCGACTTTGCAGTTTCGTGGTCGTCCTTACCACCAGTGACGAAGCGGAACTCGCTACGACGTGGATACTTCGTAACAGTGCCGAAGCCTTGCCACGACCAGCCAGGTTCGGTGACGACTCGCATCGAACCGCTGACGCTTTGGATCACCATCAACTCGCTCGAGTCGAGGTTTTCGAAGAGCATCGGCAGCGAGATCAGGGTGGCCACCGTGAGGACACCAGCAATGGCAACACCTGCAATTTTACCGGGAGTGAGAATCATTTGAATTTTCCGTTCATTTTCGATTGAACCTTCTCCGCTACGGAGTTTAGGCGATTTTGGATATCAGCGATTTCGGCCGCTTCTTCCAGCTTGTCTTCCAAGTCACTCAGGGCCTTCTTGGTAGAAGAGTTCCTGAACAATGGAAACCAGGGTGTCCCGTTAATAGTCGGGAGCAGAATTTGGGTAACGAAAGTCGTCACAACGACGACCGCTACCAGAATGAGGATAATTGAGAGAAGCATCATTTCTTAGTTACAGCTTTTTGGCTCACGTTAGCCGTAATATAACCCGTAAATACCATCGTTACTAATGCTATGTAACTATTTTCACTAAGAATATCAACCTTCAGCGCGCGGCCAATTAGATATGCCAGAGTGTTGGTTACAAGGATGAAAGCGACGAGTAGAAACTTACGGGACTTGAAGGGATTGTATTTCTCAACAACCTCAGTTTCTACTTCGTCCATTAGGCGCGCAGAGAGTCGGCAGCGGCAGCAAACACTTCCAGAACTGGCTGCTTGTTGTTCCGGCTGTCGTTGAACGTAACGATGCAACCGTAAGTCGATTCACTCAGCTTGTGATCCGCAGACTTAATGTCCAGAGCGCGATGTGCGGCGTAACGAGCTTGATCTGTATAGCCGAGAGCAGTTTGTGCAGCCTGAACTGCGCCGACCGAACAGAACGTACATGCCTTTGGGTGTTCTACGTCGACCGATTGTCCGCTCGAGAGACGGGCTTCAGCACCCTTTCCCCATACGGTAGGAATCATGAGGGCGACCATTGCCGCTTCCAGAATATCAGCAGCTTGGTTACGGATAGTTGCTTGGGAGAGTTTTGCCATAATTTACTTTCAGAAGTTTATTGAGGGGAAGTCACAAGTATACGCTACAGCTTAGGAACAACTGGCTAGATGCTCCGCCGGGTAATACTTGGTAAAATAGTGGAACAGCCCTTTACTTCTACTTTACAGGGGCGCATAATAGCGGTGTGGTGTTTGAAGGATGGACTGAATACCATTACTCAGTAGCTTGGTTAGCTAACTTCAAAGCCTTCTTCTCTTCCTTACTGAGTCTAGGTTTAGGGAAGAAACCCTCACAAAGCTCGTCAGTAAGACTGTTCATAGCGTGAGTGAGATTCTCCACATCACCCGTAGCAAGTGACCAGCTCTTGAATCGAGGTGGCGTTGCGTACAACTCCCACAGGTGTACCTCGATAGAACCGTCGGTGAGCTTAAACACACCGAAGTCCCACATGATGGAAAGTTTCGGGATCACCATTTCACCTGTAGGTTGAAGGACTTGAGAGTTTGATCACTTCCTCGGGTTTGGTATTGGTGCTCACCGATATAGACAGTAAACCCGTGGGCTCGAAGTCTATCCGCAGCTCGGCATACGAAAAGCGGAGCTGGATCCTTTGGCTCTACATGAGGAACAATGGCCATATCAAATTCAACTGTTATAGTAGATCTCCCTTCCGTGGCCGCAGTACGGATTTGAGGATCAATCTTTTGGAGGAACCGGTCCATCACTGCGGCACTGGCGACCACAAGTGCGCGAGCTTCGTTGTTGGTGATCATTCGTAGATGTCCTGTTCGTCAGAGTGGTCTTGGAAGTCGCTGAAATTCAGCTCTTGGACACCTTCGGACAGCGAACCACGACCGTACTCTTCTTCCTGGCGTTGCTCGTCACGTTCGGCATCACCACGGTTCTTATAGAACCGAACGTAGGCAGAGCCATCGCCACCGTCCTCAATGAAATAGTATCCGAGGACGTCGAGGTTAGAGGATTTCAACAGATTGGAGCTCATGAAGTTCTTTCAGGTGGTTGGAGATTTCGGTGTGCATTTGCATGTATTTCGTTACACGCTTGAAGTCTTTCTCGGTCAGACCCTTGAGGCGACGAATGTCCGAGTTATGGCGCAGGTCAGCGAGCTTAACGTGACAGGCGTCAACGTTGGACTTCAGCTGGTGCATATAACCTTCCGGCGATTGGCCAGGAAGTTTCGTCATGGCAGTAACGCCATTGATTATTCGATCGCTGAGACCTGCTGTGTACAAGTCATGATACAGGCAATCCGTATCTTCAATGATGTCATGGAGGACTGCGATTGCCATAAGTTCGTAATCGTCAGTCTTCAGATAATGCATAACCTTCATCGTATGGAGGATGTAAGGCTTACCTGACTTGTCCGTCTGAAACTCGTGGTACCTGGCGGCAAGAGCGATCGCCGTGGCGAGTTGTTGCGCGCTCATTGCTTTCCCTTGATGACAGTGAGTTTCATCCAACGGGTCGACCATTTGAAAAAGCCGATATGGGATAATGCGTAGAATGCGCCCAGAGTGTTGAAGAATGGAATGAGAGTAAGGATAATCGTAAATACGATATCCGAAATCTCCAGATCAATGCCGTCGTTGACATCTTTGTAATGTGCTGCGCAGAAAGCCGCGAAACAAACGATTGCAGAGATAGAGTAAAATAAAAACATACTGTTCCTTCTAAAAGTAGCGAGTGGCCGTAAAGTGGTATAGACTATATTGGTATACTGATTTTACCCCTGAAACGGAACATATGACCAACCGATCCCAACGTGTTCCAGAAGACGAACTTCTGGAGACAACCGAATTCAATGAACTTTCCGCGTGCGAACGGATGCTGATCCAGGACGCATATAACGAAGCCTTAGACCAAGAAAAGGATTACAATGATTGAGTACCGAAAAGGAAACGTGCTTGACGCTCCAGCCGGTTCCATCATCGTCCATGGCTGTAACGCCGCTGGAGTTATGGGGTCGGGAGTTGCACTCGCAGTGAAGAAGCGATACCCCGAGGCATTCGAGGTGTATCTACGCGAGTTCTATGTGAATAAGCTGACGCTTGGCGGAATCACGTTCTATAAGACGCCTGACGAGACAACTATCATCAACGGGATTACGCAGAAAACCTATGGAACGTATCCTCAACGTTATGTTGACTATGAGGCGGTTTCAAAGGTCTTTGAGAAAATCGTGGATGACGTTAAGTACCTCCATCCACAGAGCGTGATTAACGAGTCGTTCGACTTCGACGCTCCTCAGCCATACGTTCTTGCCTTCCCCAAAATTGGTGCTGGCCTCGGCGGTGGCAGCTGGGACGTAATCTCAGCCATCATCGACGAAGCCGTTCCAGATACCTGGAAGAAGGTCTGCTACACTTTTTGATGCAGATAGCGGAAGAGGTTCTGCAATTCCGCGATACCTGCATCAAGGGTTTCGTGGATTGTGATCCCTTCCGCCTCGGCCATCACTTCCAGGTTACCACGGCGCCAGAAGCCCTTGGGACAAACCAACGTCAGGTTGTCCACTGCGTATCCTGTTCCGAAGATTTGGCCAATTTCAAGCAATGTGATTGGCGACATCGTGGCGGGATCGATGTAGAAGAAGGTATGGGCAGCACCCAAGAGGGCTTCTTGTTCCCACAGGACCTGCTCCTTGAATTGTGGATTGGTCACGCTCTGCACCCACGATGCATCCCATTCGGTTCGCCGGGGATTGAGCAGGAACACTTCGTAATTGTCCAGGGCGATGATCACTTCTTCCTGCCAGGGTTCGGCCTTGCCCATTTCGATGGACCCACCCAGGAAGATGGAAGGATACATACTATCCCAGACGGAATCAAGGTTTTGGGGTGCGGTGAAGAGTTTCACAGTTGTTCCTTGATTGCCGCGGAGATTTCCTTGAAGGCCTTGCGGCGAATGGCGTCTTCGTAGTCCATTCCTTGTTCGCCGTCGTTGTGAATGATTGCCGAACGCTTAACGCCGTCGATCGTGAGAACTGGGATTTCATCCAGTTCTGCCCAGGCCATCACTTGGGGAGATGGTGCTACCCGGCCCTTGTGGCCTCCATTCGGAGCGTCCACGTTGAAGATTTGCGAACCAGCGTCTGCGGCCAGCCAACGCGAGGTATCAGGGTGCTCGCGACGGTAGAGCTCACAGAGAACACCGAGGCAACAGAAATCGCCCTTGAGGGTCTGCAGGCGGCCAGTGCCTTGGGTAAATTCGCCACTGTCGAGTGCGGCGGTCCACTTTTCTTTGACTTCGGGGTTCACAGTTGTTCCTTGATAGCTGCAGCGATTTGTTTGAAGGTCTTCTTTTGGATGTCGGTTCCGGCACCGTCGTTGTGGAGAACAAAGCCGCCAGTTTGACCGGCGATGGTCAGCTTTTGTTTGAAGTCGAGTTCGGCCCAGTCTTTGACTGCGTCAGGCGGCAGACCCGAATCGCCTTGATGTGCGTATCCATCCACTCCCGGAAAGTTCAGAACCTCGAAGCGCATGTCGTTGCCCACGGTCGGAACCCAACGGGAGGTTTCAGGATGGTGTCGGCGATAGATTTCGCAGAGGACACCAAGACAGCAGAATTCCTTGCTCTGGGATTGGAGGCGATAGGAGCCTTGAGCAAATTCTTCGCTTTCGAGCGCGGTGACCCAGGCTTCTTTAACTTGCGGTTTCATTACAGTTGTTCCTTGATGGCGGCGGACAGTTCGGCGAAGCTCTTCTTGTTGTTCGCGTCGTTGTGGTTGTGGAGGCGTGCCACGATACCATCAATTTCGACAACAGCATTGTGGACCACCATCGATATGTTGGGGGCATCGAACGCCCAACCAATCACGACTTCCGGCGGCAATCCGATCATCCCGTATTCGGCTTCCGGATTGGACCTGAACGTTACGACTTTGCTATGGTCCACCTTCCACTCACCATCCCCGGTCGCGCGACGGTAGAGTTCGCAGAGAACGCCGTAGCAGCAGAAGCTCCGGACGCCTTCAACTTCATTGCAGAGGCGACCCTGCCCTTGTTCGAATTCGCCCGAAACAAGGGCGTCGGTCCAGAGTTTCTTGACTTCCGGCTTCAACTTGGGAGTAACTTTCGGTTCTGTCATATCGGTATCTTTCCTGGCGGTTGGTTGATAAAAGGGCCTGTATCAATTATAGGCCCTGGCTTTTATTCCGGTGAACTATTTTTAGCCCGAAAATATGCTTCCAGAAGGGCCTTGATGTTTGGTCCTCCAACCGGATTCATCGAGTGAACGTCAAACTTAAAGTTCGCCGGAATGAAGGTGCCGTCTTCATCCAGGTCTTGTTCGATCATCCACTTGACCACGTCCAAACCTGTTAGTGGCATTCCATGCAGAGTGTACTTATGCCCCAGATCATGGTCGAACGAAATGAACTCGGGACATCCGAACACCCGCATGAATTCGAGTGCCATCCAGTAGTTCCGAGCCACCTTGTAGTTCTCCCCTGACAAGCTGAAAAAGTCCCCGGGCTCCCGTTCGTCATCGAGAAACATCCACCATTTCACTTGAAGTCCCTCTTGCTGCTGATCCACTTGACCAGTGGCGAATCATCGTTAATGAGATATTCCCCACAACCCAGAAGCACCGCGAGGTTGGTCACTGGCAGGACCGACATGATCCTAAGGAACAGCCACTGCCCGTTGGTGATATGGTGCCAGGTATCCCGCTTGTTTTCTGCCTCCATCATCTTCGTTGCTGACATCCATGCAAGTGGCGAAGCAACGCCCCAGACAAAAAGTCCAAGTAAGAGAAAATTGTTCATGCCTTCCACTCCTCAGCATGGTCGTTCTTGTACTCGTCCAGAAGGCAGAGTGCCTTCGTATTGAACTCGGTGAACTTCGAGTAGTCTGGATTCATGAGGACGCTTGCCCCGACCAACCCCACGTTCAACCCCACTTCCGCCGTAAGCTCTTCCAGCGAAGGAGAGAACCCAGTGTACATGTAGGCGGTAACGATATAAGGCTGTTCGCCTGGTACGAGTGATTCGTAGATACTGACAACGTGGTTAGGGTCGATCGTCAGCCCGATCTCTTCCTTAACCTCTCTCACGATTGCTTCCAGAGTTGTTTCCCCGGGGTCTACCTTTCCACCCGGAAGTGCCCAGAGAGCAGAGTTCGGCCGAGTAACTCCCACGAATAGACCCTCGCTCTCGATGATAATACAAACTGCCTTGGGGATATGCATAAAACCTTGAAATGTCATATTTGTAAAAGCCCACGAGGGGCGAATTCTCCAGAAAAATTTTTAGAGGCTTCCCTCTATTAGAAGACCAACGAAATGACCCTTGGCGGGATACCAGGGGTCGCGAGAAATTTTTGAAACGAAAGACCTGAATACGTCCCGCCTAAAGGCCGGGCTCAAATCCGGAGCCTCGCCATACGAGTGTCATTTTGCGGAAAGTAAAGAACTTTCTCCCTATCGCCAAAAGTTGACGAAATCAGGCAAAGAGCGGAGGCACCAAGAGGAGCAGCCCACCAGCCACCACCAACAGTCCTCCCAGACGCAGCGACGTGAGTCCTGAGCAGGCCGCCAAGGCTCCGCCGAGGAAGACGAGCCATAGCCCTAGACCCATGACTCAGCGCCCTTGGCGAGCCATTGCGGCAAGCTCTAGGTTAGTGTCTGCCTCCCAATGGTCGCCCCGTGCAGCATGCAGGCGAGCCATCTCTTCCCAGTGTGCGGCACGAGCCTCAGCACTCAGAGCGATTGCTTTGGTGAGGTGTTGGTTGACTCGCTTCGCGCGAGCCCTGTTTTGTTGATAGGTGATACCTATCGCGAGGGCCAAGCCCAGCAGTACAGCGATCATGTCAATTGCGTCCATAGTTGCCTTTCAATTATACGCGGAACAGGGTGAAAAGTAAAGCCCCCTCACACCGAAGGGGCTTTTGGCTTTTACTCCTGGTCGGGAGCGGCAGCAGCCGGGGCAACGATCAGCTCAGCGCCGCCGTCAGCCATCGGCTTCAGGATGAACACCGAGGGCTCGTCGCCCGGCAGGACCTTCAGCATGCCCGTCAGATCGGACTTGATGCAGGCGATCCCGAACTCGAAGCCAGGCGTCTGCACGCGGATGTTGCCACGGGTCGACCAGACGGCCTTGAGCAGCGTTGCGTTGGAATGGCCGGCCACTTGGGCGCGGGCGATGGCGACGTCACCAGCGGTGAGCTTGACGGCGGCGACGGGGGTGGAAGCGATAGCGGTGGTCATAGAAACTCCTTCATTTAACCAAACCCTTAGCCAGGGGAGCGGGCCGGTAAACGCTACCGGCTTAGGTCAATTATAAAGCTAAGTCAAATTAAATAAAAGCCATTTATTCAAAAGCCCCTACGAGTTCAACGGGTATCGCCTCTATATACTACGTCCATGAATAAAAGTAAAGACCTATGTTGGGAGGGGTCTTTAGGACGCTGGGCACCCCACTCAATTATACGCCAGTTCTGTCGCTTGTGTCCAAGACCCTACGCAAAATAGGTCTTTTATTTAAATCACGATGGCGCTATAATTGGTGTACCGACTAACCCGCTAGGAGAAACTTATGAACCGCGCTATCTGGACCGTGACCTATGTTCCCCGTAACGACACCAAGACCCTCACTGCTGAGGTCCAGGTGGATATGTCGGGCGCTCAGTTCTACGCCACCAACCTGAGCCTCTGGGGTTGCGGTAAGATGGCCTACTCGCCTGCTGGTGCCATTCGTATGCTGGTGCAGGATATGGCTACCATCGTATCTATGACCCCAAAGGTCTAATGTCCACAGAGCCCCGTCAGGGGCTTTTTCGCAGGCGGAATCTACAGCTCCGCAGTGAGCTGTTTCGTTGGAACGATCGTTCGTTGGTGCGTGAAAAAGAGGGGACCAGTTTGACCCAGTCCCCTCAAAGGCCCGAAGGCCAGTCTACCGCTAGACTATTCTGTTGGAGGCAGCATTAGGCGCCTCCGTAATATGGGTCACGACCACCGAACGGGTCGTCACGATCACGCATACGCTGTTCATGTTCCCATTGGTCGTATGCGTCGGGAATGCTGATGCCAATGTGCCGACGAAACAGGATGGCTGCCAGTGCCCCTTTGTTCCTGTGCTCATTGCTGCTGCGCCCGTTGTTCCATTCAATGCGGCGAACGAGCACTTCTTCGAGCTTCTCTTCGTCCCATTGGTACAGCTCGACATACTCGAGCCCCAGGCCGTCTTCATACCATACAGCAGCCTTCTCGAGCTGGCTCACGGTCATCTGGCAGGTCGCGTATGGGTCATGGTCGGGGCCGATAGACCCCGTCTTGACCTTGATCTTGACGGAGTTCATAATCAGCCCTTCTTCTTCAGGTTCAACATCCAACGCAGCACGGCGCGAGCGGGCCAGTAGCCACGCACACCAGCGATGTCCAGGGCCAGCCGCAACTGGCGATACATCATCTTGAGCGAGGCATGCTCAGCAAGAGCCCACTCACGCAGGGCGTTAACCTGCTTCTGGCTCAACCATTCGAACGTCGCCTTCAGGGCTTCGGCTTCGCGCTCGACCTTTGTCAGTTCACGCTTCGAGAATTGCTTTGTATACGACACGGTAGACCTTTCAGAACCCGACCTCAACCGGGCCGGTAAGCAATTATAACCCGGAACTGAATTAAAATAAAGCCCTTACCAAAAGATATGTATCGCTATCGTGGCGAGGCCACCGACACCAGCAGCATACACTGCGCGCACGAACCACTTCACCACTGGGCTCGGCTCAGCAAAGGCAGCTGAGGGGTTCAATTCCATGAACCGAGCCACGTTAGCATGGTGCTCGGATTCACGTTCGTCAGCAGCACGACGCTTGTCTTCTTTGGACTGTCTCATAGAGTCTGCAGCACCCTGCGCCGCAGCAGCGCCCACCAGGGCACCAATCAGATGGTCCTTGTTGAGAGTGATGTTGGTGCAGGGGATATGCATGGTGAGCTCCTTATGCGAAACGCGAAACAATGTGGTGGGGATGACCGTCTTCGAATGCCTCGAGGGCCAGGTCACGTGAGGAATACTCGGTATCGTCGGACCAACGGGCCACAGTCAGGCGAAACGGGCCATCGGCCGAATCGGACAGATCATCGCGCAGCGCATGGAACGCAGAAGGCGTCGCATCAATCACGTGACGAACGCCCGAGTATTCCACGCAGTCACAGTCACGGCCGGACTCAAGCACCAGGACCTTGCCTTCGTGGGCATGCTTGGTCAGTATCTCGACCAGGCGACCACGAGCCGAGATACGCTCGTCAAGGTCTTCGAACAACCGAGCGGCAAGCTTGCCGCGTTGGCCATGATCACCATTCCTGAGGATCAGCTCACGGGCAACTTTGGAGGGGAAGAGGTTCATAGCGGTAGTTCCTTTTAAGTCAGTAAGGCAATTATAGCGCCAACTCAAATAAAAGTAAAGCCCCTATAGAAACAAGGGGCTTCGGCTCAGATGGGGAACGGCTTGCCGTTGAAGACTTGGGCCCAGGTCAACCGGGTACGACGACGCACAGGCTGAGTCATGTAGGACACGCAGCGCTTGGTCTCTTCAGACACGATGGCGAAGTCGTAGCCAACAGGCGGCAGGTAGTAGGACACAAACCGCACGCATTGCTCGAGCTCACCCTTGGCGAGCGGCTGGTTAACAGCGCCCCGAGGGGCGCCATCGAATTCAACAATGACGAGATAGCCCATCAGAAACCTCCGGCGAGCAAGAAGCCAATAGCGAGGAACGTCAGGATCGAGGCAACGGCCCAGATCAGACCACGTTGGAAGTTTGTCATAGCGGTAATCCTTATTAGTTTCGGTACCCCAATTATAACGCGGTTTCAATTAAAATTAAAGACCTTTATTTTGTAGGGTATAGAGTGGCGGCACGGAATCCGTAGTATAATAAAGTAGCGCACTCAAAACAGCAAGCATCGCGACGACGGGTCCGCTACCCAATTATACCCTAGATTTGAATAAAATAAAAGCCCCCGGAGGGGCCAGGGGTATTAGCGCCAGGCGTAGACGTCAATACCCGATTGGACGCTACAGCCGCCCAGTTCAATTTGGAAAAAGCCAGGG